>Ga0105090_10002561_pt1 | contig 10149 bp, 9 predicted proteins | sample PPLLak3March2015_FD_79110 | JGI IMG/M metagenome (GOLD analysis project Ga0105090, IMG submission 79110) | Freshwater sediment microbial communities from Prairie Pothole Lake near Jamestown, North Dakota, USA - PPLs Lake P7 Core (1) Depth... | ecosystem: Environmental > Aquatic > Freshwater >... | reverse complement strand
GCGCTTGTTTGCCGCCCCCATCACTCCCTGGCAGGTCCCGCAAATCGTCATGACATCCAGCCCCAGACGCTCAGCCTGGGCAAAATTCCGCGCGTTCAATGCCAAGGCGACATCCGGCTCCGCCTCCGTCACCACCCCGGCACCGCAACAGGACGACGCAGCGAGCTCGACGACTTCAATGCCGAGTCGACCGACGATTGCCATCGTCGACTGATATAGCTCCGGCGTCGCACCTTTCGCCGCACAGCCAGGGTATAACGCAAACTTCAATGCCATCGCACTTCCCTGTTGATAACCTATTGAAGCTTGAAGCGCAGCCGTTGATACGACTGATTCATCTCTTCGATCGTTGTATGCACTCCGGCTTTCATCTCATTCCACTTTGCATCGCTGGACGACTTGAGTCCATCGAGCTGTTTCCTGACCGCCCCTTTCTTTTCCTCCAGCACATGAATCGACTGCTGCAATTCCGTCCTGGCTGAGGCCGAAGCCTTGTCAGCTTTCCCCTGCAGCGCCTCCATCTGCTTCTGGATAGCCTCGAGTTCTTCCTGAGCCTTCCGCTGAAGAGCCTCTTTTTGTTGAGTCGTATACCGGACAGTCGCCCCAATCGCCTCACGAGCCTCGTTGACGATCGTGCCGGACGTCACCGGCTGCTCAACGGCTTCAACGCCCGCTGCAAGCAGTCCGCACCAGATCACCAACAAGCCGATAATCCACCGGCATTTCATACACCTATCTCATCCATATACCTGCATGCTCTCTCATTTTCCCCCGCAGTATAGTCAGGCATCTGTGAACTTGTCACGCCGGGTCCGTTCAGACTCAACTTTTCCAGGGAACCAACCGACAAAGACACGTCACAAGATCACACCGACGACAAACAACAGGAGCGCCAGAATACCAATGGCCCCGGATACCCAGAGCTCAGCTGCAACCACAGACAAATTAGAACAGGCCCTGATCCAGAAACTCGACAGGGGCGAGATTGAACTCCCGCTGCTTCCTCAAGTCGCCAGTCAAGTCATGGCCCTGGCCGCCGATACCACGGCCGATGCAGCCAAGCTGTCAGCACTGATCCATCAAGACCAGGCCTTGGCCGCCCACGTCCTGCGCATTGCCAATTCGCCGGCCTATATGCCGCGCAGCCCGGTCGTCTCGCTCCAACATGCCGTTGCCATGCTCGGCATCAATCTCCTCTCGGAAATTGCCTTTACCGCCTCGTTGAAGAACGGCGCTTTCCAGGTTCCGGGCCACGAAGATCACGTCAAGCTGCTATGGCAGCATTCCCTCGCCAGCGGTGCGTTCGGAAAAGAAGTCGCCCGGATGCGACGCGTCAACGTAGAAACCGCCTACCTCTGCGGATTGCTCCATGGCATCGGGAAGCCGGTCGTCCTTCGCACCGTGGCCAATCTTGCCAAAGAGCTCAAGGCTCCGGTCGACAAATCCGGGATGGAGCAACTGCTTGAGGGCTACCACACACGCGTCGGCTCATTGATTGCCGACAAATGGGGGCTCCCCAAACAGGTGGCCGAAGCCATCGCCTACTACGCCGACTATGACCATGCCGCGTCCTTCAGGCAGGAGTGCTTGCTCACGTGCGTTGCAGACCGCCTGGCAACTCATCTCCTCGCCCCGGACACACTGTCCGAAGAAGAATTGCGCGAACATCCCGGCTTTGCTGATCTCAACCTTTACCCCAACGATATCGACCAACTCCTCGCAGGCAAAGACAAGGCTATGTCGATGGTCAACGCCATGAACCTATGAGTACACCAACTACCTTCGACATTGTCATCATCGGCGCCGGCCCCGCCGGGCAGAAAGCTGCCATCCAAGGCGCGAAATCCGGCAAACGCGTCGCGCTGCTGGAGCGCGAGCGCGGCATCGGGGGCAGCTGCGTCTATCGCGGCACCATCCCCAGCAAAACCCTGCGTGAGAGCGCCCTGAATCTCGATCGCCTCCGCCGGGCCAGCGCGGCGTTTGAATTCAGCCTGAAGCCGGACGCGGAAATCTCCTCCTTGCTCAGCCGCCTGGAAGAAGTCGTCCACACGCACGACACCTATATGAGCAAACAGTTGCGGCGCAACGGCATTTCGCTCTTCCATGGCCGCGCGCGCTTCCTCAATGATCGAACCGTTGAAATGCAAGCGGTTGACGGAGTTCGCCAGCAGTTTACCGCCGACCATTTCGTCATCGCCACCGGCTCACGCCCGCGCAACCCGGCGGAGATCCCGGTCGATCACGAACATATTCTCGACAGCGACTCCCTCTTATCCATGCTGTACCTCCCGCGCTCCCTGGCCATCATCGGGGGAGGGGTCATCGGATGCGAATACGCCTCAATCTTCGCCCTCCTCGGCGTTGAAGTCACGCTGATCGACCGGGCCAAAGCGCCGCTGCAGTTCATGGATCCGGAGCTGGTTTCGCAATTCGTCGCCAGTTTTGAGCAACACGGCGGACACTACCTTGGCGGACAATCGATCCAAAGCGTCCAATGGGATGGCGCCACAAGCGTCGTCACACTGCTTGGCGACGGTCAGATTATCAAGAGTGAGAAAATGCTCGTGGCCCTGGGCCGGCAGGCGAATGTGGAAGATCTCAACCTGGGCGCCGCCGGCCTGGAGGTCAATGAGAAGGGCAGCCTGGCCGTGAACCAATTCTGCCAGACGACCGCCCCTCACATCTACGCCGTCGGCGACATGGTCGGCGCACCGGCCCTCGCATCAAAGGCCATGGAGCAGGGCCGTCGGGCTGTGCGCCACGCCCTCAACTTGCCGATCGGAGACGCCGCATCGACCATTCCTATTGGTGTCTACACGATTCCTGAAATGGCCAGTATCGGCCTGGATGAAAAAATGGCCAACGAGCGATTTCGGAATCCTCTCGTCGGGCGGGCAAAGTTCGAGGAAGTCGCCCGTGCGCAGATCTCCGGCGCCGGTCACGGGCTCCTGAAGATGATCGCCGATCCGAACGGCGAACGATTGCTGGGCATCCAGATCGTCGGAGACTCCGCCACTGAACTGGTGCACTTGGGCCAGATGGCCCTCCAACAAGGCGCGCTGGTCGAATCGTTCATCGATAACGTGTTCAACTTCCCCACCTACGCCGAAGCCTATCGCGTCGCCGCACTGGACATCCTCGGCCAGGTCGCCAAACGCCAGACGGCAGCGGCGGCCTAGCGTTCCCGCCCTTTGACCCCGCGCGTATTTTTCGTATAGGCTGCTCCTGACGATCGACACTTCCGTCGATGCCTTGCAGGAACCGCTGATGAATCGATCGAACCGCCGCCGACAGGAATCGCGCCAGGGCAAGACCGGCTCCACGTCAGATAGTTTTGCCGTTCACACCCTGCTCGACCAGGGGAAACGCCATCACCAGGCAGGCCAATTGGCTGAGGCGGAGCGAAACTACCAATTGGCCCTGAACATGGTTCCGGGCCATCCTGAAGCATTGCACTTGTTGGGATTGTTGGCCTATCGCGTCGGTAGCTACGACCAGGCGATTGAACTCATTACCCACGCGATCGACGGCACACCGAACTCACCGTTGTATTGGTTCAACCTGGGCGTCGTGACGCAGCGGGCCGGGAAATCCGAAGAGGCCATCCGCGCCTACGAGCGGGCTATCACTCTCAATCCCAAGTATGTGGATGCGCTCATCAATCTCGGCAACGTCCTCAAAGATCTGCACCGTCTGGCCGACGCCGTCGAGACCTATCGCAAAGCCCTGACCCTCAACCCGGCCCACGCCGACACCCACAACAACCTCGGGGTCGCCCTCAAAGAACAGAATGCGCACCACGAAGCCATCGCCTCGTATCGGGAAGCCATCCGGCTGAAACCCGCACACTTCGAAGCCTGGAATAACCTGGGCCTGGCACTGATGGAAACCGGAGCGAGTGATGAGGCCATTGCCTCGTTCCAGCAGGCGTTGACCATTGTGCCGAATTCATCGAAGGCCCTGTATAACCTGGGCATCGCCGCCATGTGGACGGGCGATCACGTCGGCGCCATCAGCCACTTCTCTCAAGTGGCCAAGGCGAAACACGATCATAATGGTCCGATTCAAGAGACCGCTCTCTTTCGGTCGCGGCTCAAGCATGACGCCGAACAAACCCGACTCCTCATTGAGCGTGGCCGCCTCGATGCTGCACCCCGAAGGTATGTGGATGCATTAGAGCGATTGGAAATTACCCTGGCAGCAGCCTACCCCGCACGCAACCGATGTCCCGTCGATCCGGCTGCACTCGCGGCGATTGCGCCCTCCTTCAATCGTTTTCTCTATCGCGCCCCCTGCGAGCGGCTGGCCGACGGCGCGCTGAACCCGCAACTCGACGTCCGGGCGATCGAATCCCGCTATGTGAGCAGCCAACCGGAAGTGACCTTTATCGATCAGCTCCTCAAGCCGCAAGCCTTGGAGGCGCTACGCACCTTTTGCCTGGAATCCACGATCTGGAAGAAGGACTACGAGAACGGGTATCTGGGCGCATTTCTGGGAGATGGCTTCGCCACGCCCCTCCTCCTGCAAATTGCCGAAGAGTTGCGCCGTGCATTTCCCGGCATCTTCAAAGACCATCGACTGACGCAGGCCTGGGCCTTCAAGCAGGACAGCGCGAGGCGCGGCCTCTCCATCCATGCCGACGCCGCAGCCGTGAATGTGAATTTCTGGATTACACCGGACGAGGCGAACCTGAATCCTGAGAAGGGCGGGCTCGTGGTCTACGATAAAGAAGCGCCAGCCGATTGGAACTTCGCGGCCTATAACAGCGAGCAGAACAAACCGAAGATTCTCGACTGGCTCACGCAAGCCGGCGCGCAGACGATCCGGGTCCCCTATCGCGCCAACCGTGCGGTGGTCTTCAACTCAGATTTGTTTCACGAAACCGACGACGTGGCCTTCCGCGACGACTACCTCAGCCGGCGCATCAACATCACGCTGCTTTACGGCTACCGCCATCAGGCCTAGCCCTATGATCCTCGAAAGATATCTCACCGTCCTGCGATGAGGGTGTATCGGTCATGGCTTCCGTGACGACCGTCTGGATGCGTCGCTGCAGGCGCGACGTCGCCAACCGCATCGCGATGCCGATGGCCGCAGCCAAGAACACAAACACCGGGACCATGATCCGCCCGACTTGTTCGAGACGTTCTTGCGGCGAGCGCCCGGCATCCTGCTGTAGCGACCGCACAAAGGTGAGCCTGGCCCATGCAATCGTGGATCCCTTGTCCTGAATCGGCTCAATGACGGTGATGCGCTCCTGACCCGGCGTCGGCTCGTCTCGAATCAGGACCTCCCGATTCTGCGCACGAACGGCGGTCCAGTTCGCATCCTGAATCTGCTGCCCCACATACCCGGCATTCGACGCGGCAAACACCCGATTGCCGTTGTCGATGACCATTGCATCGGCAAGACCGTTAGTCCGCCAGACTCCGGCGAGCGACTCCTGCACTCTGGCCACATCCACGACCAGCGCTGCCGCACTCATTGAGGCGAACGCCCGGCTCACCGCCGCCGCCTCCTGCTGTGCGGCCTGACTCGCCTGTGCGTCACGCTGCTGGCCTTGCACAACATCAGACCGTTTGAGCGTGTAATAGAGCATGCCCCCGATCAGTACCGTCGATATCAGACTGACGATCAATACGCGAATCATCGGGATAGGACTCCTCTGTCGATTGAGCGCCCGGGATGCGTTGATGTGAACGGTGGTCAGAGAGGGAGTGCCGTGTCTGAACGTCAGACCGCCTCACCCGACGACATGGCACGCTGGTACGGTTCCAACTCGAGATCTTTCACCACATCCTGGAGTCGTGCCCATTCACCGGGAGTCAGGCTGACAAACTCCAACCCGAAGCTGCGGTCACGGCACCACCGGACAACCGCTTGTGTGACCTGAATCGGCGGCTTCCCCCCTGACATATCAACACGCAGCTGCAGTGTTGTGCCGGCCTTAACCTCGGTCGCACTCAAGATCCGGCAGCCCCGGATCGAGAGATCGGCCAGGGTACCTTCACCTGAAACGATGTTGGCGGAACTGAATGAACTGCGAAACTGGACGGGGAAACGGGGATGCTGTCGATGTTCCACGGGAAGACCTCATAAGCAAAATATTTCACCCCTTAATATTGCCAATGGGTCTGAGTTCCGCTACCTTTTTTGTAATTCCCGCACGCTGGACCGACTCCACCACTTCAGAAATGTTTTTGTAGGCGAATCCGGCCTCTTCAGCGAGCCCGGACATCGAGACCGCCTTCACAAGAATGCCCCGCTGCTTCATCTGCTGCTGGAGCTGCTCACCGCGGATCGACTTCTTGGCCTGCGTGCGCGACATCGTACGTCCGGATCCATGCATGGTCGAACCAAACGTATCGTCCGTCGCCCGCTGCGTGCCCACGAGCAGATAGGACCCCGTTTCCATCGAGCCGCCGCAGATCACGGGCTGGCCGACTGATCGATAACAGGCCGGCAAATCCTGGCTGCCCGGGCCGAACGCGCGCGTCGCCCCTTTCCGGTGCACGACCAACTCCCCTTCAGGGTACCGCTCCACTTTGGCTATGTTGTGAGCCACGTCATAGACCAGCTCCATGCCCAACTCTTCTCCCGAACGGCCGAAGACCGCGGCAAACGCCTCGCGGATCTGGTGCGTGATGACCTGTCGGTTGGCAAACGCCGCATTGGCCGCACAGTTCATCGCCCCGAAATAGTCCTGGCCTTCCTCGGACAGAAACGGCGCGCAGGCCAGCTGCTGATCCTTCACCGTAATCCCGTATCGTCGCATCGCTTTCTCGAAGACTTTGAGATAGTCGCTGGCCACTTGATGACCAAATCCGCGCGACCCACAATGAACCATGACGACAATCTGGTCCTGTCCGTTGATGCCGAACGCGGCCGCCGTGTCTCTGTCAAAAATCCGGTCGTTCGACACGACTTGCACTTCAAGGTAATGATTGCCGGAACCCAGCGTCCCCAGCTGGTTCATCCCCCGTCCCACCGCATGATCGCTGACTTTGGAAGGGTCGGCGCCGGGCAGGCAGCCGCCTTGTTCCATCCGCTCCAAGTCGCGATGCCAACCATAGCCCTGCTCAATGCACCATCGGGCGCCTTTGATCATCACTCGATCGAAGGACGGCCGATCCATCGACACAAATCCGCTCGCCCCAACCCCTGCCGGCACTCGCCGGAAGAGTTCGGTCATCAGCTGCTCAAGTCTGGGCTGCACCTCCGCCAGCGTGAGGTCCGTCCGAATCAATCGCATCCCGCAATTGACGTCGTACCCCACCCCGCCGGGAGAAATGATCCCCGAGCGCAGATCGAATGCGGCCACGCCGCCGATTGGAAATCCGTAGCCCCAATGGCCGTCCGGCATGCAGAGAGCATAGCGGCGAATGCCGGGAAGGCAGGCCACATTCGTCACCTGCTCGAACACACCGGTATCCATGGCCCGGAGAATCGACTCGGTCCCATAAATGCGGGCCGGCACCAGCATGCCGGATTTCTCCGTGACGGGAATCTCCCACACCTCGTCCGTAATCCGGTTCACCTTCATCGCAGTGTTCAACTTCATTCTGGACCTGTTGCCTGCTCCTTGTTCCCTTCTCCTGTCACACGTCACTCGTCACTTATCACTGGTCACTGGCCCCATCCCGTCATACGTCGAGGACCACCCTCACGCGCCATCGCCCATTATTATCCTGATGAAGCCGGTACAAGTGCTTGGTCACGCCCTTCACATCATTACGCAACACCTGCGTCGCCTGATTCACCGGCTCGCCGATCAGCGTCCCCGCGAGTGTCCACTGACCGCTCTCCCGGATCAAAGATATCGAGGCACGGCTGAACACAACGCCCGCCGCATCCTTCCAATAGACAAAATCGGACAACCACTCGAACAGCAGCGCGGCGAGATCGCTCTCCACATGTTCCATCCGACGCTCCCAGGTCGCGCCGACCGTCTTGGGATCGGCCATGGCCTCCATCACCGCATTCGACGCGGCTTCAAAGACCTCCTGAACGGAATCGCCCTCGGCATCAAATGCCAGGTCCGCCAGGGCCACGTCCTCTAGAAATTGAAAGGATGCCGGCATAGATAAGCGTTATAACATCGTCGGACGGCGGGCACGCCGGAAAATCGCTTGCACCTGCGCCAGGCCTGGAATCCGATGCGCCAATGGATTGGGGACCTTCCCCTTGAAGAACATCCTCACACCGAGCGGAAGAATCCGGAGAAAGCGAGACAGATCAAGGCCGACGACCTTGAGCGGCATGATCGCTTCGTTCAGCCGCCCCTGCTGTTCAATGATCGACACAAATCCGGCGATATGCCGGGCACCGCCCGTCGATGCCAGTCCCCGATCGAGCGACGCCCTTCGCAGCCTGATGATCGCCTCCATCGGCTTCACATCTTTCGGGCAGACCTCCACGCAATAGTTGCACCGCGTGCAATCCCACATCCCGTTCGCCTCCTGCAGCACGGCGAGGCGGGCCCGCTTCAACTTCTCCGGTTCGCGCGGATCTGAAAGGAACCGATCCACTTTGGCCAGCGCCGCCGGTCCCGCAAACCCCGGCGACACCTCGTGCACGGTACAAGCGGCCACGCACGCTCCGCACATGATGCAGGCATCGACATTGTGATATGCGGAACCGGTCGAATCCGGCGCTTGAGACACCGCCCGTCCGTTACCCACGGCGATGGAGGTGGAGAGCCAGGGTGTGATGTCACGGATCTTCCCCCAGAACGGGCGCATATCCACGACCAGATCTTTGATGACCGGGAGATGGCGCAGCGGGGCGATTCGCAGCCGGCCATGCCGCTCCAGTTCCTTCCGGACCGACGTGCGACAGGCGAGTTTCTCACCTCCATTAATATCCATGGCACAGGATCCGCAAATCGCCGACCGGCAGGAATATCGCACCGCCAGGCTGCCATCGAGCTCGTTCTTCACGCGGATCAGCAGGTCGAGGACCGTCGAACCACGCCGGACATCGAGGCGGATTTCTTCATCATGCGGCTTCGCATCATGTTCGGGATTGAACCGTTGGAGAGTGATCGTAAGGCGCATGGAATAAGCTTTCAGCCTTCAGCAGTCAGCCATCAGCGAAAACTGAAAGCTGATCGCTGAGAGCTGATCGCTCATTTTAATCGAGCTCGAAGGTCTTCGGGAAATTGGTCAGATTGCGGCAGCCGTCGCTCGTGACCAGCACCATATCCTCGATCCGCACCGCGCCTAATCCGGGATAGTAGAGCCCCGGTTCGACCGTCACGACATGGCCTTCCTGCAAGAGCGAGCCGGTCCGGCTGATTCGAGGGGCTTCATGAATGTCCAACCCCACGCCATGACCGGTCCCGTGGAAGTAGCCCTGCATCCGTCCATCCACCAATCCGGTCTTATACCCGGCCTTCTCAAACCGGTCGCAGATCCCTTGATGGATCTTCATCCCGTCGGCGCCGTCTTTGACCTTCGTGATGGCTTCTTCCTGCGCATCCTTCACAGTCTGATAGAGCCGCTTGAGTTCGGAACTGACGGTACCGCGAATCACGGTACGGGACATATCCGCAAAATACCGGCTGTTAGCCGATCTTGGGAAAACATCGAAAATGATGCTGCGGTTGGCGGGCAACGGGCCCGTGCCTTCATGGTGGGGATCGCAGGCCTGTTCGCCGCCGGCCACAATGGTATGCTGCGCCACGCAATCGCGCTCCATCAACTTGACGTTGATGAGTTTCTTGATGCGTTCCGAGGTCAGCACCTCCCCGTCCAGCCAGAGTTCCCCGCCGCGAATCGTCGCCTGCTTGAGTGTCGCATGGGCCGCCGCCACCGCTTCTTCCGTCGCGCGCTGAGCCGCTTCAATAGACCGGACCTCTTCAGCAGTTTTCACCACACGCCGCTCATAAAAGGGATCGCGCTTCGGCTTCATGCTGTAGCCCAGCTCCTGAAGCCGCGTGGCATGGATAAAGGGGAAATTGGCCGGGACCAGCAGCTGCCTGATCTTGGCCTCCCGGAGAATGACATGGACGATATCGACCGTACTCGGTTCCTTGGTGCCGTTCGATTTCGCCTTCTTTTCCAGCTCGGAATAAGACAAGACCCGATCCACCGACGCCTGCGACTTGGCCCGATCCATTTCGAGATCGCTCATGACCAGCAACCGCTC
>Ga0105090_10002560_pt1 | contig 10151 bp, 11 predicted proteins | sample PPLLak3March2015_FD_79110 | JGI IMG/M metagenome (GOLD analysis project Ga0105090, IMG submission 79110) | Freshwater sediment microbial communities from Prairie Pothole Lake near Jamestown, North Dakota, USA - PPLs Lake P7 Core (1) Depth... | ecosystem: Environmental > Aquatic > Freshwater >... | reverse complement strand
GGTGCTGCGCACCAAAACGCCCTGCGAACTCGCCGAGATCGGCTATGAACAGCTGCAGGAGCTTTTCTCCGGGGCGCTGGCCAAAGAGTGCCCGAAAATCATCTATGCCATCGGCGCGCAGATCTCCAAGCGCCTGCTGGATACCAGCCGTAAAGCCAGCCGCTTGGCCTACCTGGATGTAGCCAACCGCATCCTGCGCACTTTGCACGACCTGTGCCAGGAGCCGGATGCGCTCTCGCACCCCAAAGGCAGCCAGATCCGGGTTTCGCGTCAGGAGCTGGCGCGCATCACCGGCTGCTCGCGGGAAATGGCCGGCCGTGTCTTGAAACAACTGGAAGAACAGAACCTGCTGCAGGCGCGCGGCAAGACCGTGGTGGTGTTCGGCACCCGTTAGAAAAACAGCGCTTCCAGCTCCAGGCCCGGATCGGGCGCGCGCATCATCGCCTCACCGACCAGAAACGCGCCGATGCCGTGCCTGCGCATCAAGGCCACGTCATCGCGGTTGAGGATGCCGCTTTCAGTGATGACCAGTTTATCGGCGGGGACTTTACCGCTCAGCTTCAGGGTGGTATCCAGGCTGACTTCGAACGTTCGCAGGTTGCGGTTATTGATGCCGAGCAGGGGCGCGTCGACCTGCAGGGCGCGGTCCAGCTCTTCGCCGTCGTGCACTTCCAGCAGCACATCCATCTGCAGCATCCGCGCCAGCTGCGCGTAACTGCGCAGCCGCGCATCGTCCAGCGCCGCCGCGATCAGCAGCACGCAGTCGGCGCCGAGGGCGCGCGCTTCGTAGATCTGGTATTCCTCGACGATGAAATCCTTGCGCAGGACCGGCAGCGGGCAGGCTTCATGCGCCTGCCGCAGGTAGACATCGCTGCCCTGGAAGAAGTCGACGTCGGTCAGCACCGACAGGCAGGCCGCGCCCGCGTCGGCATAAGCGCGCGCGATGGCGGCCGGATGGAAGTCGGCGCGGATCACGCCCTTGCTCGGACTGGCTTTCTTGATTTCGGCGATCACCGCCGGCAGGCCGGCTCCGATCTTGGCGCGCAGCGCATCGGCGAAGCCGCGTGTGTCCGGCATCCGGTTGCAGCGTTCGATCAGCTGCGCCTGCGAGGCGTATTTTTTGCGCTGCGCCACTTCTTCATGCTTGCGGGCCAGGATGGCGGTCAGGATGTCGGCCATCAACGCCCGCCGAGGGTCTGGGTGGTTTCGATGAACTGCTTCATCTTGGCCAAGGCGGCACCTGAACGCATGACCATCCTGGCTTTTTCCAGGCCGTCGGCGATCGATTTGGCCTGACCGGACACATACAGCGCGGCGCCGGCATTGAGTGCGACGATGTCCTGAGCCACCCCGGTATCCCCGCCCAGCGCGTTGATCAGCATCGCCGACGACTGCCCGGCGTTTTCCACGCGAAGATTGCGGGTCGAGGCCATGGCCAAGCCGAAATCCTCGGGGTGTATTTCGTACTCGCGGATCTGTCCGCCGCGCAGCTCGCCGACCAGGGTCGCCGCGCCGAGGGAAATTTCGTCCAGGCCGTCACGGCCGTACACCACCAAGGCACGTTCGGCGCCAAGGCGCTGCAGCACGCGGATCTGGATGCCGACCAGGTCCGGATGGAAAACGCCCATCAGCACATTCGGCGCGCTGGCCGGATTGGTCAGCGGGCCGAGGATGTTGAAGATGGTGCGCACGCCCATTTCCTTGCGCACCGCGGCCACATGACGCATGGCCGGATGATGGTTCGGGGCGTACATGAAACCGATGCCGGTCCTGTTCAGGCTGGTGGCCACCTGCTCGGGCGTCAGCTCGATGTCGGCGCCGAGCGCCTCAAGCACATCGGCACTGCCGGACTTGGACGACACGCTGCGGTTGCCGTGCTTGGCTATCTGCGCGCCGGCGGCCGCCGCCACGAACATCGAGGCCGTGGAAATGTTGAAGGTATGCGCGCCGTCGCCGCCGGTGCCGACGATATCGACCAGGCCGACGCCGGGCGGAGTGGGCACCTTGACCGCAAACTCGCGCATGACCTGCGCCGCGCCGGTGATCTCGCCGATGGTTTCCTTCTTGACCCTGAGGCCGGTCAGGATGGCGGCGATCATCACGTTCGACACCTCGCCGGCCATGACCTGTCGCATCACGGCGACCATTTCATCGTGGAAGATCTCGCGGTTGTCGATGATGCGCTGCAGGGCTTCTTGCGGTGTCATGGTCATCCTTCAGTTTTTGACGCTGTTACTTTTATGGTTGGCCAGGAAGTTGCCGAGCAAATCATGGCCGTGCTGGGTCAGGATCGATTCCGGGTGGAATTGTACGCCCTCGACCGGCAGGGTTTTATGACGAAGCCCCATGATTTCATCGAGGCCGCCGTCTTCGTTCTGCGTCCAGGCGGTGATCTCCAGGCAATCCGGCAGGCTGTCCTGCTCGACCACCAGGCTGTGGTAACGGGTGGCTTCGAACGGCGACGGCAGGCCCTTGAACGCGCCCTCGCCTTTATGGTGGATCATCGAGGTCTTGCCGTGCATGATGGTCTTGGCGCGCACCACCTTGCCGCCGAAGGCCTGGCCGATGCTTTGATGGCCCAGGCAGACGCCGAAAACCGGCACTGTGCCGGCCAGCTCCCCAAGCACCTGCAGGCAGATGCCGGCTTCATTGGGCGTGCACGGTCCGGGCGAGAGCACGATGTATTCCGGCCTGAGCGCGCCGACCTCGGCCACGCTCATCGCATCGTTGCGCACCACCTTCACGTCCTGACCCAACTCGGCGAAATAATGCACCAGGTTGTAGGTGAAGCTGTCGTAGTTGTCGATCATCAAAAGCATGGCGTGAACCCGGGTTTCAGCCTTGCATTATCGCATGGCTAAGGTCTTACTTGGCTTGCGCACCGATGTTCTTGTCGAGGAACTCGATGAGCTTGGTATAGGCGTTCAGGCGCTTGTCGGGATTGAAGAACCCGTGGCCTTCGGTCTTCTCAAACAGCCACACCGGCGGATTGCCGACGCCGTTCAGCGCCGTGCGCATGGCGTCGGCATGTTCGACCGGCGCGGTGAGGTCCTCGCCGCCGTGGATCAGCATCACCGGCGCCTTGATCTGTGCCGCCAGACTGGTCGGTGAACGCGCGCGCAGCCAGGCAGGGTCGTTCTTGAACACGTCATTCACGAAGTCGCGGCCGTAGGCGGTATTCTGCAGCGCGGTTTCGTTGCGGATCAGGCCGAGGCTGTAGACGCCGGCATAACCGGCGGCGCACTTGAACAGACCCGGATCGGTCGCCACGCCCATCAGGGCCGCGTAGGCCCCGTAGCTGATGCCATAGATGCAGACCCGCGAAGGGTCGATCGCGTATTTGGCCAAAGCCGCACGCGTGCCGTCGGTGATGTCGGTCTGCATCTTGCCGCCCCATTCACGCAGGCCGGCATCGACGAAATCCATGCCGTATCCGCCCGACCCGCGGTAGTTGATCTGCAGCACCGCATAGCCGCGGCTGGCCAGCAACTGCGCGTCATTGTTGAATTCCCAGCGGTCAACTATGCCGTACGGACCGCCGTGCGGCATCACCACCAGGGGCATTTTCCCGGCCGGCGCGTTCGGCAGCGTTACCCAGCCGTGGATGTTCAGGCCATCGCGGGCCTTGAACTCGAACGGCTCGACGACCGCGGCCGTGTCCGGGTCGATGTCGGCACGGGCCCGCATCAACAGGCTTAATTTTCCGGCATCGCGGTCATACAGGTGGAATTCGCCCGGATTGACGTCGCTGTACACGACAACCGTGGCGAAGCGGCCGTCACGCGAGAAGCTGCTCGGCAACGCCAGCTCACCCGGGAAGCGCGCGCTAAGGCTTTTGCTAAGCAGGGTTTCGGGCGCATCCTTGTCGATGAACACCAGACCGCCGCGGCCGCTGCCATCGTAGCTCACCACCGCAAAGGCGTCCTTCTGGTCGGCGGTCAGCCGCAGGCTGCCGATATCGGCGTCCTTCGGCTGGTATACCACCTGCTCCTTGCGCGTCTCCGGATTGAAACGGATCAGATAATCGGGCTTGCCGGACTCACTGACCCGCGCGTAGAATTCCGCGCTGCCGCGGACGTTGGCTAAGGGCTGGATGATGCGTCCGCTGGTCTTTTCGTCATTGAGCACGGCCCATTCGGCGTCTTTGGGGCCTTTGTACAGAAGCCGGCTGAGACGGTCACCGTCGGTTCCGGACACGGCGCGGATCTTCCTGTCTTCGCCGACCAGGGTGGTGTCGATATAACGCAGCGGCATCCTGCCGCCGCCTTTCTTCAGGGCGCCGCTGATCACGTTCAGGCGCGCCAGCTCCATGAATGGCGATTCACCGCTGGTATTCCAGTTCTTGATGCCGACCAGGATGCTCTTGTCGGCATCGGCGTCCGGTTCCAGCACGAAGGCGGATGCGGCGTTCGCCGTGGCGCGGTTGATGCGGCTGCCGAGCTCCTGGTCGCCGCGGTAGCCGAACAGGTATTTCTTGCCGCCGCCGTCGGCGTCGATGCCGAACAGTTCACCGGTGAGGAACGGCGTATCGTAACCGCCTTCCTTTTCCGCTATGGCCAGAACCACGCGGGTGTCGTTGACCCACCAGTAATCGCTGACATACTGGCCTTTCTGCAGGTTGATGTTGGCGCTTACCTTGTTGCTGGCCCGGTCCAGGATGATCAGGCTGGAGTGGTCGTCACTGGGCACAACCAGCGACACATAAGCCCCGGTCGGAGAAAGTCGGAGCGAGCCCGGCTCTACCCCGGAGGGTTTGGTATAGGCTTCGACCGGCGACAGTCCGGCCGCCGAGGTGTTACCGGCGAACAGCAGGGCGAGCAAAAAAATCGCGCTGAATGCGCGCATCGGTTTGAAATGGGTGGCCATGGCTTTCGAATACATCCCTGTCGGTTTGTGGGTTCAATCCCGCGAATCGCTCCGGTCAATGCCGGAACGGCAAGGATTGATTGTAGCCATTCCGCGTGAACTTGGGGGGCTTGAAGAAATTTATATTATTTTTTCGGTCAACGCCGGCGTTCAGAAAACCGTCCCGATCCGATTCAAGCGCGGCCGCGGCCGGTGACCTGACTCAGTACCGCACCAGGCTGTGGATGTCGGTCGAAATCGCACCCAGCCTCGAGGCGCCTTGCAGAAAGCCCAATTCCACCAGCAAACTGAAGCCGGCCACTACGCCGCCGGCCTGTAGGATCAGCTTGGCAGCGGCCTCCGCCGAGCCGCCGGTGGCCAGCAGGTCGTCGTGGATCAGCACGCGCTGGCCTTCGGAAATGGCGTCGCTGTGCATTTCGATGGCGGCCATGCCGTATTCCAGTTCATACTGCTGGGTGATTTTATGCGCGGGCAGTTTGCCGGCCTTGCGGATCAGCACGAACGGCTTGTTCAGGCGCAGCGCCAGGGCGTTGCCGAACAGGAAGCCGCGGCTCTCGATGCCGGCGATGGCGTCGATATCTGCATTCTGGAACTGACAGACCAACGCATCGAGGATTTCATTGGCCAGCGCCGGCTGCAGCAGCAGGGTGGAAATGTCCTTGAACAGGATGCCGTCCTTCGGGAAATTCGGCACGTCGCGGACGGCGGCTTTGATGCGCGCTTCCAGATCACTCATGGTTCAATTCGCCGCGATCAGATACACCACATACACGTCTTTATTGACCGTGATCACGCCTTCTTCCATGGTCGAACCGAGCGGCGGCGCGGCGGCGACGTCCATGCTGCGGTACATCGCCTTCGATTCGAAACCGATGCTGGGCGCTTCCTGGGACACGGTATGCAGGCCGATGACTTTCTGGCCGAATTTGTCCAGCAGGGTGACGGCCTGTTTTTTGGCGTCGGCCACCGCGGCGTCCAGCAGTTCCGACTCGACCGCTTTCTGCGTGCTCAGCGAATTGGAAATGCCGCCGATGCGGACTTCCTCGCCGTCCGGCACCTGCGCCAGGAATTTCTGCAGGGTTTTCTTGTCCTCGAACTTGGCGTTGATGCTGCGGTTGACCTGATTGCCGATGAACACGTTTTTCTGGGTGGCGTTGTCGTAGCGGTATTCCGGGCTGATGCTGATGTTGGTGGCGGTGATCTGCGCCGGCTTCAGGCCGAGCGCCTTCAGGCTCTGCACCATGGCCGCGGTCTTGGACTCCACCGACGCGCTGGCTTCGCTGACCGACAGGCCGGTCTTCTGCACGGTGATGGCGATCTCGAAGCGGTCAGGCACCATGTTGCGTTCGGCATGGCCGCGCACCACCACATACGGCGCGCTCGGCAGGGCTTGCGCGCAGAGCTGCGCGGAGAATGCTGCGCATAACAGCAGGATGGCGGATTTGAATTTCATGGGCACTCCTTGGATTGCGGGATATCGGGGGTTACAGGCCTTGCGCCGCCTGCTGCACGGCGCGGAACAGGGCGCGGCCTTTGTTCATGGTTTCCTGCCATTCGAGCTCGGGCTTGGAATCATAGACTATGCCTGCGCCGGCCTGTACGTGCAGTAAACCGTCGGCGATGACCGCGGTGCGGATGGCGATGGCGGTGTCGGTGTCGCCCCACCAGTTAATGTAGCCGACAGCGCCGGAATAAATGTGGCGTTTGCTCGGCTCCAGTTCCTGGATGATTTCCAGCGCGCGGATCTTCGGCGCGCCGCTGACCGTGCCGGCCGGAAAGGTGGCCTTGAACAGCTCGGCAAAGCCGATGCCGTCTTTGAGCCGGCCCTGTACTTCGGAGACGATATGCATCACGTGCGAGTAGCGCTCGATGATGAAGCGCTGCGGCACGGTGACCGTATTCGGCTCGCTGACCCGGCCGACGTCATTGCGGCCGAGATCGATCAGCATCAGGTGCTCGGCGCATTCCTTGCCGTCGGCGAGCAGCTCCTGCTCCAGCGCCAGATCGTGTGCGGCATCAAGGCCGCGCGGGCGGGTTCCGGCGATCGGCCGCACGGTGACTTTGCCCTGCTTGGCGCGCACCAGGATTTCCGGCGAAGAGCCGACCACCTGATAGCCGCCAAGATCGAGGAAATACATGTACGGCGACGGATTGAGCGCGCGCAAAGCGCGGTACACGTCGACCGGACGGGCCCGGAACGGCACGCTCATGCGTTGGCTGAGCACCACCTGGAACACATCGCCGGCGCGGATGTAGTCTTTGGCTTTTTCCACCGCCGCGGTGAATTCGGGCTCGGAAAAACCCGAGACGAAATCGGCTTCGTTCAACAAGGAAGGATGCAGCACGTCCGGATAGCTGCGGCCGGACTGGCGCAGGCGATAGACCAGCTCGTCGAGCCGGCGCTGCGCCTTGGCATAGGCCTGCGGCTCGGCCGGGTCGGCATGCACGATCAGGTACAGGCGGCCCTTGAGGTTGTCGAACACCGCCACTTCTTCGCTGAGCAGCAGCAGCGCGTCGGGCGCGTCCATGTAATCGGGCTTGTCGGCCATTTTCAGCTTCGGCTCGATCCAGGCGATGGTTTCGAAGCCGAAATAGCCGACCAGGCCGCCGCTGAAATCGGGCAGACCGTCGAGCTTCGGCACCCGGTAACGGGCACGCAGCACATCCACGTATTCAAGCGGATATTCGAGCGTGCGCGCATCGATTGTCTCGCCGAACTCCTGTTCCTCGAGCTGATGGCCGCGGAACACGAAGGCGCGCTTGGCCGGCAGGCCGATGATTGAATACCGGCCCCATGTTTCGCCGCCTTCCACCGACTCGAACAGATAGGTGTTCGGACCGTCGGCCAGCTTCAGATACACCGACAGCGGCGTATCGAGATCGGACAGCACTTCGCGCACAACCGGAATGCGGTTGTAGCCTTCGGCCGCGTAGGCCTGGAACCGTTCGGCGCTGATCATGGCTGCCTGGCGATTTCTTCGCGCATCCGGTTGATGACCTGCGCATAGTCAGCCGCGCCGAAAATCGCCGAACCGGCCACGAACGCGTCCGCGCCGGCCTGCGATACCGCACCGATGTTGTCGATCTTGATGCCGCCGTCCACTTCCAGCCGTATCAGCCGGCCGGTTTCGCGGATGCGTTCGCGCACCAGCCGGATCTTGTCCAGGGCCTGCGGGATGAACGCCTGGCCGCCGAAGCCGGGATTGACCGACATGACCAGCACCAGGTCGAGCTTGTCGAGCACATGGTCGAGCACGTTCAGCGGCGTGGCAGGATTGAGCACCAGTCCGGCCTGGCAGCCCTGTTCCTTGATCAGACCGATGGTGCGGTCGACGTGTTCTGACGCTTCCGGATGGAAGCTGATCAGGCTGGCGCCGGCCCTGGCGAAATCGGGAATGATGCGGTCGACCGGCTTGACCATCAGATGCACGTCGATCGGCGCGGTCACGCCATGGCTGCGCAGGGCATCGCAGACCAGCGGACCGATGGTCAGGTTCGGCACGTAATGGTTGTCCATCACGTCGAAGTGCACCCAATCGGCGCCAGCGGCGAGCACCGCATCGACTTCGGCGCCGAGCTTGGCGAAATTGGCGGACAGGATGGACGGGGCAATAATCGGTTTCATCATCGTTCCTCAGGAATTCTGGTGCAGTTTCTTCAGTTCATCGTAGGCCGCGTTGATTTCACGCGCGCGGCGCTCGGCCAGCGCCTTGAGCTCCGGTGCGGCGTTCGAGACCTTGTCCGGATGGTAGTCGGAGATCTTCCGCCGGTAGGCCTGCTCGATATCGTCCATGCCGGCGTCCTCAGGCACTTCCAGCACGGCATGGGCGTTACGCGCCTCCCCGTCCGGCTTGGCCGTGTCCGGCAGCGCCGGTTTTTTTCTGAAAAGACCGATGTCGAACAAATGCCCGACGATCAGTCCCAGGATGATGAACAGCGGCCGCCGGGTAAGCACGCCGACTAGCGCGCCGATGATCTTGTATTTCCATTGACTCATTTTCGGCATCCCGGTTGGTTGGCGTACCAGGCCGCCAGCGACTTGATGTCTTTCGGCTGCAGGGTATTGGCGATGGTGTTCATGACCGGATATTTGCGCGTACCGCTGCGGTAGGCGTTCAGCGCGGAAACCAGATAGGCCTCGTGCTGGCAACGCAGGATCGGATTGATGGCAAGCCTGCTTTGCCCGTCCACGCCGTGGCACGCCGTGCATTGGCCGGACTTGGCCGGCGCCGGCGCGGAGGCCAGGAGGAGCGGACTGAACGCGAGCGTCAGCAAGGAAATTAATCGGATCATGCCGATATTCTAGCAGTCAGTAAGCCCGCTTAGCGTTACAATACGCAAAGTCCGCGCATCTTCAAGGTTTTCCTGTGGCCACCACCCTGCACACCTCCGATCTAGACCTGCCCCTGCTGCACCGCGGCAAAGTCCGCGATGTCTACGAACTGCCGGGCAACCGGCTGCTGATGGTCGCCAGCGACCGCCTGTCGGCCTTCGACGTGGTGCTGCCCGACCCGATTCCCGGCAAGGGCGAAATGCTGTGCCAGATTTCCAACTTCTGGTTCACGCAGACCGCGCACCTGTGCCCGAACCACCTGAGCCACGAACCGGTCGAGTCGGTGCTGCCGGCCGGCGCCGAGCTGGCGCTGTATGCCAAACGTTCGGTGGTCGCCAAGAAGCTCAAGGCCCTGCCGGTCGAGGCCATCGTCCGCGGCTACATCATCGGTTCGGGCTGGAAGGATTACCAGGCCACCGGCGCGATCTGCGGCATCAAGCTGCCGGACGGCCTGCGCCAGGCCGAGCGGCTGCCGGAACCGATTTTCACGCCCAGCACCAAGGCGGCGGCCGGTGACCACGACGAAAACGTCGGTTTCGAGGTCATCGTCGACAAAATCGGCCTTGGACTGGCGGAGCAGGTGCGTGCCAAAACCTTGGAAATATACGCCTTCGCCTCCCGCCTGGCGGCCGAAAAAGGCATCATCATCGCCGATACCAAACTGGAATTCGGACTGGACGAACACGGTGTGCTGCACGTGATGGACGAGATGCTGACCCCGGACTCCTCGCGTTTCTGGCCGGCCGAGTCCTATCAGCCCGGCATCAGCCCGCCCAGCTACGACAAGCAGTTCGTGCGCGATTACCTGGAAACCCTGGATTGGGACAAGACCGCGCCGGGGCCGAAGGTGCCGGCCGAAATCATCAATGCCACACGCGCCAAATACGCCGAGGCTCTGTTACGCTTAGCCAATATCACCGTGGACTGACCCCATGCGCCGCATAGACGAACT
>Ga0105090_10002559_pt1 | contig 10153 bp, 7 predicted proteins | sample PPLLak3March2015_FD_79110 | JGI IMG/M metagenome (GOLD analysis project Ga0105090, IMG submission 79110) | Freshwater sediment microbial communities from Prairie Pothole Lake near Jamestown, North Dakota, USA - PPLs Lake P7 Core (1) Depth... | ecosystem: Environmental > Aquatic > Freshwater >... | reverse complement strand
GGCATCGACTGGAAGAGCTATGTCAAGCTGATCGGGGAGCGGCCGAGCGCGCAGCGTGTCGCCGCCGACCGCAGGGCCGACACCGAGCGCATGGCCGCCGCGGCGAACAAGAGCTGATCCCACCGGGGCCGCAAGAGCGGTCGTGCTTCAGGCGGTGGCGACGCGCTCGGCGATCGCGTGCCCGGCTTCGGTGGTCGATGCCTTGCCGTCCAGGTCGCAGACCTACCTGGCCGACCCCGACGCCCACAGCGCGGAGGCGCGCGCGCTGCAAACCACTCATCGGGGCTTGTCTATGGACAGTATGGACAATGCGAGAGCAACGCCCGACGAGCGACGGCTTCGCGGCGACCCAGTCACCGTAGCGAGTGTCTCCAACGGGTCGGGAGTGCCAGTTCGCCCCGGGGCGCAACCGGTCGTTCACCGCTCGCCCGCCGGCACCCATCGTCGAGTACCCGGTCTCGAACGTGAAGCGGCCGTTCGGGAGATTGGTCGTCGAATGACCGGTGACGGCGACCGCCGACATCCAGACCCTCAGCTGCGAGTGACTCAGTTCAGTCTGGTGCCGGCGCCCACCCGGTCACCGTAAACATGAGCAGATGGCCGGGTGTGTGAGATCACGAACGGCCGCTTCGTAGAAGCGAAACAAGAAAAGTCATGGCTCGCCGTCGGGCCGCTTTGGAGCAACCCGGCTGGCAGGTTTGGGTCGAGTTGCGCCGGCCAGCTTCCTGAACTGAGTGCCCTGAAGCCGTCATCAGATTTGAGGATGCCGCTCACCTGACGTTGGGTGTCTGCGGTCCCGGCCAACTCCAGACGTACAGGGTTGCCGAGGATCTTGCACGATGACGCCACTGCCTTAACGGAGCCTCGCCATGAGCACCAACGTCGTCCTCGAAGCCCGCCTCGACATGCTTTCGCTGGCGATCGAATGCGTCGGCGCGTGACTGTCCGCCGCTCAGGCACGCGAGGTTGCATCGGCGTTCAGCGACAAGCTGTCCTTGCTGCTGACCCAGCGCGGCCAGGTCAGCGACGCCGTCGACGCCGCATTGGCCTCGCAGGCCGGACTGTTGATGCAGGCGTTCCGACGCTGAAGGCGCGGTGGTCTGATCTTGGAACGGGTTGAGGCCGTTATTGCAAGCCCACCCGATGCCTTCAGCAGCCACAGCTCACGAGGCCGTTGGCCACAGAATGCGCCGTGGACCCACGCACGCTGGCCTATTACCAAAACCACGCCGCCGACCTGACCGAGCGCTACGAGGCGGTCGACAGCCCGGTGGCCCGCTACTTCCCACTGGCCTTCGTCGCCGGCGGGCGGGTGCTCGACGTCGGTGCCGGGTCCGGACGCGACCTGGCTGCATTACTGGCCGCGGGTTTCGACGGCCATGGCGTGGAGCCGACCGACGAGTTCCGACAAGCGGCTGTGCAGTGCCACCCCGAGTTGGCCGGCCGCCTGGTCGCCGGCGCGCTGCCCGAACTCGGCGAGCCTTTCGGGGGCGGCTTCGATGGAGTGCTGTGCAGCGCCGTGCTGATGCACCTGGCCGAGGCCGACCTGTTCGATGCCGCGCTGGCCCTGCGCCGGGTGCTCAAGCCTCATGGCCGGCTGCTGCTGTCCGTCCCCAGCGCCCGCGACGACGTCGGCGCCGACGAGCGTGACGCCCTGGGGCGCCTGTTCAAGGGCTATGCCGCCGAGGAACTGCAACTGCTCTTCGAACGGCTGGGCTTCCAGCGCATCGGCCGTTGGGACAACGAGGACGCCCAGCAGCGCGCCGGCATCCGCTGGACCACGCTGCTGCTCGAACTGCAGACCGGCCAGGGACTGCGGGCCGTCGACCAGATCGAAGGCATCCTCAACCGCGACCGCAAGGTCGCCACCTACAAGTTCGCGCTCTTCCGGGCCCTGGCCGAGATCGCCACCCAGGAGCCCCGAGTGGCCCGCTGGCTGCCGAACGGCAAGGTGGCCGTACCCATCGACCGCATCGCCGAGCGGTGGCTGCGCTACTACTGGCCGCTGTTCGCCAGCCCGCACTTCATCCCCCAATCGCAGTCCGAAGGCGCCGGCTCGAACCAGCCCGTCGCGTTCCGGGCCCCGATGCAGGCGTTGATGCAGCCTTTCGCGCTGCAAGGCGAGCACGGCGGTCTGTCCGCGTGGCAGGCCGCCGTGGGTGCCGGACAGCTGGATGCACACCTGGCGCGCCTGTACCGGGACGCCTTGCGCTCCATCGCCGCCACCATCCGCTCCGGCCCGGTCACCTTTGCAGGTGGAGCGCTGGAGTCCGGGCGCGTCTTCCAGTTCGACGGCCAGTCCCGGTCGGTGCTGATGTCGTCCGACCTGTGGCGTGAACTGAGCCTGCTCGGGCACTGGATCGTCGATGCCGTCATCGTGCGCTGGGCGGCGCTGACCGAACGCTTCGCCCACCGCCAGGGCATCAGCTCCGGCGAGGTCCTGCCGCTGCTGCTGGCACGTCCGGATCCGGACCACGTCACCGCGGTCGCACGCGGCATCTACCTCGCGGCCCATGCCGACCGCTGCGTCTGGTCCGGGCGCCGCCTCGGCGCCAGGAATTTCGTGGTCGACCACGCCATTCCGTTCTCGCTGTGGGGCAACAACGACCTGTGGAACCTGCTGCCGGCCGACGCCGACATCAACGCCCGCAAGTCCGACAAGCTGCCCACCGCCGAGCTGCTCAAGACGAACCAGAGCCATGTCCTGGACAACTGGAGGCTCACCCGCGAGGCGATGCCACAGGCTTTCGACCGGCAGGCGGCCCACCTGCAGGGTCATGAACTGAGGATGGGCAAGGCCTGGGAGGGCGAGCTCTTCGCCCGCCTGCGCGAGGCGATCGAGCTAACCGCGCTGCAGCGCGGTATCGAGCGCTGGTCGGGCCCGGTCGCCGCAGCGGCATGACGCGACCTACCCGGCGCTGGCTCGGCGCGCTCGTGTTGGCCTGGGTGATGGCCGCGATGCCCGGCATGGCCCGAGCCTGGGGAGCCGAGGCCCATCGCATCGTCGCGGCCGTGGCGCTGAAGCAGTTCAGCCCGGGAACGCTGGCCGAAGTGAACCGGCTGCTGGCGCTGGAACCCGGCAGCACCCTGGAGTCGATCTCCCCCTGGGCCGACGAGGTGAGGTCGCCGACGACCGCGGCCTGGCACTACCTGAACTTCCGGCGCGACGACGACTGCCGCTACGACCCCATGGCGAACTGTCCGGGCGGCAACTGCGTGGTCGCCGCCATCGAGCGGCAGTTGAAGGTCCTGGGCGGCAGGGGTCCGGACGAGGAACGGCTGAAGGCGCTGAGGTACGTCGCGCACTTCATTGCGGACCTGCACCAGCCGCTGCACGCGGGCTACGGCGACGATCGTGGCGGCAACCTATACCAGGTCCAGGCCTATGGCCGCGGGACGAACCTGCATGCCGTGTGGGACACGCTGCTCGTCGCCCAATGGGCGGGCGGCGTGCCGGCGTTGAGGGCCGCAGTGGAGGCCAAGACCGTCGCACCGGGCAAGACGGACCCCGCCACATGGGCCGAGGCATCCTGCCGGATCGTGGCCACTGAGGGGTTCCACCCTGCAGGGCATCGGCTGGAACCGCACTACCTGCAGCGCCGGGGCCCCGTGATCGAGATCCAGCTTGCCGCGGCGGCGCGTCGCCTGGCCGATGCCCTCAACGACGCCCTTGAGTCCCCGAAGTGAAGGACACCGGCGCGAGCGCGCCGGTGGTCTCGGATCAGAGTGCCGCGTCCTTCAGCTTCTTCAGCGCGCGGGTCTTGATCTTCACCGTGGCAGGCTTGGCAGCGAAGACACGCTCTTGCTTGGTGAACGGATCGATCCCCGTGCGCTTCTTCTTCGCCGGCACGTTCACGACGTTGACCTTCAGCAGGCCAGGCAGCGTGAAGGAGCCCAGTCCCTTCTTGTGCACGGAAGCCAGGATCGTGGCTTCCAGCGAGGCCATCACGGCCCGCACGGCCTTGACCTCCAGCGCAGCCAGTTCGGCCAGGTGAGCGATCAGGCTGGTTCTGTTGAACGCCGTTCCGATTGGCTTCAGGGCGGTGGACTTCGAAGGCGTTGCAGCCTTTGCCGTCTTCTTTGCGGGAGCCGCCTTCTTGGCCGGTGTCTTGGCCGGTGTCTTGGTCGTCGCCTTCTTTGCAGTTGCCATGGAGTCCAGGTGATGAGAGTTGATATGTGCCCTTCGGTTAGAGGGGCGGCGCATTCTAGGCGTCGACTGCGTCCAATCTAAGCACCGACATTGCGATGACGAGCGGCACCTCAACTGGCCGGCGACTTCCGCATGCAATAGGCACTGGGTGTGTCCAAAGGCTGATATGTCGCAAACAGGACGTTTGTGCAAGAGCGTTGCACAATGCTGCACATGGCCAACATTGCATCCCTGCTGAAGACTGAAATCGCTCGCGTGGCGCGCAAACAGGTGCGCGCTGAAACTTCGGTCTTGAAGCAGGCCGTCGGCACGTACCGCGCCGAGATTGCCGCGCTGAAGAGACGCGCTCAGGCCTTGGAGTCCGAGCTTCGCCGATTGAGCAAGGCGCAGGCAAGGACTGAACCTGTTGAAGCGCCGACGGAACCCGAACGCAAACTTCGCTTTACTGCAAAGGGCCTTGCATCGCAGCGCAAACGCCTGGGCCTGTCGGCTGCGGACTGCGGCTTGTTGCTGGGCACGTCGGGTCAGTCGATCTACAACTGGGAAGAGGGCAAGGCCCGTCCCCGAGCTCGATTCCTGGCGGCCATTGCGGCGTTGAGAACGCTGGGCAAGAAAGAAGCGGCTTCACGACTGGACGCATTGCGGTAGCGGCCCGCGGTCCCAACGGGGGGGCCAGTCGGGTCAGGACCCCGGCTCTCGGCTCGAATGGGCCCAGGGAGCATGCGCATCGGCGAAGCGATGAACAGCGACGGTGCGTGCTCCGAACCCGCCGCTGAGCATGTCAGGGTATTGATCGTCAACTTCAGACTGACTGCGGCCGGTCAGATTTCCCGGACCAATGACAGCCGACGCCAATACCGGCCATTCGCAGACCTGGAAGTTGGCCGACCGCTGTACTTTCAACTGCAGTCACTCAACGGCGCTCGGCGATATGGCGGCCGAATGACTCGTCCCTGCCGAGGCGATCGGCTCTTGCCGACCCATCCGAGACAGTCAAAATGTAGGTATGACTGCCTCGAAGCAGTCATTGACGCGAGGCCATCGGCAGTGTCGTGGCCAGCCAGCCCTGCAAGTGCTCCCAATGCATCGGACCGGCGTAAGTGATGCAAGTGAGCGAGGTCAGCAGCACTGCCCGACGTACATACTTGCCTGGCAGGGCGTCGAGTCGGCGTCGCGGAGCGACAGACCTTCACGCCGACTTCACCCTGAGGGACTAGCATTCGAACATGAACTTCTTCGGGAGCAAGGCGCGTGGCAAGTAGGTACGTTCAATGGGTGACTGCTGTGGCGATGATCGTCCTGGTCGGTTGCAGCGAGAAGAAGACCGAGTCGCCGCCTGCCGCCGACGCGGCCAAGGCGCAGGCCGAAGCCGCCTCGGTCGCACAAGCCAAGGCAGCTGCCGAAGCCGCCGCGAGGGCAAAGCAAGAAGAGGCACTGAAGGCCGGCGTCGAAGCGGTGGTCTACGGCCTGCCGCTCGTGGTCATGGACATCACACGCGAGAAGATCACCAACGTCGCCAAGGCGGAATCCTTCGCCGCGCCGGTGAACCAGTTCGCCAACATGCGCGCCTTCCCCGACGCGGCCTTCAAGGACGTGGTGCGCGCCAACGTCGACACGCTGTACTCGTCGGCGTTCCTGGACCTGAGTGCCGAGCCCATGGTGCTGACAGCGCCCGACACCCAGGGCCGCTACTACCTGATGCCGCTCATGGATGCGTGGACCAACATCTTCGCCTCGCCCGGCAAGCGCACCACGGGCACCAAGGCCGGCCACTTCGCCATCACCGGCCCGGGCTGGACGGGCGAGCTTCCCAAGGGCGTGGCCGAGCTGAAGTCGCCGACGAACATGGCCTGGCTGATCGGCCGCACGCAGACCAACGGCCCGAAGGACTATGCCGCAGTTCACAAGATCCAGGACGGCTACAAGCTCACGCCGCTGTCCTCGTTCGGCAAGCCCTACACGCCGCCGGATGCGCAGGTCGACCCCAGCGTCGACATGAAGACGCCGCCGGTCGAGCAGTTGCAGAAGATGAGCAGTGAAGCCTTCTTCGGCCGCCTTGCCGCGCTGCTCAAGAGCAACCCGCCGCCGGCGAGTGATGCGCCGCTGCTCGACAAGCTCAAGTCCATCGGCATCGTGCCGGGGGAGAAGTTCGACGCCTCCAAGCTCGACCCCGACGTGGCCAAGGGCCTGGAGAAATCGGTCGCGGTGGCGATGGAAAAGCTGCTGTCGGCGTCGAAGGAGACCGGTGCGCCGATCAACGGCTGGCGCGTGCCACCGATGGTTCTCGGCAATTTCGGCAGCGACTACGGCGCACGCGCGGTGGTGGCGCTGATCGGCTTAGGCGCCAACCTCCCGGCCGATGCGGTGTACCCGTCGGTGTTCGCCGATGCCGACAATCAGCCGCTGGATGGCGCCAACAAGTATGTCATCCACTTCGACAAGGGCGCGACACCGCCGGTGAACGCCTTCTGGTCGATCACCATGTACAACGCCGAGTCGTTCTTCGTGGCCAACCCGATCAACCGCTATTCGGTCAGCAGCTGGATGCCGCTGAAGAAGAACAAGGATGGCTCGATCGATATCTATGTGCAGCAGGAGTCGCCTGGCAAGGACAAGGAGTCGAACTGGCTGCCGGCCGACCCGAAGTCGTTCAACATGACACTTCGGATGTACTGGCCCACTGACAACCCGCCATCCATCTTGGACGGCAGCTGGAAGCCGCCGGTGGTGACGAAGCTGCCCTGACGCTGGCCATCGCGCCGGCTCACGAACCGTGTCCCGGTTCACTCTGCGCGAACACGACGGGTTCCTGCTTGCCGATCACTCGGCAACTTTGCGACCTATGCCGGGGAGGTCACCGATCGTCTTGATTGCTCAGCAAGACGTCATGCGCAGCTTTGCCGAAAACTGTCGCGCACTTGCGTCAGCAACTTGCCGGCACTGCGTGATGGCGGCTGTCGGCTGTATGGCGATCCGCAGCGACCGGGTGGTTCAGGGCAATGCGATCACGGGCCTGAGGACCCGCCCTCGACCCATAGCCGAGCTCCTCTATCCCGGCCTGAGCAGCCGGAGAGCAGACGCCCGCGTAACGTCGGACATGAGCGGCGGGCGATGGCGAAGCCGGTTGAACGTCCGCTGATGGAGGGGTTCGGCCACGCCAGAGCCGCCGTACGGACGCCCTACCCAAATTGAATGCCGCTGGCATGTACATGGAGCGCTTCCATGCGAAGCGGGAACGTAACCGCATCGGCCAGTCCGGCACCGGCCATCACATGGAGAGGCAGAAGGTGCTCCTCCCGCGGATGGCAGTGCCTGGCCGAGGGCGCGTGCTCCCATTGGATGAGCTGACGCTCACGCTCAGCCGGCGCTTGCATCATCGCGTTGGCGAGCCACACGTCAAACTGTCTGCTCGGCTCGGTGGATTCCGGGTGGCCAAAGCCTGGCATGTTGTGATAGCTGTTGCCGCTGCCGATGAGGAGTACGTTTTCGTCTCGCAATGGCGCAAGTGCGCGGCCCAACGCAAGGTGTTCCGTTGGGTCGAGCGTATCGAGCAACGAGATTTGCAGGATGGGTAACTCTGCCGCTGGCAAAGCAACCATGAGGGGTATGAAGGTCCCATGATCGAATCCGCGAGTCGAGTTTGTCGCCGTGCGAAAGCCGGCGTGCCGAAGCAGCGATGTCACTCGATCGACCAGGAATGTCGCGCCGGGGGCAGGCCACTGCAGCTCGTACGCCTTCTGCTCGTATCCGGTGTAGTCGTAGAGCATAGGAGGCGTCGGGTTCGTCATCAGCGTCGCGACGGGTTCCTCCCAATGCGCCGAAACGACGAGTGCTGCCTTCGGCTTACTCGGCAAGGCCGTGACCATGGATCGCAAATAGCCCTCCAACGGCGCCAAGGCTCCCGGAGGGATGAATGGGATGTCCACAAAAGGCCAGGGACCACCCCCATGCGAGAGGAAGATCGCTGGCTGACGGCTGTTGGATTTCATGCTGGTGCGATCCGGCGGTTGAAGCGGGGTCTGACGTGATGTAGGGCGCAGTCGTGCGCCATAACTTGGCGATTCTGCCGAAATGCGCCCTCTGCGCCGTAACACGGGCCGCTCGTCGCTGAGGCTGCCCTCGAACGGACTGATTGAGCGGAAGCGGCCTCTCGCCAGCGTCCGCTCCTGGCCGGGCCTTCCAGTTCATGGCAATCGCCGACAGCAGTCACTCGTTTCGGCTCGGTTGAATCTACAGCACCGCGGCATTCACTTCGGGCTGCACGGACGGCAGCAAGCGCAGCGCAGTCGGCAGCAATAACGGTCGAGGGTATTCAAGATTGTCCGCTACGCTGCGTCTGGCGCGAGCCGCGATGGATGCGCGTGGCGCTTCGCCCGCCCAGTAAGCTCTGCACACCGGTACTCAACCCGCTTCGGCTTGCCGTGGGCGACACGGTGACCCAAGACCAACGGAGCCAGCGCGTGGCCGAAGCAATCAAAGCTGTTCAGACCCACCACCAGTCCATATCTGTCGCTGCGATGGAGCGTGAGTTGCGGCTGTGCGGGTTCGCCTTGTTGAACCATTACCTGACGATGCACCAGGTGATTGCCGAACACGTGGGTCTGCAGCCGGTGGAACTGCTGATCCTGGTCGCCACGACAACCGGCAACGTGCAGCGGACCTTGCGTCCCGGTCCCGAGGCACTCCCGGAAGCACTTCGCGGCAGCAAACCGCTGCCACCGGGACTGGTTGTGCCGATGTCACGGCGCGCCATCGCCAGAGTCACCGGCCTGCCGACGGAGACCGTGCGCCGGCACGTGGACAGCATGGTCAAGCGCGGCATCCTGGTGTCAACGCCCAAGGGCGTGCTCGCTCCGGGCCGGCTGAGCGAAGACTGGGCCGCTGCCGCAACCCTTCGGCTCATCGAGTCCCATGCGGTCTGCACCGAACAACTGATTGCGCTGAAGGCCGTCACGCTGCAACCGAAGCGAGCCGACAAGTCCGGGAAAGCCTGAGCCGCACGACGGCCGCGCCGGTGTACAGGTGACCCAAAGTGGGTCACTTGGCCGACGCAGGTCCGCCCGAAGGCGCTAACTTTGCGCGTTGCGCGACACAAGGCTGCAAAAGAGTCACAGGTCGAAGCTGCCGTTGTACCTTGGGCGTGCTGACGACGACTTGATGAACTGCCCCGTCCCGCCCGGACCTGAATCCAACTGGAGCCACCAGATGAAACTGCCCCAGCGCCGCCTCGACCTCATGCTCTTCGCCGTCGCGACCCTTGTGGCGCTGGCGCCCGCGCCGTCGGCGCTGGCCTGCTCCCGTGCGATGTACGAAGGGCCCAATGGCACGGTTGTCACCACGCGTTCCAACGACTGGATCGGATCGCAGGGCACGCATCTGTGGATTTACCCGCGCGGCATCCTGCGCGATGGCGCCAACGGCCCAGGGTCGCTCACCTGGACCTCCAAGTACGGCAGTGTCACCACCGCAGGCTGGGACCTCGCCACGATCGACGGTCTCAACGAGAAGGGCCTAGCGGCCAACATGCTCTACCTGGCCGAGTCGGACTATGGCAAACCGGCCGCCAACGACCCGCGCAAGCCGCTGTCGATCACCGCCTGGGGACAGTACGCACTCGACAACTTCGCCACCGTGGCCGAGGCGGTCGAGGCTTTGCGCAAGGAACCGTTCTATATCGTCACGGTCATGTCGCCCGACGGCCACGCGGGCACAGCACACCTTTCGCTGTCCGACCCGAGCGGCGACTCGGCCATCTTCGAGTACGTGAGCGGCAAGCTCGTCATCCACCACAGCCGCAAGTACAAGGTGATGACCAACTCACCCACCTTCGACCAGCAGCTCGCACTCGACACCTATTGGCGCACCATTGGCGGCCAGACAATGCTGCCCGGCACCAACCGCGCGGCAGACCGCTTCGTGCGGGCTTCGTACTACATGGATACCGTCAAGAAGAGCGACGAGACGAACGAGGCGCTGGCCACGGCGCTGAGCGTGATCCGCAAT
>Ga0105090_10002558_pt1 | contig 10153 bp, 9 predicted proteins | sample PPLLak3March2015_FD_79110 | JGI IMG/M metagenome (GOLD analysis project Ga0105090, IMG submission 79110) | Freshwater sediment microbial communities from Prairie Pothole Lake near Jamestown, North Dakota, USA - PPLs Lake P7 Core (1) Depth... | ecosystem: Environmental > Aquatic > Freshwater >... | reverse complement strand
CCTGCGCGAGGCCGAGCTCGAGTCGCAGGTCGAGATGCAGGCCGACCAGTACATCCCCTTCCCGATGGAAGAGGTGAGCTTCGACTTCGAGGTGGTCGGGCCGTCCGAGAAGGACCCCGACATGCTCGACGTGCTGCTCGTCGCGACGCGCTCCGAGAACGTGGAGCAGCGCCAGTCGTCGGTGCAGTCCGCGGGCCTCACCGCGCGCATCGTCGACGTCGAGGCCTTCGCGCTCGAGAATGCCTGCCGGCTGCTCACGCACCAGATGCCGGACGGCGGCATGGATCGCAACATCGCGGTGATGGACTTCGGCGCGAGCAGCACGACGTTCTCCGTGCTCCGCAACCTCAAGGTCACGTACACGCGCGATTTCGCCTTCGGCGGGCAGCAGCTCACCGAGGAGATCATGCGCACCTACGGCCTCAGCATGGAGGAGGCGGGGCGCGCCAAGAAGGAAGGCGGCCTGCCGGGCAACTACCAGGCCGAGGTGCTCGATCCCTTCATCGACGACATGTGCCAGCAGGTGAGCCGCTCGCTGCAGTTCTACCTGGCCTCCGGCGCCGGCCGCGAGCAGCCCGAGCAGATCCTGATCTGCGGCGGGTGCGCGAACATCCCGGGCGTGGCGGACGTGATCGCGAGCCGCGTGGGCATACCGGCCGAACGCGGCGACCCGCTCGGCCAGATGAAGATCTCGACCCGCGCGCTCGCGCAGGGCGTGAAGAAGGACGCGACCGCGCTGCTCACGGCCTGCGGTCTCGCGCTGAGGAGCTTCGACTGATGCCGAGAATCAACCTTCTGCCGTGGCGCGACGCCGAGCGCAAGCGCAAGCGCCAGGAGTTCGTGCTGTCGGTCGGCGCCGCCATCGCCACCGCGGCGCTCGTCACGCTGATCGGCCGCTGGCAGATGACCGCCGCGATCGACCACCAGAACGGGCGCAACCAGATCCTGAACGACGAGATCGCGCAGCTCGACAAGCAGATCCAGGAGATCCTGGGGCTCGAGAAGCAGAAGGAGCGGCTGCTCGCGCGCATGGAGATCATCGAGACGCTGCAGCGCAGCCGCCCCGAGATCGTCCACATCTTCGACGAGGTCGTGCGCGTGCTGCCCGAGGGCGTCTACCTCACCTACCTCAAGCAGTCCGGCACCCGCTTCGAGATGCGCGGCGTGGCGCAGTCGAGCACGCGCGTGTCGGCCTTCATGCGCAACATCGACGCCTCCGAGTGGCTCGCGGACCCGGCACTGCAGGTCGTGCAGCGGTCGGGCGGCGGCGGTTCCGATTTCGTCCTGTTCGCCAACCAGCGCAGCCGGGTGCCGCCCGAGGAAGCCGCTGCAGCCGCGACGGTGGCCGCACAATGAACAACCCCAAGGCATTCTTCGAGCAGCTGCGCCAGCTCGACCCGAACGATCCCGGCCGCTGGCCGCTCGGCATCCGTGTCGGCACCGTGGTGCTCCTGTTCCTCCTCGCCGCTTCGTTCGGCTACTGGTACTTCGTCTGGAAGGCGAAGCGCCCGGAGCTGCTCGAGGTGCGCGCGAAGGAGACTGAGCTCTGGGGCACGCTCGAGACCAAGGCGCGCAAGGCCGCGAACCTCCAGGCCTACAAGGACCAGCTCGCCGAGATGGAGAAGTCGTTCGGCGCGATGCTGCGGCAGCTCCCGAACAAGACCGAGGTGCCGAACCTGCTGGTCGACATCTCCCAGACCGGCCTCGCCGCCGGCCTCGAGGAGAACCTGTTCCAGCCCGAAGGCGAGATCCGCAAGGACTTCTATGCCGAGCTGCCGATCCGGATCCGGCTGACGGGCGGCTACCACGAGATGGGCAACTTCGCGAGCGGCATCGCCGCGCTGCCCCGCATCGTGACGCTGCACGACATCGAGATCACGCCGGCCGGCGGCGGTCGCGCCGTCGCGGGGGGCGACCTGACGCTCAACGTGACGGCGAAGACGTACCGCTACCTCGAAGAAGACGAGCAGCCGGCGGCACCGGGCGCGGCGCCCGCGGCAGGCGGCTGAAGCGGCTATAGGCGGAGGCCCCGTTGCACATGAGCACTTCCAAGCGGATCGCACTGGCGCTCGCCCTCGTGGCGGTCGCGGGCTGCGCCGACGACACGGACGAACTCCGCGCCAAGGTCGCGGAGATCAAGGCGCGCCCGGGCGGGCGCATCGAGCCCCTGCCCGAGGTGAAGCCCTACGAGACGTTCGCGTACGCCGCGCTCGACCAGCGTTCGCCCTTCGAGGCCGGCGTGCCCGCCTCGGCGAACGCGCCGAACGCGCTGCGTCCCGACGCCAACCGTCCCCGGGAATTCCTCGAGCAGTTCTCGCTCGACACGCTGCGCATGGTCGGCACGCTGCGGCTGGATGGCCGCACCTACGGCCTCGTGCAGACACAGGACGGGCTGGTCCACCGGGTGCTGCCCGGCAACCATCTCGGCCAGAGCGACGGTCGGATCACGACCGTCGAGGAAAGCAAGATCTCGCTCACCGAGATCGTCCCCGACGGCATGGGCGGGTTCATCCAGCGTCCCGCCGCACTTGCGCTGAGCGAATGATCTCCAAGGAGACCCGAGCATGACCGCTGCATCGTTCCACACGATCCTCCGCCGCGCAGGGCGCGAGGGGGCGATCCGCCGGCAGGGCCGCGCAGCGCTCGCCGCGCTGGCCGGCGTGGCTGCGCTCTTCGCACAGGCCGCGCTGGCGCAGGTCGGCACCCGACTCGAGAAGGTCGAGCTGCAGCCGCAGCCCGGCGAGCAGCTCGAGGTGCGGCTGGTGCTCGACGGTCCCGCGCCGCAGCCGGTCACGTTCACGATCGACAACCCGGCGCGTCTCGCCGTCGACCTGCCGGGCACCACGATCGCGCTGCCCTCGCGCCGCGTCGACGTGAAGGCGGGCGGCGTCGACACGATCGTCGCGGCCGAGGCCGCGGGGCGCACCCGCCTGGTCTTCAACCTCGACCAGCTGCAGCCCTACCAGACCCGCGTGTCGGGAAACACGGTGATCGTGACGCTCGGCGGCACAACCGCTGCCTCGGCGTCGGTCGCCGCGCCGGTCGTGCCGGGCGCGGCCGTCGCCCCGGCGGGCGCGACGATCGAGAAGATCGACTTCCGGCGGGGCCCCGACGGCGCCGGCCGCATCCTCGTCCGCACCAGCGACCCGCGCGTGCAGGCGAGCCTCAAGCAGGAGGGCGGCCGCGTGGTCGTCGACTTCCCCCGCACCACGGTCGGCGCCGAGCAGGCGAAGCGCTACGACGTCGTCGATTTCGCGACGCCCGTGAACGCGTTCGACGTGACGGGAACCCCGGCCGGCGCGCGCATCGTCGTCTCCGCCGCCGGCGACTACGAGCAGCTCGCCTACCAGTCCGACCGCGACTACGTGCTCGAGCTGCGGCCGCGGCAGAAGGCGGCCGTCGTCGACCCGACCAAGAAGGAATACAAGGGCGAGCGCCTGACCCTCAATTTCCAGGACATCGAGACCCGCGCCGTGCTGCAGCTGCTCGCCGAGACGAGCGGCCAGAACATCGTCGTGAGCGACACGGTGCAGGGCAACGTCACGCTGCGCCTGCAGAACGTCCCCTGGGACCAGGCGCTCGACATCGTGCTGCGCACCAAGGGCCTCGACAAGCGGCAGGAAGGCAACGTGATCTACGTGGCCCCGGCCGAGGAGCTCGCGGCCCGCGAGAAGCAGATCCTCGAGTCGCAGAAGTCGCTCGTGGAGCTCGCCCCGGTGCGCACCGAGTACCTGCAGGTCAACTATGCCAAGGCGTCAGACCTCGCGGCGCTGATCCGCTCGCAGGGCAAGACGTCGCTGCTCTCCGAGCGTGGCAACGTCTCGATCGACGAGCGCACGAACACCCTGCTGCTGCAGGACACGGCCGATCGGCTGGCCGACATCCGCCGCCTCGTGTCGACGCTCGACATCCCGGTCAAGCAGGTGCTGATCGAGGCGCGCATCGTGATCGTCAACGACGACTTCAGCCGCCAGCTCGGCGTCCGCTTCGGCGGCGCATTCGTGGGCAACTACGGCAGCAGCGACGGCCTCATGTACGTCGGTTCGCGCGGCCTCAACTCGGTCGACGGCGACCGCGGCCCGATCATCTCCCCGAACGGCCCCGGCGGCGTCGGCATCGACGGCAACCAGGTCGCGACCCCGCCCGTGCCGGACCGCTACCTCGTCAACCTGCCGATCGCGAACCCGGCCGGACGGCTCGCGATGACGCTGCTCGATTCCGACTACGTCGTCGACCTCGAGATCACGGCGGCACAGAACGAGGGCCGCGGCGAGCTCGTCTCCGCCCCGCGCGTGATCACCGCGAACGGCAAGGAGGCCAGCATCGAGCAGGGCGTCGAGATCCCCTACCAGGAGTCCGCGTCGAGCGGCGCCACGACCACGCAGTTCAAGAAGGCCGTGCTGTCGCTGCGCGTCACGCCGCAGATCACGCCGGACGACCGCATCATCCTCGACCTCACGGTCAACAAGGACAGCGTCGGCCAGGTCGTCCCGAGCGCCACCGGCGGCTTCGTGCCGAGCATCGACACGCGCGAGATCACGACCCAGGTGCTGGTGAACGACGGCCAGACCGTCGTGCTCGGCGGCATCCTCGAGACCGAGCGCCGCGATACGGTGAGCAAGGTCCCCTACCTCGGCGACATCCCGGGCCTCGGCGTGCTGTTCCGCAGCAAGTCGAAGACCGACAACAAGGACGAGCTGCTGATCTTCGTGACGCCGAAGATCCTGCGCGAGGGCGCCGAGATCTACTGACGCCCCGTCCCTCCGGTGGGACAATGAACGGCCGCAGCGACCCTGCGGCCGTTCTTCTTTCTGCACATGCTCAACGTCGACAACGTGTTCCTCGTGGGCCCCATGGGCTCGGGCAAGAGCGCCGTGGGCCGGCAGCTCGCGCGCGAACTCGGGCTCTGGTTCGTCGACAGCGACGCGGAGCTCGAGGCCCGTACCGGCGTCGACATTCCGACGATCTTCGAGACGGAAGGCGAGCCCGGCTTTCGCGCCCGGGAGCGCGACCTCATCGACGAGCTCACCCGCCGCACGGACGTCGTGCTTGCGACCGGCGGCGGCGCGGTGATCGACCCGGATACGCGCGGGCGGCTGCGCGCGCGCGGGCGCGTCGTGTATCTTCGGACCTCCGTGGACCAGCAACTTGCACGCACCCGTCGCAGCAACCACCGGCCGCTCCTGCGCACCGCGGATCCGCGCGCGACGCTCGAGCGGCTGATGCAGCAGCGGGTACCGCTGTACGAGGAGGTCGCCGACCTCGTCGTCGAGACCGACGGCCGCAAGGTCCGCACCGTCTCCGCCGAGATCATCCGCCGTCTCGCCGCAGGCCGGGACGCCTGATGCACCGGCTGTCGATCGACCTCGGCAACCGCGGCTACCCGATCCTGGTCGGGCGCGGCCTGCTCGACGATCCGGCGGTGCTCGCTGCGGCGGTTCCGGCGCGCGACGTCCTCGTCGTCACCAACGTCACGGTCGGCCCGCTGTACCTCGATCGACTGGTCCGCGGCCTCGCGGGCAAGCGCGTCGCGTCGGTCGCGCTGCCGGACGGCGAGCAGTACAAGACCCTCGCGCACCTCGAGCGGCTCTTCGACGCGCTGGTCGCGGCGCGGATGAACCGGGACGCCTGCGTCGTGGCGCTCGGCGGCGGCGTGGTCGGCGACATGGCCGGGTTCGCCGCGGCCTGCTACCAGCGGGGCGTCGACTTCGTGCAGGTCCCGACGACTCTGCTCGCGCAGGTCGATTCGTCGGTCGGCGGCAAGACGGGCGTGAACCACCCGGGCGGCAAGAACCTGATCGGCGCGTTCCACCAGCCGCGCGCCGTCATCTCCGACATCGGCACGCTCTCGACCCTGCCTGCGCGCGAGCTGAGGGCAGGGCTCGCCGAGGTGATCAAGTACGGCCTGATCGCCGATGCGTCGTTCCTCGGGTGGATCGAGGCGCACGTCGAGGCGCTGCTCGCGCTCGACGGGAGCGCGCTGGAGCACGCGGTGCGCCGCTCGTGCGAACTCAAGGCGGAGATCGTGGCCGAGGACGAGCGCGAGCACGGTCGCCGCGCGCTCCTGAACCTCGGCCACACGTTCGGCCACGCGATCGAGACCGCGACCGGCTATGGCGAGTGGCTGCACGGCGAGGCCGTCGCGGCGGGCATGCTGATGGCCGCCGACTTCTCGAGGCGGCTCGGCTGGCTCGGTGCGACCGACGTCGAGCGCGTGCGCCGGCTGCTCGAACGGACCGGCCTGCCCACCCGGGCCCCGGCCATCGGTGCGTCGCGGGCGCTCGAGCTCATGGCGATGGACAAGAAAGTGCAGGCGGGCCGCGTGCGGCTCGTCCTGCTGCCGAGGTTGGGCGAGGCCACGGTCAGCGGCGACTACCCCGCGGAACTCCTGTCTGCGGCGCTGGTCGAGCACTTCGGGGCGGCCGCTTGAGCCCCGACGCGCCAGGCCTCGCCCGGTACGCGCAGCACGAGGCCGACACGCGCGGCCGACGCTACGCCGAGCCGCCGCCGCGGCACCGCACGGAATACCAGCGCGACCGCGATCGCATCGTGCACTCGACCGCGTTCCGCCGCCTGGTCTACAAGACCCAGGTATTCGTGAATCACGAAGGCGATCTCTACCGCACGCGGCTCACGCACTCGCTCGAGGTGGCGCAGATCGCTCGCAGCGTGGCCCGTGCGCTCGGTCTCAACGAGCCGCTGTCCGAGGCGATCTGCCTCGCGCACGACCTCGGTCACACGCCGTTCGGGCACGCCGGCCAGGACGCGCTCAACGAGTGCATGCGCGAGTTCGGCGGGTTCGAGCACAACCTGCAGTCGCTCCGGGTCGTCGACGAGCTCGAGGAGCGCTACGCGGATTTCCCCGGCCTGAACCTCACGTTCGAGACGCGTGAAGGCGTGCTGAAGCACTGCTCCGCCGCGAACGCCCGCAGGCTCGGCGAGCTCGGCGAGCGGTTCCTGGAGCGCCGCCAGCCGTCGCTCGAGGCGCAGCTCGCGAACCTCGCGGACGCGATCGCCTACAACAACCACGATCTCGACGACGGGCTGCGCGCCGGCCTCCTCACGCTCGACGAGCTTCGCGAGGTCGCCATCTTCCGCCGGCAGTACGATCTCGTCGCCGCGCGCTACCCGGGCCTCGGGCTGCGGCGGCTGGTGCACGAGGTCGTGCGCCGCATGATCGACTACCTCGTGAACGACCTCGTCGACGCGTCCACCGCCGCGCTCGCGGCCGCCGCCCCGGCGAGCGTAGCGGACGTTCGCGCCCGCTCCCAGCCGCTCCTCACGTTCAGCGCGCAGGTGGAGGCCGAGCAGCTGGAGCTCAAGAAGCACCTGCACCGCCACCTCTACCGGCACTACCGCGTGCTGCGCATGACCACCAAGGCGCGCCGCGTCGTGCACTCGCTCTTCACGGTGCTGCTCGATGACGTCGAGCTGATGCCCACGGAGCACCAGGAGGCCGCGCTTCGCATGGAGGCCGACGACGGGCGCCCCGGCCGTGCCCGCGCCGTCGCCGACTACATCGCCGGCATGACCGACCGCTACGCGATCCTCGAGCACCAGCGGCTGTTCGATCCGTCCGAGAGAACCTAGGGGGTAGTGAACAGTGAATAGGGGGTAGCCGGAAACGCGGCCCGTCGTCGCGCGGCGCAGCCCTTCCGACTACCCCCTATTCACTATCCACTATCTCCTCCCGCCCGTATCATTTCCCGCTGCCCTTCCGGCCGAGTCCCCCGATGCCCATCCCGCCCAAGCCCATCCCCGCGCGCGACCGCCTGATCTTCGCCATGGACGTCGCCGACCCGGACGCGGCGCGGCGTCTCGCGGACACGCTCGGCGACTCGGTCACCTTCTACAAGCTCGGCCTCGAGCTCTTCATGTCCGGCGGCTACTTCGAGCTGCTCGACTGGATGGTGGGCCGCGGCAAGCAGGTGTTCGTCGACCTCAAGTTCTTCGACGTGCCCGCGACCGTCGGCTCGGCGGTCCGCCAGCTCCGCAACCGCGGCGTCACGCTCACGACCGTGCACGGCAACCAGGCGATGATGGAGGCCGCTGCCGCCGCGAAGGGGGACGTCAAGGTGCTCGCGGTCACGGTGCTCACGAGCCTCGACCGCGGCGACCTCGACGATCTCGGCTTCTCCTGTGACGTCGAGAAGCTCGTGCTGTCGAGGGCGCGGCGCGCGCTCGAGGCCGGCTGCGACGGCGTCGTGTCGTCGGGGCTCGAGGCGCCGATGCTGCGGCAGTTCATCGACCACCGGCTTCTCGTCGTGACGCCCGGGATCCGGCCCGTGGAGAACCGGCCCGTCGACGACCAGAAGCGCACGGTCGACGTGGCGCAGGCGTTCGCGAACGGCGCCGACTACATCGTGGTCGGCCGGCCGATCCGCGACGCCGCGGACCCGCGCGCCGCCGCCGAGGCGATCCAGCAGACGATCGCCGGCGTGTTCGGCGGGCGCACGGCATGAGCGCCCCGGCGAACGACCTGCTGCTGCGCGCGCTGCTCCGCGAGCCGACGACGCGCACGCCCTTGTGGATGATGCGCCAGGCCGGGCGCTACCTCCCCGAGTACCGCGCGACGCGCGCGAAGGCCGGCAGCTTCCTCGCGCTCTGCATGAATCCCGAGCTCGCCTGCGAGGTGACGCTGCAGCCGCTCGAGCGTTACCGGCTCGACGCCGCGATCCTCTTCTCGGACATCCTGACGATCCCGCACGCGATGAACGTCGGGCTCGAGTTCGAGGCCGGCGAGGGTCCGAAGATCGCGCGTCCCGTGCGCACCGCGGCGGACATCGACCGGCTGCCGATGCCGGACCCGGAAGGCGAGCTGCGCTACGTCATGGACGCCGTGCGCCTGATCCGCCGCGAACTCGCGGGCCGCGTGCCGCTGATCGGATTCGCGGGCAGCCCGTGGACTATCGCGACCTACATGGTGGAGGGCGGCGGCAGCAAGAGCTTCCAGCACGTCAAGCGCATGCTCTACGGCTCGCCCCGCGAGCTGCACCGCCTGCTCGACGTCCTCGCGCGCGCCACGATCGCCTATCTGAACGCCCAGTCCGCGGCGGGCGCGCAGGCGCTCATGGTGTTCGACACCTGGGGCGGCGTGCTCACGCCGGCGGGCTATCGCGAGTTCTCGCTGCAGTACATGCAGCAGATCGTCGACGGCCTCGTCCGCGAACGCGAGGGTCGCCGCGTCCCGGTGATCCTGTTCACGAAGGGCGGCGGCGCGTGGCTCCCGGACATGGCCGCCACCGGCTGCGATGCGCTAGGCGTCGACTGGACCACCGATCTCGCCGACGCGCGCCGGGCCGTCGGGGACCGCGTCGCCCTGCAGGGCAACCTCGATCCGAGCGTGCTCTACGCGCCGCCCGCCGAGATCCGCGTACAGGTCGCCCGCGTGCTCGCGAGCTACGGTGAAGGCACCGGTCACGTCTTCAACCTCGGCCACGGTATCCACCCCGACGTTCCGCCCGAGCACGCGCTCGCGATGGTGGAGGCGGTGCACGAGCTGTCGCCGCGGTACCACGGGGGGTAAGTGGATAGGGGGTAGTGAACAGGGGTTAGTGGATAGGGGGTCGCGAATGGAGTGGGTGCGTCGAGGGACACCGCCCTGTGAAGAAACCCGGATTGCACTGAACGCGCGCACCGTTTCTCCTAACTGCCCCCTATTCATTACCCCCCTACCCCGTACACTTTCCCCCGGAGGCCCCATGGACATCAGCAAGATCGGCATCGGCGAGGACCCGCCGCGGGACGTCAACGTCCTGATCGAGATTCCGCAGGGCGGCGTGCCGGTCAAGTACGAGCTCGACAAGGCCTCGGGAGCGCTGCGGGTCGACCGGTTCCTGAACACGGCGATGTTCTATCCGGGCAACTACGGGTTCATCCCGCACACGCTGTCGGGCGACGGCGATCCGGTGGACGTCATCGTGGTCGTGCCGAGTCCCGTCGTGGCCGGCGCGATCGTGCGGGTGCGGCCGGTGGGCGCGCTGTTGATGAAGGACGAGGCGGGCGACGACGAGAAGATCATCGCGGTGCCCGTCGACAAGCTGCATCCGTTCTACTCCGGCGTGCGCTCGTACAAGGACCTGCCAGCGACGCTCACCGACCAGATCGCGCACTTCTTCCAGCACTACAAGGACCTGGAAAAGGGCAAGTGGGT
>Ga0105090_10002557_pt1 | contig 10153 bp, 19 predicted proteins | sample PPLLak3March2015_FD_79110 | JGI IMG/M metagenome (GOLD analysis project Ga0105090, IMG submission 79110) | Freshwater sediment microbial communities from Prairie Pothole Lake near Jamestown, North Dakota, USA - PPLs Lake P7 Core (1) Depth... | ecosystem: Environmental > Aquatic > Freshwater >... | reverse complement strand
CCGCCGTAGACGCGGCGTCCCACGATCTTCTTGGCGTACTGGACCGGGATCTTCCGCTGCCCCTGCGTGATGGCGATGATCCCGGCGACGACCACCAGCATGAAGGCGGCGATGAGCAGCCCGACGATCATGTTCATCTCGCCGCTGCGCAGCTGCTGGAACGTATTCAGGATATCGGTCGGGTAGCTCGCCACGATGCCGATGAAGATGATCAGCGAGATGCCGTTGCCGATGCCCCGTTCGGTGATCTGCTCGCCCAGCCACATCACGAAGATGGTGCCCGCCGTCAGCGTGATGGCCGTCATGATCTTGAACGCGAAGCCCGGATTCGTGACGATGCCGCCGGACATCTGCTCGAGGCCCGCCGCCATGCCGAACGACTGGATCAGGGCCAGGACGACCGTGCCGTAGCGGGTCATCTCGGTGATCTTCTTGCGCCCCTGCTCGCCTTCCTTCGCCAGTTTCTCGAAGTAGGGCACGACCGCCTGCATCAGCTGGAAGATGATCGAGGCGCTGATGTACGGCATGATGCCCAAGGCGAAAATCGTCGCGTTGCTCAGGCCGCCGCCGGAGAACATGTCGTAGAGGCCCATCAACGTTCCCGACTGTGCGTCGAAGAACTGCTTGAGGGCTTCCCGGTTGATGCCCGGCGTCGGGATGTGCCCGCCCAGCCGGTACACGAGCAGAATCATGGCGGTGAACAGGATCCGGCGCTTGAGCTCCGGGATCCTGAACATGCTCTGGTAACTGCCGCTGATGTTCAAGTCAACGCTTCCTTCGGTTTGACGTTACCGCGCTCGCCGACCAGGTCCGACCTTACGCCTTGACGGTGACCGAGCCACCGGCGGCCTGCACCGCGGAGATCGCCGCTTCGCTGGCCTTCGTCACTTCGATCTGAAGCGACTTGTCGACCGCGCCGCGCGCGAGGAGCTTCACCGGGCGTTCGGCGTACTTGATCAGGCCGACCATCGCCAGGGCCTGTCCGTCGACCTTGGAACCGGCTTCGAAGCACTCGTTCAGGGCGTCCAGGTTCACGAGCTGGAAGCTCTTCTTGAAAATGTTCGTGAAACCGCGCTTGGGCAGCCGGCGGTTCAGGGGCATCTGGCCGCCTTCGAACCAGGCCGGATGTCCGCCGCCCGAACGGGCCTTCTGGCCCTTGTGGCCGCGTCCGCCGGTCTTGCCCTGGCCGGAGCCCGGGCCGCGTCCGCGCCGCTTCCGGTCGCGGTTGGCGCCCTTCGGCGCGCCGAGAGTATTCAGCTTGAGCATCGCTACTTCACCTCTTCAACGGACACGAGGTGGCGAACCTTGAACGCCATGCCCCGGATCTGGGGGGTATCGTTGTGGATCACCGAAGTCTGATGATGGCGGAGACCGAGTGCCTCGATGATCCGCCGGTGCTTCTCCGGGCGCCCGATGATGCTGCGCACCTGGGTGATCTTGATCTTGGACTGGGACATGACCTACGCCTCCTTCGGGCCGTCGCCGGCCGCGGTGGTCCGGCGCTCGAAGCCGAGCACCTCGGGCACGGTCAGCCCGCGCTTGGCGGCGAATTCCTCGACGGTGCGGAGCTGCTTCAGCCCGTCCATCGTGGCCTTGACCACGTTGTTCGGATTGCGCGACCCGAGCTGCTTGGTCAGGATGTTCTTGACCCCCGCGGCCTCCAGGATGGCGCGCACGCCGCCGGCGGCGATGACGCCCGTACCGGGGGAGGCGGGCTTCAGGAGCACGCGGCTGGCGCCGAAGCGGCCGATCACCTCGTAGGCGATCGTTTCCTTCTGGATCGACACCTGGATCTGGTTGGCGCGCGCGCCTTCGCCGCCCTTGCGGATGGCGTCGGCGATTTCGTTGGCCTTGCCCATGGCCACGCCCACTTTGCCCTTGCCGTCGCCCACGGCGACGATCGCGGCGAAGCTGAAGCGCCGGCCGCCCTTGACGACCTTCGCGACGCGGTTGATGCTGATCACGTTCTCATGCATCTCGGAGCCGGAGTCGCCGCCCTGCCGCGAGCGATTGTCGCCCGGTCCGTCACCGCGACCGCGTCCACCGGGGCCACCAGGGCCACCGCGACCACCGGGGCCGCCAGGGCCACCGAAGCCGCCGCGGCCGCCGCCGCCGGGGCCGCCACGACCGGGGCCACCGGGACCACCGCGACCCGGACCACCAGGTCCACCAGGTCCACCAGGACCGCCAGGGCCACCACGACCAATGCGAGGGGCCTCACCGCTTGTCTGATTCTCGAATCCCGCCATCTGTCTGCTCCTGTCATGCTCGCCGGCCGCAGCCGGCAAGGACTAGACCTCGAGGCCGCCGTCCCTGAGCCCCTGGGCCAGGGCGGCCACCCGACCGTGGTACAGATATCCGCTGCGGTCGAAGACCACGCGGTCGATGCCCTTGGCCTTGGCCATCTCGGCCAGCGCACGGCCCACGCTGTAGGCGACAGCGCACTTGTTGCCCTTGATGCCCTCGGGCGGGGTCACTACCGCGGCCTTCTTGCCGTCGCAGGACACCAGGGTGTGACCGACGTTGTCGTCGACCACCTGCGCGTAGATGTTCTTGTGGCTGCGGAGAATCGCGACCCGCGGCCGCTCGGCACTGCCGGACAGCCTCTTGCGGATACTGATCTTCCGCTTGGCGCGGATCTCACGCCGCTTCTTGCTCGTGCTGATCATCGTCGTTCACCTCTGCGTCGGCTTGATTCGGCCCGCCGCTACTTGCCTGCCGCTACTTGCCTGCCGCTACTTGCCGGCAGCTACTTGCCCGCTGCCTTGCCGGCCTTGCGGATGATGTCCTCGCCGGCGTACCGGATACCCTTGCCCTTGTAGGGCTCAGGCTTGCGGAACGCCCGGATCTCGGAAGCGACCTGTCCGACCCTCTGCTTGTCCATGCCCGAGACGTCGATGTGCGTCTGGTCGGGACAGGCGATCTTGACGTCGGCCGGAATCGGGTACTCCAGCGGGTGGCTGAACTGCAGCTGCAGGTCCAGCACCTCGCCCTTGACCGTGGCGCGGTAGCCGACGCCCACGATCTCGAGCTGCTTCTTGAAGCCCGTCGTGACGCCGGTCACCTGGTTGGCGATCAGCGCGCGGACCAGCCCGTGCCGGGCCCGCATCGTCTTGGAGTCATCCGGCCGGATGACGTGCAGTTTGCCGTCCTTCTCTTCGAAGGTCAGGCCGGTCGGGATGTGCTGACGATGCTCACCCTTCGGGCCCTTGACCACCGAGGTCGACCCCTCGATGGACACCGTCACGCCGGTCGGCAGCGCGATCGGGTTCTTGCCAATGCGGGACATGTTTCTCTTCCTCCGCAAACTGCCGCAGCCGAACCGGCTGAAGCGATGCCGGTTGCTACCAGATCTCGCAGAGCACTTCGCCGCCGATGCCACGCATCCGGCACTGGTGCCCGGTGAGGATCCCCTGGTTGGTCGACAGGATCGAGATGCCGTACCCGCCGCAAACCTTCGGGATGTTGTCTTTGCCCGCGAAGATGCGGCGGCCCGGGCGACTGACGCGCCGGATGCCCTCGATCACGCCGATGCGCTGCCCTTCCCTCAACTGGTACTTGAGGAAGAGCCGCAGCGTCCCCTGGGCGCTGTCTTCCAGCACCTCGTAACGTTCGACGTACCCCTGCGTCACCAGTAGATCGGCCATGGCCTTCTTCTGGTTCGACGCCGGGATCTCGACCCGCCGGTGTCCCGCCTGCGTGGCGTTCCGGATCCGGGTCAACATATCCGCGATGGGATCGGTCATGCTCATGTTCACCTGCTCCTGGACAGCCGTTACCAGCTAGCCTTGACGACACCCGGGATGTCGCCGTTCAACGCGAGTTGCCGGAAACACAGCCGGCACAGTCCGAAGCGACGGATGAAGGCCCGCGGGCGTCCGCAACGACGGCAGCGATTGTAGGCCCGCACCTTGAACTTGGGCGTGCGCTGTGATTTGGCGATCAGCGATTTCTTGGCCAAAACTCGTTCCTCCTTAGCGCCGGAAGGGCATGCCCAGCAGACGCAGCAACTCACGGCCTTCTTCATCGTTAACGGCGTCGGTCACGATCGTCACATTCATTCCGCGCGGCTCGTCGACCTTGTCGTATTCGATCTCCGGGAAGATCAACTGATCCTTCAGACCCATCGTGTAGTCGCCCGATCCGCTCAACCGCGACGGCAGGCCGCGGAAGTCACGGATGCGCGGCAACGACACGTTGATGAAACGATCCAGGAACTCCCACATGCGGCGGTCGCGCAGCGTGACGCAGGCGCCGATCTGCATGCCCTGCCGGATCTTGAAGTTCGACACCGACTGGCGCGCCTGGGTCTTGACGGCCTTCTGGCCGGTGATGGCCTCGAGGTCGGCGCAGGCCGCATCCAACAACTTGGGATTGTTGGGCGCGCGGCCCAGGCCCATGTTGATCACGACCTTGACGGGGCGCGGGATCTGCATGGAACTCGAGTACTGGAACTTCTCCTGCAGAGCCGGCGCGACGCTCGACTCGTACTTGACCCTCAGGTTGGGCTTCGCAGCAGCAGCCATTTCTCAATCCTTCCGGCAGCACCCGCCTCTGGGGCGCTGGACTTTCTACAGCTAAGGCTTTCAACAGCTCAATCGTTCAACAGCGCGCTCGAACAGCGACTCAGTCGTTGATCGCGTCGCCGCTCTTCTTGCTGACCCGGACACGGCTGCCACCCGCCAGAATCTGGGTGCCGACGCGCGTGGGCTTGCCCGTGTTGGGGCAGACCAGCATCACGTTGGTCGCGTTGATCGGCGCTTCCTTCTCGATGATCCCGCCCTGCGGCACCATCTTCGAAGGCCGCGTGTGGCGCTTGATCATGTTGACCTTCTCGACGATGATCCGGCCCTTGTCCGGGAAGACCTTGAGGATCTTGCCTTCCTTGCCGCGGTCTTCGCCCGTGATCACGCGCACGGTGTCGCCCTTCTTGATCCGCATCACAGAACCTCCGGCGCCAGCGAAACGATCTTCATGAACTTCTTGTCACGCAGTTCGCGCGCCACCGGCCCGAAGATGCGGGTACCCACCGGCTCCTGCGTGTCCGCGGCGAGGATGACCGCCGCGTTGTCGCCGAAACGGATGTAAGTGCCGTCCTTGCGCCCGACTTCCTTGCGGGTGCGCACGACGACGCACTTCACGACCTGGCCCTTCTTGACGTTGCCGTTCGGAATGGCCGTCTTGACCGCGGCGACGATGATGTCACCGACCCGGGCGTAGCGCCGCCTGGAGCCGCCCAGCACGCGGAAGCACTCTACGACTTTGGCGCCGGAGTTGTCCGCGACAATCAGTCTTGTGGATTCCTGAATCATTGCACCATTCCTTCGCCTTGACGTGTCCTTCGGCCCTGTCGGGCTTTCGGATCCTGTTGGCCTTCGGTTCTTCGCCGTTCGCCTGACCCTGCTCGTCCTGCCGGGATTCGGCCCGCTACGACTACTTGGCCTTTTCCATGATCTCCGCGACCCGCCAGCGCTTGGTCTTGGAGAGCGGGCGGATGGACATGACCTTCACCACATCGCCCTCCCGGCACTCGTTGGTCTCGTCGTGGGCCACGAGGCGGGACGTGCGGGTGATGATCCGCTTGTACAGGGGATGCGGGAACCGGCGGCTGACCGTCACGACCACGGTCTTGTCCATCTTGCTGGACACGACGCGGCCGATGCGGACGGCTCTCAGATTACGTTCAGTGTTGGCCATCGTTCCTCTCCCTGGCTCCGGACGCTTTGGCGCCGGGCCCCGGATTCCGCGCCTACCGGGCGCCCTTCTTCTGATTGATGACGGTCCGGAGGACCGCGATTTCACGACGCGTCTGGCGCACCCGCAGCGGATTGTCCAGCTGACGCATGTTGAGCTGGATCCGCAGGTTCATCAGTTCTTCCGACTTCTCGCGCACCTGGTTCTCGAGTTCCTCGACAGCCAGGTCACGCAGCTCGTGTGCCTTCTTCATGACTTACTCTCCCGCGCGGCTGATGACCCGCGTCTTGAAAGGCAGCTTGGCTGCGCCGAGCGCCAGGGCTTCCTTGGCCAGGGCGTAATCCACGCCGTTGATCTCGAGAAGGACCCGTCCCGGCCGGACGACGGCCACCCAGTACTCCGGCGCGCCCTTGCCCTTGCCCATGCGGGTCTCGGCCGGCTTCATCGTGATCGGCTTGTCCGGGAAGATCCGGATCCACACCTGGCCAACGCGCTTCATGCGGCGCGTCACCGCGATACGGGTCGCCTCGAGCTGCCGGCTGGTCACCCAACCCGCGCCCAGCGCCTGCAGGCCGTAGTCGCCGAAGGCGACCGTGGCGCCACGGCTGGCCACGCCGCGAACGCGGCCCTTGAACATCTTCCGGTACTTGGTGCGCTTCGGCATCAACATGCTCGTCGACCTCTTCTTCCGCGCGGTGACGCCCGGCGCCGCCGCTTCGGTTGCTCGGTTTTCCGAGGGCGCGACCGCCCTTAGGCGCGCTGCTCCACGACCTGCTTGCGCAGGGACTCCTTGAACTCGGCCGGGAAGATCTCGCCCTTGCAGATCCAGACCTTCACACCGATGGCTCCGTACGGCGTCCGCGCCGTGGCCACGCCGTAGTCGATGTCCGCACGCAGGGTGTGCAGGGGCACACTGCCGTCGTGGTACGACTCGACGCGGGCGATCTCGGCGCCGCCCAACCGGCCGGCGCAGCGGATCTTGATGCCCTTGGCGCCCATGCGCATCGCCGTGGCGATCGACTTCTTCATGGCGCGGCGGAAGGCGACGCGGCCTTCGAGCTGGGCGGCGATGTGGTCAGCAACCAGCGGAGCGCTGAGCTCGGGCTTCTTGACCTCTTCGACGTCGAGCTTGACGTTCTTGCCGATCATCTTCTGCAGCTCGGCGCGAAGCTGGTCCGCCTTGGCGCCCTTCTTGCCGATCACGACGCCGGGACGGCTGGTCGCCACGATGATGATGACCTTCTCCCGGAAGCGCTTGATCTTGATCGACTCGACGCCGGCCGCGCCGACGCGGGCCTGAACGTACTTGCGCACCAGAAGGTCCTCGTTCAGCCAGTCGGCGAAATGCCGCTCGTTGAACCAGGTGGCGTTCCAGTCCTTGACGATTCCCAGCCGGAACCCGATCGGATGTGTCTTCTGACCCATGGTCTTCCTTCCTCAGCGCCGGCTTCGCAGTTCGCCATCCGGGCGTTGCGGGCCGACTCGGCTTCCCACTGGCGGCTTGGCCGCCCTTTATCGATCAGTCTTCGTCAAGCGCCCGTTCGACATCAAGCGCCCGTCCGACATCAAGCATCCGTCGCCACCGTGATGTCGATGTGCGCCGTGCGCTTGAAGATGCTGTACGCCCGTCCCTGCGACCGCGGACGGATCCGCTTCATGGTCGGGCCTTCGTCGATCTTGATCTCTTTGACGTAGAGCCGTGCGTCCGGCAGCGGATGAGCACCGTCGTCCTTGAAGCGGACATTTGCCGCCGCCGAAAGCATGACCTTGCGCAGGATCGGCGAAGCCTTCTTCTGCGTCAGGGCCAGGATGCTCAGGGCCTCATCCAGGTGCTTGCCCCGGATCAGGTCGGCAACCAGCCGCGCCTTGCGGGGCGAGAGCCGGATGTGATGGGCTGTGGCGCGTGCCTCCATCGAGATACCTCCGCTACTTCTTCTTGCTGGTGTGCCCGCGGTACGTGCGCGTGGGGGCAAATTCGCCCAACTTGTGCCCGACCATGTTTTCCTGCACGTAGACCGGCACGAACTGCTTTCCATTGTGCACGGCGATCGTGTGCCCGAGGAACTCGGGGGCGATCGTCGAGCGCCGCGACCAGGTCTTGACGACCCGCTTCTCGCCGCGGCCGTTCATGGCCTCGACCTTGGTCAAAAGGGCTTCCTGAATGTAGGGACCCTTCTTGATCGAACGTGCCATTGCTCAGCACCTTCCTTTGATTAGCCCTTAGCCTTGCGGCGCCGCACGATGAACGAATCCGAAGGCTTCCTCTTGCGCGTCTTGTAACCCTTGGTCGGCATGCCCCAGGGCGTCACCGGGTGGCGACCACCACTGGTGCGGCCTTCGCCGCCGCCGTGCGGGTGGTCGACCGGGTTCATGGCCACACCGCGCACCGTCGGGCGGAAGCCCAGCCAGCGGGTGCGCCCGGCCTTGCCGCTGACCACGTTCTCGTGCTCGGCATTGCCCACTTCACCGATGGTGGCGTAGCAGCGCTTGTGCACCATGCGCACTTCGCCGCTCGGCAGGCGGAGCGTGACGTACTCGCCTTCCTTCGCCATGACCTGGGCGAACGACCCGGCGCTGCGCGCCAGCTGGCCACCCTTGCCCAGGTTGAGCTCGATGTTGTGCACCATCGTGCCCAGGGGGATGCGCTCCAACGGCAGGGCGTTGCCCGTGTTGAAGGAGGCGTCCGGCCCGGAGACGATGATCGTGCCGACCTCGAGGCCCTTCGGCCAGATGATGTAGCGCTTCTCGCCGTCCGCGTAGTGCAGCAGGCAGATGCGCGCGCTGCGGTTCGGATCGTACTCGATGCTGAAGACCTTGGCCGGCACTTCAGGCTTGTTCCGCTTGAAATCGATCTTGCGGTACTGACGCTTGTGACCGCCGCCCCGGTGCCGCACGGTGATGCGGCCGAAGTTGTTGCGGCCGCCGGTGCGCGGCAGCGGCTCGAGAAGCGACTTCTCGGGCGTGCTGCGCGTGATCTCGGCGAAGTCCGCGACCGTCCGGAACCGCTGGGTCGGCGTCACGGGCTTGAGTTTCCTGATAGCCATTCTCTGCGCCCCCCGTTAAACGATCTCGAAGAGGTCGATGGCGTCATCCTTGGCCAGCGTCACGACTGCTTTTTTCCAGTCGGCGCGCTTGCCTTCGTGACGCCCCATACGCTTGATCTTGCCCCGGTAGTTCATGGTCCGCACGGCGGTGACCTTGACCCCGAAGAAGTGCTCGACGGCCTGGCGGATCTCCAGCTTGTTGGCTGCGACCGCGACCTGGAAATAGTACTGGTTGTGCGCTTCGCGCATGTCGGTGCCCCGCTCGGTGATCAGGGGCCGGACGATGACTCTGCTCAGGTCCTTCATTTCCCGAAGACCTCCTCGGCGCCCGCGAGGGCCTTCTGCGTGAAGACCAGGTTGTCGGCCCACAGGATGGTGTAGGCGTTCAGCTCGTGGGAGCGGAGCACCCGGACACCCTGCAGGTTGCGGGTCGACTTCCACAACGTGTTTCCATCGGCCTCGACCACGAACAGGGTGTGGCGACCCTGCAGGTCCATGGCACCCAGCAGCGCGGCCATCTTCGACGTCTTCGGCGCGTCGAGATGGAGATCCTCGACCACCGTCACGCGCTCGGCGATGGCGCGGTCGCTCAGGGCGCTGGTGAGCGCCTTGCGCTTGACCTTGCGCTGCACCTTGTATCCGTAGTCGCGCGGGTGCGGCCCGAAAGCCACGCCGCCGCCGACACGGGTCGGGCTCTTGGCGTCGCCGGCGCGGGCGCGGCCCGTGCCCTTCTGCTTGTAGAGCTTCTTGCCCGAGAAGTCGACCTCGGCGCGCGTCTTGGTGTCGTGCGTGCCCTGGCGCTGGTTGGCCAGGTAGTTACGCACCACTTCGTACAGGGACTGCTTGTGAACGGGCTGCGCAAACAGCGAGTCGGGGAGATCCACCGTCCCCTTCTGCTTGCCGTCACCGTCGAAGAGTCTTGCCGTTGCCATTTGCTTACCTCGTCCGTTTCTCTAGTCCGGTCCGCCGGACCCGCTCCGCCACTAACGGCTGGGCCGGATGAAAACGATTCCGTTCTTGGAGCCGGGAACGCTGCCCTTGACGAGCAGGAGATTCCGCTCCTGGTCGATAGCAACGACCGTCAGGTTCTTCTTGGTCTGCTGCTTGTTGCCCATCTGGCCGGCCATGGCCTTGCCAGGAAGGACGCGGCCCGGGAAGGTGTGCATACCGATCGAGCCGGGATCGCGCACGTTCTTCGAGCCGTGGGCAGCGGGGCCTCGGTGGTGGTTGTGGCGCTTGATGCCGCCCTGGAACCCCTTGCCCTTGCTGGTGCCGGTCACATCGACCCGGACCACTTCCGTCAGCACGGAAACGCCGACGGTCTGGCCCATCTTGAAGGCGTGGCCCTCGTCCATCCGGAACTCATGGACGGTCCGCAGAGGGTCGGAGCCTGCCTTGCGGAAATGCCCCTGCAT
>Ga0105090_10002556_pt1 | contig 10155 bp, 6 predicted proteins | sample PPLLak3March2015_FD_79110 | JGI IMG/M metagenome (GOLD analysis project Ga0105090, IMG submission 79110) | Freshwater sediment microbial communities from Prairie Pothole Lake near Jamestown, North Dakota, USA - PPLs Lake P7 Core (1) Depth... | ecosystem: Environmental > Aquatic > Freshwater >... | reverse complement strand
CGAGGAGGCGGGCGCGCCGGTCGTCGCCGGGGCGGCCACCGGCTTCCTCCAACGCGCCCCGGCCGGTATCGAGCGCTCGACGAATCTGGCGGCCATCTTCGACGAGCCGGCATACGCCGAGTGGCGGGCCCTGCGGGCCGCGGAGGAGTCGCGCTGGCTCACGCTGGTCTTCAACGCGTGTCTCGCCCGCGGCCCGTACGGCCCGGGCGGGGCCCCGACGCGCTCGTTCACGTTTGACGAACTGGCGCACGCCGGAGAGTTGGGCAGCGTCCATCTCTGGGCTAACCCGGTCTGGCTCCTGTGCGAACGGCTGACGCGATGGTTCGCCGAGTCGGGGTGGCCGTTTGACGTGACGGGGCGGCACACCGGCCGCGTCGACGATCTTCCGGTTCGCACGGTCGGCGACGGCGGCCCGACGACGTTCGAGAATCCGCTCGCGTGGGTGCTCGACCAGCAACACGTCGAGGACCTGGCGCGAGGGGGGCTGGCGGCCTTCACGGCGATGCCCAACACCGATGCCGCCGTGCTGCTAGGCATACCCACCGCACACTGCCCTGAGCGGTACTCGGACGCCCTGGAGACGCGGCTCGCCGTGCGGCGAGCGACCCTCCCGTTCCAGGTGTTCGCCGCCCGGATGTCGTCGATCGCGGGTCTGGTCGCCCGGAACCTGCCCGGCGGGTTGCCGCAGGCGACCGTCATCGAGATCTTCCAGAACGCGTTCCTCCTGATGGTGCCCTCCGCCGATGCTGTCCGTGTCGACGTGGCGCCGGCCGCGGGGACGGGTGAGCGATACCAGGTCTCCCTCACGGTGAGCCCGGAACGGGCGGGATTGCCGCTTCCCCCCGTGCACCTGCAGTGTTCAGTGCCGCGATAGACAGAGAGGTTCCCCGATGGCCGACAACACCGATGCCCACTTCTCCTTCGTCTCGAAGGCGTTGGCGCAGCAGACGTTCTCCGTGGTGCGCTTCACGGGCACCGAGGGGCTGTCGCGGTTGTACGAATTCGACATCCTCGTCAGCTCGGCGGACGCAGAGATCGATCTCGAGGAAGTCCTCCGGAATCCCGCCACGCTGACCATCAGGGGACACGACGACGACGTCCGGGTCCATGGTGACGTCGCTCGTTTCGAGCAGTTGCAGGAAATCCGCGGGCGTTACCTCTATCGCGCGCGCCTCGTGCCGAAGCTCGCGCGCGCGGATCTGTTCCGTCAGAACCAGCTGTTCCTCGACAAGACCGTTCCCGAAATCATCGAAGCCGTCCTCAAGCGCATCGGGCTCTCCGGCAGCGACTACACGTTCAAGCTGAAGCGCAGCTACCCGAAATCGGAGTATGTGTGCCAGTTCGACGAGACGGACTTTGCCTTCCTTTCGCGCTGGATGGAGGCGGAGGGCCTCTACTACTTCTTCGAGCAGGGCGACGAGGCGGAGACGCTGGTCATCACAGACAGCATGAATGCGCACGAGGAGATGGCGGGGGGGACGCTCCGCTACGTGCCCCGGTCGGCCATGAACGCCGACCAGGAAACGGTGACCGCGTTGATCTGCCGCCAGACATGGCTGCCGAACCGGGTCGTGCTTCGCGACTACAACTACCGGAAGCCCTCCCTGGAACTCAAGGCCGAGGCCATCGTCGACCAGAAGGGCCGTGGCGATGTCTATTCGTGGGGCGAGCACTTCAAGACGCCCGAAGAAGGGAAGCGCCTGGCGGAGCTGCGTGCGGAGGAAATCCGGTGGACGGAGCAGGTGTTCCACGGGGAGGCCACGGCACCGGCGATGCGTTCCGGCGCGCTGCTTTCGCTCGACGGTCACTACCGCGACAGCTACAACCAGCAGTACTTGCTGGTCGGGATCACCCACGAGGCCGCGCAGCCCGAGGCCGATGTGACCGACGCGTCGGCGCAGGAGACGGGCGGCGCGCCTTCGCTCGGGTACCGCAATTCTTTCACCGCCGTTCCTGCGGATGTCCAGTTCCGCCCGGCCCGCACGACGCCGTGGCCCAAGATCAGCGGGACCGTCAACGCGCGAGTCGACGCGGCCGGGGGCGGCAAGTACGCGGAGATCGACGACCAGGGCCGCTACAAGGTGCGGCTGCCGTTTGACGAGAGCGGTGCTGCGGGGGGCAAGGGGTCCCGTTGGGTCCGCATGTCGCAGCCGCACGCGGGGCCGAACTACGGGTTCCATTTCCCGCTGCACAAGGACGCCGAGGTCCTGCTCACGTTCGTGGACGGCGACCCCGACCGTCCCATCATCGCGGCGGCGGTGCCCAACCCCGAAACGGCCAGCCCGGTCGGCGCGGCCAACCAGACGCAGAGCGTGATCCGGACCGGCGGGCAGAACGAGATCGTCATCGAGGACACCGAAGGCGGCGAGAAGGTGACGATCCAGCAGGCGTGCGGCAACGTCCTGGTGCTCAATGGCACGAAAGGGCACGAGACGATGACGATGAGCCAGGCATGCGGCAACGTGCTGGTGCTCGACGGGACGGCAGGCGCCGAGAAGTCTGCGATGCGGGACAAGTACGGCAACCAGATCGTGCTGGACTCGAAGCCGGGTGACGAGCACATCACCATTCACAGCCCTCACCACGACTCGGGGATCGAGCTGGGGCGCAGCAACGCCCAATGGACCGCCAGCAATGGAGTGACCCGGACTGCCGGCAACAAACTCGATGTCGTCGCTGGAACACGAGGTGCTGTCCTACTCGGCTCCGGCGTAGACGTGGTCATCGGGAATCAACTCAACGCCAAACTGGCGCAGGAGACCAGCTTGACGCTTGGCGGGCGCCAGTCGGTGGAGTTGGGCTATAGCTACACCTTCAAACGGGGTGCCTCCCTGAACGACTGCGGCTCTGACAACGTGTCGATTGCCACACAGGATCAAATCCTGCAGGCCGGTGACGATGTCGGGCTCCTCGGCGGTGCAGGGAGGAAAGGCAGCGTGAGCGCGGTCCTGAACCTCTCGGGGGACCAGGCGATGCTCTCGGTCGGGGCGAAACCGGGGATTCCCGTCCCCGGGACCCCGCCGAACGTTCGCCCGTTGATTGCCGGAGTGGTGGCCGCGTCCCTCGCGGCATCCGTGGCCGCCGGACACACCGTAGGCAAGGCCGGCGTCGCCGCCAGTGCCACGATGACGGGGATCCTGGGCTTGGCGGAGCTTGCTCTCACGGCCGCGGTGCTCTGGAAGACGCGAGACTCGAAGGTCGAGCCGTTCAGGCATGCGAGCCCGACCGCGTCGGTCGCGTTGACGGACAAGGGGGGCGTCGTCATCACCTCGGTGCCGGCGACAGGCGGAATCGCGCTGGACGCTCAGAACTCGGACATCGTGCTGAGGTGGGGCGCCGGCAAGAGCGTCAAGATCGGGGAGTTCACCGTGCGGGACGGGCAGATCGTCGCGCGCGGGGCCATGACGATCGTGACCAGGTTGCCCGCCCCTCGCCGCCCGGCTCCGCGCCGGCCGTGAGTCCAGCATCCCGTGGCAAGGAATGACCGTGGCCATCGTCAACCTCACTCCGTACAGCTACGCAGCCGCGCCGGGGCGGATTGCCATGCCCGCCCATTCCCTCACGCTCATCGTCAAGGGCACGTTCCGGCTGGGTCATGACGGTGTTGCGACGGCAGCCGAGGAACAGCGGCAGCCAACCGGCGACGAACTCTACCCCGACGACGAGAGCGGGGCGGGGGGGCCGCGGTATCCGTCGGACTTCGCCTGGTTCAAGCCTCGGGCCGACGTGATGCTCGTCGGCACGTGCCGCGCACCCGGCGGCCACGCGGTACCGATGTGCGAGGTGGCGTTCGCGATCGGACCCGTCGCGAAGACGCTGGTCGTGACTGGGGACCGGACCTGGCAGCGGCACTTCTTGCGGTGGGTGCCGAGTGAGGCTGAACCGTTCACGCAGATGCCGCTGCGGTACGAGAACAGCTACGGTGGCGTCGGCTTCCCGGACAACCCGGCCGGGAGAGGATTCCGGCCGGTTGAGGACGACTCGGGTGGACGCTCCTGGGCCTTGCCGAACATCGAGAGCGGTTCGGACCCTGTCGTTTCGCGGCGGGACCGGCCCCGCCCGGCGGGGCTCGGCCCGATGAGCGCGGGTTGGCGCCAGCGGCGGGAGAAGCTTGGTTCGTACGACGCTTCGTACGTGAAGCAGCGCTGGCCCGGGTTCCCCGAGGATTTCGACTGGAGCCATTTCAACGCGGCCCCGGAAGACATGCAGGTGGATGGCTACCTGCGCGGCGACGAGTCTGTCTCCTTCGAGAACATGCACCCGATCCACCCCCACTATCGATGTGCGCTGCCTGGCCAGCGAGTCCGCTGTTTCGTCAACAGGGAGACCGGTCAGGGGAACGACGACACGTTCGAAGAGATCGCGATGAACCTGGATACGCTCTGGGTTGATTCGGACGCCGAGCAACTCGTGCTCGTGTGGCGCGGGTGGACGGGGGTGGTCTCGGAGGATTCCGAGGACATCGCGGACGTGTTCGTCATGGAGGAGCCACTCGGCGCGCCGGCCGCCTCGATCGACGAGCTCCGCCGGCGTTTCGTTCTTGCCCGAGCCTCCGACGATGGTGGCCCCGAGCCGCCGGAGGATTCGGGTGACGGGCCGCCCGCGACCGAGCAGGCCGACGCGGATCCGACGAGTGAGCGCGAGGCCCCTGCGGAACGCCCCGAGGTTGCGGCACTGGGGGCGCAGATCGACGCCCTGCTCGCCAGGGCGGGCATCGACTCGGCCACACTGTCGCCGGAAGTCCGGGCGCAGCAGGCGCGCATCGTCGCGACGCTGGCGGATCCCGCCGCGTCAGCGGCCGGGCGTGAGGAACAACTGGAAGTGGAGTTCGAGAAGGTCGCCAGGTCGTTGGGGCTCAATCCCCACGCGATCCCCCCGCCGAGCGAACAGGCTCGGGCGGGCCAGGCCAGGCTCCTGGCCGCCTTCGGCATGGACGGCCCTGGCGATGACCCGATGTTCGCCCGCATCATGAGCCTGATCTCGGCGGCGATTCCCGCCGCCGGCTTGGACGCCGCAGACGTCGACCGCATCATCACGGAGGCGACCGCGTCCCGGGCGCGTATTCTCGGCCCGGAGGGCCAGCAGACCGATGACCCGCCCGCGCCGCCGCTGCTCACGCGGGAATCCGTCCGCGAACGGGCGTCCCGCGGGGAACCGTTCGTCCAAGAGGACCTCCGCGGCCTCGACCTGTCAGGGCTCGACCTGCAGGGCCTCGACTTCTCGAACGCGCTGCTGGTGGGCGCGACGCTTGCCGGTGCCGACTTGCAGGGCGCGATCCTGATCGGGGTTCGTGCGAGCGGGATCGTCGCTGGAGGCGCGAACTTCGCTTTCGCCACGCTCGCCGGGGCCGACCTGTCGGACGCCCTGCTCGAACACGCCTGTCTGGGTGATGCGGATCTTACCAGCTGCAACCTCGAGCGCGCGCGACTCGCGGACTCGGATCTGGCCAACGCTATCTTCGACCACGCGCGGCTCTGGGGCGCCACGCTGGATCGCGCCGACGCCACAGGGGCCTCCTTCGCCCAGGCGGACCTGACCGGCGCTACGGCGAGAGGGAGCCACTGCGAGGGGGCCGATTTTCCCGGGGCCCGGCTCGACCGCGTCTGCTTTTCGGACGCACGTTTGGGTGACGCGTCCATGGACGGGGCGACAGGCGCTGACGTCGACTGCACGCGAGCCGACATCAGCGGCCTGCGGGCGTCGGGCGCCGAGTTCGTCAGGGGGCAGTTCTCCCGCTGCTTGGGGGACGGGTCGATCTGGCAGGGCGCGGTCCTTTCGGAAGCCGACTTCCGCTGGGCCCATCTGCACCGCGCGGTCTTCATGTCCGCCAACCTGTCCGGAGCGGACTGCGGCGCGGCCGACATGAAGTTCGCCCGCTTCAACAAGGCCGACCTGTCGGGGGCCAGGCTCGTCGACTGCAATCTCTTTCAGAGTAGCCTCGAACGGGCGTCGCTCGTGCGGGCCGACCTGAGCCGTGCGCACCTGTTCGGGGCCGAGTTGCTCGACGCGCGGATCGACGAGACCGTGTTCGCCGGCGCCAACCTCAGGCGGACCAAGCTGCAGGATCTCTGGGGCGCTTGAGCGTGTGATGCCATGAACGACTTCGATCCCGCCACCATCGACCTTCGCCGTTTCGCCGAGGAGTTCAAGCACTTCGGGCAGCGCCTGCTGACGGCGGACGCGGTGCTGGCCAAGGCCCGAGCGCGTGAGTCGCTGGCCGGGGCGAGCCTCGTGACCGTCGACCTCCAGGGCGCGAATCTGGGCGGCATCGACTTGCGTCATGCGGTGTTCCTCAAGGTGAACCTCGCCGGCGCGAACCTCCGCGGCGCACGACTGGAGGCGGCGACGTTCAACGAGTGCGACCTGTCCGGCGCTGACCTGACGTCAGCCGACCTCTCCGGCGCCACCTTGGCGAATGCTCGATGTGTCGGCGCGCAATTCTCGGGCGCGAACCTGACGGGCGCGCGAATCACGGCCGAGCCCATGTTCCTCGTCGAGCCCACGGCGTTCAATCCGTCGCAGAGGCTGCTCGACCTTGCCGGACGCGACGTGTCGGCCATCGATGTCGCAGCGCTGGATCTTGGCCTCGCCGACCTGGGGCTCAGCGAGTCCGACATCGGACCTGGGCAGTGCAGCCTGGCGGGGGCCGATCTTTCGCACGCCGTGCTCTCGGGCGCCACCCTGGACGGTGTGACGTTGACCAACGCCCGGTTCGATGGCGCAGACCTCACCGGCGCCTCGATTGCCGGCGGCCACGTGTCGGGCGTCTCGCTCGAGAATGCCGTGTTGAACAACACCACCCTCCGTGACGTCCTGGCCGAGAGCGGGCTCCGGCTGCCGCGTGACTTCCCGAACTGCGAACTCACCAGGTGTGCGATCGCACGGCGCGACTTCGAAGGGGCCAATCTCGCCGGCGTGACTATCCAGGGAGCCGACCTCTCGGGTGCCTCCTTCGTGAACGCGAACCTGGAGGGGGCCAGATTCGTCGATACCCGGATGACGGCGGCGAAGACTCGTGGCGCCAGGCTCGACCGGGTCGTGTTCGACGCGTGCGACCTGTCCAACGCCGACCTGTCCGGGCATGACCTGTCGGTTGCGGCGTTTTCCGGATGCACGTTCGACGGCGCGAATCTCTGCGGCACCAGGTTCGCCGGGGCCCGCCTCAGCGGATGTTCGCTCGAACGCGCTGACTTCACCGGCTCGAGCATGTCGGATGTCGATCTGTCACAGGCCAGGCTGTCGGGTGCATCGTTCGCGGAGTGTTCGATCGGCGATACCGACCTGACGGGGGCGCTGATGAACGGCGCCGATTTCACCCGAGCGACGTTCGACAGCGTCCGTCTTCCGGAGTCAAGCCTCGAAGCCGCCTTGCTCCAATACTCGTCGTTCTCTGCGTGCGACCTCTCGCGCGCGGGCGTGGACGGATGCCGCTTCATGCAGGTCACTGCCGAACACAGCGACTTCGTCGCGATCGACTTTACCCGGGCGGAGGTGTCGCGGCTCCAGTTTCACACCTGCGACCTGCGGCAAGCCCTCTTTGACGGCATCCACCTCGACGGCGTAGACCTCCTCGACTGCGATCTCCAGGGCGCGAGCGCGAAGGGGGCGCACCTCGAGGACGCACTCTGCGTCGGCGTGGACTTCACCGGCGCGGACCTGTCCGAGTGCGTGTTGGACCGGGCGCGGTGCCGTGCCGCCACTTTCGCGGGCGCCAACCTGACGAACGCCACCCTCCGGGGAACCGACCTCCGCGAGGCGTCCTTCGACGGCGCCGTGCTGACCGGCGCGGTGCTGTCGAATGCACGCCTCGATCGCGCCACGCTCTCTCGGGCGAATTGCGAAGGCGCATCGTTCGACGGGGCGATCATGCCCTTCGCCAACCTGTCGCACGCCGTCCTGCGGGGCGCGGATTTCAAAAGGGCGGACCTCCGGCAGTCGGTGCTGCACCGCGCCGACGACCAGGGCGCGAACTGGCGTGGCGCCAATCGGAAGCACATCGTGGAGACAGACGTGGAGCTGGCCGAAGCGGAAGACTGGGCTCCTCCACCCCCGCCGGCCGGAGAGTAACGGGAGAATGATCATGGCGCGAACAGCCCATACGTGCGAAGTGCTGGATGAACCCCAGGCGTCGGCGGCGAACGTCTTCCGCCCGGCTGGTATCGGGGCCCGCTATCTAGGACCCGCCCGGGTGGTGAGCGCCGCCGATCAGACCGGCCGCGTGTTCGTCACGCTCGACGGACCAGGCCCGCCGTCGGGGGTCCGGGCGCGTGTCGCGCTGGCGGACGCTCACGCGCTGGGCCCGGACGACCTGGTTCTGGTGATCGGCGACCTGACGGCCGGCTTCTACGTGATTGGCGTCCTGGGACGGCGCCCCTCGGCCCCTGAGCCGACACGCCAGACGGTTGGCGGAGGCCCGCTCCGCTGCGAGTACGACGCGATCTCGGACAAGGCGCGCATCATCGTCGACGCCGCCGACCTCGAGTTCGTGTCGCCGACAGGCAGCATTTCGTTCGTGGCGGGCCAGGGCATCCGTTTCGAAGGCGACGCGCTGAGGCTCGACGCGCGGTCGTCGGTCACCCTGCGCGGTGATGAGGTACGCGTATCGGGCGAGCGAGGCATCGTCGCGCTGAAGCAGGCGACCTACGCCGGTGACGCTGTGTCCGCGAAGGTCGGCCGGTTGCACTGGATCGCGGACCGTATCGAGAGCACCGCCGGCGTCGTCATCGAACGCGCGAGGAACGTCTTCAGCAGGATCGAGCACCTGAGCGAGACGAAGGCGGGCCGGGTGCGGATGCTCGTCGCCGCCACCTTCCACGTCAAGGCCAGGAGAGTCGTGGTCAAAGCGGACGAAGACTACAAGGTCCAGGCCGAGCGGATTGACCTCGGGTAGGTCGCAGGAGGCAGGATGTCGGTACTCTTTCCAGCGTGTTCGAAAGCGGGCGGCATGTGTTTCGCGATGCCCGATGTCTGCCTGACGCCGTCGGCGCCGAGTCCGGTGCCGGTGCCGTACCCGAATATGGGCATGCTGAACCAGGCGACGCGTGTGTCCACCAAGGTCAAGTTCTCCGGCAAGCCGGCCGTCCTCCTGAATTCCGAGATTCCCCGCTCCTCGGGCGACGAAGCCGGAACCAACGGCGGCGTGGTGTCGGGCGTCAATATGGGGCCGGTGGTGTTCAAGAAGGGCAGCTCGAAGGTCAGGATCGAGGGCCAGCCGTGCGTGCACCTCACGTCCACCACGTCGCACAACGGCACGAACGCCAACGTGCCCGTCGGCCAGGTGGTCGCGCCGAGCCAGGTGAAGGTGTTCGTCGCCCCATAGCAGGACGCGGCGCGGCCGGCAGTCGCCGCAGGAGGCGCCCGGTGCCGGCTCCTGCAACTTCCGGGTTGACGGGGCCCGGACGATGATGGCGCACTCTGGCCAGGTCCGACGTGATGCGGATCCAGCCGTTTGCCACGCAACTGAGGCGTCTCCTCCTCGAGTACGGGCACAAACGCTCCATCTTCGACATTCCCGCCTCGCTGTTCTTCACGGCGCGCCCGCACGCCCCCTTTGCGGCCCCCGACGTGTTCCGCCGGCCGAAGGTGACTGGATCCTCCAGTTCGTCGCGCGTGAACCGCGCCACGCGCTCCGTGTCGTCGGCGAACGCGTCCGGCAGGATCTTGATGGCCACGACCTGATAGGAGTCAAGGGTCTTCCCGATCATGGTCGTGGCCCCTGCTGGGCTTCGGCGAGGCCTCGCCGAAGCTCGCATAGACCTGCAGAGCGAGCGCAGGCGGGTCCGCCCGCCCCAAGCGGAGCGGTGATCTCGTACACCGTATAATGAGAGATTCGAGTCTCTCGAGGGCCGCACGTCGCGGTCGCAGAAGGAGCCGCGCGGCATACGCCTCGCGGCTGCAGGAACCCGCGCGAAACCGCTACAGGAGTCCGCCGTGACCGAGCCCGAGGAAGACTTCGCCGCGATGTTCGAAGCGTCCTACCAGGCGAAACGCTTCGAGCGGGGGGAAACCATTGAAGGCGCGATTGTCGCGATCGGCCCTGACGTGGCGTTTGTCAACGTCGGAGGCAAGGGCGAAGCCGTCATCGAACTCGATGAACTGAAAGGCGACGACGGCGTGGTCGAGGTCGCCGTCGGCGACCGCATCCAGGCGGTGGTG
>Ga0105090_10002554_pt1 | contig 10160 bp, 10 predicted proteins | sample PPLLak3March2015_FD_79110 | JGI IMG/M metagenome (GOLD analysis project Ga0105090, IMG submission 79110) | Freshwater sediment microbial communities from Prairie Pothole Lake near Jamestown, North Dakota, USA - PPLs Lake P7 Core (1) Depth... | ecosystem: Environmental > Aquatic > Freshwater >... | reverse complement strand
GATCCGCTGTTCGCGCAGCTGACACTCAATGATCACGAACTTGCCTTGTACCGGCAGATCTACGACCACTTGAAGCCGCAGGCACCACAGCCGGACCTGGTGGTGTATCTGCAGGCTGGCGCGGAAACCCTGGTGGAGCGGGTGCGCAAACGCGCAACTATTTACGAAAAAACCATCCCCGACGAATATCTTGTCCGCCTGGCAGATGCCTATGCGCGGTTTTTCCACCATTACAATGCGGCACCACTGCTGATCGTGAATTCGGAAAATCTGAACTTCGTTGATTCTGCAGCGGATTTTGATTTATTGTTGCAACGGGTCAATGCCATGCGCGGTCCGCGCGAGTTTTTCAGTCTGGGCAGTTAAAACGAATCGAGGGAAATGCCATGCGCATTACGCTGAGCACGCTGCACAAGATGATGCGGGACGGCGAGAAGATCACCATGCTGACCTGTTACGACGCGAGTTTTGCAACACTGTTGGACGTCATCGGGCTCGACACATTGCTGATTGGCGATTCGCTGGGCAATGTGCTGCAGGGTCATGAATCAACACTGCCGGTGTCCTTGCGCGACATGGTTTATCACACGCAATGCGTGGCCCGCGGAGCGAAAAGCGCTTTCATTATCGGCGATATGCCCTTCGGCACTTTTCAGGTCAGTCCGCAGGACGCCTTCCGCAATGCCGCCGAAATCATGGCGGCCGGCGCGCACATGGTAAAAATCGAAGGCGGTCGGCCGATGCTTGAGACGATTTCGTTCCTGACCGAGCGCGGCATTCCAGTTTGCGGCCACCTCGGGCTGACACCGCAGTCGGTGCACCAACTCGGCGGTTACCGCGTGCAAGGCAAGGCCGAGGATGACGCGCAGCGCATGCTCGATGACGCGCACATTCTCGAACAGGCGGGCGCCGGCATGATCGTGCTCGAGGCTATACCGGCGGCTCTGGCCAGCCAGATCACCGCGGCGGCGAAAGTCCCGACGATCGGGATAGGTGCGGGCGTGGATTGTCACGGCCAGGTGCTGGTGCTGCACGACATGCTTGATGTTTATCCTGGCAAAAAAGCCAAGTTCGTCAAAAATTTCATGCAAGCCGCGGCCGGTTCGATTCAGGACGCCGTGGCGCTGTATGTCAAGGAAGTGCGAGAAGGCCGCTTTCCCGGCAAGGAACACTCTTTCTAGTGAAGAGTTCGGAATGCGGAGTACTCAGCGGGAAAACCTTTCTCGGGTATGATCACGGGCGTTTCGCCCATCCCTCACTTATCGTTCCGCACTGATTTCCATGGACGTCATACATTCAGTTTCCGAGTTGCGGGAACGCCTGCGTCGCGAGCCCAACAACGTGTTCGTGCCGACCATGGGCAACTTGCATGACGGGCATATCCAGCTGATCAAGATCGCCAAGCCGCGCGCCGCCTGCACCGTCGTCAGCATTTTCGTCAACCGGTTGCAGTTCGGTCCGCGCGAAGACTTCGACCGTTACCCGCGCACTTTCGAGGCTGATTGCGACAGGTTGCGCAACGCCGGGGTCGATGTGGTGTTCGCGCCGGACGAGAAGGAAATTTATCCCGAGCCGCAAACGTTTGTGATCGAACCCTCGGACCTGCAGCACATCCTTGACGGGGCCGCACGTCCCGGACATTTCCGCGGCGTCGCAACGGTGGTGATGAAACTGTTCAACATGGTGTCGCCGCACGCGGCGATTTTTGGCAAGAAGGATTATCAGCAGTGCCTGGTGCTCTCCAATCTGGTGCGCCAGTTCGCGCTGCCGATCGAATTGATACTCGCGGAAACGGTGCGCGCCGAGGACGGGCTGGCCTTGTCTTCGCGCAATGCCTACCTGAGTCCGACCGAGCGCCAGGAGGCGCCGCGGCTCTACCGCGTGCTGCGCAACGCCCGCGGCGAGATTGCGATGGGCGCGCGCGACTATCAGCGTATCGAACTGGCGGCAATGTCGGAACTTGCGCGCCATGGCTGGAAGCCGGACTACATCGCAATACGACGCCAGCATGACCTGCAACCGCCACAGAATGGGGAGCCCCATCTGGTCGTGCTTGCGGCAGCGCGTCTGGGACGCACGCGCCTGATCGACAATATCGAGGTGAATGTGCCTGTGGCGGATGGCGCCGCCGGGCTGAAATGATTGTTAGTCGAGACGGGAATCCCTGAAACCTCTTTTTCGTCGAGGTGCATCATGGCGGTGATCAGCACTGAACAGGATCTGAGGGCGCTTTATGCCATGCCCAAGGAGCGTGCCATCAAAAAACAACTGGCGAGCCTCGACCGGCATTGCATGAATTTCCTCACGCTGGCGCGTTTTGCGGTGTTGTCTACCTGCGACGCTGAGGGCAATATGGACGCGTCTCCGCGCGGCGGCGAGCCGGGCTTTGTCAGAGCGCTTGATGAACATACGCTGGTCATACCCGACTGGAGCGGCAATAACCGGCTGGATACTTTTTCGAATGTCCTCGAAACCGGCCGTATCGGCGTTTTTTTCCTGGTGCCCGGAGTGGATGAGGCGCTGCGGGTCAATGGCACGGCCAGTCTGCGTAACGACGAGGCATTTACGTCGCTGTGCGAGGTCAACGGAAGGTTTCCGAAACTGGTCATCCATGTCGCTGTGAAGGAAGCTTATCTCCATTGCGCGAAGGCCGTCATGCGCGCCGGGCTGTGGTCACAGGAGGCGCAGGTCGAACGCAGCGTGCTGCCGACAATGAACGAGATGTTGCGCGAACAGATCGGCCAGGCCGAGCCTGCCGAGCCGCAGGATGTGATGGTGGCACGGCATCGCACGCTGCTCTATTCGACGCAATGAGTAGGAGCTAGCAGACTTCAGGAATTCGTGGTGCCGGGACTCTTCACAGCACCCCCTTGAGAGGTGTCCGGGAGCCGGCACCTCGACGTTCTTAACAAACGCGAGATTTTAGCTTCGCTTAAATCTGCGCAAGCTGGAGGTGGTGCCGGGAGCCGGAATCGAACCGGCACGCTGTTGCCAGCGCGGGATTTTGAGTCCCGTGCGTCTACCAATTCCGCCATCCCGGCTGGATGGACTTCTGCGAAACATGATGCTGAGAACTCCATGCGGCGACCTGTTCCGCCACACCCCTCAAGGGGGTGCTGTAACGAGTCCCGGCACGGGGCTGCGAATTATCCCCCAAAGGCCGGAGCTGCGGCAACCGTATAATCCGCGCGATGCATCTGGACGACTTTGACTACGAACTGCCTGCGGAACTGATTGCGCAGGCGCCCGCCGCCACGCGCCGTGCGAGCCGGCTGCTGCATCTCGACGGCGCCAGTGGCAAATTGCACGACCGGCAATTCCCCGACATCCTCGAACTGCTGCAGCCCGGCGACCTGCTGGTACTCAATGACACCCGTGTCATCAAGGCACGCCTGACCGGACGCAAGGCCTCGGGCGGACGTATCGAAGTGTTGATCGAGCGTGTGCTGAATGCCCATGAGGTGCAGGCCCAGATCCGTGCCAGCAAGGCGCCGCAGCCGGGCAGCACCCTGCTGCTCGATGGGGATGTAACTGCCACCGTGATGGGGCGTGAAGATGACCTGTGGCAGCTGCATTTTGGCGGGGATGCCGATGTCTGGACGCTGCTCGAGCGCCATGGTGGGGTACCGCTGCCGCCATACATCACCCATGTGCCGGACGCCGGTGACGCCGAGCGTTACCAGACCGTTTATGCAAAAAATCCCGGCGCGGTCGCGGCACCCACCGCCGGCCTGCATTTTGATGCGGCGATGCTGGATGCCCTGCGCGCGCGCGGCGTCGGCGTTGCTTACCTGACGCTGCATGTCGGCGCCGGTACTTTCCAACCGGTGCGGGTGCAGAACCTGGCCGAACACCGCATGCACAGCGAATGGTATGAACTGCCGCAGGCCACGGTGGACGCCTTGCGCACGACCCGCGCCGGCGGCGGGCGCGTGGTCGCGGTCGGCACCACCAGCCTGCGTGCGCTGGAGTCGGCGGCGGCGAACGGGCAGCCGGTTGCGGGCCATGCCGAGACGAGTTTGTTCGTGCTGCCGGGTTACCGCTTTCGTATCGTCGACCGCCTGATCACCAATTTTCATTTGTCGCGTTCAACGCTGCTGATGCTGGTGTCGGCATTCGGCGGCACGGATAACATCCGCCGTGCCTATCAGCATGCGATCGCGCAGCGTTACCGCTTTTTCAGTTATGGTGACGCCATGCTGATCGAACGCGCGCCCTCTGAATAATTATTGAATCTCGTTCCTGAATCTAGTTCTCCATTTTCATTCCTCAACATCATGCAATTCAAAATCACCGCCACTGACGGCGCCGCGCGTTGCGGTGTGCTCGAAACCGCGCATGGCGCCATCGACACACCGGTGTTCATGCCGGTGGGCACCTACGGCGCGGTCAAGGGCATGGCGCCCGATGAACTGCGCGGGCTCGGTGCGCAGATCGTGCTCGGCAATACCTTCCACCTCTGGCTGCGCCCTGGTCTGGATGTCATCGGCGCACACGGTGGCCTGCATCGTTTCATGGGCTGGGACGGGCCGATACTCACGGATTCCGGCGGTTTCCAGGTATTCAGCCTGGGTGAAATGCGCAAGATCAGCGAGGAGGGGGTCAAATTCCAGTCACCGGTCAATGGCGACGCCTGTTTCCTGACGCCGGAAGAGTCGATGCGCATCCAGCGTGTGTTGAATTCCGACATCGTGATGGTGTTCGATGAGTGCACGCCGCACCCGGCGACTTACGAGCAGACGCGCGACTCCATGCGGCTGTCGATGCGCTGGGCGGCGCGCAGTAAAGAGGCGCATGCCGGCAATGCCAACGCCTTGTTCGGCATCGTGCAGGGCGGCATGTTTGAGGATCTGCGCGACGAATCGCTGGCGGCGCTGACGGCGATCGGCTTCGACGGTTACGCCATCGGCGGCCTGTCGGTGGGCGAACCCAAGCCCGACATGCTGCGCATCCTGCGCCATACCGCGCCGCGGCTGCCGGCGGAACGGCCGCGTTACCTGATGGGTGTCGGAACGCCAGCCGACATCGTTGCCGCGGTCAGCGCCGGGGTGGACATGTTCGATTGTGTGCTGCCGACCCGCAATGCCCGCAACGGCTGGCTTTATACCCGCCACGGCGTGGTCAAGCTGCGCAATGCCCGTTATCGCGACGACCTGGCGCCGCTGGACCCGGATTGTGCCTGTTATACCTGCCGCAATTTCACCCGTGCCTACCTGCACCACCTGCAACGGGTGAACGAAATGCTCGGCGCACGACTCAATACGCTGCACAACCTGCATTATTACCAGGAGCTGATGTGCGGCCTGCGGGCGGCGATAGCGGCCGGAAAACTGGCTGCATTTGCCGCTGAAGTGGCGCAAATCAGCGGTCAAAATGACTGCTGAATGATGTTAAAATACAACGCTTTGGGTGTGCCTGATTCAGGCGTCTGATTCAGACGGATCAAAACCGGCTGCCTCGAAAACCGGGCAGGCCCTCTTTCAACGCAACGGAGGTTTATCTTGTTAATCAGTCCAGCATGGGCGCAGGCCCCGGCTGCCGCACAGGGCGGCGGCATTGAAAGCATCCTGCTCATCGTCGTGATGTTTGGCGTGATGTATTTTCTGATGATCCGCCCGCAGATGAAGCGCGCCAAAGAACACAAATCCATGGTCGACAGCCTGCAAAAGGGTGACGAGGTCATCACTGCCGGCGGCATCCTCGGCCGCATTACCAAGGTCGATGACCAGTACGTCACCGTGGCGATCGCTGCCAGCGTCGAAATTCAGGCTCAGCGTCAGGCGGTCCAGACCGTGCTGCCCAAGGGTACCATCAAAACCATTCAGTGAATCAGTGGAGCAGTGAAGGTGTGAAGGAGTGGTTCCCATTCCTTCGCAGCCGGCGGTTTGTTGCCCATTCACTCCTTCTGCTACGCTTCAAGTGTGCTCTTGATCCTTTCACCCCTTCACTGGTCCAAAAATGAATCGTTACCCCCTCTGGAAATACATCCTGATTGGCGCCGCTCTGGTGCTCGGGCTGATTTACACCCTGCCGAATTTTTACGGTGAAGTGCCCGCGGTGCAGGTGTCACCGCTGCGCAGCAACCTGAAGGCCGATGCCGCGCTGATGGGGCGTGTCGAAGAGGCCATCAAGAAGGCCGGATTGGCCGCCGAGGGTGTCGCGCTCGATGGGACCAGTGTCAAAGCGCGGCTTTCCTCGACCGATGACCAGTTGAAGGCCAAGGATGCTCTGCAGACTGCGCTGGGCGAGGACTACGTGGTGGCGCTGAACCTGCTGTCGCGCAGCCCGCAGTGGCTGACGTCAATCGGCGCGCTGCCGATGTATCTGGGCCTTGATCTGCGTGGTGGCGTGCATTTCCTGATGCAGGTCGACATGAAGGCGGCGCTGACGAAAAAGGTGGAGACCTACACCAACGATATCCGCGGCATGTTGCGCGAGCAACGCATCCAGTATTCGGGCATCGGCCGCGAAGGTCAGGCGGTGGCCGTGCGTTTTCGCGAGGAGGCTCTGCGCGACAAGGCGCTGGTGCGCATCGCCAAGGACATGCCCGATCTCGAACTGAAGACCGCGGACGACGCGGGGGAATACCGGATTACCGGCACACTGAAGATCGAGGCGCAGCGCCGTACCCAGGAATTCGCGTTGCAGCAGAACATCACCACGCTCCGGAACCGCATCAATGAACTGGGCGTTGCCGAACCGATCATCCAGCAGCAGGGCGCCGACCGCGTGGTGGTGCAGTTGCCCGGCGTGCAGGATACCGCCAAGGCCAAGGACATCCTCGGCCGCACCGCGACGCTGGAAGTACGCATGGTCGATGAAGAGCGCATGACTCCGGGGACGCTGGAACAGGCCAAGGCCGGGCAGTTGCCGTTCGGCGCGGAACTGTATTTCGAGCGCAACGGCCAGCCGGTGCTGGTGAAAAAACAGGTGGTTCTGACTGGTGAGCGCATCAACGACGCACAGCCCGGTTTTGACGGACAGACCAATGAGCCGGCGGTGCACATCAACCTTGACGGCGCCGGGGCAAGGATATTCCAGCAGATTACCCGCGAAAATGTCGGCAAACGCATGGCGATCCTGCTGTTCGAGCGCGGCAAGGGCGAAGTGGTGACCGCACCGGTGATCCGCGGCGAAATCGGTGGTGGCCGCGTGCAGATCAGCGGTGCGATGACAATACAGGAAGCCAACGATGTATCACTGCTGCTGCGCGCCGGTGCACTGGCCGCGCCGATGGATATCGTCGAGGAGCGCACCGTAGGCCCGTCGCTGGGGGCGGACAACATCAAGATCGGTTTTAATTCAACGATGTACGGTTTTGCCGCGATCGCCTTGTTCATGATCATTTATTACCACTTGGTCGGGTTCTTTTCCGTGGTTGCGCTGGCGGCCAATGTGCTGTTTCTGGTGGCGTTGCTGTCGATGATGCAGGCGACATTGACTTTGCCGGGTATGGCCGGGATCGCGCTGACCCTGGGCATGGCGATTGATGCCAACGTGCTGATCAACGAACGCATCCGCGAGGAATTGCGCAACGGCAATACCCCCCATGCGGCGATTTATGCAGGGTATGACCGTGCCTGGGGCACGATCCTTGATTCCAACATCACCACGCTGATTGCCGGACTTGCGCTGTTTGCCTTCGGCTCCGGTCCGGTGAAGGGTTTCGCCGTGGTGTTGTGCCTGGGCATCCTGACCTCGATATTCAGTGCTGTGGTGGTATCGCGCGGCATGATGAACCTTTATTACGGCGGCCGGCGCAAGCTGGATCGCATCAGCATCGGCTAACCGGCGACCAAGACCATGGAATTATTCAGAATCAAGAAAGACATCCCGTTCATGCGCCATGCGCGCATGTTCAACATCATTTCACTGGTTACTTTTCTGATTGCCGTCGGTTCGCTGGCAACCCAAGGCCTGAATTTCGGCGTCGACTTCACCGGCGGCACGGTGATGGAAGTTGCCTACAAGGAGCCGCCGCAACTCGACAACATCCGTGCCTCAGTGGCCAAACTCGGTTTTGCCGAGGCTTCGGTGCAGAACTTCGGCACGGCCCGTGATGTGCTGATCCGTTTGCCGGTCAAGGAAGGCCTGACCAGCGCCAAACTCTCCGAACAGGTGCTGGCCGAGTTGCGCACCCAGCAGCCGGACGTCGAAATGCGCCGGGTCGAATTCGTCGGCCCGCAGGTCGGCAAGGAATTGTTCGAGAGCGGGGCTCTGGCGCTGCTGTTTGTGTGTATCGGCATCGTCGCCTATCTCGCGCTCCGGTTTGAATGGAAATTCGGTCTGGCGGCGATCATCGCCAACCTGCATGACGTGATCATCATCGTCGGCGTATTCTCGATTTTCCGCTGGGAATTTTCACTGCCGGTGCTGGCGGCGGTGCTGGCCATCCTCGGTTATTCGGTCAACGAGTCCGTGGTGGTGTTCGACCGGGTGCGCGAATGTTTCCGCAGCCGGCAATATCGCAATGCCACGGTGCCGCAGGTTCTGGATGCAGCGATCACCCAGACCATGTCACGCACCATCATTACCCACGGTTCGACACAAATGATGGTGCTGGCGATGCTGCTGTTTGGCGGCGAAACGCTGTTCCATTTTGCGCTGGCGCTGACTATCGGCATCTGTTTTGGCATTTATTCTTCGGTGCTGGTGGCGAGCCCGATCGTGATGTACCTCGGCGTGTCGCGCAACGACCTGGTCAAACCCGAGGTTGTCACCAAGGCGGGTGATGACGGGGCGGTCGTTTAGAGAAGGCTGCCGTGGAGCTGCTCACGCTGTTTATTGACCTGATTGTCAACCTTGACGACCACCTGCAGGCGCTGGTCGTCAATTACGGCGCCTGGATCTACCTGATCCTGTTCCTGATCGTGTTCTGCGAGACCGGGCTGGTGGTGACACCGTTCCTGCCAGGGGACTCGCTGCTGTTCGTCGCCGGTGCGATTGCCGCCGCCGGCGGCATGAACATCCACCTGATGGTGGCGCTGTTGATCATCGCGGCCATCCTCGGCGATGCCGTCAATTACAGCATCGGCCATTACATCGGTCCGCGGGTGCTGAGAGACAGGAATTCACGCTGGTTGAATCCCAAACATCTGGAGCGGGCCCATGCGTTCTACGAGCGTCATGGCGGCAAGACCATCATCATCGCCCGCTTCGTGCCCATCGTCCGCACCTATGCGCCGTTTGTCGCCGGTGCGGCAAGCATGCCTTACCCGAAATTCGCGCTCTACAACATCACCGGCGCCGTGTTGTGGGTCACATCGCTGGGTTACGCGGGTTATTTTTTCGGCAACATCCCGGTGATCAAGGACAACCTGACGCTGGTGATCATCACCATCATCATCCTGTCGATCCTGCCCGGCGTCTTCGAGTACCTGCGCCACCGTAATCGCCCGTGAATCCCCGTCCAGTCCGGGCATGAATCTCTATCTGCGCCTGCTGTGGCTGCTGATGCGATTGCGCGGCCTGCAGCGGCGCGGCCTGTTCGAGGAATCCCGCGTTACATTCTGCGTGTGGCCCAACGACTGCGACCTCAATCTGCACATGAACAACGGGCGTTACCTGACGTTCATGGATCTCGGCCGTGTACACCTGACCGCGCAATCAGGGTTGCTGGGCGAGGTCTGGCGCCGGCGCTGGATGCCGGTGCTGGCCGCAGCGGAAATCACTTATTTGCGTTCACTGAAACCGTTCTCGCGGTTTGACCTGGTCACGCGTCTGCTGACCTGGGACGACAAATATGTGTACCTGGAGCAATTGTTTGAGTGTGACGGCGAGTTGTGCGCGCATGCCTATGTGAAGGGGGTGTTCCTCGCGCGCGGTGTGAGTGTGCCGAACGCAGAGTTGTTGCAGGCGATTGGTTATGCGGATGCGCCGCCGCCGATGACCGGGGCCCTGCAGCATTGGGCGGCGCTGGCGGACAGCAAGCGCGCCGAGACCACTTAGTTTACAGAATTACTCAATAAAAACAAATACTTAAGAATAACTTGCGGCGCAGTGCCGGGTCGAATCCGCAGAATCAAACCCCTGACTCAAATCCTCCAACTCAAATCCGCTGACTCTAAATCCTCTTGGCCAGCGCTACCGCTTTGCCGATGTAACTCGCCGGAGTCATCTCCAGCAGCCGTTGTTTCTCGGTATCAGGGATGCCCTTGAGG
>Ga0105090_10002553_pt1 | contig 10161 bp, 7 predicted proteins | sample PPLLak3March2015_FD_79110 | JGI IMG/M metagenome (GOLD analysis project Ga0105090, IMG submission 79110) | Freshwater sediment microbial communities from Prairie Pothole Lake near Jamestown, North Dakota, USA - PPLs Lake P7 Core (1) Depth... | ecosystem: Environmental > Aquatic > Freshwater >... | reverse complement strand
CGCCGCCACGATCGAGGCAAAATTGTCATCGGTCAACGTCATGGCCGCAGCGTCCCGGCTGACATCCGTCCCGGTAATCCCCATGGCGATGCCGATATCGGCCTGCTGCAGGGCCGGGGCATCGTTGACGCCGTCGCCGGTCATCGCCACCACCTCGCCCATTTGCTGCAGGGCAGTGACCACGCGCAGCTTGTGCGCCGGGGCGACCCGCGCAAAGATCTCGATGGAGCGGATGGAGCGGGTCAGTTCGGCATCGTCCATGTCATCCAGTTCATTGCCGGTGACGACTCGCCCACCGCTGAGCAGGCCCAGTTCCCGGGCCACGGCCGCTGCCGTGACCGGATGATCACCGGTAATCATCACCGGGCGGATGCCGGCGGTGCGGCAGGTGGCAATGGCGTCCCGAGCCTCGGGACGGGGGGGGTCGCTCATCCCCATCAAACCCAGAAAGGTCAACTCCCCTTCGGCGTTATCGGCCGTTGCCGGCACCCGCTCCGCCACGGCCAGCACACGCAGGGCCCGGCTGGCCAGCTCCTGTGCCCTTGCCAGCAAGGCGTTGCGCTCGTCCGCATCGAGGACGCTCCTGCCGGCAGGGGTCATCGTGTGGGTGCACGATGCCAAAATGACCTCCGGTGCCCCCTTGCTGCAGGCGAACACCCCCTCCGGCCCGGCATGCAGCGTGGTCATCCGTTTCGACTCGGCACTGAAGGGAATTTCGGCGATACGCGGCAGACTGGCATCAAGTTCAGCCTTGTTCAGTCCGGCCTTGGCGGCGGCCACCACCAGGGCTCCCTCGGTGGGATCTCCCTTGATGAACCAACGCCCCTGGTCGGAGTCCCGATCCAACTGGGCATTGCAGGCCAGCGCCGCCGTGCGCAGCAGCTGCAGGATGATGGCGCCGGGGGTGATGAGCGTGTCCCCGTACCGGAACGTGCCGGATGGCGCGTAGCCGGCCCCGTCGATCGTCACTTCCTGGCCATTGACGTAGAGGGCGCGCACCGTCATTTCGTCGCGGGTCAGCGTGCCGGTTTTGTCCGAGCAGATGACAGTGGTGCTCCCCAGGGTTTCCACCGCCGGCAGCCGACGGATCAACGCATGCCGGCGGGCCATCCGCTGGGCGCCGATCGCCAGAGAAATCGTCACCACCGCCGGCAGAGCCTCGGGCACCACCGCCACCGCCAGGGCGATGCCGAAGATCAGCATGTCGATAAACGACTGCCCGCGCCACAGGCCGAGGACCACGATGACAGCCACCACCGCCAGAGCGGCGATCGCCAACAGCCGCCCGACCCGGTCGAGATTGATCTGCAGCGGGGTTTGGGGAGACTCAACGCTTTCCAGCAGGCTGGCGATCTTGCCGAATTCGGTGGCCATGCCGGTGGCCACCGCCACGCCGGTCCCCCGGCCGTAGGACACCGCCGTTCCGGCGAACGCCAGGTTGATGCAATCGCCGATTGACAGACTGGGGCTATCCAGGGCAGCAGTCTGCTTGGTGACGGGCTGCGACTCGCCGGTCAGAGCGGCTTCCACGGTTTGCAGGTTGATCGCCTCGAGCAGGCGCAGGTCGGCCGGGACACGATCACCGACCTGCAACAGGACCACATCGCCCGGCACCAGTTCGCGGGCCGGAATGCGGATTTCACGGCCGTCGCGGAGCACGGCGGCGGTAGGGGCCGCCATCCTGCCCAGCGTCTCCAGCGCCTTCTCCGCACGGTACTCCTGGATGAAGCCAAGCAGGACGGCAAACATCACGATGACCGTGATCGCCGCCGCTTCGAGTCCGTGCCCGAGCAGCGCCGAGGCCAAGGTCGCCACCAGCAGGATGACGATCATCGTGTTCTTGAATTGAGCGATAAACATCGCCAGCGCCGTGGTGCGTCGAGCACCGCGCAGTTCGTTGGGACCATGAGCAGCCAGCCGTTCGGCGGCTTCGCCGGCGCTCAGGCCGGTGCGGGTGGTTTGCAGACAGGAGCAGGTTGCTTCGGGGGAAAGGGTGTGCCAACCGCGCGTAGCTGTTTCGGATGGAGGGTTCATATGTAAAAAGTCTGCGGCGCCCAAGCCGGTTCGTCAAGGCCGGCGGCAGAAAAAATTAAAAACGCTTCAGGTCAGATGGCCAGAAACACGCTGTAGGTGAGCAGCGCCAGGAAGAGCGAGCCAGGCGTCAGGTCGAGCCATTTTTTATGCACGCCTTCCTTCGGGAGGCTTTGTGCCGGAACGCTATAGATTTCACGGCGCAAATCCTTGGCAATTTGCGCCAGCTGATCTTCCTCCAGCCGGAAGTATGCGCCTCCCGTGGCCGTAGCAATGTTCCTCAGGAGGTCTTCCTCCAGCATGGTCTGCAGATAAACCCCCTCCTTGTCCCGGTAAAAATCGTCGAAGTCGCCGGTGCCGGCTTTTCTGGCAGGGATGTAGACGGCGCGTTTCTCACCGATCCCGACGCAGAACACCCTGACTCCCCGGGAAGTCAATTCGGCAAGCACCTGTTGTATGGCCGCATCGTCAGTCCCGGTGTCCTCACCATCGGAGATCAAAATCAACGTCCGGATTCCCGAGGTGTCCGTCTCCCCCAACATCTCCTTGGCCGTCTTCAAAGCTTCGCCCAGGTCGCTCCCCGAGTCGGTCAGCTCCATCATGTCGGTGTACCTGAGAATATAGCGAAAAAACCCGTGGTCCCTGGTGAGCGGCACGATTTCGAGGCCGCGGCCGGCGAAGAACACCAGGCCGGCGTTTTCGTTTTTCATTCCGGCCAGGAAGTCGTAGAGGAATCTCCTCGCCAGATTCAGGCGGTTGGAGATTTCCGGGGGGGCCCCGTCCAACTCCGGCAACAGGACGTCTTCGGCAAGCATCGACTTGCTGACATCCAGGCCGACAACCAGAGAAGCATGATAGGTCGCTTCCTCAGGAGCGGTGACCTCGGCCGCCGGGCCGGCCAGGGAGACGACCACCCAGAAGAGGGCCAGCAGCGGCAGGACCCGCCTGGTTTTGCGCCGCCAGAGGGCGTGCCGCCCCCCGCTCACGACAAACGCATCCATCAGGCTGTCGAGGTACCTCTCGGCCTTGGCATGGCAATACCAGAGCACCGGCAACAGCAGCAACAGCAGAAGGAGGAGAGGTTGAGAGAAGCGCATCTATTTATTGACGTAGATATCCAGAGGGGCCCCGGGAGAATAGCCGCCGAAGTTCGGCAGTACCGGCTCAAGCTGCTCTTCGACGGTTATCATGTTTTCTTCCATGATCTCCTGCCCGATGACAAAGGTTTCCCCTGCTCCGACGATCAGTTCGAGATTCCAGCCCGGCAGCATCCGTTCGAAGGTCGAGGCTTGCTCCTCGTCGGCATGCTTGAGGGCTGCCTTGAAGTCTTCAATGGCGTCACTGAGAAACTTGCCGCTCGCCCTGCCGTCTCCGTCGAATTCCAGGCTGAGGTAAGCGGCCATGGCGGCAAGACATCCCCGCAGATTGTAAATTTTCCATGCGGCCCGGGGCGTTGAATGCTCCGGCCGATCCTGCAAATAATTCGTGCATTCCGCCCGGAGATCCAACAGCCCTTTCCGGGTTTTATCCAGGAATTCCGGCAGGGTTGCCCCGACATAGCGGTTTTCCCTGGCGGCCAGCAGCTGATCGAACTGCCAGAGGGTTGCGCGCCAGCGGTCATGCAGTAAAGCATAGTGCAGATCGTCGAAGGGGATGCTCACCCCGGTCGCCGCAACCGCCAGCTGCCGCAGGTTCTGCAGGTCGGGGGCCGCCCTCTCCTGGTCGATCCGGGTGATCGTCTGGAACACCTCCCGGTTGCGCTGCTCCTGCTGCATCGACCGGAACAGGTCGACTCCTCCCCACAGCATGCAGACGCCGCCCAAAACGGCGCCGATCGCAAGCACGCTTTTCAACCTGGGGGTCTTTTCCGGCAATGGCTCTCTGGTTGTCATGGCTGCCTCGAATGCTGAAATAGCACGACTGAAAAACCAACGGGCACAGCACGTTGCCTCCACCCGGCGAACATATCCCGTGCGCCCTCCTGGCTGTCCTGGAGCGCCCGGGTGTCAGAGTTTCCTGAAGCCCGGGGTACTGCGCAGCAGGAAATGCCCCCCCATGAGCAGGAAAGCGAGCGCCGCAAAGTGATAGCGGGTCGACTTCTTTACCGTGGTGAGTCGGGCCAGGTTGCGATTCTTCTCCAGCCGATCGATTTCGCTGTAGACTTCGAGAATGGTTTCCCGATCGATATCTTTCGCTGTCACAAAGATCTTCCCCAGCTCCTCCGCACCACCCTTTGCCATGATTTCAGCGACCGCCGCGTCGACATCTCCGCCAACGGAGATAATGTACAGTTTGACGCCGATGGCTTTCATCAGCTCGATAACGTTGACCAGGTTTGGGCCGGACCCCCGTCCGCTGGCGCGCAGGGCCGGCTCGATGCGCCCATCGGTGAAGAGAATGATCGCCATGCCGCGACCGAGATCGGAACTCCGTAGTCTGGCGGGGATGTCCAGGGTCGTCCCGGGAGGTCCCTGCAGAAAAGTACGCAGTCCGGCGATTTCGTAGGTGCTCAGCCGGTTCTCGTCGGGGAGCATGGAAAAGAACGCGGAAAGCGCCAGCCAGACGGCTTCGGACACGTTGGTGCCGCCGCCGGCACTGAGTTCGCGATAGAGTGCGGATTGTTGATCACGATGCAGCAGTGCGAGCTTTTTCCGCAGCAACTCCCGGTCAAACGTCAATGGCGCAACCAGCTTTGCATAGCTCGAGAAACCAATAATGCCGAGATAGTCCTCTTTGCCACGCATTCCAACAAAAGTCTCGACCCCTTCAATGGCAATGTCACCGAGGGTTTTGTCCGAGTACATACTGGTTGATCTCTTCATCGAGCCGGAAATATCAAGGGCCAGGAAAATCCATTTCGATTCGAAAAAACTCTCGGTCAACTGCTCCGAATACCCAAAGTTGGCGAGGCTGAGCAGGATGCTGACAAAAACCAGGGAATAGAGAATGTCATCGTAATATCTTTTCCAGGGGCCTGGTTTTCTGGCCGCAACCCAACCGCCGACGTCGGTATATGGCAGCCGCTGCCGGTTCTTCCTCTTGAAGACCAGCAGTAACGGCAGCAGAAATAGCAGCAAAAGTACCGCCGGAAACTCAAACCCCATGGCTTGCCCCAGATCGCTGGAAACCCGCTGACCCGTGTTGGCGGTTTACCGTGCAACGTTGCTTTCGTAGTACTGCAGAACGGCGCGGGCGGACTCGAACAACTGGTCGACCTCATCCTGGCGGAGTTGCCCGCGCGACAGTCCGGTTTCGAGCAATTCAAGCAGTTCGCCAACGCGAACCCGCATTTCCACAGGGAGGTGATCCTGGAGCGTCGCGCAGAACACTCCGGCTCCACCGCCCATGGACTCTGCCGACACCCCGCACTTCGCCCCCAGATAGGCCCTGAAGGCATGACCGAATGCGGCCATTGCGGCACTGTCGAAATTGCCGCTGGTCGCGTTCAGAAGCCCATGCAGGGTACTTGCGTATTTCCCCGCCACGTCCGGCGCCCTTTCCTCGGGCAGGGTTATGCCGCGGGGAGCCCGCATGCGCCGGAAACCGGTCAGGCAGAGCACCAGCAACGCAGCACCTAAGACAACAATCGAAAGCGCGCGCAGCTTGCGGCCATTGAGGTCCTCGGCCCGGAGGTCCGGAAGTTCCCGAACCGCGGCGACTTTCAGCTGGTATCTCCCCGGAGACTCGGGGATCACCGAGGCAATCCGCATTGGTATCTCGGGAGTTCTGATGATTGCCAGTTCCGCTTCCTCATTGCCGTTCTGTTTGTAATAGACAGGCACTTCGGGAAGAAGGAATTCCCCGGTCCCGTACAGATACAGGTTCCCGTCGACGCGAATCGGGCTGATATTCACATCCACCGAACTCAGAGGCCGATCGTATTCAACCTTGAAGAGGTTCCTGGAGAGTTCCTGGGGACCAAGATTCAGGTTGGCGATGGTGGACGGTTCAATCCGCATGCGCCTGGAGAAGCTGATTTCCAGGGTGAACGGCACCGGCGCGCCGATGGTCGTCCCGTTCGTGCCGACGGTAAACGCAGCTCGCACCGGCGGCTCGATTTTGGTCAGCACGGGGGATGCCGACATGACCTGCAGATCTTCGTGAAGCAGGTTGGCAGTCTCCCAGACGGAAGCCCGGCAGGGGTCGACACGGACCCGCTGCTTCCGCCCCGCATCCTCCGTGAGGGGGGTCACTCCGGCTTTGGCCAGGAGGGCGGCTTTCTCCTCCTCGCCCACCTGGGTTTTCCAGCGGATCTCGATCTCGTCAAGAAGTGCGAAATTCGCATCGCCGATGGCATAGGCCGGGCGGACCGAGCGTACCAGTCCACCCGCCGTGGAGCGCGCCATCTCCGCTGCGATCAGGCCGCTGTTTTCAGGGTTCCGGATGCGGTACATGCACACATCGGGATCAAGGTCCGGGGCATAGATCAAATCGACAAACTGCTCTTTGAACTGAGCATTGATCGTGAGGAGGGCAGGCGGCAGTTCCTCTGCCGTGATCTCCTCGGCTGAGGGATCTTGAGCAAAGTGTACGACCAGCCATTCGTAATTCACTTGCGGAATGACGAGATCTCCCGCCTCGCTGTAGAACCAGGGGTTGTCCGTTGCGTTTCGCCAGACCTCCCGGGCGCACCCCCCCGATTCCCGGGTGGATCCCCCGGACGGGGTCTCGCCCCCGGCGAAAACCGCACTTCCGGCAAGACAAACCGATACCGCCAGGAGGATGAGGATGCGCAGCAGCGCCCCCTTCCCTCCGGAAATTTGGCAACTTTGCCTGTTCAGGCTGCCTCTGGCCATGGTTTCCGACTCTCCTTGTCAAACCCGCGCTGACATTCGGCGCGAGAAAAACGTATTGACCTGGGTCTGGACCGCGGTGTCGCCCACCTTGAGCACCAGGGAGTCAATGCCGCTGCTGGCAAGTTTCTCCACAGCTGCAGCGCGGCGACGTTGCAGGTAGTCGTTGTATTCACGCCACTGGCCCAGGTCCATTTCCCGCACCTCCCCGGTTTCCACGTCCCTGGCAAGAAAACAGCCATCCCTCAACTCGTCGAATCGGTACTCATTCCCCGCGAGCAAATGGAAGGCGACCAGTTCGCGGGCCGGCATCCTGGCATAGGCAGTCGCCTCGGCACAGGTGCTGAGTTCCTCGATCGAGTAGTTGAAATCGGACAGGATGACCCCCAGGCAGGAGGGTATGCGCATTTTCACGAAACGCAGCGCCGGCAGCAGGTTGGTCCGGGAAGACTCCACCCGGGAGGCGTTCTGCAATTCCGAAATCACCCGACAAAACTGTGCAGAATCCGGACTGGCGGGAAGATGTTTGCAGACGCCGTCGGCGAAAAGCAGGAGCCCGCAGGGATTGTTGCTCTGCAACGCGGCACAGGCAAGGGATGAAGCGATATCGGTCATCAGCTCCATTTTTCCTCCCAGACGCATGGAGGGGCTGACATCACAGAGCAGCAGCAGAGTGTAAGCGCTGTCTCTTAAAAACTCCTTGACATAGAGTTCGCCGGTGCGGGCTTTCGCTTTCCAGTCGATGTGCCAGAAGCTGTCTCCCGCGGCATACCTGCGCAACCCCCAGAATTCGGAGCCGACGCCCCTGTTCGCTCCGGCCCAATCGCCAGGCATATCGTGATGGGGCGGATACTTGCACTGAATGTTGAACTGATAGCGGGGCTTCATCGGATCCGTCCGGGCATCACTCCTTATTCGACAGGAATACCGTAGGGAGAGGTGGCAAGGATCGTCTGAATGATGATTTCCGTCGCCTTTATCCCCTCGATCAGTGCCGCATCCTTCAGGATGATGCGGTGTCCAAGAACTTTCCCGGCACACGCATCGACATCCTGGAAAGTGACATAATCACGCCCGTGCATGAAGGCGTATCCCTTGCAGTAAGCCATCAGGTGCTCTCCGGCCCGCGGCGAGGCACCCACCAGCACATATTTTGCGGCCCAGTCGCTGCAACCCTGCTCTTCGGGGCGGGTTCGTCGGCACAGTTCAAGGATATAGCCGATGACCGGGTCGGCAATGGCAACCGTTGCGGCGACATGCTCCTGCATGGCAACGGCCTCGCCGGCATCCAGGATCGGCCGGACCGCCTTTTTGATCGCGTCGAAGTCATGGCGCTTCATCTTGAGCAGAATCGACTCTTGTGCTTTGACGGGATAGGTGACTTCCACCTTCACCATGAAGCGATCGAGCTGGGCTTCGGAAAGGGGGTAGGTCCCGAGTTGCTCGACAGGATTCTGGGTGGCCAGGACCATGAACAGTTCCGGCAGGGGGTAGCGTTCGCGGTCGATGCTGACCTCCTTTTCCTGCATGGCTTCCAGCAATGCGGATTGGACCTTGGGCGACGCCCGGTTGATTTCGTCCGCCAGGAGAATATTGCAAAAAATCGGGCCCTTGTGGAACACAAAGGTTGCCGTGGGTTCTTCGTAAACGGTGGTCCCGGTAATGTCGCCAGGCAGTTTGTCGGGGGTAAACTGGATCCGGTTGAAGACTCCGCGGATGGTCCGCGCAAAGGTGACGACGGCAAGGCTCTTGGCCAGGCCGGGAACTCCCTCGAAGAGGAGGTGACCCTTGGCCAGCATGGCGCAGAGCATTGACCTGACCATATCCTCCTGCCCGACGATGACCGTGGATATCTCCCTTTCGACAGACTGCAGCCGAGCCCTGAATTGTTCTCCGCGCGAGCCTGCGGCCGCAGCCGTGGTCTGTTCTTGAATATTCATGGGTTCACTCAGAAGAAGATGTATTTTTTCCGGTCTCTGATGATCAGGAAGAGGAAGAAGGGGCCGCCCAAAAGTGCGGTCAAAACCCCGATGCGAATCCCCCCGTGGCCCCAGATCCTGACCAGGCAGTCGGAAAAGACGACGATTATCCCACCCATGATGCCGGCTGCCGGAATCAGCAGCCGGTTGTCCGAGCCGACGAAGCCGCGCATGACATGCGGCGCGATCAGGCCGACAAAGCCGATGCCGCCGGCCACGGCGATCGCGCCTCCGGTCAGCAGGGCGGCAAAGAACAGCAGCATATTGCGCACCCAGGCGACATTCACGCCGAAATTCAGGGCCAGTTCCTCGCTGATCATGAGGATATTGAGATCCCTGGCGTAGAGGAGCGAGCCGAGGACCCCCAGCAGAACCGTGGCCAGCACGATATGGACGTGTTCCCAGGAGCGGTTGTTCAGGTCGCCCATCAGCCAGCCGACCACGGTGCGCGCCATCTCCGACTGCTCGGTCGACAGCACGATGATCACCGAGGAGAGTGCCGCGAACATGGCGTTGAAGGCGATCCCTCCCAGCAGCAGCGTGTACCTCGAAGTGAGCCCGCCGGTGGTTGCCACCAGCAGCACCACCACCAGGGCGCCGAAAGCAAACAGGATGGCGAAGATGGGGATGATGTAGATGGTGCGGGCGGCCAGCCCCAGGTAGATGGCGATGACGGCGCCAAGCGCGGCCCCCGAACTGGTGCCGATGATGCCTGGGTCGGCCAGGGGGTTTTTGAACACCCCCTGCATGATGGTGCCGGCTGCTCCGAGGGCAAATCCGGCGAAAACGGCGGTGATCGCCCGGGGCAACCGGCCATGCCAGACGATCGCATCGGCCGGACCCGGATCGCCGGTTTGACCGGCCAGGTGTGCGGAGATGATGTTCACTACCTCGGCAAAGCCGAGTTCCCACGGGCCGATCATCAACGACAAGACGAACCCGGTCACCAGCAGGCCGACGGTGATGCCGATGGCGGTCAGCGCCAGCAAGCGGTGTCTGGGCCGGGCGGGATCACTCCCCATAGAACAGACCCCCCAGGTAGTTCAGGCTGGCCACTGCAAACTGGGAAGAGGCCATCAGGTACACGTTGGGAATGCTCTTGATGTTCCGCGTCCGCACCGCCTTGGCGGTTGCGAGGATCTTGTGGCCGAGCAGTTCCTGCTCCAGGCCGCTGTTTTCCGGGACGATGATGATATCCGGGTCCCATTTCAGCAGGGTTTCGTAATCGACCTGTTTGAAAAACCCGATCCCCTCGGCAGCCGGAATGTTGACTACGCCCAGCAGGTCGCACAAGGAATCGAAGGTACTGTTCGCCCCGGCGACGTATCCCTGATGCCCGTAATAGACAACGCGGAGCT
>Ga0105090_10002552_pt1 | contig 10164 bp, 10 predicted proteins | sample PPLLak3March2015_FD_79110 | JGI IMG/M metagenome (GOLD analysis project Ga0105090, IMG submission 79110) | Freshwater sediment microbial communities from Prairie Pothole Lake near Jamestown, North Dakota, USA - PPLs Lake P7 Core (1) Depth... | ecosystem: Environmental > Aquatic > Freshwater >... | reverse complement strand
CGGTGGCGGCGTTGTCCATCACAATGTTCCACTGCCGAGCCACCACCAAGGCGACGAAGGGAGCATTGTGCCGCACCGTCGTCTCCAGCGCCTGGCGGACCGCCGCCATGCCGGCGTCGCGCAGCGGCCGCTCGGGGTAGAGCGGTGCGAATCCCGCGGCGATCAACAGGTCGTTGCGCTCGCGCAGCGGCACCTGCAGCACCTGCGTGAGGTGCATGACCATGCCCCTGCTCGGGTTGGCCCGGCCCGATTCCAGGAAGCTGAGGTGGCGCTGCGAGACCCGGGTCTCGGAGGCCAGCTCGAGCTGCGAGTACCGTCGCGCGGTGCGCCAGGCCTTCAGGAGGCTGCCGAAGGCCGGCGCCGCGGCGGGGTCGTCACCGGCGGTGGTGGACTCGCGGCTCCTGGGCCGGCGTGCGGGCTGAAGGCGGGGTTTTCTCAAAATAATTACCTGTTACGTAGTTGAATTGAATCACGGCAGCCCCTAGCATTGCAAGCGGAGGTGCCCGATGGCCATGACGCAGCGCGACGGTCTCGTTTCCGGATTCATCCTCGGCGTGGCGATCGCGTTCTTCTTCGCGGTCGTGATCCGCTTCGTCCCGGCGGAATGGCTCGTGAGCCCGCTGCCGCGCGCCTTGCTGTATGCCGCGCAGGTGCCGTCGGCACTGCTCTTCATTCCCATCGCCATGGCCGTGGCCCGGGCGCGGGGCGAGCGCCCGCGGCAGGTGCTTCTCTGGGCTTGCATGGGTGCGCTGGCCTTCGACGGCTTGGTGCTGGGCTTCTGGCCGGCGCTCTACGGCCAGGAGGGGCTCGCCCTGACGGTGGTCGCCACGCTGTTGCTGTGGGCCTTCGCCTGGATCGTCGCTGCCGCGCTGCTGTTCGCGCCCGGCGACGACGCGCCGGCATGACGGCGGCGAGACCGGGCCTTCGACATCTCCCGTACGCTCCGGCCCTCATTCCGGCACGCCCGCCGATCATGCTTGCCCTGCGCTGGCTGCTGTCCCTGCTGCTCGTCCTGGTCGGCGCCTACACCGCCGTCGTCATCGGCCGTCACGGCGTCGACCTTTTACCTGTGTTCTTCGGCGACATGGCCAGGATGGGCTGGGCCGGCCAGTTCAACCTGGACTTCATGGGCATGCTGCTGCTTTCCGCGCTGTGGGTGGCCTGGCGACACCCCTTCGGCGCCGCCGGTCTGGCCCTTGCGTTGCTCGCGTTCTTCGGCGGCACGCCGTTCCTCTGCGTCTACCTGCTGATCGAGAGCGCCCGCGCCGACGGCGATGTGCGCGCCCTGTTGCTCGGGCCGCGTCGGCTCGACGATTGAACACGCGCTGCAGGCGCGTTCGCGCGGTTGCGGCGCGGGACGGCGGTTCAGCCCTTCACGCACACCACCTGCTTCAGCGTGTGCACCACCTCCACCAGGTCGGCCTGCGCGGCCATCACCGCGTCGATGTCCTTGTAGGCGGCCGGGGTCTCGTCGATGACGTCGGCGTCCTGGCGGCACTCGACGCCGGCGGTGGCGGCGCGGTGCTCGGCCAGCGTGAAGCGGCGCCTGGCCTCGGTGCGGCTCAGCGCGCGGCCGGCGCCGTGGCTGCAGCTGTGGAAACTGTCGGCATGGCCCTTGCCGCGCACGATGTAGCTGCGCGCGCCCATGCTGCCGGGGATGATGCCCAGCTGACCGGCCTGCGCGCTGAGCGCGCCCTTGCGCGTGAGGTACACGTCGTGGCCGAAGTGGCGCTCGCGCTGCACGTAGTTGTGGTGGCAGTTCACGGCCTTCACCTGGCTGTCGAAGGGCTTGCCGATCACCTTGCGCGCGGCGGCGATCACCGCGCGCATCATCAGTTCGCGGTTGAGCGCGGCGAAGCGCTGCGCCCAGCCCACCGCGCGCACGTAGTCGCCGAAGTGGCGGCTGCCTTCCTCGAGGTAGGCCAGGTCGCGGTCGGGCAGGCGGGCCTGATGGCGCAAGGCGTCCTGCTTGGCGAGCTCGATGAACATCGTGCCGATGGCGTTGCCCACGCCGCGCGAGCCCGAATGAAGCATGAACCACACCGCGCCCTGCTCGTCCAGGCAGACCTCGATGAAGTGGTTGCCGGTGCCCAGCGTGCCCAGGTGTACCCGCTGGTTGGTCTTCGCCAGCTTCGGGTAGCCGCGGCAGATCTCCGCGAACTCGGGTGCGAGCCCGGCCCAGGCGGCGTCGACGGCATCCGGCACGCGCTCCCAGGCGCCCGGGTCGCGCCCCTTCGGTGCCCGGCCGTGGGGCACCGCGCGCTCGATGGCCGCGCGCAGCGGCCCCAGGCTGTCGGGCAGGTCTGCGGCGCGCAGCGTGGTCTTCGCGGCCATCATGCCGCAGCCGATGTCCACGCCTACCGCCGCCGGGATGATGGCCTTCAGCGTCGGGATCACCGCGCCCACCGTGGCGCCGATGCCGAAGTGCACGTCGGGCATCGCGGCGACGTGGTGGAAGACGATGGGCAACTGCGCGACGTTGTGCAGCTGGCGGCGTGCGGCGTCTTCCACCGGCACGCCGCGCGTCCACATCTTGATCGGCACGCCGCCTTCGGGCTGCTCGGTCTGATGCGAAGGGGTGGCGGTCATGGTCGCGTGCCGGGTGGTGCCGAGCATTCTCTCCGGGTCCGGCAAAGGCTCGGTTGCCGGCGCCCCCCTTCACCGGCATTGACCCCTGTCAATCGGCGGCAGCGCCGGCGGCCGCAGCATAGTGCGTCTAATGGGCAAGGAGACGAGCATGAAGATCCTGCTGCCGATCGACGGAAGCAAGTTCACCCGGCGCATGCTGAGCTACATGGCCGCGCACGACGAGTTGCTGGGCAAGGGCCACGAGTACCTGCTGTTCACCGTGGTGCCGCAGCTGTCCAATCGCGCCGCGGCCTACTTCGACCGCGAGACGCTGGCCGGCTTCTACCGCGAGGAGGCCGAGAAGGTGCTGCGCGCGCCGCGCGGCTTTGCCGAGAAGCAGGGCTGGACGGTGCGCACCGGCCATGCGGTCGGCCACGCGCCGGAGCAGATCGCGCGCATCGCGCAGCGCGAGCGTTTCGCGCTGGTGGTGATGGGCACGCACGGACACACGGCACTGGGCAACGCGGTGCTCGGCTCGGTGGCTCAGGGCGTGCTGGCTCGCTGCAAGGTGCCGGTGCTGCTGGTGCGCTGAAGCCGGCTGTCGCGCTGGCGATGGTGCTCTGGCGGGTCGGGGTCTAAACTGGAATATTCCGGTCCGGCCGGGCCGATTCCAGGAGACCCCCCATGCACATCGCCTCGCTCAAGGAAGTGGTCAGCGCCGAGGAATGGCAACTGCGCTGCGATCTCGCCGCCTGCTACCGCCTGGTGGCCGCCTTTGGCTGGAGCGACCTGGTGTTCACGCACATCAGTGCGCGCATTCCAGGGCCGGAGCATCACTTCCTGATCAACCCCTACGGGCTGATGTTCGACGAGATAACCGCCTCGTCGCTGGTCAAGGTCGATCAGCACTGCAACAAGCTGCACGACACGCCGTTTCCGGTGAACCCGGCCGGATTCGTCATCCACAGCGCCATCCACGCGGTGCGCGAGGATGCCGGCTGCGTGCTGCACACGCATTCGCGTGCCGGCGTGGCCGTCAGCGCGCAGAAGTGTGGCGTGCTGCCGATCAGCCAGCAGAGCACCTTCGTGCTCGCGTCCCTTTCCTATCACGACTACGAAGGCGTGGCCATCCGCGACGACGAGAAGGCCCGCCTGCAGGCCGACCTGGGCACGGCCAGCTACCTGATGCTGCGCAACCACGGGCTGCTGACCGTGGGGCGCGGCATCCCCGAGGCCTTCCTCAACATGTACACCTTCGAGAACGCCTGCCGCATCCAGATCGATGCGCAGGCCGGTGGGGAACTGGTGCACGTCGATCCGTCCATCCTGAAAGGCCTGGCGCAGGTGACGAAGACGGTGACGGTGGGGCAGGGGGCCGCACTGGCCTGGCCGGCGCTGCTGCGCAAGTGCGATCGACTGGATCCGGGCTACAAGACCTGAGAGGCGCCGGGCCTGCCGGAGCAGGGGGCGCGTGCCGCTTGCCCGACGCGGTGCGCCCGGATCGGCCAATTCACGGGAGACGAATCATGAGCAAGGCAGCTTTCACCATCCGCGCGTTCGGCTTCTACCTGCTCGCGTTGGGCGTGGTGCTCATCCTGGTGCCGAACCTGCTGCTCGCGCTGTCGTTCATGCCGGCGACGACCGAGGTCTGGATCAGGGTGGTGGGCGTGCTGGTGTTCAACATCGGCGTCTACTACGTCTACGCGGCGCGGTGCGAGGCGACGGCCTTCTTCCATGCGTCGGTCTACACGCGCACCTTCGTCGTGGGTGCGTTTGCCGCCTTCTGGCTGCTCGGCCTGGCCAGCCCGATGCTGGTGGCCTTTGGCGCCGTCGACTTCGCCGGCGCGCTGTGGACGCGCAGTGCGCTGAAGTCGGGTGCCTGACGGGCCGCAGGGCGTCGGTTGCGCCGCCACGGGCGAACGGGCAGTTCGGCCGCCACCCGCGGCCATCGGCATCGACCCGGGGCGTGGCCCCGCGGACCCGGCCGGCGCGGCGGCCTGATTCAGGCCGGGCACGCGCCGGCGCGCGTCACTTCAGCACGTCACCCAGACACAGGTACTTGACCTCGACGTAATCGTCGATGCCGTGGTGCGCGCCCTCACGCCCCAGGCCGCTCTGCTTGACGCCGCCGAAGGGCACCTCGGCGGTGGAGATCAGCCCGGTGTTGATGCCCACCATGCCGTACTCCAGCGCCTCGCCGACGCGGAAGACGCGGCCGATGTCGCGGCTGTAGAAGTAGCTGGCCAGGCCGAACTCGGTGGCGTTGGCCATCGCGATGGCTTCGGCCTCGGTCTTGAAGCGGAACACCGGCGCCACCGGGCCGAAGGTCTCCTCGCGCGCGCAGAGCATCTCGGGCGTGACCTCGGCCAGCACGGTGGGCGTGTAGAAGCGTTCGCCGATGCGCGTGCCGCCGACCACGAGCTTCGCGCCCTTGGCCAGCGCATCGGCCACGTGCGACTCCACCTTCGACATCGCCTGCGCGTCGATCAGCGGACCCTGGTTGACGCCGGCCTCGAAGCCGTTGCCGACCTTGATCGCCTTGGCCTTCTCGGCCAGCTTGCGCACGAAGTCGTCGTAGATGCCGTCCTGTGCGTACAGCCGATTGGCGCAGACGCAGGTCTGGCCCGCGTTGCGGTACTTGCTGATCATCGCGCCCTCGACGGCGCTGTCCAGGTCGGCGTCGTCGAAGACGATGAACGGCGCATTGCCGCCGAGTTCCAGGCTCAGCTTCTTGATGGTCGGTGCGCATTGCGCGGCCAGGATGCGGCCGACCTCGGTGCTGCCGGTGAAGGACAGGTGGCGCACCGTGTCGCTCTCGCACAGCACGTGGCCGATGGCGATCGAGTTCTGCGCATCGGCGCTCAGCACGTTGAGCACGCCGGCCGGCATGCCGGCGCGCATTGCCAGCTCGGCGCAGGCCAGCGCCGACAGCGGCGTGGCCTCGGCCGGCTTGATGACCACCGGGCAGCCTGCAGCCAGCGCCGGTGCCACCTTGCGCGTGATCATCGCGATCGGGAAGTTCCACGGCGTGATCGCCGCGCACACGCCGATCGGCTGTTTCAGCACCAGGAAGCGCTTGTTGGCGTCGGTGCTCGGGATGGTCTCGCCGTAGATGCGGCGGCCTTCCTCGGCGAACCACTCGAGGAAGCTGGCGCCGTAGACCACCTCGCCACGCGCCTCGGCCAGCGGTTTGCCCTGCTCGGCGGTCATGATGCGCGCCAGGTCGTCGGCATGCTGGTTCAGCAGCTGGAACCACTTCATCAGCACCGCGTGGCGCTCCTTGGCGGTCTTGGCGCGCCAGGCGGGCCAGGCCTTGTCCGCCGCGACGACTGACGCCTCGGCCTCGGCCGCGCCCAGATTGGCCACGTCGGCCAGCTTCAGGCCGGTGGCCGGGTCGGTGACCTCGAAGCGGCTGGTGCCGGCGACCCATTCGCCGCCGATCAGCGCGTCGGTCTTCAGCAGGCTCGGCTCCTTCAGCAGGGCCAGCGGGGAGGTCTTGGTATCCATGGTTTCAGTCCTTCGTGCGCTCAGCGCAGCTCGATCTCGATGAACACGACCTCGTGGTCGGTGTTGTTGACGACGTTGTGCTCGACACCCATCTTGCGCGTGTAAGAGCGGCCGGCCACCAGCGGGGCCTTGACCTCGCCTTCCGGCGTCTCGAGCAGCAGCTCGCCGTCGGTCGTGGGCACCACCACGTAATCGTGGCCATGCCGGTGCCAGCCGGTCTCGGCACCGGGGGCAAAGCGCCATTCGGTGACGACGACGCGTTCGTTGTCGATCTGCACCGTGGGCACGGCCTGCGGTCTGGACATGGCTCGGCCTTCAGTTGTTGAAGGCGGCGATGCCGGTGATCGCCCGGCCCAGGATCAGCGCGTGGATGTCGTGCGTGCCCTCGTAGGTGTTCACGACCTCCAGGTTGACCAGGTGGCGGGCGACGCCGAACTCGTCGCTGATGCCGTTGCCGCCCATCATGTCGCGCGCCATGCGCGCGATGTCCAGCGCCTTGCCGCAGTTGTTGCGCTTGAGGATGCTGGTGGCCTCGACGCTGGCGGTGCCCGCATCCTTCATCCGGCCGAAGGTCAGGCAGCCCTGCAGGCCGAGCGTGATCTCGGTCAGCATGTCGGCCAGCTTCTTCTGCACCAGCTGGTTGGCCGCCAGCGGCCGACCGAACTGCTTGCGGTCCAGCACGTACTGCCGCGCTCGCTCGAAGCAGTCCTCGGCCGCGCCCATCGCGCCCCAGGCGATGCCGTAGCGCGCGCTGTTCAGGCAGGTGAAGGGGCCCTTCAGGCCGCGCACCTCGGGGAAGGCGTTCTCCTCCGGGCAGAACACCTGGTCCATGACGATCTCGCCGGTGATGCTGGCGCGCAAACCCACCTTGCCGTGGATCGCCGGGGCCGACAGGCCCTTCCAGCCCTTCTCGAGCACAAAGCCGCGGATCTGCCCGGCATCGTCCTTGGCCCAGACGACGAAGACATCGGCAATCGGCGAGTTGCTGATCCACATCTTCGAGCCGGAGAGCGAATAGCCGCCGTCGACCTTCTTCGCGCGGGTGATCATGCTGCCCGGGTCGGAGCCGTGGTTCGGCTCGGTCAGGCCGAAGCAGCCGATCCACTCGCCGGTGGCCAGCTTCGGCAGGTACCTGCGCTTCGTGGCCTCGTGGCCGAAAGCCTCGATCGGCACCATCACCAGCGAGCTTTGCACGCTCATCATCGAGCGGTAGCCGGAGTCCACGCGCTCGACCTCGCGCGCGATCAGGCCGTAGCAGACGTAGTTTAGCCCGGTGCCGCCGTAGGTCTCGGCGACGGTGGGGCCGAGCAGGCCGAGCTCGCCCATCTCGCGGAAGATGGCCGCGTCGGTCTGCTCGTGGCGGAAGGCCTGCTGCACGCGCGGCAGCAGCCGCTCCTGGCAGTAGGCGCGAGCGGCGTCGCGCACCGCGCGTTCGTCGTCGGTCAGCTGCTGGTCGAGCAGCAACGGGTCTTGCCAGTCGAACTTCGCGGCAGCGGCCATGGGGGTCCTTTCAGGCGAGGGTGTCGAAACAGGCCGACATGATGCCAAGACCTTCGTCCAGTTGCGCGTCGCTGGCCACCAGCGGCACCAGGATGCGGATCACGTTGCCGTACACACCGCAGGACAGCAGGATCAGCCCGCGCTTCGCCGCTTCCTTGACCAGCGCGTTCGTCAGCTCGGCCGCCGGCTTCTTCGGGTCGCCGCCGACGAACAGCTCGACGGCCACCATCGCGCCCGTGCCGCGCACCTCGCCGATGGCCTTGTGCCTGGCGGCGATGGCCTGCAGGCCCTTGACCAGGCGGTCGCCGACCGCGCGCGAGCGCGCCAGCAGCTGTTCCTGTTCGAAGATGTCCAGCACCGCCAGCGCCGCGGCGCAGGCCAGCGGGTTGCCGGCGTAGGTGCCGCCCAGCCCGCCAGGGGCGGGCGCATCCATGATCTCGGCCCGGCCGATGATCGCCGACAGCGGCAGGCCGCCGGCCAGCGACTTGGCCATCACGATCACGTCCGGCGCCACGCCCCACTGCTCGCAGGCCAGCCAGGTGCCGGTGCGGCCGGCGCCGGTCTGCACCTCGTCGGCGATGAGCACGATGCCGTGCTGGTCGCAGAGCGCGCGCAAGCGCTGCGCGAACTCTCGTGGCGCAATGTAGAAGCCGCCCTCGCCCTGCACCGGCTCGAGAATGATCGCCGCCACGCGCTGCGGCTCGACGTCGTACTTGAAGATCGCCTCGATCGAGGCCATCGCGTCGTCGACGCCGACGCCGTGCAGCGCGCACGGGAACTTGGCGTGGAACACCTCGGCCGGGAAGGGGCCGAAGCCGATCTTGTAGGGCGCCACCTTGCCGGTCAGCGCCATGCCCATCATCGTGCGGCCGTGGAAGCCGCCGCCGAAGGCGATGACCGCCGAACGCTTGGTGTAGGCGCGCGCCACCTTGACGGCGTTCTCCACGGCTTCGGCGCCGGTGGTCATGAAGAAGCTCTTCTTCGCGAAGTCGCCCGGCGCCATCGCGTTCAGCCGCTCGGCCAGCTCCACGTAGGGCTCGTAGGCCAGCACCTGGAAGCAGCTGTGCGTGAGGCGGCCGAGCTGCGCCTGCACCGCCTCGACCAGCTTCGGGTGGCGGTGGCCGGTGTTGAGCACGGCGATGCCGCCGGCGAAGTCGACGTAGCGCTTGCCCTCCACGTCCCAGACCTCGGCGCCTTCGGCGCGGTCGACGAAGATCTCGTGCGCCTGGCCCAGCCCCGAGGGCAGGGCGGCGCGGCGGCGGGCCATCAGCGCGGCGTTGTTCAGGTGGGGTTCGCGTTGCATCTGCGGTCTCCTGTGTGCGGCAAAAGCAGGAATTTACGCCGGATGGCCGCCGGCTACCATGTACAGCCGGCCCGGCGGCCGCGTGCACTGTGCAGGCCCGCCGACCGGTACAGCGCCGATCCCCCCCGTGAAGCTCGCCCTCGATCCCGCCTCGTCCACGCCGCTGGTGCTGCAGATCGTCGACGGCCTGCGCCGGCTGGTGGACGACGGCACGCTGCGCGCGGGCACCAAGCTGCCGTCGATCCGGCAGTTCGCGCACGCGCACGGGGTCAGCGTGTTCACCGTGGTCGAGGCCTACGACCGGCTGGTGGCCCAGGGCTGCCTGGTGTCGCGCCCGCATTCGGGCTTCTTCGTGCGCCGCCGCAGCCTTGGCGCCGGCGACCCGGCCGTGCCCGGCGGCGCCGCAGGCACCTCCTTCGATGCGATGTGGTACCTGCGCAAGATCTTCGAGAACCGCCACCTGTCGATGAAGCCCGGCTGCGGATGGCTGCCCAGCGACTGGCTGTTCGGCGACGGCGTGAAGCGCGCGCTGCGCGGGCTGGCCGCCGACGAGATCGACTTCGGCGGCTACGGCGATCCGAAGGGCTATGCGCCGCTGCGCCGGCAGATCGGCGACGCGCTGGCCGAGCACGAGATGGCGCCCGCCCCTGAGCAGGTGCTGCTGACGCAGGGCTCGAGCCAGGCGCTGGACCTGGCGGCGCGCCGCCTGGTGCGCCCCGGCGACGCGGTGCTGGTCGACGACCCCGGCTATGCCAACCTGCTGTTCGGCCTGCGCTTCCTGGGCGCACGGCTGGTGGGCGTGCCGCGCACGCCGCAGGGCTGGGACCTGGGTGCGCTCGAGGCGGCGATCTTGCAGCACCGGCCGCGCGTGTTCTTCACCCAGCCGCGGCTGCACAGCCCGACCGGCTCGGTGGCACAGCTGGCCCAGCTGCACCGCGTGCTGCAGCTGGCCGAGAAACACGACCTGCTGATCGTCGAGAACGACATCTACGCGGACCTGGACCCGGAGCCGCGGCCCTCGCTGGCCAGCCTGGGCCAGCTGGCGCGCGTGCTCCATGTCAGCAGCTACTCGAAGACCATCTCGCCGAACCTGCGCGTGGGCTTCGTGCTTGCCCATCCCGACCTGATCGAGGACCTGGCACAGTTGAAGATGACCGCCGGCTTGACCTCGTCGGAGCTGACCGAGCGCCTGGTGCACGGCGCGCTCACCGAAGGACGCTGGCGCAAGCACCTGCGCGGCCTGCGCGAGCGCCTGGCGCGCGCGCACGAGCAGGTGGCGCGGCGGT
>Ga0105090_10002549_pt1 | contig 10170 bp, 8 predicted proteins | sample PPLLak3March2015_FD_79110 | JGI IMG/M metagenome (GOLD analysis project Ga0105090, IMG submission 79110) | Freshwater sediment microbial communities from Prairie Pothole Lake near Jamestown, North Dakota, USA - PPLs Lake P7 Core (1) Depth... | ecosystem: Environmental > Aquatic > Freshwater >... | reverse complement strand
GTCGACGAGATGGTTCGTTCTGGGCTGCAGCAACTTGGCCGTATCGACATCCTGGTCAACAACGCAGGCATCCACATGTATCCGTCGCCCCTGCTGACAGTCAGCGAGTCCGATTGGGACAAGGTGATGGCTGTCAATGTGAAGGGGCCGCTATTCACCTGTCAGCCGGTGCTGCCGCACATGATCGATCGCGGCAGCGGAGCAATCATCAACATCGCTTCTGACAGCGCGTTCGACGTGATTGTGGACGAAGGACCCTACGGCATCTCCAAGATCGCACTCGTGCGGATGTCGTCATACTTCGCGAGGGAATTGGCAGGTAAAGGCGTGCGCGTCAACTCGCTCGCGCCGGGCTGGGTCAAGACACGCCTCACGGACGAATTCTTTGCGGATCCTGATACAGCCCGAGCCATTCTGGATGGGGTGCCCGCCCGCCGCGTCGCTGATCCAGCAGACATCGCCGGCGTCGTCGTGTTTCTGGCGTCGGATCTGGCCAACTACGTGAACGGCCACTGCATCGTGGTCGACGGCGGTCGCATCGCCGGAGTGCCTGCTTGAATGAGGAGTCAACGAATGCGCTTACCTTCCAGCCTGAAGAACATCGCGGTTGCCTTGGCACTACTCACCATTGGTGCCTTCATGGGCGCCGCGTATGGCGAGAGCAAGACGCAGGGTCGGATCCCGCACGGTCCGCTCAGTTCGTTCAAGTGGGTCGACCTGCCGGAGTTCGGCGGCCGCGAAGCGATCATCTACCGCTCGCCGGACGGCAAGCGCGTGGCTGCGGCGTTCGAGGAATCCGGGAAGGCGACGTTCACCTATCCCTTCGACGAATTCCTCGTGGTCACCTCCGGCACGGCAAAAATCAAGGTGCATGGGGGTGAGACGATCGAGTTGAAGCAAGGCGATGTGGCGTACCTGCGTGAGGGCACGTCGGTCGACTTTGAATTCAGCGAGGACTTTTCGGACATCACTTGCCTGATGGCCGACCACGAGGTGAAGTGGCGCTGATCGATTGCTTCAATAGCAGCGTGCGGTAAGGCCACCGTCGATTACGACGTCGGTGCCGGTGATCCAGCTTGCCGAGTCCGATACCAGAAATGCAGCCAGCCGTGCAATGTCCTCCGGCTCGGCCAGGCGCCGCAGCGGGTAGCGCTCGATCATTTGCCGTCGCGCCGCGGCAGGATCAGCACTCAGTGCGAGATAGTTTTCCAGCATCTGCGTACGCACGTCACCCGGGCAGATCGTATTGCACCGGATACCGTCGGGTCCGTGGCGAACCGCGACCGATTTGCACAGTGCAGTGAGCCCACCCTTGGTCGCACTATAGACGGGCACTGTCGGATCGCCCACGAACGCCGCCACCGATGCCGTTAGCAGGATGACGCCGGAACGTTGCGCCACCATGGTTGGCAGCACGGCGGCGCATCCGTGAATGGCGCCCTTGAGATTCACGTCGATCGTGCGCTCGATGCTCTCGGCCGTGGCCTGCAGCAGGTCCTCGAACGGTGCGATGCCCGCGTTGGCGTGAAATACGTCGATGCGGCCGAAATCCTTGAGAGCACTTGCGACGAGCTGCTGATTGCCTGCGGGCGTCGTGATGTCCGCAACCGAACCCTTCACCTCCAGGCCGCGTTCAAGCAACTCCCTTACTGTGCGCTCGAGCGGCTCCGCGCGAATGTCGCTCAGGACCACCGCCGCGCCTTGGTTCGCCATTTCTATCGCGACGGCGCGTCCAATGCCGCCCGCCGCACCCGTCACCACCGCGACCTTGCCCATCAAGTTCATTGTTCCGCCCCGCGACTCCGAGCCCGTCGAACCCATCATTGCTGAATTTAGGCCAGCGGCTTACTATGCCACGCCAACTACCCGCAGAGGTGATGCTTGGGAGATCTCAGGAAACTCTTGCCGGCGATCGTCGTCGGCGTGATGGGAAACACCGGCATTTACCTGATCCCGTTGCTCATCGGCGCGATGGTGGCGGACCGAGGCTTCACCGATCAGCAGGCGGGCCTCGTCGCTTCGGCCGATCTCGCCGGTTACGCGGTCATGACGTTCGTCACCGCGATGTTCCTGATCCATCGTAACTGGCGGCGCATGGCGCTCGTCGGCGTCGCGATCATGTTCGTTGCCAACATCGCGACGACGTTCGTCAGCGCTGCCATGGTGTTCGCGGCCGTGCGCTTTCTCAGCGGCCTCGGCGCCGGCATCCTTGCGGCCATTGCAACGGTCTCGCTCGGTCAATCGGACAAGCCCGACCGCAACTACGGTTTTCTGTTCGCGGCCTCGCTACTGTTCGGCACCGCTGGCCTTTGGGGTCTGCCCCTGCTGCTCGACCGCGTCGGCCTGAACGGCGCCTACGTCTTCATCGCGCTGCTGGCCGTGGTCGTCGGATTCCTGTCGACGTCGCTGCCGGCAGGTGGCACGCCGCAAGCGCAGCCGTCCGACGGCTCGATCCCACGGCGCAGCTGGACGCTGGCTGGCGTCGTGCTGCTGTCGATCACGCTGTTCTGGGCGCAACAAAACGCTCTCTATGCTTACATGGAACGCATTGGCAACGCTGCGGGTCTCTCGGTGCAGTTCATCGGCTTCACTCTCGGTCTCGCCAACCTGACAGGTTTCGCCGGGGCCTCGTTAGTGGCGTGGCTCGGCACGCGCTTTGGCCGTCTCCTGCCACTCGTCCTGTCCACCGCCATTCAGCTGACCTGCCTGTGGGCGCTGTCAGGCACCATCAGTTCGCCCGGATACCTCATTGCGATCGGGGTAATCTCGTTGGCCTGGAACATCGTGAACCCGATCCAGATCGGCATCCTCGCGGGTGTCGACACCAGCGGCCGGGCGCTCGCGCTGGCCAGCACAGTAATCGGTGTCGGGCTCGCGGCCGGTCCGGCGCTGGGGGCCGCCGTGCTGCACGGCAACGACTACTCGCGTGTTCTTGCGCTGGTGGCATTCCTCACCGTTATCAGCATCGTCTTAGCACTTTCCGCCATGCGCGCGAATCGCGGAGCGGACTCGGTTGCAGCGTAAGCGCGCTGCTGGGTGGGATCACCGGTCACGCAGTGACAGAATGCAGGGCCGGACGAGAAAAACTAGCCTGCCAACGGATTAAGCTGGATTTATGGGACGAAAGGGCGACGCGAAGCGTCAGCAGATACTCGACACCGCAAAGGAGATGCTGCTCAAAGGCGGGGTCGAGGCGTTCGTGCTGCGCGATGTGGCCGAGCGGCTCGATATCACGCACGGCAACCTACAGTACTATTTTCGCACCCGGCAGGACCTGCTCGTCGCGATCTTCGACCAGGAACTCGCGAAGTACACCAGCAGCCTGCAGGAGGCGGTAGCTGCCACGACGACGCGCCGCGGCCGGCTGGCGGCCATCATCGATGCCGGCTTGACGGAACTGCGCTCCCCGGACACGGCCCTGTGGCGCATGGTCATGTCGATGGCCGACCACAGCCCGGACATGGCCGCGCTTCTCAAGAAAGAGAATGACCTCTACGAAGCCGTCGTTGCCAAGGAATTGAAGCAGATCGCGCCGAACCTGTCGCCGCAACGGCGCCGGCATATCGCAAAGATCATTCATGCCTTTCTGGACGGCCTCGGCATCCAGTTCGTGCACGACGATCCGAACAGCGCCGACATGCGCGCGCTGGAGAGCGAGATCAAGGCGGCGATCTTCGCCCTCGTCGACGCCGAGTGACGAGGCGGCCAGTGGACCGCCCCGCCGTGATCGCTACTTGAAATCCGCGTCGGTGAACGTCTTCAGCACCTTGCCGTAGGGCAGGTCGGCGTTGAAGCGCGCGTACTTGCAGCCGAGGATCTTCTTGATGGGCAGCTGCGCATCCGACGCACACCCGAACTCGAGCGTACCTGGGCCACTGAAAACCTCCGCCTTGCCGTCGGTCCCGATGATCGGGCTGGCCGAGAACAGCACGGAGATCAGCTGCGCCAGCGCCGGACGGTCGCCGCCTTCCGCATCGGGAATCACCCGCAGGCAAATCAGCGGCAGGGTTCCCACGGCGCTCGCCGGTTCGTTGACGGCCGTACGCACCACGGCACGCAGCGCGCGGTCGCCCGGCTTCACTTCCATGATTGCCTCGACCTGGCCGTCCTGGTGGCTGATCAGTTCGATCCGGTGGGCCCGTTTCTTGCCGAAGCCATATACCTCGCGGCCAAGAATCTGCGAGTTCTCGCCGGTGACGTAGACGCCCGGCACGTAGGCGTGCAACTCCCCGTTCCACATGACGAGGATGCCGTTATAGACCTCACCGTATGGTCCGATCGTCGTCCAGTGATTGGTCTCGATCACCATGAACGCGATGGCCGGTTCCACCAGCTCGAGATCCGACGGCAGGATACTGAGTACGTAATCCGGATCCGTTTCGAATTCGACGATGACGCACTCGGTGTCGCGGTAATACCACGGGGCCTTCAGCGACAGCGGGTTGTGCACCGGCATGAATGGACCCCATTGCTTGGGGGTCAGCTTTCCGAAATTGGCCATGGTCGCGGGTCTCCGTGGAAGAAGGTGTCGGCCTAAAAACTATAGGCCAGCCTATTGTTATTGGCAACTCGATCGCAGATGGTTTGCTCTCGGGAGTCATTTTGTACTGCAAAACGGAAGGAAAAGCGCGTTTCATGTCTCATTGCCTATTTTAGGCCGACGGCTTAGTATCGGTCCGCATCGGTCGGCCACCCGCTGGCCGCCAGGGGGCGAAATGTCGAACGCGGCCAGAGAAGCGCAGCGACGCGAGGCAGCGAACGCGCAGGAGGACATCCTCCGCGCGTATCGCCAGCGCACGCCGCGTTCGGCCGCCTTGTACGCCCGCGCCACCAAGTCCTTGGTGGGCGGCACGACCGGCAATCTGCGTCACTTCCCGCCGTATCCGCTCTACTTCGCGACCGGCGCCGGTAGCACGATGACGGATGTCGATGGCAACACGTACCTCGATTGCTTCCTGTGCAACGGGCCGTTGCTGCTCGGTCACCGCCATCCACGTATCCTGCAGGCGCTGCAGCAGCACGCCGGTGTCGGTTCGATCGTCGTCAATCCGGAACTGGCCGTGCTTGCCGCAGAAGCCGTGCAGCGCACCGTGCCCTGCGCGGAGCGCGTGCGCTTCCTGAACAGTGGGACCGAAGCAGTTCTGGCGGCGGTGCGCGTCGCACGTGCAGCTACCGGAAAGCCGAAGATCGTGAAGTTCTTCGGCCACTACCACGGCCAGGACGACCAGTTCCTCGTCGGTCTGGAGCCCACGCCGGTTGCGTTCGGCGCCGGCATTCCCGGCGAGTCCTTTGCGAACACACTGATGGTTCGCTACGGCGACATCGATGCCCTTTGGTCTGCGCTCAAAGTGAACACGGACGTCGCCGCCGTCATCCTCGACCCGGCCATGCACTCAGGCGGCCTGTGGGGCTCTTCTACTGATTACCTGCGCGCGGTTCGCGACCTGACATCCCAACTGGGCGTGGTGCTGATCTTCGACGAAGTCATCACCGGTTTCCGGCTGGCGGCGGGTGGCGCGCAGGCCCTGCATGGCGTCACGCCCGATCTCGTCACGCTTGCGAAGGCACTCGGCGCCGGGGAAAAGCTAGCTGCCCTGGCGGGTCGTGAATCAATCCTGAAGTGCCTCGACCCAAATCGGCCGCGGGGCACGCCCGCCGTGTTCCAGTCAGGCACGGGTAACGATGGCACGGCGGCGCTGGCTGCAGGCACCGCCGCTATCGAGCTGTATCGCGAAATGGAGAAGGACGGCTCCTATGAGAGGCTGAATGGCATCGCCCAGCGTCTCGCCGCAGGTCTGCGCAGCGCATTCGCGGCCCGCAACGTGCCGTTTCATGCGAACCAGCTCGGACCGATGCTGCAGTTGTTTCTTTCGAATGCCACCCCGAGCTTCGAGAACTTCGCCGGCTTGCCGCCAGGTCCGATGCAGCTGTTTTATCTGGCGCTGATCAACGAAGGCGTGCTCCTCAGCCTGCCGACGTCGAACCACATCTACCTCTCGTTCGCGCACACGGTCGCCGACATCTCGACCGTGCTCGAGAAAGTTGCCGTGGTGCTCGACCGCTACGACTTCCGCGAGATCGTGGACGCTGCCCCGCAGCCATCCTGATCATCCATGCAACACGCAAACGTCGCATCACCCGACGGTGTCCCCGGAGACCACGATGAAAGAAACGCCGACCAAGGAACTCGACCGACTCTTCGCAGTACAGAAGGCGGCGTTTGCAAAGGATCGTGCGCCGTCGCTCGAGACGCGCCTCGAGCGTCTGAAGGCGCTGGACGCCGCGATGATCGAGTTCCGTGAGCCCTTCCGGAAGGCGGTCAGCGCAGACTTCCGCAATCATCATCCGCTCGTCACGGACCTGTTCGAGAGTGGCGCTGTGGTGGCGCGCTCGCGCTACATCCAGGCAATGCTCGGCGAGTGGATGAAGCCGACGCCGCGTGAATTGAATCCGCACGTGCATGGCACCTCGACAGCATGGGTGGTGAAGCAGGCCAAGGGCGTGGTCGGCAACATTGCGCCGTGGAACTTCCCGATCGAATGCGCGCTGATCATGGTTGCGGACATGCTGGCCGCCGGCAATCGCGTGATCGTCAAGACCTCGGAGTTGGCGCCGAACACGGCGGAAGTGGTGCGTGAGGCCATCACCAAGCACTTCCCAGAAGACGTAGTGGCCGTGACCTGCGGCGGTGTCGATTTTGCACAGTACTTTGCCGGCCTCCCGTGGGCGCATCTCACGTACACGGGCAGCACCCGCGTCGGTCGCCTCGTTATGCAAGCCGCCGCCAAGAACCTGACGCCGGTGACGCTCGAAATGGGGGGCAAGAACCCGACCGTATTTGCGGAGGACGGCTTCGAGGACGCGCTGATCGAGCGATTCCTGTTCTGCCGCGTGTTCAAGGGCGGCCAGGTCTGCACCTCGCCGGACTACGCCTTAGTGCCCGAGCACAGGCTCGACGAGTGGATCAACAAGGCAAAGGCCATCTGGACAAAGATGTACCCGAAATACGTTGGACACCCGGAGGCCACTGGCGCCATCAACGATGCGCACTTCAACCGGGTGCTTGGGCTGGTGAGGGAAGCCGAGGCCGCGGGCGTACCCGTGATCTCGCTGAACGGCGATAAGCCGGACCCGGCACTGCGCGAGATCCCGATGTACATCGTGGTGAAGCCGCCTGCCAACCTTACGTGCATGACCGAGGAAGTCTTCGGCCCGGTCACGCCTGTCGTGACTTACAAGACCATCGACGAAGCCATCGATCGCATCAACGCCGGGCCGACACCGCTGGCCGCGTACCTGGTCACGCGTAGCAACGACCTGGCTGCGAGGTTCACCGAGCAAGTTCTGAGCGGCGGCACGGGCATCAACGTCTTCGGATTCCAGGGAGCCGATGCCACGCTGCCGTTTGGTGGTGTGGGGCCGAGCGGCATCGGTTGTCATTCGGGATACGAAGGCTTCCTAAACTATTCGCACACCAAGTCGGTCTTCAAGTGCGAGGACGACAACGTATTGATGATGGCCATTCGTCCGCCGTTCGGGGAACTCACACAGGCATTCGCCGACGCCGTGCTGGCGCCCGTCGCCTGATCCCCACCCTTTACAGCATTTCCGTGGAGAATCGAACGATGAACAACCGACGTAAACTGCTCGCCCTAAGCATCGCGAGCGTACTGGGGACGGGATCGCTGCTGCCGGGAACGACGCTGGCGGCCGAGGGCAGTCTGGCGCTGGAGGAGGTCGTCGTCACTGCGCAACGGCGCGTGGAAAACCTGCAGGACGTCGGCATCTCCGTCACGGCGTTTTCCAGAGAGCAGTTGCGGGGCTTTGGATTCAGCCAGGCGACCGATATCGTGGCACAGACTCCCGGACTCAACCTGGCGCAGGCAGGCGCGGGCGCCATCAACGCATTTTCGATCCGCGGTGTGACGCAAAGTGACTTCGCTGGCGTGCACGAAGGCCCGGTGGCGGTCTACTCCGACGAGGCATACATCAGCCAGAACACGGTAACCAACTTTGCGATGTACGACCTCGAGCGCGTCGAGGTGCTGCGCGGTCCGCAGGGGACATTGTTCGGCCGCAATGCGACCGGCGGCCTGGTCCATTTTGTGACAGCCAAGCCGACACAGGACTTCGACGCGTATGCCGAGGTCCTTTACGGCAGCAAGAATCGTATTCGTCTCGAAGGTGCCGTGGGCGGTGGCTTGTCGGACGCTGTTGCAGCTCGGGTCTCCGCCGTTTCCAATACCAGCGACGGCCTGATGAAGAACCGCATCGGCAAAGACGGCCAGGCCGCCAATGACTGGAGCGTGCGCGGTCAGCTGTTGATCGAGCCGAGTGAGGTACTCAGCATCCTGCTGAAGGGCCAGTACTCGGAGGATGACTCCGATCGGGGCAACTACTTCCATCGCGTCGGCTATGCGGGCGAGTTCCTGCCACCGCCCAGCACGGATTTCTTCGGGTATCGCAGTGCCGACGAAAGCGACCCGTGGACTGGCGCCTGGGACTTCCCCGGCTTCAACAAGACTGACGTTGCCCAGGTCACAGCCAAGGTGGACTGGGAATTGCTCGACCGGCTGACGTTGACGTACATCGGCGACTACCAGGATATCGACGAGAACTACGGCGAGGATTCCGACGTCTCGCCCGCCAATGTCTTCAACTACACGCAGACCTCCGAGGTCAAGCAGTGGTCGCAGGAGGTTCGGCTGGCGTGGCAGGGTGATCGCACGAACGTCGTGGGTGGCCTGTACTACCTCAATATCGACGGCAAGTACTCGACGGACTCTCTCGTTTTCGGACAGGATGATTTCGACTGGTCGGAGGCCTTCTATGGTATCCCCGAGCCAGGCGGCTACAACCTCGTAGGCGTGTTCCCTCAGACGACTGAATCCTGGGCCGTGTTCGGCCAGGTGGACTACGAACTGACCGACAAGTTCAAGCTGACGGTGGGCGCGCGCTGGACGGACGACAAGAAGGACTATCAATTCCAGCAGGGCTGGTACAACGTCGACGGCCTGTACGTGTTCTTCGAGGGTGTCAATCAACCCGGCGACGTCCCGTACTTCGACTTCAAGGACGAGTACAGCAGCGGCGACTGGTCCGGGAAGGCCCAGCTCGACTACAAGCAGAACGACGACCTGCTGTGGTACGTCAGCATCAACCGTGGCATCAAGGGCGGTGGGTTCAATGCACCTGTGGACGCTTCGGGGTTGCTGGGCGTCAACGAGTTCGGCCAGTTCATTCCGTTCGACCAGAACAACGACGCCATGACATACGATGGCGAGGTTCTCACCTCGTACGAGGCCGGCTTCAAGTCCATGCTGTTCGACGGACTGGCGCGGTTCAATGCGTCCGTCTTCTATTACGACTACGCGGACAATCAGATCTTCAATATGGTCGGCCTGACCCAGATCGTCTTCAACAGCGATGGCGAGATGTGGGGAGGTGAGATGGAGCTCGTCGCCTCGCCTGTCGATGGGCTGGACGTGATGCTCGGGGCATCGCTGCTCGACGCCACAGTCGACCTTCCCGCTGGCATCCGCCCGGACGGCAAGTTGACCAGCGATCCGGTGGTCTCGCCTGACCTGACATTCAACGGGCTGGTGCGTTACGAGTGGTCGCTCGCAGGCGACAAGAGCGTGGCCGTGCAGAGCGACTTCTTCTGGAAGGATAATCATATTTTCAACCTCTCGAACACGCCGGTGGTGGAGGAAGGCAGCTATGCCGTCGTCAACGCGAGCATCAGCTACTCATCGGGCGCCTCGGGCGTATACGCGACGGCCTTCGTGAATAACCTGCTCGACGAGAACTATCGAGTCGGGGCATTCGACACGACCGCGAGCTTCGGTAGCGTCGAAGGCGTGGCCGGACCCGAGCGTTGGTACGGCCTCACGGTCGGTTACCGCTGGTAGCCAGTACTTGAGCGCGAAACGCGGCTGGTCACGGTGCCGGGACCAACCGCGCTCTCGCGGTTCAAGCGCCTTACTGTCGCGAGCGGTCGGGCGTTGATATCGAAATCCACAACGTGAATGGCGGCGGCATCGGCGCGGCCAGACTCTTTGAAGTGCTGTAGGCGCGTCGTGCCTGTTCGGATCGAAAAGCCTGCGTCCAATGCGTACCACTACCCGCTGTTGATCAAGCATCTTCTGCACACATCGCGAGCCACGGCGC
>Ga0105090_10002548_pt1 | contig 10171 bp, 9 predicted proteins | sample PPLLak3March2015_FD_79110 | JGI IMG/M metagenome (GOLD analysis project Ga0105090, IMG submission 79110) | Freshwater sediment microbial communities from Prairie Pothole Lake near Jamestown, North Dakota, USA - PPLs Lake P7 Core (1) Depth... | ecosystem: Environmental > Aquatic > Freshwater >... | reverse complement strand
TGGCCTCGAAGATGAAGACGGTGAGCCCCATCAGCACGCCGCCGCCGAAGGCGATGAGGACGTAGTAGATGAACCATTCACCGGAGAAGCGCACGAAGTTCATGCGCTCGTCGTGATCGCGGAGGCGGCCGGCAGCGTACGCGAAGCCCACCGCGAGCCACAGCGCGATCGGCAGGTGCAGCGCCGCCAGGATCATGGTGTGCCCGCCCACTGCGAAGGGCATGAGGTTGATCGCTGCGGCCGCCGCCACGAAGGGCACCGCCAGCCACAGCCGGCCGGCGGGCGGGAGCGGACGCTTCCACGCGAAGAAGACCGCCAGGAATGGCAGCACCAAGAGGCTGAAGTTGCGGACGTAGAACACGGGGAGTTCCTGGTCCTGGTGGAGCGTCACGCCGAACAGCTCCGGGACCTTGACGGCCACGGCGGCGGCGACCGCCAGGCCGATCGCCATCAGGGCCTCCTTCCCGCCGGTCGCGGTCCCCGCGCCGGTGCCGGGCGCGACGACGAGCCGCTTCCACAGCCGTTCGGAGTGCTCGCGGGCGAACTCGCGGGAGAGCGCGTCGAGGTCCCCGATGCGCTTCACGGCGATGAGGAAGGCCTCGTCCTCCGTGAGCCCCGCCGCGACGAGCGCACTCGCCTGGCTGCGGAGGTGATCTTCCAGCTCGTCCACGTCCACGGAGTGGATCGCCTGCCGCCGGCGGAGGTAGGAGCGCCACTCCGAGACGCCTTCGTCCAGCGACGAACGCGCCCCTGTCGTCGGAGTCTCGGATTCCTGCGCCACGTGTCAGCTCCCCTGAAGCAGCAGCTCGAACGGTTTGAAGAGCGTCTGCCGGAGGGTGGAGTCCACCACCCGCCACTGCCGCCGTTGGCTCGCCAGCTCCTCCTCGCCACGGTCCGTCAGCCGGTAGTACTTGCGCCGCCTCCCCGACTCCGACTGACCCCAGACGGCCTTCACGAAGCCGTTGCGCTCGAGGCGGTGGAGGACGGGGTACAGCATGCCGTCCGTCCACTGCAGCTCGCCGCCCGAGAGCTCGGCCACGCGTTTGATGATCGCGTAGCCGTAGCTCGGGCCCTCGCTGAGGATGGCCAGGATCAGCGGGGTTGCCGAGGCGGCGACGAGGTCCTTGCCGAGGTTCACCAGCCGGCCCGTCGCGAAATCGGGGAGCGGAGCGCCCGGTACATAGAAGCCTTATACATTGCACCTCTATGTATGTCAAGAAAAGTGCTCGGGACGGGCCGGCTGGTTTGAAGGCCTGGTGGTGTACGCCGTCGCGACCTACGGTCACTCCGGCGCGCCCGAGAAGCCGCTTGTCGTCTCCGCGTTTGCCCTGCCCTTCGGCCGCAAGAGCGTCTCCGGCTCGCTCATCGGCGGTATCGCCGAGACCCGGGAGATGCTCGACTTCTGCGGTGAGCACGGCATCACCGCCGGCGTCGAGGTGATCCCGATCCAGCGGCTCAACGAGGCCTACGAGCGCATGCTCGCCTCCGATGTGAAGTACCGCTTCTCCATCGACATGAGCTCGCTCGGACGGGAGTAGTGGCAGCGCGGAGCCCGTGCACGGCATCCGGTCTCCGGAGCCAGTGTGACCAAAGACTGCCCGCGTGGCGAGAGCAGCGCCCCGTGCCGGGCGAGCGTGACGGCAACCAAGCTGTGCCCGAGGAGGACTTCAGGTGGACGAGCGTGGCCCCGAACGCGAGGGCGAGGCTGGCGAAGACGTCGCGCACGTAGTGGTGAGCGAAAGCTCGGCGCGCCGATGGCAGTGCACGCCGTGCGCGAGTTCGGGCGGGACCACCGCGCCGGCCCTTCCAGGGACGAGGCAGCGCATCAAGGCGCCAACCCCGTCGGTCCTGACGCCGGATGGATGAGCCGCGGCTCGCGCTCGCCGACTTGCTGTCGCCACATGGCGAAGTACAGCCCCCGCGCCTCGACCAGCGTTTCGTGGGTGCCGGTCTCGACAACCCGGCCTCGCTCGAGCACGTAGATCGTGTCGGCGTGCGCGATCGTGCTCAGCCGGTGCGCGATCATGATCACCATGTGCTGCCGGCTGCGCGAGACATCGCGCACGGCAGTCGTGATCTCCTTCTCGGTGATCGAGTCCAGGGCCGAGGTCGCCTCGTCGAAGATGAACAGCCGCGGCTCGCGCAACAGCGCGCGGGCGATGGAGAGGCGCTGCCGTTCCCCACCTGAGACTCTCAGCCCGCCTTCGCCCAGGCGGGTGTCGAGCCCCTGTCCCGACCGGTCGAGCAGCGGCCCGGCCGAGGCGCGGCGCAGCACGGCGACCATCTCCTCGTCGGTGGCCTCCGGCTTCACGAGCTGCAGGTTCTCCCGGATCGTGCCCGAGAACAGCTGCGAGTCCTGCGCGACGAAGCCGATCTGCCGGCGCACGCGGTTGTAGCGCAGCTCGTTGATCGGAACTCCGTCCACGGAGACGACCCCACTGGTCGGAGAGTAGAGCCCGACCAGCAGCTTCACCAGCGTCGACTTGCCACAGCCCGACGGACCGGCGAAGGCGATGGTGTCGCCGAGCCGCGCTTCGAAGGAGATGTGGTCGATCGCATTCTCGGTCGCCCCGCGGTAGCGGAAGACGACGTCGTCGAACTGCAGCCGCTCGATTTCGCCGATTTCGACCGGCTCGTCCGGCCGCTTCTCGATCGGCAGCTGCAGGAGCCGGTCGAAGGCCTGCAACGAGGCCTCGGCCTCGCGGTAGCTCAGGATCACCCTTCCCAGCTGTTGCAGCGGGCCGAAGATGGTGTTGAGGATGAGCTGGAACGAGATCAGGTCGCCGGTCGAGAGCTGCTCGCGAAAGATGAGCCACAGCAGGATGAACAGAATCGACTGCCGGAGGATGTTGATGATCGTGCTCTGGAGGAACGAAAGGCCGCGCATCTTGCGGACCTTCTCCATCTCCAGGTCGAGAATCAGCCGGGTGTAGCCCTGGAGCCGACGGATCTCGGGCCAGGTGAGCCCCAGGCTCTTCACGAGCTCGATGTTGCGGAGCGACTCCGTGATCGTGCCGGACAGGCGCGCGGTCTCGCGCACGATCGACCGCTGCACGGTCTTGATCTTCTGGCTGAGCAGCCCCGTGAGCCCTCCCAGGACCACCACACCCACCCCGAACACCGGGATCAGCAGCCAGCTCTGGGTCACGCCGTACCAGATGACGAAACCGATGCCCACGAACGACGAGTAGAGGATCGAAACGGCCGCGTCGGCGAAGCGCTCGGTGTCGGTGCGCACTTTCTGCAGCAGGCCCATCGTCTCGCCGCTGCTGCGCTCCTCGAGCGCCACGAACGACAGCCGCAGCGTGTGTTTGAGCCCGTCGTTGAACATCTCCGTGCCGGACCTGGCGACGACGAGCCGCAGCACGTACTCCTGGATGGTGGTCGCGGCACGGGCCGCGAGCGCCACGGCCACGGCTACGGCCAGCCAGCCGAGCACGCCACGGACGAGGTCCGCCTCCGGGCGCCCTCCCGGGTTGAGCACGTACTCGTCGATGATCTTCCCGAAGATCAGCGGGTCGACGAGTGCCAGGACCTGCCCGAGGCCCGCGAGCAGCAGGGTGAACACCACGAGCCCGCGGTGCGGCCGCAGGTAGCGCCAGAGGATCCTCACGCTTCCTCCACGCTGCCGCCGCCTGGGTCGAGAAACGCCAGAACCGGCACGAGGAGCGCGACCCCGACCTGCCACCGCGCGAGCCACAAGCCACTCACGGTGGGCACCGGCAGGCTGGACGGAGACGTCATCGCGGCGCGAGTATAGAGGCGCGGCTCGAGACTGTGGAGATGGCAGGACGCCGTTGACCCGCAACACCGATGACCAAGCCGAGGGGCGCCGGCTCGAGCCCGGCCGTTCCAGGAACTCGTGGCCGGTCGGACCTGCCCCGCCCTCGTCAGGCGAGCTTCGAGCGCGAGGGTGGCGTTGGCGGCTTCCGATTCTGCTTCCGGTCGCTGACCACGATGCTGCCGGCGAGCGCGGCTCCCCCGGCTGTGGCCACGAGGAAGAAGATCATCGGCAGACCCGGATAGCCGAAGATCCGAAACGGCGTCGGCACCTGCATCATGAGCGCCGCGCCGACGATGAGCGCCGCCAGCACGAGGCCGAGAGCAATGCGGTTGGCGATCTTCTGGAGCCCGGGAATCAGCTCGCGCTCATCGATTGCGTCGATGCGGAGCCTCAGACTGTTGGACGAGAGGAGATCGAGCACCTTGTTGACCCGCTCCGGAAGCTTGCCCACGAACTCGCGGGCCTCAAGGAGCGAGGCGAAGACGTTCTCAGGTGAAATGCTCCGGCGCATCCGCTGCTGAAGCAGCTCGGTGGAGTTCCGGCGGATCGAGGCGTTCGGGTCGAAGCTGGGGTCCAGGGTCCGGCCGACCTCGTCGAGGTGCAGGAGCGTCTTCCCCAGCATTGTCAGCTCGGACGGGATGCGGACGCCGCACTCTCCTGTCCATGCGCGCGAGCTCCATGACGATGCGCCCCATCTGCAGCTCACCCATCGTGGTGTGCTGGACTGCGCCGACGAGCTCGCCGATGCGCCTCCTCAGCTCCCTCTCGTCGTAGCTCTCGAGCCTCTCCCCGATCGTGTCGACTTGGTCGGCCGCCTCCTCGCCCTTGCCCTCGCTCACCGCGATCACGAGCTTGAGGAGGTGATCGCGCAAGGTGGGTGCGATGCGGCCGACCATTCCGAGGTCGAGCAAGGCGATGCTCCCGTCGTCGGTCAGGAAGACGTTGCCGGGGTGCGGGTCCGCATGGAAGAAGCCGTCCACGAGGATCTGCTGGAGGTATGCCCGGAAGAGCTCTTCGGCCAGGCCGCGGCCGTCGACGTCGATCCTCCCGAGCGGGCTCAGCGACGTGACCTTGGCGCCCGCGATGAAGTCCATCGTCAGGACCCGGGTCGTGGTGTAGTCGTCGACCGGCTGCGGGACGACGATCCTCTCGAAGTCCCTCAGCGCCGCACCGAGGGCGACCATGTTCTGAGCCTCCTGGCGGTAGTCGAGCTCGCGCATGAGCGTCTTGCGAAAGTCTTCAACCATGCTCTCGATGTCGAAGCGCTTGCCCACTTCGGTGTGTCCCGCGAGCACCTGCGCGATCTCGCGGAAGGCCTCGAGATCCTCGGCGATCTGCTCGCGGATCGCCGGCCTCTGCACCTTCACCGCCACGGGACGGCCGTCCCGCAACGCTGCCCGGTGCACTTGTCCGAGCGAGGCCGCCGCGATCGGCTCCCGGTCGAAACGCGAGAACGCCTTGGAGATCCTCACTCCCAGCTCGGCCTGGACAATCTCCTCGACCTCCTCGTAAGGGAACGACTCGACCTTGTCCTGGAGACGGCTCAGGGCGTCGAGGTAAGCGGGGGCAAGGATGTCCCCGCGGGTCGAGAGGAGTTGCCCTAACTTGACGAACGTCGGTCCCAGATGCTCGAGGTCGGCCGCCAGCTAAGCCGCCTTCGGATCGACGTCTTCCGAGCGCTGAGCACCGGCCGGCGGGTCGGAGACCGGGGCCTCCGGGCCGGAGTGCAGCTCGGCGCTGCGGTACTTCAGCACGAGTCTCGCGACATCCTTGTAGCGTTGCAGGTGTTTTGGTTGCAGCGACATCGACGTGCCGGGCCTCCTGCGAGACTCAATAGAGCTATCCGAGGATTTCCCCGCGAGAGATCACGTCAAGGGCGTCGAGCGGCGTTGGGTACCCTCTACAGTCAAGGCCAGGCTGTCTCCGGGGGTCACGACAGGCTCTGTGCTCCTCTCCTTGCCTGGCTGGCCAGATAGACCGCCCGGCGGAGGCGGTTGATGCCCCCCATCGGTCGGTGCTCAGCCAGGGCATTCCAGGGCGAGAAGGCCATCGCCTCGCACTCCTCGGCCAATGCACGCCCGTCGGGCGAGTCGAGGTCCTGCACACCGAGCGTGAGCGTGGCCAAGGGGATCGGCTTCGAGACCCTCTCGTCCCACTCGACGGAGGTGTCCTCGACTGGCATCGCCACAGGATCAGTCTGGGGCTGCACCCGGAACTCGAAGACCGCCGGCCGATTCCTGAGATACCGCCCCAGGGCCTGGCTCAGGTAGTCGTCGGCCTTGCTCTCGGGATCGCCAGGCGGCGCCGTCTTTTCGAAGAGGGGCACGAACGAGTACTTCACGGCGCGGCCGCCGGTCGTCCCGGGTGGGCCGAGCCAGTAGGGCGAGCCGCTCCAATACGTCAGCAGCGGGCTGGCGGCGCTCGTGCCCGCGATCTCCATGACGCTCGTCAGGTGCCCGGGATGGCGCAGAGCAAACCAGGCCGCAGCCAGCAGATCGCCCACCAGCGGCGTCGCGCGGACGTCAAACAGCTTCACGTACTCTGCCGGCGTTGCGAACGGGAAGACGGGGTGGTTGACGGTCAGGAAATCCTGGCAGCGATTGTCGGTGTCTGGAATGGCCGGGGTACCCTCCACATCCACGAGTCTGACAGCCATTCCCCGCGCTGCGGCATGACGATCGGGGTCGATCGTCTCCGGCGAGTTGGAGAAACGGACGATCGCGTCGAACGACCGCGTTGGCTCGTGGAAGACGCCGTGGCGCAGCTCGTCCGGAACATCGTCTCCTACTGTGAACACTCCCCGTGCGCAACCGGTCGCCTTGGCGTGCTGGCCGCGCCGCATACGACCCTGCTGGGGTTCCATCCGCTCGACGACCAGCCTGACCATCTTCTCGATCAGCTCGGCCTCGCCCGGCTCGGGATACTCACGGTTCAACTCAGGCTTCACCCGCACTCCTCCTGACTGACAAGAGTGAGGTCAAACAGCGCCAGGTCGAATAACGTGCCGACGACACTGGCGGACAGCTCTCCTCGCGCATGTGATCTCACGACTCGAGTATTGGGGCCTGAGTCGCGGCAGTCAAGCAGGTCGGCGCAGGCTCCATCCCTGAACGCTTGGAACATCGCAGCGAAGCACCGAGCCGGAGGTGTACCCTTGAGGCTGTGACACTTGCCAACCTTCGACGCCGAAAGCCGCTGCGTCTTCTCGTGGTCGTCCTCGCCTCGTTCGTAGCGGGCTACATGTTCGCCATCGCTGCCTCGAAGTCGAGCGCCCCGAAGCAGACCGTCTACGAGCTGCCTCACGGTTTCACGGTGAGCGAGCCGGCATTCCTGCCGTCGGCGCTGCCGGGTCCGACGATGACATCCGGCAACCGGCTCGAGCTTCTCGAGAACGGCGACGCGATCTTTCCGGCCATGCTGGCCGCCATCTCCTCCGCTCGAAGGACCGTGAACTTCGAGGCGTACATCTTCTGGTCGGGCGAGGTGGGCTCTCGCTTCTGCGAGGCGCTCGCCGAACGGGCCGCGCACGGCGTCGCGGTGCGCGTCCTGCTCGACGCGGTCGGCTCTTCGGGTCATCGCCTGAAGGCGAGCGACGTCGACTCCATGCGCCGCGCCGGCTGTCACGTGGAGTTCTTCCACTCGAAGAAGCCGTGGATGGTCTGGGTGTTGAACCACCGCAACCACCGGCGTGTTCTGGTAGTGGATGGCACGGTGGGCTTCACGGGTGGCGTGGGGTTCGCCGACCAGTGGCGAGGCGACGCGGATTCCCGCGAGCACTGGCGCGACACGCAGGTGCGTGTGGAAGGACCCGCAGTCCGCGGCCTCCAGCGCGCTTTCCAGGAGAACTGGTCGGAGGTGACTGGAGAGCCACTCGTCGGCGACGAGTTCTTTCCCGCCCTCCCGCAGGTCGGCTCGATCTTCGCCGCCGTCGTACCCTCGTCGCCGCTCGCCGCGATGTCGGGCGCGGGACGCGTCTACTCTATCTCGCTCGCCGCGGCTGCGAAGGAGATCTGGATTGCGAACTCCTACTTCCTTCCGGACGAGACGACCGCCGATCTCCTCATCGCTGCCGTGAAGAGGGGCGTCGACGTGCGGGTAATGATCCCGTCGGACGAGCACAACGACGTGCCTGCAACGAAGGCGGCGGGACGCTCGTTTTCCGGACCGCTACTCAACGGGGGTGTAAAGATCTACGAGTACCAGCCGACGATGTTCCACCTGAAGACAATGGTGGTCGACGGGATCTTCTCCACGGTGGGATCGGCGAACTTCGACGAGCGGTCCTTCCATCTGAACGAGGAGATCAACCTCTTCGTGTACGACGCCGGGTTCGCCGAGCTGATGAAGAAACGCTACCTGCGGGATCAGTCGCGCTGCCGCCCGTACACGACCGCGATGTGGAAAGCACGCTCGGTGAAGAAACGGGTCATGGAATGGCTCGTGGAGCCCTTCCGGTCACAGCTCTAGCCCCGACACGTTCCAGGTTCACCGATTCTCGCCTCGGTCCGATCACCTCGCACCCTGCCTCTCCCGGCGCCACGCTGGTCTCCCGCTTGCGCGCTCGCGACCACTTCCGACCCTGGACGGCGCCGTTCGACTGGGAGGCCTGCCCAGTGGAACCACACCTCGTCCACCTCCCGCCGCCAGGACAATCGGTCGTCGGGGTCGTCCTGTTCACCCGGTACCTCGGGCTGCCGTCCCTGCTGACCCGCGTGCGCCACGAGCTCCGGGAACGAGTGCCCGGGTCCGCACTAGGTCTATCCTTGCAGAAAGTCGAGTCCGCTTCCCGGTCGAAAGCGGCCGTCCGACGGACGTTCTGTCTTGGCCCTGCAACCGGAGAACAGAAAAGCCGCGCGGAAGCGCGGCTTGCTGTTTTCTGGTTGCGGGGGCAGGATTTGAACCTGCGACCTTTGGGTTATGAGCCCAACGAGCTACCGGACTGCTCCACCCCGCGTCAATAGCGGAGGCTGAGTATAGGAGTGGGGGTCGGGCCTGTCAAGGACGGCGGCGGCGGCGGGGTCGGCGTCGCGAGCAGGAGCACGGTCTCACCGGGCCGCACCATGCCGAGCTCGACGCGGGCGACGGACTCGACCGCGGCCGGATCGTTGCGCAGGGCCGCGATCATCTCCTCGGCCTCGGCGATGCTCTCGGCGAGCTCCCGCGCCCGGGCCTCGAGGCGCTGCTTCTCGGCCTCGGCGGCGGCCAGGTCCTCGAAGCCGTGCGAGACGATCGACGCGAAGGCGCCCAGGACCGCGAGGGCGGCGATCGCGAGCAGGACGGCGGGCAGGCGCTTCATCCTCTCCCGCGCGCGAGCGCCGCCCGGCCGCGGTAGCGGGCGATGTCCTCGAGCTCCTCCTCGATGCGGAGGAGGCGGTTGTACTTGGCGATGCGGTCGGTGCGGCAGGCTGAGCCGGTCTTGATCTGGCCGGTGTTGAGCGCCACCGCGAGGTCGGCGATGGTGGTGTCCTCGGTTTCGCCGGAGCGGTGCGAGATGACCGCCGTCCAGCCCGCCCGGTGCGCCATGCCGACGGCGTCGAGGGTCTCCGAAACGGTACCGATCTGGTTGAGCTTGATGAGCACCGAGTTGGCGACGCCCTTGTCGATGCCTTCGCGGATGATCGCCGGGTTGGTGACGAAGATGTCGTCGCCGACGATCTGGATGCGGTGGCCGAGGCGCGCCATCAGCTTCGCCCAGCCCTGCCAGTCACTCTCGGCGAGCGCGTCCTCGATGGAGACGATCGGGAAGTCGTCCACCAGCGACTCGTAGACGTCGATCATCTCCTCCGACCTGAGGCCGTTGCGGCCCTCTCCCGCGAGGTTGTAGCTGCCGTCGGCGAAGAACTCCGAGGCGGCCGGGTCCATCGCCAGCGCGACCTGCTCGCCGGGCGCGTAGCCCGCCGCCTCGATCGCCTCGACGATGAGCTCGAGCGCGGCGCGGTTCGAGGGCAGGTCGGGGGCGAAGCCGCCCTCGTCGCCGACCGCCGTCGACAGCCCCCGCTTCGCGAGCACCTTCTTCAAGGCGTGGAAGACCTCGACCCCCGCGCGCAGGCCCTCCGAGAAGGTGGTGAAGCCGACCGGCATGACCATGAACTCCTGGAAGTCGACCGAGTTGTCGGCGTGGGCTCCGCCATTCAAAATGTTCATCATCGGCACCGGCAGCTCGCGCGCACCGCAGCCGCCCAGGTACTGGTACAGGGGCAGCCCGCTCGCGTCCGCTGCGGCGTGGGCGACCGCCATCGACACGCCGAGGATGGCGTTGGCGCCGAGGGCCGACTTGTTGTCGGTGCCGTCGAGGTCGATCATGGCCCGGTCGATGCCGAGCTGGTCGCGGGCGTCGAGGTCCTCGATCGCCTCCGCGATCTCGCCGTTGATGTGCTCGACGGCCTG
>Ga0105090_10002547_pt1 | contig 10172 bp, 4 predicted proteins | sample PPLLak3March2015_FD_79110 | JGI IMG/M metagenome (GOLD analysis project Ga0105090, IMG submission 79110) | Freshwater sediment microbial communities from Prairie Pothole Lake near Jamestown, North Dakota, USA - PPLs Lake P7 Core (1) Depth... | ecosystem: Environmental > Aquatic > Freshwater >... | reverse complement strand
CAGGTCGGCATCGTCCTTGGGGTCGATCGCCATGCTGGCGACGATGCCGATGCCGAGCCCGAGGCGCACGTAGGTCTTGATGACGTCGGCGTCGCGCGCGGTGAGCGCGACGTTCGGCACCAATCCCTCCTTCGCGAAGATCTCCATCAGGGACGACGGGCCGGTGAACCCGAACACGTAGGTGATGATCGGGTGCGCGGCGAGCTGCTTGAGCGTGGGCGCCTTGAGCCTGGCGAGCGGATGGCCCTTCGGTACCACCACGTGCCGGTGCCAGCGGTAGCACGGCACCAGCGCGTGGCCCTCGAACAGTGACTGCGAGCCGGTCGCGATCGCGAAGTCGATGCGGTCGAGCGTCGCCATCTCGGCGATCTGCTCGGACGTGCCCTGGTGCAGGTGCAGGCGCACATCGGGGTACTGCTCGCGGAACGTCTTGATCACCGCGGGCAGCACGTAGCGCGCCTGCGTGTGCGTGGTGGCGATCGAGAGCGAGCCGCGCGCCTCGTCCTTGAAGTCGTCCGACAGGCGCTTGATGTTCTGCACCTCGCGCAGGATGCGTACCGCGCGATCGATCACCTGCTGGCCGGCCGGCGTCACGCGCGACAGGTTGCGGCCGTCGCGCACGAAGATCTGGAAGCCGAGCTCGTCCTCGAGCAGCTTGATCTGCTTCGACACCCCGGGCTGCGAGGTGTGCAGCTTCTCGGCCGCTGCGGTGATGTTGAGCCCAGACTGCGCCACCGCAGCGAGATATCGTAATTGGTGGAGTTTCATGGCGGCATTCTAGCCAAAGAGTTTCGGGGCGATCCCGGCAGATTGGCGCTTTGACGCGACGCCCCGGCGCATCCGTAGGCTGGCGGCTCCGTTCACTTGCCGGAGACTGCCCGTGACTTTCGCCACCATCCTGAGCCGCAGCCAGCAAGGCCTCGACGCTCCGCTCGTGCGCGTGGAAGTGCACATCGGCGGCGGCTTGCCGGCGTTCTCGATCGTCGGTCTCCCGGAGACCGTGGTGAAGGAAAGCAAGGACCGCGTGCGCGCCGCGCTCGCCAACTGCGGCTTCGAGCTGCCCGCCGGGCACATCACCGTGAGTCTCGCGCCGGCTGATCTGCCGAAGGAGGGCGGACGTTTCGACCTGCCGATCGCCGTCGGCATCCTCGTCGCCTCCGCGCAGCTGCCGCCTGGCCCGTTCGACGCCACCGAGCTCTATGGCGAGTTGTCGCTCGGCGGCGGACTGCTCTCGATCCGCGGCGTGCTGCCGACGGCCCTGCAGGGTCGGCGCGCAGGCCACGCGCAGGTCTTTCCAGCGGTCAACCTGCCGGAAGCCGCGCTGGCACGTCACGGCCGGGCGCTGGGGGCGGCGCACCTGGTGGATGTCGTCAGCTATGCGCGCGGCATGCGTCCGTTGCCCGCGGCGGATGAACTCGTCACGGAATCCGCCGTCACGATGGGCCTCGATCTCGCCGACGTGCGTGGCCAGCAACACGCGCGGCGCGCGCTCGAGGTCGCGGCGGCCGGTGGGCACAGCCTGTTGCTCATTGGCCCGCCAGGATCCGGCAAGAGCATGCTCGCGCAACGCCTGCCCAGCATCCTCCCGCCCATGACCGAGGACGAGGCGCTCGAGAGCGCAGCGGTGCGCTCGCTCGCGGGGCGCGGCTTTCGGGTGGAGGAGTGGCGGCGTCGGCCATTCCGCAGTCCGCATCACACCGCGTCGGCGGTCGCGCTCGTCGGCGGGGGCGGACGCCCACGGCCCGGCGAGATCTCGCTCGCGCACCACGGCGTGCTGTTCCTCGACGAGCTGCCGGAGTTCGACCGCGGCGTGCTCGAGGTCCTGCGCGAGCCGCTCGAATCCGGCTACATCGTGGTCTCGCGCGCGGGGCGGCAGGCCGAGTTCCCGGCGCGGTTCCAGCTGGTCGCCGCGATGAACCCCTGCCCGTGCGGTCACCTCGGTGATCCGGCCGCCGACTGCAAGTGCGGTGAGGCGAAAGTGGCTGCGTATCGCGGCCGCATCTCGGGCCCGCTGCTCGATCGCATCGATCTCCACATCGAGGTGCCGCGCGTTCCGACCGAGGTGCTCGCGAACGACGAGGCGGCGGAGTCGTCGCAAGACGTTGCGGCACGCGTTGCTGCGGCGCGGGAGCGGCAACTCGAACGCCAAAACCAGCCGAACGCGCAGCTCGATGGGCCCGTGGTGGTGAATCGGGCCAACGCAGAGCGCGCGGCGCTGCAGTTGCTGGCTGGTGCGATGAGGCAGCTCGCTCTTTCGGCCCGCGCTTACCACCGAGTGTTGCGCGTCGCCCGCACCATCGCCGATCTCGCGGGTAGTGATACGGTCACCACGCAACACGTCGCCGAGGCGATCACGCTGCGGCAACTCGACCGTCGCATGCCGGGCACGTCGATTTCCGCCTGATTGCGTCAATTAATCGCGCGGACAGGGCCGTAACGCGCGCGCAAACATCGCGACCAGGAAGCCTGCATCGGGCAGGCCGGCACCAGGGAAGGTGAATGCCATGAACGGGATCGCAGGACTGCGATGGTGCGTGATGTCGTTGGGTGTGTTGATCGCCGCGTCGGCCCAGGCACAGACCGGGGTCGGTCGCACGGAGGGCGAAGCGAGCGTGACGGCCACGGGGTCGGCACGTTACTCGATTCCGCTCACGCTGCCGCCCGGTACGAACGGGCTCGCCCCGACGCTCGCGATCACGTACGACAGCCGCAGTGGCAACGGCCTGCTCGGTGTGGGCTTCCGACTCACGGGGCTCTCGAAGATCCAGCGCTGCGGCAGCTCGCTCGCGCAGGACGGCAAGGTGGCCGCCGTTGCGCTCAATTGGCCGGATCGGTTCTGCCTCGACGGCCAGAAACTGCGCCTCACGTCGGGCAGCTACGGCTACGCGGGCTCGCAGTACCAGACCGAGGTCGAAACCTTCGCGCGCGTCACGGCCATCGGCACCGCCGGCAATGGTCCGGCGTCGTTCCGCGTTGAGAGGCGTGACGGGATCATCTACGAGTACGGCATGACGGCCGACTCGCGCGTCGAGGGGACGCTCAGCACCACGCCGCGCGAGTGGGCGCTGAACCGCATCCGCGATCGTGACGGCAACTACGTCGACGTCTTCTACACCGAAGACTCGGCCAACGGCTCGCACCGACCGTACGCGATCCAGTACACCGGCAACCTGCAGACTGGCGCCACGCCGTACTACACGGTGTTCTTTGCCTACGAGTCGCGCCCGGCGCTCGACGTGCCATATGCCTTCCACGCCGGCGGCGTCGTGAGCGACCTGCAGCGGCTCGATCGCATCGACGTCTACCACGGCCCGACTGGGCGCACGGTGCGCAGCTTCGACCTCTCCTACGGCACGCCGGGCGTCACGGGTCGTGGCCGCCTTGCGTCGCTGCAGGAATGTGCCGGCGGTACCTGCCTGCCCCCGACACAGTTCACGTGGACGACCGCACCTGCGGGCTGGGGTGACGGCGTCGCCACGACGCTGACGGCTACCCAATTTGCAACGGCGATACCCGGCGACATGGACGGCGACGGCTTCGACGATCTCGCCTACCAGGACGCCGCGTCGCGGCAATGGATGGTGCTGCGTGGCTCGCTCGCGGGGCTGCAGGCGAATGCGGTCGGCACCGGACTCGGCACCGACACCGACGGCAGCCAGGCCATCGCGACCGACCTGGATGGCGACGGGCGCCGTGAAGTCCTGCTGCCGGGCAGCGGTGGCTACCTTCATCGCCTGTCCGGTTCAGCGTCCGGAACGTACGGGTACGCGTCGATCGGTGTCGTCAATCCGGCCCCGCCGGGCGGGATGATCGCAGCGGACGTCGATGGCGATGCCCGTGATGATCTCGTGTACGTCAAATCGGGCTCCGGCTCGATCTTCTGGCGACGCAATCTCACCGGCGCGTCACCGAGCTTCGCAGCTGAGGCGGTGCTTTGGACGGCGCCGACTGGCTGGCGCCTGGCGAGCGCGCCGTTCGTCGAGTCTGAGCAACGCTTCCGCTCGATCGTGCGCAGCGGCGATTTCAACGGCGATGGTCGCGTCGACCTGCTGGTGCGCGCCCAGTTGGGGCTGTGGTGCGGCAAGAAGTGCACCAACTGGGTGAATCGCTGGCTGGTGCTGGCATCGAACGGCAGCACGCTCGTCCAGGGCTATGCGCTCGACGGAAACAGCGAGGCGCTACTGGCCGACTTCAACGGTGATGCGCACTCCGACATCGGTTACTGGAATGCCTACGGGCAGTGGGAGCTGCTCATGGGTGGCGGCGCGCGCGGTACCGCGCTCGCGACGTTTGGAGGGCCTTTCCAGACCTCGGCGTTCATCTCGTCCGTCGGTGGGCGCAGCATGGTCGTCGACTGGGACGCCGATGGCCGCGCCGACATCCTGCAGCCCGCAGCCGATGGCCAGTTGCACTACTGTCGTGCGGCCAGCACGTCGCTCGAAACTTGCCAGCCGTCGGGCGTCAGCAATGCCGCGCTGACGGCGGCGCCGATCACGCTCGACGCCAACGGCGACGGGTTCGCCGATCTCCTGCTGCCGACCGGTTCGGTGCGGCTGCATCTGCACCAGCAAGTGCGGCCGGACCTGCTGGTCGCGGTGACCGATGGACTCGGCTCGCGCACCGATTTCGAATACGCGTCGCTCTCGAACCCGACGGTGCACCGCATGAGCACCGCCGCCACGTTCCCGACGCGCGACTCCGGGGGGCGAGGGCACGTGGTTTCGCGCATCAGTTCAGCCAGCGGATCGCGTCAAACCGCGTACTTCTATGAAGGCGCGAGGACGCATGTTCACGGTCGGGGATTTCTCGGCTTTGCGCGCCGCACGGCCACGCAGGGCGATGCCGGTCCCGTGCTCGTGGAGGAGTACCTGCAGGAGCCGGCGGCCGTCGAGGTCCTCGGTGCGCCGTTCCGCGTCACCGTGCAGCAGCGCTCTGGGGCGCCACTCTCGCGCACGACGTACGCCTGGAGCCGGCACGTCTTCGGCAGTGGCTACGAAACCCGCCGCTTTGGTTATCCATCGAGCGTCACCCAGGAGCGCTACGAACTCGACGGCATACTGGTGTCGAGCACTGTCACGGCGAACGTCTTCGACGGCTACGGCACGCTCGTGCAGCGGCAGGCCACGACGACCGAACGCGCCAAGGGTCTCAATCCCTACGCGCAGCACATCGAGACGATGTCGGCCACGGGTGTGGTCAACGACACCTCGAACTGGTGCCTTGGGCGCCCCGGTGCGACCCTGATCACGCGGCAACACAGCCTGCCCGCGGGCGCCGCCGTCACTCGCACGGTTGCGCACGGCTGGGACTTCGTCCGATGCCGTGCCACGCAGCAAGTCGTCGAGCCGTCCAGCACGTCGCTGCGCGTGACCACCGACCTCGCGTACGACAGCTACGGCAACATCAGTGCCGAGACCGTGACTCCGGTCGGCCAGCCGGCGCGTCCCACATCCTATGTGTGGGGCGAGAACGGCCGCTTCGTTACCGCGCGGACCGATGCCGAGGGGCACGTGAATCGTCTCGCGTGGGACAGCGCGACCGGGTTGCCGGTCAGTGCCACTGACCCGAATGGCCTGGCGACCCGCCTGCAGTACGACGGGTTCGGGCGTGTGACCCGACAAACGCAGCCTGACGGCACGAGCATGGTCGTGGCGTTGACAGCCTGCGGGACCACCTGTGTGTGGCCCGGCACAGCGTACGTGGTCTCTGCCACGCAGCGGGGTGTCGGCGACGTACCGATCACGTTCGTGGAGACCGGGTTCGATCGCGAGGGCCGCGAGGTCTATCGTCGCAACGAACTGCCGGGTGGCGCGCAGAGCTTTCAGGTCATGCGCTATGACGCGCGCGGACGCCTGGCCCAGGAGAGCATCCCGGCGCCGTGTTGCGGATCGCCAACGAGCTGGGTGACGCACGCCTATGACGTCCTCGGCCGCCGTGTCTCGACGGAGCGGCCGGCCAGCGCGTCCGTGCTCTCGCCGGCCGTTACCCGCTGGCGCCATGACGGCCTTGCGATCACGGAGACTGATCCCCTCGGCCGCGGAACCACGCATCGCTTCGACACGCTCGGTCGCATCGTGCAGGTGATTGACCCAGCGCTCGTCGACACCGACTACGAGTACGACGCGTTCGGCAACCTGGTGAAGACGCGCGACGTCAATGGCACCGAAACCCTGCTGACGTACGACGTGCGCGGCTTCCGTCGCAGCATGACCGACCCGAGTGCCGGGCACTGGACCTTCGACTACTTCCCGTCGGGCGAGCTCAAATCACAAAGGAATGCCCGGGGTCAGATGACTTCGTTCACCTATGACCGGCTGTCGCGCGTGACCGCGCGGAGTGAGCCTGAGGGCACGACAACCTGGGCATGGGGCACTTCGGCCGCCAGTCGCAACGTCGGTTCCCTCGCGGCCGTCAGTGCGCCTGGATTCCACGAGTCTTACCAATATGACCAATACGGTCGGCCGAGCCTCGTCACCCGCAGCGCTGTCGGTTTCACGATGGTGAGCCAGCAGACGTACGACGGCGTCACAGGGTTGCCCGACGTCTTCGGCTATCCGCAGACCACCGGCGCCGCGCGGTTGCGGGTGCGCAACCACTACGATCGGGGGCGGCTGGTGCGGGTGAGCGATGCGGACTCCGGCGCCACCTACTGGCAGCTCAACGCCGTCGATGCACTCGGACTCGTCACCGACGAAACGCTCGGCAACGGTGTCCGGGTTGCGAGCACCCATGACGTCGTCACGGGATCGCTGCTCGCGCGCACGGCCGGTCCGGGGGGTGGCAGCACGTACCAGAACCTTGGGCTCGCGTGGGACGCGGCCGGCAACCTCACATTGCGGGAAGAGCGCACCCGAGGGGTGCAGGAACAGTTCTACTACGACAACCGCGACCGGCTCGATTACGTGGTTCGCGGCGGCAAGGTGGTGCTCGATCTCGGTTACGACGACATCGGCAACCTGACCTACAAGTCGGACGTCGGCAGCTACCGGTACGACCCTTATCGCAAGCAGGCGGCCATTGCGGTCGGCGCCAACAGCTACTCGTATGATGCCAACGGCGCTGCGGTGCTCGCGAACGGGACGAGGATCAGCTGGTTGAGTTTCGATCTGCCGAGCCAGATCGCTCACCCGCTCGGTAACTATTCGTCATTCCAGTACGGTCCCGATCGCGCCCGCTTCCGGCAAGTCGCGAACGCCGGCGGCGTTCAGACCGAGACCGTGTACGCCGCGGGTGGACTGTACGAGCGGGTCACGAGCGGCGGCGTGACGCGCGAGCGGAACTACATCGTGGCGGACGGCAGGCGTGTCGCCGTCCAAACGCGTCAGGCCGGCAGCGCGCCCACCACGGTGTACCTGCTCGAAGATCACCTCGGAGGTGTGGATGGCTTCACTTCCTCCTCCGGGGCCTTGCTCTCGCGCACGTCCTACCAGCCGTTCGGCGCGCGCCGGTCGGGCGACTGGCTGAGCGGTTCACCGACCTCGGCTGAGTGGCAGCAGATCCGGGCCACGACGCCGCGTGGCTACACGGACCACGAGCACCTCGACAACCTCGGCATCGTGCACATGAACGGCCGCGTGTACGACCCGGTGCTGGGGCGCTTCCTGAGCCCGGACCCGATCGTGCAGGCGCCGTACGACACGCAGGGCCTCAACCGCTATGCGTACGTGCGCAACAACCCGCTGCGATACACGGATCCGTCGGGGTACTGCTTCAACGGGCATCCGGCCGCGGATCGGCAGGCCGAGGAGTGCATGTGGCGCAATTTGGAGAATGTCGTCTTCAGCGCAAGCCGATGGCTGTCGGACACGACCTGGATCGACAGGCTGGCCGTGGCTGGGTTGTCCGCTTACAACTCGGTCGCGGAGGCCATGGGTCAGGCGGCATCCGGCCTGAGCGGTAACGGTCCACCGCCTGAGATGGAGAACGTCGATGTCGTAGGAAGGAGAATCCGCGAGACATTCATCCTGCCGGTCGATATCGCGTTCTTCGCGGCCTACACGACCGAGCAGTCACGGCTGATCGATGGAATGATGCAGGCGTCGGCGAGACTCGGCGACCACGCAGCCCAGTACTATGCGAGCCAGGAGTCGGCGACGGGTAACCCGCTTTACCGGGTTCCCGGTACCTTTGCTGCGCTGTGGACCCCCGGTACCTACCAGCAGACCTCACTGCTGCTCGGTCTTGGCTCGGGGCTGGGGCGATGGTCTGCACGGCCGTTCTGGCAGTATTACCCGGCTGACGCGCGTGGTTACCGCAGCACATGGCTGACGCGTGGCCCGGGCTGGTCGCCGCCATACCGTCCGGGCAACGATGCGGCATCCATGCTGTCTTTGCCTGCATACAATCCTGGCAACGCAGTTCGCCCGGTATACCCTCATTGGTACGAATACATCAGGGGCCCGCGCGTAGTGGATCCGCAGCCGTCGTTCGGGTCGCACGCAGCAGGTGGCGGCCTGGAGTACCGAATACTGCCGTTCGACAAGTGAACTATGGCCAAGTCCTTTCTCGCGACACTCTCAATCGGATACCTGGCTGATCGACTTGCGCGCGCCGTCGGCTGGTCGCCCGAGGCAAGGACAGTACTGATCTCGGGTGTCGAAGGGCCTGCAGCGAGCCTATTCGAAGGCATGATCGGAACCGTCCGGTCGGTCGGGGATTGCGCGATGATCGTGGAACCCGACCGGATGGCGTGCCCAACCTGGGCCGCAGGGTCGCGGTTGCGGCTGACGGCACGTCATCGGGGTTGGACTCCGTTCTCGCTGTGTCTCCGGCCGATAGCCGTGGTCGTGGAGGCTGTGCAGGCGGACGGGGGGCCAGGACCGGTAGCCATCGGAATGGCAACTGTCGTCCGTCAGCGCGACCTTGCTGCCCCTGACTGACGGGCGGTCTTCCGGCGAAGACGACCGCGCGCATGCTAGAGTAATACCACGTAGGCTAACGGTATTACCATGACAGCGACGACACTGACTTCCAAGGGGCAGGTGACGGTGCCGAAGAACGTCCGCGAATTCCTCGGCATTGGGCCGGGCTCCAAGGTCACCTTCGAGCTCACGCCACGGGGAGACGTGTTGCTGCGTCCGGTGACTGCACGACCTGCTCTGCGCAGCCCATTCACGAAGGTGCGTGGCAGTGCGACGGTGAAGATGCGCACGGCGGAAATCATGAGGTTGACGCGCGGAGATCGCTGAGCCGTGGTTCTCGTGGACACCAACGTATTGCTCGATATCGTGCAGGACGACCCCGATTGGGCCGACTGGTCGATGCACCAGCTTGCAGCGGCTAGTCTGCGGGGAGCTCTGGCGATCAATGCGGTCATCTACGCGGAGCTATCGATGGCGTACGAACGCATCGAGGATCTCGAACGAGTCGTTCGTCAGGCCGGGCTGGAGGAAGTCACGATTCCTCGGGAGGCGCTCTTCCTGGCGGGCAAGGCATTCCTGCAGTACGGGCGACGCAAGGGCGGCAGGACGGGCGTGCTTCCCGACTTCTTTATCGGTGCGCACGCGGCGGTCTCCGGCATGCCGCTCCTCACTCGCGACGTGCAGTGCTACCGCACCTATTTTCCGACGGTCGAGATACTCGGGGCCAACTGACCTTTCGCCGGGAATCTCCACATGACGTTTTGGAATTGCCTGCCGGCGTCCAACGCCGCATCCTCGGCAACATCGTCGCCGCCCTGCGGGCGCAGGGCATAACAATCGACCTGATCTAACGACTCGGAATCTTGAGCCCCATGCCCATCCGCCAATCCTTCTCCGACACCATCGGCCACACGCCGCTCATCCGCCTGAACACCTTCAGCGACGCGACCGGCTGCGAGATCCTCGGCAAGGCCGAGTTCCTGAACCCGGGCGGTTCGGTGAAAGACCGTGCGGCGCGCGGCATCCTCGATGACTTCGAGCAGAAGGGACTGCTCAAGCCGGGCGGCACGTTGGTGGAAGGTACCGCGGGTAACACCGGCATCGGCTTCGCGCACCTGTGCAACGCGCGCGGCTATCGTTGCGTGATCGTCATGCCCGACAACCAGTCGCCCGAGAAGGCGGCGCTGCTGCGCACGCTCGGGGCCGACGTGCAGGTGGTCAAGACCGTCCCCTACAGCGATCCCAATCACTACCAGAAGCTCGCGCCGCGCGTTGCCGCGGAAATCGAGGGCGCGGTCTGCGGCAACCAGT
>Ga0105090_10002546_pt1 | contig 10172 bp, 7 predicted proteins | sample PPLLak3March2015_FD_79110 | JGI IMG/M metagenome (GOLD analysis project Ga0105090, IMG submission 79110) | Freshwater sediment microbial communities from Prairie Pothole Lake near Jamestown, North Dakota, USA - PPLs Lake P7 Core (1) Depth... | ecosystem: Environmental > Aquatic > Freshwater >... | reverse complement strand
TCGGAGCCCGACCTGCGCTCGGCGAAGGAAGCCGTGGCGTACATGAAGAAGATCCACACGCTGGTGCGCTACCTCGGCATCTGCGACGGCAACATGCAGGAAGGCTCGTTCCGCTGCGACGCGAACGTTTCGGTGCGGCCGATGGGCCAGGCCGGGTTCGGCACGCGCGCCGAGATCAAGAACCTGAACTCGTTTCGCTTCGTCGAGCGCGCCATCAACTACGAGGTCGAGCGCCAGATCGACCTGATCGACGGCGGCGGCAAGGTGGCGCAGGAAACGCGCCTCTACGACCCCGACAAGGGCGAGACGCGCTCGATGCGTTCCAAGGAAGAGGCGAACGACTACCGGTACTTCCCGGATCCGGACCTGTTGCCGCTCGCAATCGGCGAAGACCTGATCGAGTCGGTGCGTGCCACGCTGCCGGAGCTGCCGGACGAGAAGGCGGCGCGCTTCGTGCGCGACTTCGGCCTTTCCGATTACGACGCCGGCGTGCTCACCGCGAGCCGCGAGATGGCCGATTACTACGAGACCGTGGTGGCCCGTCTGGGTGGACAGCCGAAGCTCGCGGCCAACTGGGTGATGGGCGACCTGTCCGGCGCGCTCAACAAGGAGAACCTCGACGTCGGCGGGAGTCGCGTCGGCGCCGAAGCGCTCGCGGGGCTGCTCGCGCGCATCGCCGACGGCACCATCTCCGGCAAGATCGCCAAGGAGGTGTTCGAGGCCATGTGGAGCGAGGGCCGCTCCGCCGACGCGATCATCGAGGCCAAGGGGCTCAAGCAGATCACCGACACCTCGGCGATCGAGCAGGCGATCGACCAGGTGATGGCGAACAACCCGCAGCAGCTCGCCGAGTACCGCTCGGGCAAGGACAAGCTGTTCGGTTTCTTCGTCGGCCAGGTGATGAAGGCCACGCAGGGCAAGGCCAATCCCGCCCAGCTGAACGAGCTGCTCAAGCGCAAGCTGGGCGGCTGAGGAGTCGTGCCATGACCGTCATTCGCGAGGACGATTTCGTCCAGAGCGTCGCCGACGCGTTGCAGTTCATCAGCTACTACCACCCGATCGACTACATCGAGCACCTCGGGCGGGCGTACGAGCGCGAGCAGAACCCGGCGGCGCAGGACGCGATCGCGCAGATCCTCACCAACTCGCGCATGTGCGCCGAGGGGCACCGGCCGATCTGCCAGGACACGGGCATCGTCAACCTGTTCCTCAAGGTCGGCATGGGCGTGCGCTGGGAGACCGGGCGCAGCCTCGGCGAGATGATCAACGAGGGCGTGCGCCGCGCCTACAGCCACCCGGACAACACGCTGCGCGCGTCCGTCGTGGACGACCCGATCTTCGCGCGCAAGAACACGAAGGACAATTCGCCCGCGGTGTTCCACGTCGAGCTGGTGCCCGGCGACACGGTCGAGGTGACCGTGGCCGCCAAGGGTGGCGGCTCGGAGAACAAGTCGAAGTTCGTCATGCTGAACCCGAGCGACTCGCTCGAGGATTGGGTGATCAAGACCGTGCCGACGATGGGCGCGGGCTGGTGCCCGCCGGGCATGCTGGGGATCGGCGTGGGTGGCACCGCCGAGAAGGCCATGCTGCTCGCCAAGGAAGCGCTGATGGACCCGATCGACATGCACGAGCTGATCGCGCGCGGGCCGTCGAACAAGCTCGAGGAACTGCGCATCTCGCTGTACGAGAAGGTGAATGCGCTCGGCATCGGCGCGCAGGGTCTCGGCGGCCTCACCACCGTGCTCGACGTGAAGATCAGGACGTACGCGACTCACGCGGCGTCGAAGCCCGTGGCGATGATCCCGAACTGCGCGGCGACACGGCACGCGCACTTCGTGCTCGACGGCTCGGGCCCCGCGGTGCTCGAACCACCGTCGCTCGAGCACTGGCCGAAGGTCACGTGGAGCGCCGGTGCCGGCTCGCGCCGCGTCAACCTCGACACGCTCACGCGCGAGGAAGTGCAGGCTTGGAAGCCGGGCGAGACGCTGCTGCTGAACGGCAAGATGCTCACGGGACGCGATGCCGCGCACAAGCGGATCGCGGATCTTTATGCGAGCGGGCAGGGCCTGCCCGAGGGCGTCGACTTCACGAATCGCGTCATCTACTACGTCGGCCCGGTGGACCCGGTTCGCGACGAGGTCGTGGGACCGGCGGGCCCGACCACGGCGACGCGCATGGACAAGTTCACCGACATGATGCTCGAGAAGACCGGCCTGATCGCGATGGTCGGCAAGTCCGAGCGCGGCCCCGTGGCGATCGAGGCGATCCGCAAGCACAAGGCGGCATACCTGATGGCGGTGGGCGGTGCGGCGTACCTCGTCTCCAAGGCGATCAAGTCGGCGCGCGTCGTGGCGTTCGGCGACCTCGGCATGGAGGCGATCTACGAGTTCGACGTGAACGACATGCCGGTCACGGTCGCGGTGGACGCTGCGGGCACTTCGGTGCACAACACGGCGCCGGCGCAGTGGGCCGAGAAGATCCGCACGCTCGGCATCCCGGTGCGCGTCGCTTGACGCGCGCGTGACGGGCATGGCGCAGGCCGACACGCTCCGGCGCTTCGTCTTCGAGCGCTACCCGTTCCGCGGGCAGCTGGTGCACCTCGGTCCCGCGTGGGCCGCGATGATGGAGCACCACGATTATCCGGCGCAGGTGCGCGACAGCCTCGGCGAGGCAGTGGTCGCCGCCGCGCTGCTCGCGTCAACCCTCAAGTTCGACGGCCTGCTGTCGCTGCAGCTGCGCGGCGACGGGCCGATGCACCTGATGCTGGTCGAGTGCACCGACGGGCTGGGCATGCGGGCCGTGGCGCGCTTCCGCGACGTGCCCGACACGCGCGACCTGCGCGCGTTGTCGGGCAACGGCACGCTCACCGTCACCGTCGAGAGCGGCGACGCGAGCAATCGCTACCAGGGCATCGTGCCGCTGGCGGGCGCCTCGATGGGCGACTGCCTGCGAGCGTATTTCGAGCAGTCGGAACAGCTGCCGACGCGCCTCTGGCTGCGCGCGGACGCCGAGAGTGCGAGCGGGCTGCTGCTGCAGCGGCTGCCGGTGACGGCGCGCCCGGCGGGGGTCACCGAGTCCGGTGCGGGCGGGGTGGCCGAGCACGAGATCGAGGACGCGTGGCGTCGCGTGCAGCTGGTGGCCGATACGGTCAAGCCGCAGGAGCTCGCGGACCTCGAGGATCGCGAGCTCTTGCGGCGGCTGTTCGCCGAGGACGACGTGCGCATGTTCCAGGCGGCGCCGGTGTTCTTCCGCTGCCGGTGCTCGCGCGAGCGGGTCGGCAACATGCTGCGGGCACTCGGCCGCGACGAGGTCGATTCCGTGCTCGAGGAATTCGGCCAGGTGGAAGTGCGCTGCGAGTTCTGCAGCCGCGCCTATCGCTTCGACGTGGTGGATGCGACGGCGCTGTTCGCGGCGGGCGCGGACGCCCACCGCGGCGGCGTGCACTGACCCACGGGCGACCGCTCGTTCAGCCGATCCCGTACCGGGCCCATGCCCACGCGATCACCCAGAACGCGACGGTCGCGATGAGGTTGGTCGTGCCGTGGTTGCGCTTGAGCAGCTTCCAGTCCCAGAAAGCGACCCGGCTGCCGGGTTTCGGCGCCCCGGGCAGGAAGCGGTTCACCGTGCGCAGGTACTCCTCGTAAGGCGCACCGAGCGGGCCGCGCAGGTATTCCTCCTCGCGCTTCACGCGGTTCACCATGTAGAAGTAGTAGACCACGGTGAACAGCGCCAGCAGCCACCACCAGCCGAGCAGCATGAGACCGCCGAGCAGGATGAAGTAGCGACCGAGGTACATCGGGTTGCGCACGAACGCATACGGCCCGTTGAAGGCGAGGGTGCGGCCCTTGTCGAGCGAGGCGAAGCACCACAGCTGGATCGCTTCGCCGAACATCGACACCAGGAACCCGGGGAACAGCCACCGGGGATCCATCTTCCAGACGATCGCGGCGACGACCAGCGCGCCGAGCAGCACGCGACTCCTGACCAGCACCTTGCGCAGGGTCGGGTTGTTGAACAGGCTGTGTACGGCGTCGAGCACGGTGAGCTCCCAGTGTGAAGCGGGTTGAATTCGGGGTCAGGGGTGGTGGCGTCCGTCTCGCGACGAGCCCATGTAGCCGCGCACCGCCCACAGCGGGCGCAACCGGTTGATCCGATCCAGCAGGGCCGTGCGTTCCGGGCCCATGGTAGCCGGGCTGCGCCGCGCCCAGTGCTTGTAGATGGCGGCCAGGTCAATGCGCTGTGCGAAGCGGCGCAGCGGGCCGGGCATCCAGCCCAGGCCGAGGTGCGACTGGAAGTCGAGCAGCAGCGGCTCGCCGGACTCGGTGACCAGGATGTTGTCGGCGTTGCGCATGTCGAGGTGCACGATGCGCGCGCGGGCGTGCATCGCCAGCACGCTGCCCTCGAGCGCCGGGAAGAAGTCCTCTGCGATGGCGGACATCGGGCACTTGCGCAGCCCGCGGCCGGGGACGAACCGGTAGGCGAGTGCAAAGGCGTCGATCCGGAACGCGTCGGGCGGGGTTCCCGCCAGCCCGGCGACCTTGCGGAGGCCTGTCCATTCGCGGCGGATCAGCAGCCGCCCGATCAGGTTGCGCACCAGCCAGGAGCGCGGCTGGAAGTCCTTGACCACCCACGTGCAACCCGCGAACTCGACCGTGTCCACCACGGCGTTTGCCCAGCGACCCTCGTGGAGTCGGCGGCGCCCGCCGCGCTCGAGGTCAGCGCGCGAGAATCGCATGCGTCGACCGCCGGCCGGGTCGAGCTGCGTCGTCGTGGGCATCGTCAAGGTGCGGGATCCTGGGTGGCCGGCGGCCTGTCGGGGCGCCAATTATAGCCGCGCCCGCCGCCTGGCGGCCGGCGGCACCCCCGATGTTCGGCGGGGGTTGCGCCTTCTCCCCGTGCATCTGGTCAGGCGCGATTCGCAGGTTCGAGCAATTCCCGCAAGCCCTCGTCCACGCTGACCACGGGCCGGTAGCCGAGTTCGCGGCGCGCCTTCGCGTCGTTCACCGTCACTTCGCGGAAGAACAGGTTCATGGCGGTACGCGTCAGCGGCGGTTCGCCCTTGAGCGGCAGGATGCGCCATGCGGCCTCGCTGATGGCCGCGAGTGCGTCGGCCAGCCACATCGGTGCGGTACGAACGCCGGGATCCACGCCCTGGGTGAGGATCAGGCGGGTGATGAAGTCACGGAACGGCACCGGCTCGCCGTCGGTCAGGAAGTAGATTTCGCCAGGCCTGCCCCGACGCAGCGCGAGGCGCGTACCGTGCGAAACATTCCGCACGTGGCAAGTGGACATGCGGTGCCGCCCACCGCCGAACCACACCCAGCCGGCGCGTGCGGCCTCCGCAAGCTTCGGCGCGAGCGTCGTGTCGCCCTTGCCCCAGATGAAGCGCGGTCGCACGACCACCGTTTCGAGTCCGGCGCCGCTCGCGGCGAGCACGCTGCGCTCGGCCAAGCCCTTCGAGCGTGGATAGGGCCCGTTCGGCTGGGCGGGCAGCGGCCGGGTCTCGTCGGCATTGACGATCGGCGAGCCGTCGGCCAGCACGGCTTCGGTGCTCACGTGCACGAGACGGGCAACCTCGGCGCCACGGGCCGCGGCGAGCACGTTCTCCGTGCCGCGCACGGTGTCGCGCATGAATTCTTCCCACGGGCCCCATGTGGCGACGCTTGCCGCGCAGTGAAGCACGGCATCGCAGCCGGCCATGCCGTCCTGCATCGCCTGGACGTCGTCGAGGCTGCCGGGCACGGGCTCTGCGCCGAGTGCCTGGACCGAGGCGGCAGCCTGCGGCGATCGCGCGAGTGCCCGGACGCGACAGCCTTCGGCCACGAGATCCGCGATGAGCTGGCGGCCGAGGAATCCGGAGCCGCCGGTGAGGAAGATGCTGCTGATGGTCGTGGGATTCATGGACTCGTGCTTCGGCCGCAGTCTGGCAGATCCTCCGAGCGAGGCGTCGATCTGGACAAAGAATAAAGACATCCTTATATTTACGATTCATGGCCAATTCTTTCGACATCCTCCTGCCGCGCCTCCGCGCGATCGCCGAGCCCTCGCGGCTGCGGCTGCTCGCCATCCTCGCGCGCGGGGAGTTCTCCGTTTCGGAGCTGACGACGATCCTCGGCCAGAGCCAGCCCCGCGTGTCGCGTCACCTCAAGCTGCTCGACGACTGCGGCCTGCTGGAGCGCTTTCGCGAACAGCACTGGATCTACTACCGCGTGGCCGGGGACACCGACGGCGGCCAGCTTGCCCGCCAGCTGCTCGCGCTGCTGGACCCTGACGATGCGGTCCTGGCCGGCGACATGCAGCGGTTGCAGCGCGTGCTCGATGAGCGCGCCGGCCGTGGCGCCGCGGATGAGGGCGCTTCGGCGGCAACGTCCGGCGACGAGTTGTTGCCGCTGGTCGCGGCCGCACTCGGCGAGCGCGGGCACGATGCCTTGCTCTACTTCGGCCGCGCCCCGGACGAACTCCTCGGCGGGCTCGCGCGCCGCGCGCGGCGCGTGGTCGGCATGAATCCGTCGCGCCGCGTCGTGCAGCGGGCGAGGGCAATGCTGCACTCCACGGGCCTGAACCACTGTGTCCTGCAGCAGGGCGAACTCGCGGCCTTGTCGCACCCATCGCGCAGTTTCGACGTGGTCGTGATCGATCGAGTGCTGGCGGATGCGGACCGCCCCGGCGACGCGCTGCGCGAAGCCGCGCGGGTGATGCGCGATGGCGGCCGCATCCTCGTCATCGAGGATTTCGAGGCGCTCCAACGCCGCACGCCCGAGGCGAACCCGCTCGCGCTGTTGCGCGGCTGGCTCGCCGACGCAGGCCTCACCTGTGACCGCCTTCGTCCGTTCGACGTGAGCGGCGCGCACCTGCTGCTGGCCGCGGCAGGCCTGGAACCCGAGGCGGCGGCCGCCTGAGGGCGGGCGCGGCCTTACCACCCCAAGAGAGCGACAGACATGCAGCCGGTCACGGTGTCCTTCGAGTTCTTCCCGCCCAGCGACCCGGCAATGGAACAGACGCTGTGGGCGTCGATCCAGCGCCTCGCGCCGCTGGCGCCGCGCTTCGTCTCCGTGACCTACGGGGCCGACGGCTCGACGCGCGAGCGCACGCACAATGTCGTGACGCGCATCCTGCGCGAGACGCCGCTCACCGCCGCGCCGCACCTCACCTGCGTGGGTGCCCCGCGCGGCGAGATCCTCGACATTGCACGCAAGTACTGGGAAGGTGGCGTGCGCCACATCGTCGCGCTGCGCGGCGACGCGCCGGCGGGGCAGGCGACCTACACGCCGCACCCGGACGGCTTCGCGTACGCGGTGGACCTCGTCAAGGGCCTGAAGAGCGTCGGCGACTTCGACATCTCGGTGGCTGCCTATCCCGAGGTACACCCGGAAGCGCCCGACGCGAAGTTCGACCTCGACAACCTGCGCGCCAAGATCGACGCGGGTGCGAGTCGCGCCATCACGCAGTTCTTCTTCGATACCGACAAGTACCTGCGCTTCCGCGACCAGTGCGCGGCGGCCGGCATCACCGCGCAGGTCGTGCCGGGCATCCTGCCGATCACGCGCTTCCCACAGATGCTGCGTTTCGCCAGGCGCTGTGGTGCGAGCGTGCCCGACGCGCTCGCGCACCGCTTCGACGGGCTGGACGACGACCCGGAGACGCGCCGCATGATCGCGGCGAGCTTCGCCATCGAGCAGGTGCGCCGGCTGCAGGAGCACGGCGTGAGCGAGTTCCACTTCTACACGCTGAACCGTGCCGAGCTGACCTACGCGATCTGCCACGCCCTCGGCGTGCGCGCGCCGGCGGCCCGCGCGGCCGCGGAGGCCTGACCATGCTGCGACCCGAGCGCGTCCGTGAATTCCGCCGCCTGCTGGGCGAGCGCGTACTGGTGCTCGACGGCGCCATGGGCACCGTGATCCAGTCCTACAAGCTCGGCGAAGCCGACTACCGGGGCGAGCGCTTCCGCGACTGGCCGAAGGACCTCAAGGGCAACAACGACCTGCTGGTGCTGACGCGCCCCGAGGTGATCGGCGAGATCCATCGCCGTTACCTCGAGGCCGGCGCGGACATCGTCGAGACCAACACCTTCAACTCGAACGCCACATCGCAGGCCGACTACGGCAGCGAGGCACTGGTGCGCGAGCTGAACCTGGCCGCCGCGCAGGTCGCGCGCCGCGCCGCGGACGAGGTCACGGCGCGCACCGGGCGGCAGCGGTTCGTGGCGGGCGCGCTCGGTCCCACGAACCGCACGGCCTCGCTGTCGCCGAACGTCAACGACCCGGGCTATCGCAACGTCAGCTTCGACGAGCTGGCGGCGACCTACACCGAGGCGACGCGCGCGCTGGTCGAGGGCGGCGTGGACCTGATCCTGGTCGAGACGATCTTCGACACCTTGAACGCCAAGGCCGCGCTGTTCGCCGTGCGCAGCGTGCTCGACGAGGCGGGACTCGACCTGCCGGTGATGGTGTCCGGCACCATCACCGACGCGTCCGGGCGCACGCTGTCGGGCCAGACGGTCGAAGCGTTCTGGAATTCCGTGCGTCACGCGCGCCCCGAGGTGATCGGCCTCAACTGCGCGCTCGGCGCGAAGCAACTGCGCCCGTACGTCGAGGAACTGTCGCGCATCGCCGACGCGTACGTCTGCGCCTATCCGAACGCCGGCTTGCCGAACGCCTTCGGTGAATACGACGAGGCTGCGTGCGAGACCGCGGAACTGGTCCGCGAGTACGCCACGAGTGGCTTCGTCAACATCGTCGGCGGCTGCTGTGGCACCACCCCCGAGCACATCGGTCACATCGCGCAGTCGGTCGCAGGCCTGCCGCCGCGCCGGCCGCCGGTGCTCGAGCCGCGCTGCCGACTGAGCGGGCTCGAGCCGCTCAACATCGGCCCGGACAGCCTGTTCGTGAACGTGGGTGAGCGCACCAACGTGACCGGATCGGCGAAGTTCCGTCGCCTGATCGAGGCCGATGACTACGCCGGCGCGCTCGACGTCGCCCGCCAGCAGGTCGCGGCCGGCGCCCAGGTGATCGACGTCAACATGGACGAAGGCATGCTCGATTCCGAGGCCGCCATGGTGCGGTTCCTCAACCTGGTCGCGGCCGAGCCCGATGTGGCGCGCGTGCCGGTGATGATCGACTCCTCGAAGTGGTCGGTGATCGAGGCAGGCCTCAAGTGCCTGCAGGGCAAGGGCATCGTCAATTCCATCAGCCTCAAGGAAGGCGAGCGCGCGTTCCTCGAGCAGGCGCGCCGCGTGCGTGCGTACGGCGCCGCGGTGGTGGTGATGGCGTTCGACGAGCAGGGCCAGGCCGACACCGTCGAGCGCAAGGTCGGGATCTGCAGGCGCTCCTACGAGCTGCTCACCGGGACCGTCGGCTTTCCGGCGGAGGACGTCATCTTCGACCCGAACATCTTCGCGGTCGCGACGGGCATCGAGCAGCACGACCGCTACGCGCTCGACTTCATCGAGGCCACGGCGAAGATCCGCGCCGCGTGTCCGCACGCGCTGGTGAGCGGCGGAGTGAGCAACGTGTCGTTCTCGTTCCGCGGCAACGACGTGGTGCGCGAGGCGATGCACTCGGTGTTCCTGTACCACGCGATCCGCGCCGGCATGACCATGGGCATCGTCAATGCCGGCCAGCTCGCGATCTACGAGGAGATTGCACCCGAACTGCGCGAGTGCGTGGAGGACGTGATCCTCGCCCGGCGCGCCGATGCCACCGAGCGTTTGCTCGAGGTCGCCGGCCGCTACAAGGGCGAGGCCGGGCAGAAGCGGGTCGAGGACACGGCGTGGCGCTCGTGGCCCGTCGCGAAGCGTCTCGAGCACGCCCTGGTGAAGGGCATCGACGAGTTCGTGGTGGAGGACGCCGAGGCGGCTCGCATCGAGCTGGCCTCGCCGCTCGCGGTCATCGAAGGGCCGCTGATGGACGGCATGAACTTCGTGGGGGACCTGTTCGGCGCGGGCAAGATGTTCCTGCCGCAGGTGGTGAAGTCGGCGCGCGTCATGAAGAGGGCGGTCGCCCACCTCGTGCCGTACCTCGAAAAGGCGCAGGACGGCTCGAACCGCTCCAATGGCAAGATCGTGCTCGCCACGGTCAAGGGCGACGTGCACGACATCGGCAAGAACATCGTCGGCGTCGTGCTCCAGTGCAACAACTTCGAGGTGATCGACCTCGGGGTGATGGTGCCCGCCG
>Ga0105090_10002544_pt1 | contig 10174 bp, 8 predicted proteins | sample PPLLak3March2015_FD_79110 | JGI IMG/M metagenome (GOLD analysis project Ga0105090, IMG submission 79110) | Freshwater sediment microbial communities from Prairie Pothole Lake near Jamestown, North Dakota, USA - PPLs Lake P7 Core (1) Depth... | ecosystem: Environmental > Aquatic > Freshwater >... | reverse complement strand
CGACTTTCTCTGCGACCCGGACGCTCCCCGAGTCGCGCAGGTTGATGGCAGCCAGGACCGCGGCGGTGACATCGGCCGGTGCATTCGACGGCGCCAGGCTGGCCCGTTCCTCGAACGCGGCCTCGATCTGGGCGGCGAGGTGGGAATGCGGGGTGGGGAGGTTCATCGGCGTTCCGGCGGCGAGTGCTGACCGGACAAGGATAACGCGAGAGCGGGGGGAAACGGGGTACCCGGCGCGATCCCACCGGGGCGCCCTGCATCCACCCGACATGAAACCGTCACAAAGGCGGCTCATGATGTAATTTGACTGTCAAAATCGGGTCTAGGCACCCGGAAACGGCAAAGGATGTCTGCGATGGATGCCAGGCAGCGCGCGCGCATGCTGCGAGAAGCTTGGGTGGACCGCGACCTCAGCTGGATCGAATTCAACCGCCGGGTCCTCGCCGAAGCGCTCGACGAGCGCACGCCGCTGCTCGAACGCCTGAAGTTCCTGGCGATCTTCACGTCGAACCTGGACGAATTCTTCATGAAGCGCGTCGGCGCGATGCGCACCCGGGCCTATGCCAGCGGCCGCCCGGGCGCGATCGAGGAATTCAACGACCATATCCTGCGCCTGCGCGAAACCCTTCTGCCGATGCTGCTGCAGCAGGCCGAGTGCTTCGCCGAGCTGAAGCACAGGCTCGTCCGTCACGGCATCCGGCTCGCCACGTGGGACGTTTTGAGCCGGGCACAGCAGGCGGAGGCCACCGAGTACTTTGCCCAGCACGTGTCGCCGGCACTGACGCCGCTGAGCCTCGATCCGACCCACCCGTTTCCGTTCATGTCCAACCTGTCGACGTCGTGGGGCTTCGTCCTGCGCGATGCGGAGACGACCGACAGGGTCCTGGTGCGGGTGAAGGTGCCGACGTCGCTGTCGCAGTGGCTGGCGCTGCGCACCGACGTGCCGCCCGGGCAGCGCTTGTTCATCTCCCTGCAGGACCTCATCCGGCAGCATGCCGCCAGCCTGTTTCCCGGGGTGGAAATCGAAGCGGCGACGTTGTTCCGGGTCGCCCGCAACGCCGACATCGCGATCGAGGAAGACAGCGACAACAGCATCAAGGAACTGGTCGAGGAGCAGGTACGGCAGCGCCGCTTCCAGCCGGTCGTGCGGCTCGAGTTCAGCGAGGCGCCGAGCGCCGAGATCCGCGATGGGCTCGTGGCCGCCTTCGAACTGCGCGACAGCGACGTTTACGAGCTGCCTGGCATGCTCGATTACTCCGGCCTGTTTGCGCTCGCGTCATTGCCGGTGCCGGAGCTGCGCGATCCACCCTGGACACCGCTGGCCCCCGCGGCCCTGGGCGCCGACGCGGACTTGTTTGCCGCGATCCGCGCAGGCGATGTGCTCGTCCACCACCCGTATGAAAGCTTCGACGCCTCCGTCGAGCGCTTCATTCGCGAGGCGGCCGACGACGCGGGGACGACCACCATCAAGATGACGGTGTACCGGCTCGGCGATGACACGCCTTTCGTCCGCTCGCTGATCAAGGCGGCCGAGAACGGCAAGCAGGTCGCCTGCCTGGTCGAGTTGAAGGCGCGTTTCGACGAGGAGCGCAACCTGCATTGGGCGGAGGAGTTGCAGAAGGCCGGCGACCACGTGATCTACGGCATGCGCGGGCTGAAGACCCACACCAAGCTCGCCCTGGTGGTAAGACGCGAGGGCGATGGGCTGCGCAGTTACGCGCACATCGGCACCGGCAACTACCACGTCAAGACGGCGCGGCTCTACACGGACTTCGGGCTGCTCACCTGCGATCCGGTGCTGACCCGCGACGTCGTCAACCTGTTCCACCACCTGACCGGATATTCGCGCGCGCCGCGGTTCGAGAAGCTGCTCGTGGCGCCGCTCAACATGCGCCAGCGGTTCATCGACATGATCGGTCGCGAAGCCGCCAACGCGGCGGCCGGACGCCCGGCGCGCATCGTCGTGAAACTCAACCAGCTGGAAGACGGGCCCATCTGCGAGGCCCTCTGCGAAGCCTCGAACGCCGGCGTACCCATCGATATCATCGCCCGCGGCTTCTGCTGCCTGAAGCCCGGCATCGCGGGTTTCACGGAAAAGCTGCGCGTGCGCTCCATCATCGGCCGGTTTCTCGAGCACGGCCGCGTGTTCCATTTCGCCAACGGTGAGGAGGATCCGCTTGCCGGCGAGTTCTACCTCGGCTCGGCCGACTGGATGGATCGCAATTTGTCGCGGCGCGTCGAAGCCATTGCCCCCGTCGAAAACCGGCACCTGCGTGAACGCCTGTGGGAGGTGCTGCAGGTGCAACTCGCGGACGAGCGCAATGCCTGGCAGATGCAGTCCGACGGATCGTACGTGCGGCTGGCGCCGACGAAGCGCTCGTCCAAGGTCGCGCGCGAAGGCTCGCACGTGACGCTGATGAAACGGACCCGGCTGCGGGCGCGTTAACCGGCCGGTTCGATGTGCCGCACCGCGGCTCTGGGTCAGGGAATCGAAAACTCGGTCTTGAAGCGCTGGATTTCCTCCCAGACCTGCGGGTCGGTGTTCTCGGCGGTGATGCGGCTGAACACACGGCTGAGGACTGCGCGTTCTTCCTTGTCGACACTGCCGTCTTCCAGGGCCAGACGCTCGAGCATGGCGAGTTCCGCAGCGTCGATCACGCCATCGGTCGAGAAGACCTTGATGAACGAGTACTGCATGATGGCGTTCCAGCCGCTGCTGCGGGTCATTGCGATCGTCTTTCCTGTTGTACGGGCGGTAATCGGCTGATGTTGCCACCTGAATGTGACGGTTCCGTTACTTTGAGGAGTGTCGGGCGCCCACCGCGTTGTCACGAATGCTTCGCGCCACGTTCACTCGCCGGTCATGCGCGCCGGGCACAGTCCGTGGAACGAGGCCAGAGACCGCAACGCCATGGACGAAGCGCCGACGCCCCGGATGCTGCTGCGCGTGCGCAGCGTCTTCATCTCCGATGTCCACCTGGGTTTCAAGGGCTGCCAGGCTCCATACCTGCTCGATTTCCTGCGCCGCGTCGAGTGTGAGCGCCTCTACCTGGTCGGCGACATCGTCGACCTGTGGGCGCTGACCAGATCCTTCTACTGGCCGCAGGCCCACAACGACGTCATCCGCACGCTGCTCGGCAAGGCCAAGCACGGCACAAGAGTCGTCTACGTCCCCGGTAACCACGACCGTCCGTTCCGCGACCACGACGGACTGGTGATGGGTAACGTGGCTGTCCTGCGCGAAGCGATCCACGAGGCTGCAGACGGCCGCCGGTACCTCGTGCTGCACGGCGACGAATTCGACAGCATCGTCCGTGCCAGCCCCGTGCTCGAATCGGTCGGCGCCTCGGCCTACGCCATGGCACTGCGCCTCAATCGGTACGTCAACGCCGTGCGCCTGCGGCTCGGCTATCCGTACTGGTCCCTGGCCGCGTTCCTGAAGCACAAGGTCAAGAACGCGGTGAAGTACATCGCCAGTTTCGAGCGGGCGCTGGCCATCGAGGCGCGGCGACGCGGCGTCGACGGTGTGATCTGCGGCCACATCCACCGTGCCGAAATCTCCCAGATCGAGGGGATCGTGTACTGCAACGACGGCGACTGGGTCGAGAGTTGCACGGCCCTGGTCGAGGATTTTGCTGGACGGTTGAGCATCCTGCGCTGGACCGAAACGCAGGCAGTGGTGCTCGACGGCGTCGAGATACCGTTGCTCGACAGTCCGGGTACGGCGCCGGTGGCCGCGTGAAGGTCGTCATCGTCACCGACGCGTGGTTTCCTCAGACGAACGGTGTGGTGCGCACGCTGTCGACGACGGTCCAGCACCTGCGCAAGCTCGGCATCGACGTCGAAGTCATCTCTCCGCAGGACTTCCGTACCGTGCCGTGCCCCACGTATCCCGAGATCCGGCTGGCGCTGTTCGCCGGCCGCGCCGTGGCCCGGAAGCTCGATGGGCTGAATCCCGACGCCGTGCACATCGCTACGGAGGGGCCGCTCGGCTTCGCGGCGCGTCGCTGGTGCAAGCGCAACAAGCGTGAGTTCACGAGTGCTTATCACACCCAGTTTCCGGAGTACGTGCGCGCTCGATTCCCGGTGCCGTTGGCGCTCAGTTACCGCGTGGTGCGCTGGTTCCACGGTGGTGCCACCCGGACACTCGTCGCCACGCCGTCCATGCGCCGCGCGCTCGAGTTGCGCGGCTTCCGCAACCTGGCGATGTGGAGCCGCGGCGTGGACCACGAGTTGTTTTACCCGCGCGGCAAGGACTTCCTCGACTGGCCACGGCCGATCTGGCTGTACCTCGGGCGCCTGGCCGTCGAGAAGGGAATCGGCGATTTCCTGGCCCTGGACCTGCCGGGCACCAAGCTGGTCGTCGGCGACGGTCCCTCGCGCGCGACGCTGGCGACCCGGTTCCCTGGCGTGCGGTTCGTCGGGTTCAAGCACGGTGAGGAACTCGCGCAACACGTCGCTGCGAGCGACGTCTTCGTGTTTCCCAGCCGCACCGACACGTTCGGGCTCGTCATGCTCGAAGCCATGGCCTGCGGCGTTCCCGTCGCGGCCTATCCGGTCACGGGCCCCATCGACGTCGTCGATCCCGGCGTGACCGGCGTGATCCGTGAAGACCTCCGTGCCGCGGCGCTCGAGGCACTGCAGCTCGACCCCGCGGCTTGCCGTGCGCATGCGCTGCGCTACACCTGGGAAGCCTCGACGAGACAGTTCCTGGATGCGCTGGTCGTCTCGCGCCATTCCCCTGCGTCTCGTACCGATGTGCCGCAAAAGTCGTGGGGCTAGGATCGCAAGTGTGGCTGCGGACGGGAGAGGCTCATGACTGGGCTGAAATCCATCGTCGTCGGCATCGACTTTTCCGAGTGCTCACGCGTGGCGCTCGGGCACGCACAACGCATTGCGGCGTGGTCGAACGCGGCCCTGCACGCCGTGCACGTGGTCGACACGTACGTCGACCCGTTCGGGGGGGAGTCGCAGGTTACGGGCCTGCGACAGGAGATTCGTGCCGGCCTGGTCGACGACGCGAAAAGACGCTGGGAGGCGTTTTCGAGGGTTCTCCCCGACACCTGCGACCTGGAGCTTGACGTCACCGTCGGTTCGCGCCTGGGCGGAATCCGCGAACAACTCGCGTTGCATCACGCAGACTTGCTGGTCCTCGGTGCATTCGGTGCGACTCGGCCGCACGTCGGGTTGGGAACGCTGGCTTCCGGCTGCATCCGCGCCGTCCCGACGGACGTTCTTCTGGTGCGCGACAACCACCGCACACCGTTCCGCTCGGTCGTGGTCGGCATCGACTTCAGTGCTAACTGCCGGCCCGCGCTCGAGGCTGCTGCGCTGGTTGCGCAGCACGACGGCGCGACGCTGCATGCGGTGCACGTCGCCCCGGACAATCTCGATACTTACGCGCATCTGCGACACGAACTGGGCCCGCAGCTGAGGGCGTTCGTCACGGGGACCACCGCTCGATACCCCGGCCTGGACGTACGGAGCGAGGTGTATCCCTATTCAGGCTACCGGTCCGGCATCCTGGAGTTCGCCGCCCTGGTCACTGCCGACCTCGTTGCAGTGGGTACCCAGGGACACTCCCAACTGCGCGACGTGGTCCTGGGCAGCACGGCGGAAAAAGTGCTGCGCGACAGCACCGTCGCGGTGTGGGCAGCGAAGCCCTAGAAGCGATACTGCAGATCGAGCATCAGCGTGTCGAGCGTCGTGTCGGAGTCGACGTTCAACGCGTCGCCATCGATCCACACCGCCTGGTACTCGAGGCGCGTGTGGAAGGACTCGAGGAAAGTCACGCCGACGCCGATGCCGAACAGGAAGTCGAGCCCGTCATCGTCGCTTTCGCGATAGATCACGTCGCCGGTCTTCAGGTCGGTGAGCTTCTGGTCACTGGTGGCGTCCCACGCGGCCAAACCGCCGCGCGCATAGACCTCCCAGCGCCGCGCGAACGGCAGGATGCCGAGCACGCTCAATTGCGGCACCTTCGCCGAGAACTCGACCTCGTTGCGATAGTAGCCGCCGAGTTCCGGCATGAAGACGTAGTCTTCGTCCCAGCCGATCGTGCCGCCGTCGATGTAGGTGAGTTCGGCGGCGATCCACGGGTTGAAGCGATAACCCGCGTGGAACGAGTACGAGTAGTCGCCGTCGCCCTCGTCGTAGTCGGGATAGTCGCCCCACCAGTAGTAACAGTCGTAGCAGTCGCCGCCGACCTCCACGCTGACGTTGGAGTAGGTGCCACCACCGCCCACGTAGAAGCCGCGCCAGGGTTCCGGGGTCTCCTGGGCTGCGGCTGCGGGGGCAAAGGCGAACAGCGTGACGAGGACGGCGAGGCTGGTCGCCATCCGTGCGACGGGGAGCATGCGGGTCTTCATGACGGACCTCTTCGGGCACGATCGGCTCGTGGCCGATCAAGCTTTTTCTAGGCCCGCGCTTGTTGGCCGGCAATCGTGGTTTGTTCAGGACTCAGTCCAAGGCGGGGGATCCCGGTCAGTTTTTCCCGTTCGCGGGAAGAAGACACGCGAACGGGAAAAAGACCGGAATCCCCCGCTGGAGACACAGCGCCTGAGCGAGCCCGCTTGCTGGGCGTCATCTGCTGCGTGGCCCGAAAGAGCGGTCTCGCACGGCGCACGCAACCGAAGCCTCGACCGAAAAGCTCAGGTGCCGATGCGGCCTCCGTCCATGCGCCGGATCACGACAGTCGCAGAGCGCGGCCGCCGGGGTTGCGCCTGCGTGCCGAAGGGCCACGTGCTGACGGTGGATGGGTTGGACGTCGTCGGGGCACCGAACTGGTTGTTCCAGTAGGTGGTCGACTCCCCTGGGTGCTGCACGTTGACGAACATGGTCCGCTGGTCGGGCGTCATCGTGACGCCGGTGATCTCGCAGCCGCGCGGACCCGTCAGGAAACGGCGCACCTCGCCGCTCGCGGGATCTGCCGCCAGCATGGCGTTGTTCCCGATGTGGTCGTAGCCGCGTGACGCGAGGTTCTGCGACGAATTGGAGATGTCCGTCTGGATCCAGAGAATGCCGCTCGGGTCGACCCAGATGCCGTCGGGAGAGCCGAAGATCGGCTGGTCCGCGGGGACGCGAGCGTCGTACGCGGGGTCGCCGGCGAACAGGAATAAATCCCACGTGAACGCACTATCATCGTTGCGGGCTTCGCGGAAACGCACGATGTGGCCATAGGGGTTGGGGTCACGTTCACTATTGACGGCGGAGCCATTGCCCGTGCCGTTCGTCAGCGTCACGAAAACTTCCTGCGTGTGCGGGTGCACGGAAACCCATTCCGGCCGGTGCAGGCGAGTGGCGCCCACGGCGTCCGCCGCCTGCCGGGTGCGGATCAGCACGTCGGCCTGGTCGGCCCATCCGTTTGCATTCGTGAGCGCGCCCGCGCCGTGGACGAGCGGCAGCCATGTGCCGGAACCGTCGGCGCCGAACCTGGCCACATACAGCGTGCCGTGGTCGAGGGGGCTCTGGCCACGCGCACGCAGCTGGCGCCAGGGCGCACTGCCGACGAACTTGTACAGGTAGTCGCCGTTCTCGTCGTCACCGGAATAAACGACGACCCGTCCCTGGCTCTCGGTGCACGTGGCGCCCTCGTGCTTGATGCGGCCGAGCGCCGTGCGCTTCACGGGGCGCGAAGCCTGGTCGAAGGGGTCGAACTCGACGACCCAGCCGAAGTGGTTCAGTTCGTTGCGGTTGCGTGCAAGGTCGAACCGGGCCTCCGCGCGGTGCCAGTTGTAGCCGAACCCCGCGCGGGTCACGCCGTAGCGGGCTTCGAGTGCCGTCGGCGTCCACGAGGTGTCGTCCGTGCCGAAGTAACCGTTCCAGTTCTCCTCGCACGCGAGGTAGGTGTTCCACGGCGTCACGCCGTGCGCGCAGTTGTTGAGCGTTCCAATGGGAGACGGGGTGATGCTGGACTGGAGCATCGGGTGGCTCGTCGACACCGGACCCGAGAAGTCCATCGGCGTGGTGCCGGTGATGCGGCGATTGCGCTCGTCCTCGTGCACGATGCTCCAGCGTCCGTCGCCGGCTTTGCGCACGGACATGACGCTGACGCCGTGTGCTGCGAGCGCCTTGGCGACCTTTTCGCGTCCGGCCGCGTCATTCGTGATCGCAGAGCCCACCGCGGCGCCGTAAATCTGGCTCGCGTCGGTGTACTCGTGGTTTACCGCCAGCAGTCCTCGAGAATTGCCAAAGGGCGACAGCGGGAAATAGTGCATGCCGTCGTGATTGAAACCGACCTGGAGCGCCTGCTCGGCAGCTGTGTTGGACGCATCTTCCTTGAAGCCCGGAGCACTCGGGAGCAGGGGGGTGCCCCAGGGGGCCAGCAACTGCCACGTGTATCCGTCCGGAAGACGGATCGCATCGTCGCTGCTCGGCTCGACCGGCGTGAAGCGCAGGCGCGAGTTCGCGACGTTCCCGGGTTCCGCAAGGGCCTGCCCCGGCGCAAGCGCGGCGCCGCCGAAAAATCCAGTGGCCGCCACGGCGAGCGTTCCCTGCAGGAACGTGCGCCGCTCGAAGCGGGCCTCGATCATCTCCTGGAGGTGAGGGTTGCCCGAGTCGTTCGAGCCGATGTCATCCGTATCGTGCATGTGCGTTCTCCGTCTGTGCGCCTGCGTATGGGGAGCCCGGGAGCCGCTTCTCGGTGCATTCGCATCCGGGCCGCGCGATTGCACTACGGCCGCGTGAAGGCTTCGTGTCGGGCAGATGACGGAACGGAGAAATGAAGTGAGTGCGGCGAGGTCGCCACGCCGGCGGTGAGTCAGCCCCGCAGGCTTCGCACGTACGCGGCGATCCTCCCTGCCGCGGCAACGCAATCTTCGACTGATGCGACCAGCGAGATCCGCACCCGACCGCGGCCGGGATTTCCAGAGGGCGTATTCCGGGCGAGATAGGATCCTGGCAGGACCGTGACGTGCTGCCGCTCGAAGAGTCCGCGGGTGAAGGCTTCGTCGTCGCCGACGTCCAGCCAGAGGTAGAAGCCGCCCTCAGGAATCGCGACGTTCCGCTGCAGCGCCTCGCCGAGGATCGGCGTGACGCGCGAGAACTTTTCCCGATAGAGGCGTCGGTTCTCGACGACGTGCGCTTCGTCCTGCCAGGCGGGCAGGCTCGCGAGCTGCGTGTGCTCGGGCACGGCACAGCCGTGATAAGTCCGGTACAGCCGGTAGCGCGCAAGGAACTGCGGATCGCCCGCGACGAAGCCCGAGCGCAGGCCGGGCACGCTCGAACGCTTCGAGAGGCTGTGGAACACTACGCAGCGCTCGAAACTCGTGTTGCCGGCCTGCCAGGCCGCCTGCAGCAGGCCGGGCGGCGGCGTCGATTCGTCGAAATACAGCTCCGAATAGCACTCGTCCGAGGCCACCACGAAGCCGTAACGTGCCGAGAGTTCGAGTGCACGGCGCAAGTACGCTTCCGGCATGACCGCCCCGGTGGGGTTGCCGGGCGAGCAGAGAAACAGCACCTGGCAGCGGTTCCAGGTCGCCGCGTCGACCGCATCGAGGTCCGGCAGGAAGCCGTTGGCTTCGGTGCAGTTGAGGAAGTGCGGCTCGGCGCCAGCGAGCAGCGCCGCGCCTTCGTAGATCTGATAGAACGGATTGGGCATCACCACGAGCGGTCGGGACGCCATGGCCGAGGTCCGGTCCTGCTCGGAGTCGACCGCCGCCTGCACGAACGAGAACAACGCCTCGCGCGTGCCGTTGACAGGGAGCACCATCGTCTCGGCATTCACCGCCGCTGTCGGTAACTCGAAGCGACGCTCGAGCCACCGCGCGATGGCTTCACGCAGCGACGGCAGGCCCAGCACCAGTGGATACGTGCCGAGCGTGTGCAGCGCGCCAGTCAACGCGGCGCCGATGAACGCCGGGGGCGTGTGCTTGGGCTCGCCGATCGACAACGGGATGTGACGCGTGTCGGCGGGCGGCCGGGCATCGGACAGCAGCGATCGCAGCCGCTCGAACGGGTAGGGCTGCAGCAGGTCGAGTCGGGGATTCACGAACCGACTTCGGTCAGGCCAGGCGCTGCTGCGAGTCGCGTCGATCGACGGCGGCCATGATGCCTTCCTGCAGTCGCTTGAGGGCATCCTCGGACAGGGTGCGGCCCTGGCCGTCCGTAATGTAGAAGACGTCTTCAGCGCGCTCGCCGATGGTCATGATCTTGGCGGTGATCACGTCGATCTGTT
>Ga0105090_10002543_pt1 | contig 10177 bp, 6 predicted proteins | sample PPLLak3March2015_FD_79110 | JGI IMG/M metagenome (GOLD analysis project Ga0105090, IMG submission 79110) | Freshwater sediment microbial communities from Prairie Pothole Lake near Jamestown, North Dakota, USA - PPLs Lake P7 Core (1) Depth... | ecosystem: Environmental > Aquatic > Freshwater >... | reverse complement strand
GACATCGCTTCGCTCGACGGCATCGACTACTACAAGCAGCAGACGTCGAGCACCTGGCAGGCCAGCTGGGTGAACGGTGCGGCCAGCTTGCAGAAGGTCGAAGCCGACTGGGGTGACAACCTCACCAGCGCCGCGCTGTCGGCGAACCAGGTGATCCGTGTCGAGACGGTGCTGCGCCAGTACAAGGGTGGCTCGTCGTGGGCGGATACCCAGAGCATGGTCGGCTACCCCATGAAGCTGCTGTTCGGCGAGGGGAAGACGGAAATGCAGGGCACCCCGGGTGTCGCCACCGACGCCACCGAGCGCCGGGTCTACACGGTCACCGCACGGCTGACGATCGAGAAGATCAACACCGACGGCAGTCTGGACATGGCCACGACGCAGGCCTGTGGCTTCGACGGCACGATCGCACAAGGCTTGGCCATGGCGGACGGTACGCAGGCGCCGAAGTACGCGGCCGAGATCAACGTCGGTGGTAGCCAGACCTATGGCTTCAACTGGCGCATCAACTCGTGCACCTCGACGAGCAAGACAGGCAAGTGGCGCTTCACGTTCTCGCTGGAACCGGACGCGAGGATCGGCAGCTCGACCCTGCTGAACAACACGTTGATCGAGAGCTTGCACCCATCTGAGACCGCGGCAACGCTTGATCCGAATGGGAAGTTCTTCAGCATCGAAGCTACGGTGAACTGAGCTTTCGCGGCCTGTTCACACAAGAGCGCCCGGCAGAGATGCCGGGCGCTTTTTTCTTGATGGTGCGCCCGGCGCAGGCGCACCCTTGTGGCCCATGCCGACGGCTGCTGTGCGGGTGGCGGCGGCGGGAAGCGGGGCGCGTCGCCTGAGTCAGGCCTTGCCCGCCGCGATCGCGGAGAGCCGATCGACGTCGATGTCGACGCATCGGCGTTGATGCTCCTCGAGCAAGCCCTCGCGGCGGAAGTCGCCGAGCAAGCGCGCCACGCTGACCGGCGCGATGGCCAGCAGATCGACCAGATCGCTGCGGCGCAGGCGCAGCGGTTCGCCAGGCGCCAGCGCGCTGCGCAGGTGCAGCAGCGCGCGTGCGAGGCGCGCACGGGCTGAACCATGGCCGAGTTCGGCGACGATGCAGTCGGCGTCGTCGATCGCTCGCTGCCAGTCCTTGTGCAGGCGCTCGGCCACCGCGGGCTGCTCTGCGCGCATCTGTTCGATGCGCGCCAACGGAATGCGGCAGGCCATGCCGGGGTGGATCACGTAGGCCGAGTGGCTGTGCGGCTCGCCCAGCATCGCGCACAGCCCGGTCACGCCGTCGCGCAGCACCAGGCGGACGATGCAATCGCCGCCTTCGGGGCTTGGCATCGTTTCCTTGACGATGCCTGACTGGACGACGTAGATCGCCTGGCCGATGGTGCCGCGTTCGTACAGCCGTGCGCCGGCCCGCAAGGGAACGCGCATCGCCGCCGGCAGGCCGTCGCTGGCCAGCGGCACACGGCCGGCCGGCAGCCGCGTGGCCACGTCGCACAGCAGGCACAGCGGGTGGCCCGTCGCCGCGCCGCCGGACTCTTCACCCGGCCAGGTGCAAGCCACCTGTTGGCGGGCAGGCTGCATCGCTGTCTGTTGCGCTTTATGTGACGACATCGGCATCTCGTTGCATTCTCGGTGGCGCGCGACAGGGTGGGCACCTCCAGCGCCGCGCGTCCGATCGTAGATCGTCCCCATCTGTGTCAATTGCTACGCATCGCTGCGGCGTCGAGTGGCGGAGGTTGCGATAGCGCAAGTGGCGGGAGCCACGCTGCGACAAACTGTAACTGTTCGCATACCCCGTGGAGCATGCGGCATTGGAGGGGTCATCGTTGGGAATCGACGGGCCTTGCAGTCAATAAACCGGAGCAGTTCGTGAAAGACTTTGCCTTGAAGAAGGTTCTGCCCTTTGCCGCGCTCGGAGTGGCCGGAGCGGTGGGGCTCGCCTACGCAGCCACTTTCGTGACCGAGATTCGGCTTGATCCTGAGATCACGCTGAGCGAGGGCAACAACGGCCACAAGCCCAAGCTGATGCGCTCGGTAGACGGCACGCTGGTCTCCGTATTCGGCGATTCGCCTGCCGGAGCACAGAGCGTGTACGACACCAAGGCGGCGGCCGAGCGGCTGGCGCGCGACATCTTCGTCAAGTGGTGCAAGCCGACGCCGGACAGCGACACGACAACACCGGCCGCGGAGCGCATCACCTGCAACAAACCGGAGGAATGGACCAAGGCCATCACGGCCTCCGGTACCGCTGGCAACCTCTCGAACTCGGCGCTGCTGTCGAGCGTCAGCACGGCGTGGCAGGGCGGTGACCCGGTTGCCAACCGGCTGCCCTTCTACGGCGATGCGGAGAAGCCGAATATCAAGCAGAGCGGCCCGGTGATGGTGGTGACATGGATCGGCGCCTATTGCCCGGATGGCGATCTGCGCACCGAAGGTGCTCAGCCCTCGGCGCAGCGCGCCGTTCGCTACCTCGAGCGCGACAGCCGTGTCATCCCGTTCCACTGCACCTGGGCGGCGTACTCGGTTGACAACGGCAAGATCTGGAGCGTGCCTGTCCAGCTCAGCAACGGCGAGCGCGATGCCAAGCAGGACGCGAGCGGCGGCACCTACGACGGCGCCACGAACACTGCGCGCCTGAACATCTCGTGGCAGGAAGACCCCGAGGGCCTGCAGCTCGGCGAGGCCGACGGCCCGGGTGACGGGGCCTCTGGCGCCAACGTGACCGGCGGCACCGACGTCTGGTACACGCACGCCACGGTGAACAGCGCCACCGGCGTCTTCACCCTCGCGCCGCCCGCCACCGGCCCTGGTACGGACCGTGCCCTCGGCCACCGCGTCAGCGACAACTGGGAGTTCGAGCAGAAGTTCGGCTTGCCCGGCCAGATCACCAACGTGTTCGATGCGACGGGTGCACCGGTCGACGGCAAGTCCGTCGAGAACGGCATCGCCGGCGCCTCGCGCGCGAACATCGGCATGGTCGGCACGACAACCGTGCTGGCGTGGGAGGAGACCAAGGGAGCCGGCGGCCTGGACGAAGGCAAGTTCATCCGCTACCAGTCCTTTGCCTACAACCAGCCGCCCAGCCTGCTGGCCGACAAGGCCGGCTGCCTGATCAGCGATCCGAAGCGCAGTGCCAAACGGGTTCGCTTCCTGACGCAGAGTGCTGCCGAGGCCACAGGCGCCGTGGCACCGGCAGTGCCGAACCGCAGCGGCGTGAACCTCGCGATCTTCTGGCGCGAAGGCGTGGCCGACAAGGGCGGGCCGTCGGACATCATCGTGCGCCGCGGCATGGTCAACCCGACCGTGCCGAGCAGCCAGCAGAGCGGTCTGAGCCCGGCCCGCATGGTGCCGGCGGTCGACGCAAACTGCCGCACCTCGGTGTTCGCCGAGACGCAACTGCTGAACAATGCACGGGCCGAGAACGTCAGCAGCCGTGCCCTGACGCTGACCGCGGCCGACAACGGCCTGGCGGACGATACCGAGGTCAACAACGTGGAGAACTCGCTGGCGCACCGCGGCGTGCTGCGTGGCGATGAGTTGTGGGTCGGCTACGAGTACACCAGCGACCTGGTGAAGATGTGGGCGCAGATCGACAACTACAACTTCTGGCTGCGCAAGTTCAGCTACGACCCGGCCACCGGCGGTGGCTGGGCGCTGCCGACCAACGTGACGAACATCGACGACAAGCGCATCAACGTGCGCGAGCCGCGCATCTTCGGCACACCGGCGAGCAACACCAGTGCAGGCTTCTGCGAGAAGAACGACCCGGCCACGGCCACGGACCCGACGTTCTGCCAGAACCGCAGCGTGGTCTACCTGATGTGGGGCACGCAGGAGAACGTGTCGCCCTTCGACCCGGACGGCGGTGACGACCTCGGCGTGTATGGCACGGTGAGCCAGGATGGCGGCGCGACCTTCATCCCGGCGGTGCGCATCTCCGAGGAGATGGGCAGCGTGTTCGACGACGACGAATCGGCTTTCGAGACGCAGCCGCAGGCACGTCCGGACGGCAAGAGGTTCTACGCCGTGTTCAATACCGAGAACGCCACGACGCTGGCCTCCAATGCCAATTACATCAGTGGTTCGGTGGTTGAGGTGGAGGTGCCGGAACCCGTCGTCCCAACGGACGAAGGCGGAGACGGTGGCGGTGGCGGCGGCTGCGCGATGGGCAACGGCAGCGCGCCGTTCGACCCGACGCTGCCGCTGCTCGCCGGCCTCGGCCTCGCGGGTCTCGGCTTGCGGCGTATCGCAGCCCGTCGCCACTGACGCGGGTGAGGACTGCACGGCCGGCTTGGGCTGGCCGATGCAGGTGGCTGCCTGGCAACAGAAAGGGCTTCCACATACGTGGGGCCGGTTGCCAGAGCGGGGCGGTGCGGGCGCATGGACGAACGGGCCATGTCCTGCACCGGCGATCGAGCCGCGCCATGCAACGACGCAACGTGTGAATGGGATCAGAGAGCGTCGGTGACGTGCCTTGCCGAGCAAGGCAGTCGTCGACAGTCAGCAGCAGTAAATCCAAGGAGAAGTGCATGAAACTGAATCATCGGGAACTCCGCGCCATCAGCGCGGCGGTGCTCATGGCTTGCGGAGCCCCGCTCGCCTCGGCAGCCGAGACCGTGCCGCCCGTGCTGGGCCAGACCATCGTGGTGACCGGTGCGAGCCCTGCCGACGCGGCGCCGACGGCCTGTACGGCCGGCGTGACGGTGAGTTGCGCAAACCTGCGCTCCGCCATTGCCCATGCCAACACCAACGACAACGGCACCGCTGACGCGCCGAAGTACGACCGCATCGTGCTGGACAACGGCAGCACGCACACGCTGACGGTCACGGGAGCCGGCGAAGGCGCCGCGGCCACGGGTGACCTGGACATCCTGTCGCACATCACCATCGAGACAGCGAATCCGCTCGACTACGCCAACAAGGCGACCATCGCCGGCGGCACCGGTTTCGGTGATCGCCTGCTCGACATCAACTCGCCACCGACGGGCGTGACCCCGGCAGCCGCGGTCATCGTGAAACTGAACAACCTGGTGCTGACCAAGGGCCAGGGCGTGTACATGAACGGCGGCGCGATCTACGCCAACGACGGCGCCAGCTTGACGATCACGCGCAGCACGATCACCGACAACTTCGCGAGTTGGGATGGCGATTTCGACGATCCCGCCGACCCGGCCGATACGTTCACCAACGAGGTCCAGGGCAGCGGCGGTGGCATCTACAGCAAGGGTGCATTGAACATCTCGTTCTCCACGCTGAGCAAGAACACCGCGAAGACCGTCGTCGGCACGCTGGAGTACCAGAAGAACGGCAATGGCGGCGCGATCTACTCCAGCCAGGCCGCGACGATCAGCGACAGCACGATCGGCGGTGAAGGCGCGGGCAACGCTGCCGTCAACGGTGGCGGCCTGCAGATGGCGGGCGGCAACAAGCTGCAGGTTGAGCGCACCACCTTCAGCTACAACGACGCGATCAGCGGCGGCGGCATCAACGTCGTCTCGCCCTCGGCGCAGCCGTTCACGATCACCAACTCGACGTTCTCCGCCAACCACGTCACCGACTCGGGCGCGGGCATCAATACGAACTCGAGCGTGACGATCCTGAACACCACGATCGCCAACAACGTCAAGGACTCGAGCAACAAGGGTTCGGGCCTGAACCTGGTCGGCGGTACCGCGACGCTGAAGAACACGCTGCTGGCGAACAACCTCGGCGGCGGCGTCTCGGCCAACTGCGGCATGGTCGGTTCCGGCACGCTGCCCGTGGTCAGCGGTGGCGGCAACTTGGCGACCGACGGCACCTGCAACCTCACGCTCGCCAGCGATCAGCAGAACGTTGCCGATGCGCTGATCGGGCCGCTGGCGCTGAACGACAACACGCTGAACGGCACGCTGACGCATGCGCTGCTGACTGGCAGCCCGGCAGTCGACAAGGGCGTCACCGACGGTTGCCCGAGCGGGGACCAGCGAGGCTCGGTGCGTCCGTTCGACGCGCTCGTCATCGGCACGAAGGTCTGCGACATCGGCGCCTACGAGGTATGGATCGACCGCAAGGATCTGGCCATCACCAGCATGATCGCGGCCCCGACGCGGGTGGAGGTGAACCAGGACTCGACCATCACGCTCACCGTGCTGAACACCGCGACGGCGACCGCAACCGGCGTCGTGCTGACCGGCACCCTGCCCAGCGGTGCGACGCTCACGTCCGGCACCTTCAACGGCGGTACCTGCAATGGCAGCGGCACGACGGTGACCTGCAGCCTTCCGGACCTCACGCCGGCCGGCCTGCCGTTGACCGTCACGCTGGTCGTCAAGGTCGCGAGCGCCGGCGAGAACATCGTCAGCGCGACGGTGACTTCGGACGCCATCGACCCGGTGGAGAGCAACAACACCGCCAGCGTCGCGCTGTTGGGCCTGACGAATGCCGACCTCAACCTGACAGCGACCGCAACCGCATTCGAGACCGCCGCGCAGGGCACGGTGACGCTGAACATCCTGAACCAGGGTGCCGGCGATGCCAGGAACGTCGTGCTGACCGGATCGGTGCCTGACGGCGTGACGCTGGTGAGTGTCAGCGACGCTGCGTTGTGCAGCACCAGCGGCTCGGCGTTCACCTGCACGATCCCCGAAATCCTGGCCAATGCCAGCCGGGCGATTACGCTGACGGTGAGTTCCGCAGTCGCCGGCAGCTACACCGCGACGGCCGGCGTGACCGGCGACATCGTCGACGCCGACGCCACGGACAACTCGGTCAGCGCCACCATCACGGTGAGCGCCCCCGTCGTGGTGGTCGCGCCGGATGACGGCGACGACGGCGGTGGCGGCGGTTGCACGATGGGCAACGGCCGCGCGCCGTTCGACCCGACGCTGCCGCTGCTCGCCAGTCTGGGCCTCGCCGGTCTCGGCCTGCGGCGCATCGGAGCCCGTCGCCGCTGACGAGCGTGAGAAGTGCACGGCCGGGAGATCCGGCCGATGCGGTGGGGCTGCCTGGCAACGGGCAGCCCCTTTTTCTTGGGGCCGCTTCCCATAGCGGGGCGGCGTCGGCGCGTGGATGAATGGCCAGACTGCAGTGCAGTAGCGGCCCGCGAAGTTGCCCCCTTGGCATCGGCTGATTCAGAGCCTTCGCCCTGCCTTCCTGCAGCGTGTACATGCGACGATCACGCCCATGGCACGTGACCCCGTTCGCAGCGTTGATTCGAGCCTGGCCGGCGAATGCGGGCTGATGCGCCCCGCCGCGGGCTGGTGGCACTGGCTGGGCGATGCACACACCGGGGCGGCCGTGATCGCTGCGCTGCCGGTATGGCTCGGGCTGGGCATGCTGGTGGGCGACCACATGCAATCGGTCGCCGGCTGGCGTGCGTGGATCTGGTTCGTGCTGCTGTGGCCCTTTGCCGAGGAACTGGTGTTCCGTGGCGTGCTGCAGGGACAGTTGCTGCGGCTGTCCTCGGCCCGGCGGGTCGGCCCGTTGACGCTGGCGAACCTGTGCACGACGGCCGGCTTCGTGGCGATGCATTTGCCGAGCCAGCCGCCGCTCTGGGCTCTGGCGGTCGCAGTGCCGTCGGTTCTGTTCGGGCACCTGCGCGACCGGTTCGGCAGCGTGCTGCCGCCCATGATGCTGCACGCCTACTACAACGCCGGCTTCGCCCTTACCGCTTGGTGGGTTCACCGCTGAGCCCGTCGCGGTGCTGCCTTGGTTGACGAGGCACGAGCGTCTGCGCATGTATCCGCCAGACCGCCGGCACGTTGCGCGCACTCAACGCACGCGCCGATGCGCCTCCTAGGATTACCCGTATCTGTATGGCTGGTGTCGGGCCTGATCTTCGATCGGGCCGCATCGAGCTTGAGAGGAGAGCGGAAATGCTAAACAAGAGTCTGAAGTCAGTGGTGTCGATGGCCGCGGTATCGATGCTCGTTGCGTGCGGCGGTAGCGACGATGATCCGGCGCCGGAGCCCACGCAGACGGCGATCGGGACGATCAGCGCCTTTGGCAGCGTCGTCGTCAACGGAGTGCGTTTCGACGACTCTGGTGCCCGCATCAGCATGAACGATGCGACAAGTGCGCGCAACCAGTTGCGTGTGGGCATGGTGGTGCGCGTGCAGGGCCGGATCCACGGTGATGGCACGGGTGTCGCCCAGAGCATCGACTACAACGACTGCGTGCGCGGCCCGATCACGGCGATGAACCAGGTGGAGAACAAGGTCACCGTGCTCGGCCAGACCGTTCAGTTGGATGAGGAGACCGTCTTCGACGGCGTGGCCTTGCGCGACATGAATGGTTTTGCCATCGGCGACCAGGTCGAGATCAGCTGCCATCCCGACCCGGTGAACAAACAGATGCGCGCCTCGCGCATGGCGTACCAGGAGCAGTTCCGGAACGGCATCACCGAGCTTGAAGTCAAGGGTCTGGTGAGCAACCTCACGGCGAACAGCTTCACGATCAACGGGTTGACCGTGAACATGGCCGGGATCGCCGCCGGCGACCGGCCAACCGGGCTGGCCAACGGCATGACCGTCGAGGCCGGCGGCAAGAACTTTGCCAACGGTCTTCTCACGGCCGACCGGCTGCGCGACCGCGATCGTGACCGCATCAGCTACCCTGACGCCGACGGCCTCGAGGTCGAGGGTTATGTGTCCGACTTCGTGTCGATCGCGAACTTCAAGGTGTCAGGCCAGGCGGTCAACGCCGAGAACGCCACGGTCAAGAACGGTACCGCGGCCGACATCCGCAACGCCCTGAAGGTCGAGGCGGAAGGCACGATGTCGAACGGCGTGCTGGTCGCCAAGGTTCTGGTCATCAAGCTGCAGGCCAATGTGCGCGTCGAGGCCGGGCTTCAAGGCCTGGATCCGGCGGTCAACAGCATCACATTGCTTGGGCAGGCGGTCAATGTGAATGCCGATACGACGATCGTGGACACGATCGCCAGCGCCGATCAGCCGGCGGTCATCGCGCTGAGTTCGCTCAAGGCGGCTGACCGGCTCCAGGTCAAGGCCTACCGGGATACAGCAGGTGCCCTGGTCGCCACGCGTGTCGAGCGTACCGCCGCCAGCCCGCTGGTGGTGGTCAAGGGGCCCGCCGATGCGAAGGAGCCGAACACGGGCTTGACGCTGTCTGGCTTTGGCGTCGCGACCGGCGTGAACACGCTGTATCGGGATATCAACCAGATCACCGTGGATGCCACCACCTTCTACGGTAGCGTACAGGTGCCGCCCGCGGTGCCGTCCATCGTGCACGCCCGCGGTGTGGTCGCCACTCTGGCAACGAATGTTGTCGATGCCACACGCAGCAACAGCACGGTGGGCGAACTCGAACTCGCGAGCGGAGGGAACTGACGCGTGGTCTAGGGACCGGCTGCTACGCATTGATCCGATCCTGCTCGATGCGGGCAGGATCGGTTGCCCGTTGAAGTGGCCGGGCGTTGCCGATCATTGATCGGCGTCGGCATGCTCGGGTACAGCGAAAGTTCTTCAAGTCCACTCTGTCGGGGGCATTGCCGTGGCGACCGGAGCGCCATCCGCGTTCATACAGGCCAGGAGCACGGCCTTCGTCGGCGCCGGCGACCGGCCGACTGCCGATGGCCCCGCTCGAACGCGAAACATGCAGCGTATCCCCTGATCAGCCTCGGGTTGCCCGGGAAAATATACTCATGCACCTATCAACCAAGGAGCCCATAGACATGACCGCAACTCGCAGAACCTTCATGATCCAGGCCGCCGCCTGCGGCTCGGTCCTGGCCGCAGGTTCGGCCATCGCGCAGCCGGCGCGCATCGACGAAAAAGACGCCCAGGCCGTCGCTCTGGGCTACGTGCACGACACGACCAAGGCCGACACCAAGAAGTTCCCCAAGCACAGCAACGACCAGAAGTGCAACAACTGCGCGCTGTACCAGGGCAAGGCCGCCGACGCCTGGGGTGGTTGCCCGCTCTTCGGCGCCAAGCAGGTCGCCGGGCCAGGCTGGTGCAGTGCCTGGGCCAAGAAGGGCTGATGGAGACGCGGCCTGTCGGGCCGCATGACGGACCGTCAAGTCGAATGGCGCGATCGGGTCCACCTCGACCCGGTCGCGACCGTTGAACGGTCATCCGCTGAACTTCGTCGGCGGGCGACACTCCGCTGACCGCCCCCTGCGCGCCTGAACGGAAGCCGCGGCCTCCGCCCCAGTTTCAGCGCGTGACCGCCGCTCCGT
>Ga0105090_10002542_pt1 | contig 10186 bp, 7 predicted proteins | sample PPLLak3March2015_FD_79110 | JGI IMG/M metagenome (GOLD analysis project Ga0105090, IMG submission 79110) | Freshwater sediment microbial communities from Prairie Pothole Lake near Jamestown, North Dakota, USA - PPLs Lake P7 Core (1) Depth... | ecosystem: Environmental > Aquatic > Freshwater >... | reverse complement strand
GCCGACTTCGTCACGGCGCTGTACCAGAACGTCCTCAACCGGCTGCCGGATGCCGGCGGCCTGGCCTTCTGGGTCAATCAGCTCGATGGCGGCACGATCACCCGGCCGGACACGCTGATCGGCTTCTCGGAGTCGACCGAGAACCAGATGGCGCTGATCGGCGTCCTGCAGCAGGGGATCGAGTACCTGCCGCTGGGGTAGGGCAGGGCAGGATCAGAGTGCCTGACTTCGCGGCCGTCGTTAGACCGCAATTGGCGCGGGTTGCCAAGCCTGTGCAGGAACCACGTCAATAGGCCTGAATCAACACCTCGGCCGGGATCGCGAGCTTCTCGTGCAGCGCCCGTGCCTGCTCCATCGACAGGCGACGCTTGCGGCGCAGCACCTCATGAACCCGTTGCCGTGACCCGAAAATTGCCTGCAGGTCGCGCGGCGTGAGGCCACGTTGCTCGATCGCGAACTCGATCGCCGCCACAGGATCGGGCGCTGGCACGGCGTGATGCTCGGCCTCGTAGCGCTCGACCATCAGCATCAGCAGTTCGAACTCCGCTTCCTCCGACGATCCCGCCGCCGGTGGCTCGTCGAAGTATCGGGCGAGACGCGTCAGCGCACGCCGGTAGCTGGCTTCGGTCTTGACCAGCTCGATCTCAACTGTCTTTCTTGCCATGAACCCCACCTCTGAAGTCGATCGTCGCCGCGTCTACGCGGTCGTACTCGGAGTGCGTCCCGAAGAACTTGACGTACCCAGCGCGGTGTCGATAGTTGAAGGACACGATCAGCCGGTAGGCATTGCCGGCAATGTTGAACACGACTCGGTTGTTCGCGATCACCGATGCCTTCGGAAACTGCCGCTTGATTTCCTCGGGAGATGCCCAGCTTGCGGCGACCGCCTCCGAATACCACGCGCGGAGTGCCTCGCGCGCCGGCGCGTACGACCTTGCGTAGTGCTCGATCGCGCTCCGATTGAAGATGCGCATGCGGCATTCTGTCACCAAAGTGGTGACGGCTCAATGACTGCCGTCCCGTGGCCGCCTGCGGGTGGGAGGTTCTGGCCGGGTGCGAAGCCGTCGCAGGCGTCGGCGCTGATGGTCCCCGCCTAGCAGTAGCTGGACTTCCGGCACGGAGCCGTGTCTACTGCGCCGCTGCCGTTGCCCGGCAGCAGCCCTCTTCTCCAGCCCTTTCCTCCCGACGGGACTCCAATCCACATGGCCAGTTCGCCAACCACCTTTACAGGTGACATCACCGCCCTCGTCGCGGCGCCGGGGGTCAAGCCCCAGATCGATGCGCTGGTCGCTGGCTCCAAATGGGGCACCGGACCGGCAGGCACCGCCGCTTCGCTGACCTTCTCGTTCCCGGCCACGGTGGCGGCGTTCGATACCCGAGCCGGCATCCCCGGCAACTACAACCCGAGCGAGCCGCTGGGCGAGGGCTTCGCCGCCAAGCTGACCAACTTCTCGGCCTTCAGCGCCGAGCAGCAGGAAGCGGCGCGCCAGGTGCTGCAGGCGTTTGCAAACGTCGCCAACCTGAGCTTCACTGAAGTCGCTGCCGACACCGTCGATGCCGGCGTGCTGCGCTTCGCGAATACCGCGGCGCCGGGACTCTCGGCGACCTCGTGGGGCGAGTCGCACTGGCCGCAGGATTTCGCCGGCGCCGGCGACACCTGGATGAACTCGGTCTTCCTCTTCCCCGAGGGTTGGGCGCGCGGCACGCAGAACTTCCTGACGCTGCTGCACGAGGCGGGCCACGCGCTGGGGCTCAAGCATCCGCACGACACGGGTCCCAGCGGTACGTACACCGGCTGGCCCCAGAACACCACGGTACTGCCCACGACCGACGGCGGTACCACGCTCGCCAACGAGTCGACGCAGTCCATGGTCATGGCCTACAACGACATTCCGGGCCTCAGCGAGTTGAACGGGCTGGCGTTGCAGTCGGACTTCGCGCCGACGACGCCGATGCGCTGGGACATCGCCGCGCTGCAATTCCTGTACGGCGCCAACATGACCTACAACGCCGGCGACACCATCTACACCTACGCCGGCAACGCCCGCTACAACCAGACGATCTGGGACGCCGGCGGCAACGACACCATCGTCGCCACCGGTACGCAGGCAGTCGAGATCGACCTGCGCCCGGCGCAATGGAGCAAGCTCGGCCAGCCGATGACCTTCTCGACGCGCGACAGCGTCAACGCGGTGGTCGCCGCGCAGCCGCAGTTCAACGACGCGTACACGGTCTTCCTCTACGACACGGTGGCGATCGAGAACGCGGTCGGCGGCGGCGGCAACGACGGCTTGATCGGCAACGACTTCGGCAACTGGCTGCTGGGCGGTGCCGGCAACGACATCCTTCTCGGTCTGCTTGGTTTCGATTTCGCCCAGTACCTGGGCAATCTCGGCAGCTACCTCATCGGCCGCAACGGCGCCACGATCACCGTTTCCGGCCCCGACGGCGCGGACAGTCTCACGGGCATCGAGCGGGCCCAGTTCGCCGACCTCGCCCTGGCCTTCGACATCGACGGCAACGCCGGCCAGGCCTATCGCCTCTACCAGGCCGCCTTCGCCCGCCAGCCGGACCTCGACGGCCTTAGCTTCTGGATCGGGCAGATGGACCTCGGCGCCGCGTTGTCGACGGTTGCCGGCCAGTTCATCGGCAGCGCCGAGTTCGTTGCCAAGTACGGCACTAACCCGACCAACGAACAGTTCGTCACGCTGCTGTACCAGAACGTCCTGAACCGGCTGCCCGATGCCGGTGGGCTGGCCTTCTGGGTCAATCAGCTGAACGCCGGCACCATCACGCGGCCGGAAGTGCTGATCGGCTTCTCCGAATCGACGGAGAACAAGGCCAACGTGCTGCCGGCGATCGACAACGGCATCACCTATCGCGCCGGCTCGATCGTGGTGGGCTCTCCGGCCGGCGACAGCCTGCGCGGCACCGGCAGCCCTGATTCGCTCAGCGGCGCCGACGGCAGGGACGTGCTCGCCGGGCTCGGCGGCAACGACCGTATCGACGGCGGCGCCGACCTCGATGTCAGCGTCTACCGCGGCGCGCGCAGCCTGTACACGGCGACGCTGAACGGCACCGACCTCGCCGTCACCGACAGCACCGGGCTCGACGGCGCCGATCTGCTGTCGCTGGTGGAACGGTTGCAGTTCTCGGACCTGAACCTCGCCTTCGACATCGGCGGCACGGCGGGGCAGACCTACCGGCTGTACCAGGCCGCCTTCGCCCGCACGCCCGATATCGGAGGGCTGAGCTTCTGGATCAGTCAGATGGACAAGGGTGCAGCCTTGCCGCAGGTCTCGGCGGCGTTCATCGGCAGCGCCGAGTTCGTTTCCAAGTACGGCGCCAACCCCAGCAACGGCGACTTCGTCACGCTGCTGTACCAGAACGTGCTCGGCCGCGCGCCGGATGCCGGGGGGCTGGCCTTCTGGGTCAACCAGCTCGATGGCGGCACGATCACCCGGCCGGATACGCTGATCGGCTTCTCGGAGTCGACCGAGAACCAGATGGCGCTGATCGGCGTGCTACAGCAGGGGATCGAGTACCTGCCGCTGGGGTAGCGCAGCAGGGCATGGCCACGTTTCCGGTTGCGCCGCGACTGTGTGATTGCTTCCGCGGCAGTCCCCGCGCAGTGCGCCCGCCTTGCGGCCGCTGCTGGTCGCCGGCTCGTCCCCGGCCTGCGCAGGATTTCGCTTGTAAGCTGCCGCCGCCCGCCTCGCGGCGCAGCGCGTTCGTTGCAAGGTGCCCAGGCAGCCGGGGTCCCCGGCAAAGAGTCAAGTAACCCCCAGACACAGGCAAGACGATGGCCAACATCTACGGCAAGGACGACAGCGAATACCTGCCAGGCACGCCGTTCGACGACTCCATCTTTGGCAACGGCGGCAACGACAGGCTCGACGGTCTTGCCGGCAACGACTGGCTCTGGGGCGGAACCGGCGTCGACACGTACTACGGCGGTACCGGTTTCGACCTGGTGTTCTTCGAGGACGGCGTGCAGGGCGCCATCGTCAATCTGCAGACGAACACGATCGCCAACGACGGCTTCGGCAACGCCGAGGTGGTGTTCGACGTCGAAGGCGTGCACGGCAGCCGGCAGGCCGACCACATCACCCTGGGCAACGACGGCGGCTACACGTTCGGTCGTGCCGGCAACGACACGCTGTTCGGCGGCGCCTTCGACAACCAGTTCTACCCGGGCAGCGGCACCGACTTCATCGACGGCGGCGGCGGTCTCAATGCGGTCGGTTATCTCGACGACACCTACGACGGCGCGGGTCCGAGCGCCGTCGGCGTAACCATCGACCTGGCCGCCGGCTATGCGATCGACAACTGGGGCTTCAAGGACGTTTTGGTCAACGTGCAATTCGCCTCGGGGTCGTACCGTGACGACTTGCTCTACGGCACCGACGGGTACAACGCGCTGAGCGGGGACGCAGGCAACGACCTGCTCGTCGGCCGCGGCGGCCATGACTGGCTGAACGGCGGCCCGGGCAACGACACGATCCAGGGCGGCGAGGGCGACGACAACCTGCTCGGCGGCGCGGGCAACGACCTCCTCGATGGCGGCGACGGCGGTTCCGACAACGCCGACTTCGCGGGCTCCAGTGCCGGCTATGCGGGGCCGTCCAAGGGCGCGTTCGTCGATCTCGAAGCCGGCTACGCGATCGATGGCTGGGGCGACAAGGACACGCTGACGGGCATCGAGAACATCGGCGGCACGCCATTTGGTGACACGCTGAACGGCGACTCCCTGCCCAACAACCTCGCCGGCACCCAGGGCGCCGATCTGCTCATCGGCCGCGCGGGCAACGACTACCTCTCGGGCGGGGAGGGCAGCGACACCGTCGACGGCGGCGATGATCACGACAACGTCTATGGCGACGGCGGCAACGACCTGCTGCGCGGCGGCAAAGGCAATGACCACGTCGACGGCGGCGACGGCGACGATTTGCTCGAAGGCGGCGCCGGGCTGGATCGGCTCTTTGGCGGCGCGGGCGTCGACACCGCTTTCTATTCCGGCAAGCGAGTCGACTACACGGTCTGCATGGCCAACGGCCAGACCTTTCTGATCCCGCTGCGCAGCCTCGAAGGCAAGGACGAGCTGCACGACATCGAGAAACTGTCCTTCACCGACGGCACCTTCGCGGTGGCCGACCTGATGCAGCCGGGCTGCCCGCCGGACACCGGCGAGCTGACGGTGTTCGGGCTCACCTGGACCGAGAATCCGGGCGGCACCTGGACCGCCCAGGGCGACGCGACCATCGGCCGGCGCGATGTCGCCTGGGAGCTGCTTTCGGTGCGCGGGGCTAGTTTTTCCGTGGCCGGCGACACCCTGGCGGTCAACGGCGGCACGGTCTCGTCGATCGCAGACGGCAAGGAGCGGCCGCTCTTCGAAGGCGCGTTCAGCCTGTCGCTGAAGGATGCCAACGGGCAGGTGGCTGCAACGCGTGATCTCTTCACGCTGGCCGGCCTGCCGGCCGAAGTGACGACGCTGCAGCTCACCAAGGCCGACCTGCGGCTCGCGACCGACCTCGATCTGCCGGGCGTGCTTTTTGCGGGCTTCGGCCTGAGCCAGGAGGTGATCGCGATCGGCGCCAACGGTCCGGGATTCGCCATCGGCTCCACGTTCGATCTCGCCAAGTACCTGAATGCCCCCAACACGCCGCCGATGAAGCTGCTCGGCAAGATCGGCGTCAAGTCCGAGCAGCTGCAGATCGGCTACAACGCGCTCGAAGATCGCCTGTTCCTGAAGGGCGACGTTTCGCTCGTCGACTACCCCGCTTACGAGAAGTACAAGGGCAGCGGCACCGTGGTCAAGCCGGTGCTCAACCTCGACGACGCGGAGATCGGCTACAAAGACGGCACGCTATACGGCAAGGGCGAGATCACCTCGAAGGACTTCTCGTTCGGCGGCGGCTGGGGCATCAACGACCTGAAGTTCACCTTCGACAGCACCGCCGACAAGTACTCGGGCAGCGGCGAGCTCGCACTGCCGTTCAAGGTGTCCGGGCTCGGCGGGAGGGTGGAGTTCGGCGTGCAGCCGGAGTTCCATCTGACCGGCTTCTTCATCGAGCCTAAGTTCATCTCGCCGGGCCTGCCGATCTTCTCCACCGGCGCCTTCCTGCGTTCTCTCGGCGGCGGCGCGTCGAACCTGTGGAGCGCGACCGAGCCGGTCACCTGGAAAGGCTCCATCGGCATTGACTGGCTGAAGGCGGTGTTGAAGCTGCGCTTCGAGGGCGAGAGCGACTTCGAGAACCAGGTCGCGGGCAAGGTCAAGGGCGGCATCCTGGTCGATGACCTGGGTCTTTTCGGTTCGGCGGCTAATCCGCTCGGCGCAGTGAAGTTCGAAGGTTCGGGCAGCCTCGACTGGACGCGGGGCCTGGCCTCACTGAGCCTAGATTCGATCGACGTGGTCAACACGTTCAAGGGGTCCGGCACGCTCGAAGGCAACTCGGCGCTCGAACTCGTCACTTTGCGCGGCACGGTGAGCTTCGAGGTGCCGATAACGAAGGTGAAGGTCCAGGGCGACCTGACGATCCGTTACTCCGGCCTCGATGAGGCGCAGCGCTACGCGGCGGCGTGGACCACGACCGGCAACGTGGTCTACGGGCTGCGCATCGACCTCGACGACCCCTTCAGCATTCCGAAGCTTTTCGGCGCCACCGAGGTGCCGCTCTATTCGAGCTGGATCGTCGATGCCGGGATGCGCGACCTGACGGTCTTCGTCGGCTGGGAGAGCGCCGCCACGGTGCCGGTCGAGACCCGCGTCGTCGTCTACGACGATCCGGCCAAGACGCAGCTGCGGCAGGTGATCGCCGAGGCCGACTATGCGGCCAGCGGCATCGCCGTGCTCGCGCCCTGGAGCGGACCGTTCGGCAAGGTGGTCTACGTCGCCGCGCCTTCGCCGGGGCTGTGGGACGTCGAAGTGGTCAACCCGCAGGGGCTGGGCGCGATCACCATGAGCGCGACCACCGCGCGCGCGGGCGGCAGCGTCGCGGTCGATGCGCTCGCCTTCGCCGGCGATCTGGTTGCGGTCGACTACACCGCGGCCGATCCGGCCGCCCCGGCCTCGCTGCTCTTCTTCGCCGATTCCGATGACGACGGCCTCGACGGCGTCCTGGTCGGCAGCGCCGCCGAGGCCGACGGTGCCGCGCAATGGCTCTGGGATCCGGCCGGCTTCGCTTCCGGCGAGTACTGGATCTACATCACGATGGAGGACGGCAAGAGCGTGCCGGTGTCGGCCTACTCGGCGCAGCCGATCCTGGTGATCGACAGGACCGATGCGGCGCCGCCCGCGGCGATCGCTTTTAGCCCTGCCGATGGCGGCGGCGGCGCGCCGCTCGGCGGCAACGTCGTCGTCACTTTCAGCGAGCCGATCGCGCGCGGCAGCGGCAGCCTCGTGCTGCGGACTGCCGCCGGCACGGTGATCGAGAGCTTCGATGCCGGCACGAGCAGCCGGATCCTGGTTGCCGGAAAGACCTTGTCGGTCGATCCGGGCGCCGATCTGCCGGCAGGCGCGCCGCTCTTCCTCGACCTGCCGCCGGGCAGCGTGCGCGACCTGAACGGCAACGCCTTCGCGGGAACCTCGAGCTACGACTTCTTCTCCTTTGCGGCGCCCGTCATGCGTACCGGTGCCGCGCGCGCCGATGCCCTGCTGGCAGGTCGTGGTGACGATGTGCTTGCCGGCGGTGGCGGCAACGACCTGCTGATCGGCCTCTACGGCAACGACGCCCTGAACGGCGGCGACGGGCGCGACCTCGCCTGGTATCTCGGCAGCCGCGCCGCGTACATCGTCAGCGTCGGCAGCAGTGTCACGATCACCGGCCCAGAGGGGATCGATACCCTCACCGGAGTCGAGCGGGCGATCTTCGCCGACGGCGCGCTCGCCTTCGACATCGACGGCAACGCCGGCCAGGCCTATCGCCTGTACCAGGCTGCCTTCGCCCGCCAGCCGGATGTGCCGGGGCTGAGCTTCTGGATCGGCCAGATGGACAACGGCGCCGCACTGGAGGTGGTGGCCGCCGCCTTCATCGGCAGCGCCGAGTTCACCGGGCTGTACGGCACCAACCCCGGCAACGAGCAGTTCGTCACCCTGCTGTACCAGAACGTGCTCAGTCGCCTCCCCGATGCCGGCGGGCTCGCCTTCTGGGTCGACAAGCTCGACGCGGGCGCGATGACGCGGTCCGAGGTGCTGATCGGCTTCTCCGAATCGGTCGAGAACAAGGCCAACACGCTGCCCGCCGTCCAGAACGGCATCGCCTACACGCCCTTGCTCGCCACTCCCACCGCCGGCAGCGACAACCTGATCGGCACTGTGGCCGGGGACGACATCAGCGGGTTGGCGGGCCGCGACCTCCTGATCGGCCTGGCCGGCGACGACAGCCTGAACGGCGGCGCCGACCTGGACACCGCCGGCTACGGTGGCGCGCGCGGCAACTACACCGTCGTCTATAACCCCGCCACCGGCGGCATCACCGTTACCGACGGGAGCGGCGTCGACGGCATCGACGCGCTGGTGGAGATCGAGCGGCTGGCCTTCGCCGACCGGAACCTCGCCTTCGACATCAATGGCAACGCCGGCCAGACCTATCGGCTGTACCAGGCGGCCTTCGCCCGGCAGCCCGACGTGCCGGGCCTGAGCTTCTGGATCGGGCAGATGGACCTCGGCGCGGCGCTGCCTAGCGTCGCCTCGCAGTTCATCGGCAGCGCCGAGTTCACGGCGAAGTACGGCGCCAATCCCAGCAACGCCGACTTCGTCACGCTGCTGTACCAGAACGTGCTGAACCGGCTGCCGGATGCCGGCGGGCTGGCCTTCTGGGTCAACCAGCTCGACGCCGCCACGATCAGCCGGCCGGAGGTGCTGATCGGGTTCTCGGAATCGACCGAGAACCAGGTGGCGTTGATCGGGGTGCTGCAGCTGGGGATCGAGTACCTGCCGCTGGGGTGAGTGGGGTGAGAGGCCCGCCTGGCCTCAAGCCACGCGTACTTCAAGATGCCGACCGAGTGCGCGCGCCGCGGCTTCGATCTGGTCAAGGCGGGATGCGTGGCGCAGATCGAAGAGCCGGTCCACCTGCGGCAAGTGCCAGCCGAGGCGCCGCGCCAGTTCGGCCTTCTTGATTCCCTGCTCGGTCATGGCCTGGTACACGCCCAGCTTCGCGCCCTCAAGGGCCGATGGACGCACCGTGCGCTGCCCACGCCTGGCCCTGCTCGGAACCGGCAGCGGCTTGCGCGCTTCGACGTAGAACGAAAGCGCGGTTTCCAAGGCATCGACCGCCTGCAGCAGCGCCTCGTCCTCATCGGCCCCGAAAGTGATGGCCTCGGGCACGTCGACAAACATCACCAACACGGTGTCGCCGTCAGGCGTCAGGGTCACGGGGTAATCGAACATGGGGTGGCCTCACTTCAATCCGAGTTGACGCTTGATGGCGGCCTCGAGCCCCTTGCCAAGCTCGGCGGTGCCGTGCATGGGCAGCGTGGACTGCTTGCCGTTCAGGAAAACCTTGAGATGCGAACCCTTGCCGGGAAGAAAGGTGGCGCCCTGTTGTTCCAGCCACTTCTTCATCTGCTTCGAATTCATGGCGCTCGACAATAAACACTTCTGTTGTGTTCCTCAAGTGCAAGGGGCGCCAGCAACGCCGGTGATCGGCCGATGCGCCGACTGGGTTGCGGCGGGCTCGGGCCGGCGATGATCGGATTCCAGGAGCCGGTACAGAACCAGGCGGTGCTGATCGGTGTGCTGCTTCAGGGCATCGAACACCTGCCGCTGGGGTAGGGCGGACGCAGCTCGCGGCCGTCACGGCCGCTACTCCCTGCCGTCTACGCCCTGCTGCCCGTGCGCGGGGGCCTGGCGACACTGCGTAGCCGCTCCTTCGTTCAGACTTGGGGGCCACTTCCGAACTGCCACAGCCGCCGAACGGGCATGAAGCCGACCATCGACGCAGGTTCGCCGGGTCTCTGCGAGATCCCTGCAGCGGCCGCCGTGCCGACACGCCGCGTCGAGCGCCTGCTCGTCGTCGTCGCGCTTGGCGCGGTCGCGCTGCTGCATGCGCGCTGGATCCTGGTCCACTTCTCGTCCGACGGCTACCTGATCGACAGCGGCTGGTTCGCCTTCCTGTTCGCCTCCGCCGACCCGTGGCTGCGCAATCCGGCCTCGGTCAACGATCTCAGCTACTACGCGCATCACTTT
>Ga0105090_10002541_pt1 | contig 10186 bp, 7 predicted proteins | sample PPLLak3March2015_FD_79110 | JGI IMG/M metagenome (GOLD analysis project Ga0105090, IMG submission 79110) | Freshwater sediment microbial communities from Prairie Pothole Lake near Jamestown, North Dakota, USA - PPLs Lake P7 Core (1) Depth... | ecosystem: Environmental > Aquatic > Freshwater >... | reverse complement strand
CGGCGCCGCCGCCGCGCCCGCGGCTTTCGCTGGTCATTCAGCTCGGCGAGCGCGTTGCGCAACTGCCCGCTTCGCGCTCGCGACTGAGGCGGTGGGCCACCGCAGCGATCGAATCCGATGCGCGGCTGACGCTGCGCTTCGTCGGCCAGGCCGAGGGGCGCAGACTGAACCGCGAGTATCGCGGCCGCGACTACGCAACCAACGTGCTGACCTTCGTCTACGACGAGCTTCCGGGCGCCGATGCACCAGCCGCCGGCATGGCCGGTCAGGTGCACGGCCAGCGCTGCGGCCCGGTCGAGGCCGACATCGTCATCTGCCTGCCGGTGCTGGCGCGCGAGGCGCGCTCGCGGCGAATCCCGCTCGAACGCCACCTGGCGCACCTGGTCGTGCACGGCGTGCTGCATGCCTGCGGCCACGACCACGAGCACGACGACGAGGCGCAGCGGATGGAGGCGCGCGAGTCGGCGCTGCTCGCGCGCTTCCGTGTGCCCGACCCCTACCGGGCGTGACCGCCGACTGGCCGGCGACGGCCTGACTGCCGGCCGACTTGCGCCCGAGCCCCGGATGGGCCCATCCTTGGCTACCCGCCCACCCACCCGCGCCGAGGCGCCAGGGAGTTCATCATGTCCGCGCATCCGAGCGAGAACCTCCGAACGCTGGCCTTCGTCGGGCATTCCGGCGTCGGCAAGACCACGCTGATCGATGCGCTGCTTGCCCAAGGCGGCGCCATCGGTTCGGCCGGTTCGGTCGAGCGAGGCTCCACCGTCTGCGACTACGACCCGCTCGAAAAGGAGCATGGCCACTCGCTGAAGGTCGCCTGTGCTCATTTCGAGCAGGGCGGCGTTCGGGTGCACCTGCTCGACACGCCCGGCTACCCGGATTTCGCCGGCCGGGCGATGGCCGCGCTCGATGCCGTCGAATCGGTGGCGATCGTCGTCGACGCACAGCGCGGCATCGAACTGTCGGCCGCCCGGATGGCGCTGTTGGCGCAAACACGCGGCCTGTGCCGCTTCGTCGTCGTCAACCGGATCGACAGCGAGAACGCCGACCTGCCGGCTCGCCTCGAAGAGCTGCGCGCCGCCTTCGGCCCGGAGTGCCTGCCGTTCAACCTGCCGGCCGCCGGGAGCAGCCGGGTCGTGGACTGCTTCTTCGAGCCGGATGGCGAGCCGACCGACTTCGGCAGCGTGCAGGCGGCCCATCAGGCGCTGATCGAGCAGATAGTCGAGGTCGACGACGCACTGACCGAGCGCTACCTGGCCGGCGAGACGATCGATCCGGCGGCGCTGCACGAGACATTCGAACGCGCGTTGCGCGAGGGGCACATCGTTCCGGTCCTGTTCGCCTCGGCACGCAGCAACGCCGGCATCGATGCGCTTGCCGAATTCGTCGTCCGGCTCGCCCCGAATCCGTCCGAGGGCAATCCGCCGCTGTTCGAACGCTGGCCGGCCGGCGATGCATCGCGCGCCGAATCGTTCCGCGCCACGCGCAAGGCCGGCGACCATGTGCTGGCCCATGTGTTCAAGGTCGAGGTCGACCCGTATATCGGCCGCATCGGCGTGCTGCGTGTGCACCAGGGAACGATCACCCCTGACACGATGCTCTACGTCGGCGAAGGCCGCAAGGCGGTGCGCGCCGGAACGCCGATGCTGCTGCAGGGCCGCGAACACCGGCCACTCGAATCGGCCGGGCCCGGCGAAATCTGCGCGCTGGCCAAGATCGACGAACTCGCGTTCGACGCGGTGCTGCACGATGCGCCCGAGGATGCCGCAATTCACTTCCGGCCGCTGCCGATGCCGCACGCGGTCTACGGCCTGGCAATCTCGGTCAAGCGTCGCGGCGATGAGCAGAAGCTGGCCGAAGTACTGCACCGCCTGGTCTCCGAAGACCCAAGCCTGGCAGTCGAGCACGACCCGACGACGCACGAGGCCGTGATTCGCGGCCTTGGCGAGTTGCACGTGGCTCGCGCGCTCGAGCGGATCCGGTCGCAGTACAGGCTGGACGTCGACGCGCATCCGCCGACCATCCCTTACCGCGAGACGATTTCGGCGCCGGCCGAGGGACACCACCGCCACAAGAAGCAGAGCGGCGGCGCCGGCCAGTTCGGCGAGGTGTTCCTGCGGGTCGCGCCGCTGGGACGCGGCGAAGGTTTCAGCTTCATCGACGAGGTCAAGGGCGGCGCGATCCCCAGCCCCTTCATCTCGGCCGTCGAGAAGGGTGTCAGGCAGGCACTGGACAGCGGCGCGGTCGCGGGCTTCCCTGTGCAGGATGTCAAGGTCACCGTCTACGATGGCAAGAGCCATCCGGTCGACGGCAAGGAGATCGCCTTCGTCACCGCCGGCCGCAAGGCCTTCCTCGACGCGGTCGCGAAAGCCCGGCCACTGGTGCTCGAGCCGATCGTCGCTCTGGAAATCACGATCCCGCAGGATGCCATCGGCGCCGTCTCGGGGGAGCTGTCGGCGCGCCGCGGACAGGTGTCTGGCGGCGGAGCCGCCCGAGCCGGCATGGCCACGGTCAACGGCCGCGCGCCGCTGGCCGAGCTCACCGACTTCCAGGGCCGGCTGAAGGCGATCACCGGCGGCCAGGGCAGCTACTCGCTCGAAATGCTCGGGTACGAGGAGGCCCCTCCCGCGCTCCAGAGCCGCCTGCGGGCGGCATGGAAGCCGCACCAAGACGACTGACCCGGCTTCCGGTATCCTCGAACCGTTTCGAACTCACTGCCTGATCCATGTCAGACGACCCCACGGGGGCCGAACCGCGCCGCCCGCTGTTCGAAAGACTTGCCGCGCTGCTGCTGCGCGTCCCGGAAGACCGTGAACAACTTCTGGCGGTGCTGCGCCAGGCGCACGATCGCTCGCTGCTCGACGCCGACGCGCTGTCGATGATCGAAGGCGTGCTGCAGGTTGCCGAAATGGCAGCCGGCGACATCATGGTGCCGCGCGCGCAGATGGACGTCATCGACGTCTCCGAGACGCCGGACAGCTTCCTGCCGAAGGTCATCTCCGCCGGTCATTCGCGCTTCCCGGTCGTCGAGGGCGATCGCGACAACGTCGTCGGAATCCTCCACGCCAAGGAGCTGCTGCGGATGTATGCCGACGAGGATGTCGACCTGCGCGACCTGCTGCGCCCGGCAGTGTTCATCCCGGAATCCAAGCGGCTCAACATCCTGCTGCGCGACTTCCGCGCCAATCGCAACCACCTTGCGATCGTCGTCGACGAGTACGGCGGCACCGCCGGCCTGATCACGATCGAAGACGTGCTCGAGCAGATCGTCGGCGACATCGAGGACGAGTTCGACTTCGACGAGGAAATCGACCACATCGTCCCGGTGGAGGCTGGCCCCGCCGGCCCCCGCTGGCGCGTACGCGCGATCGCCGGCATCCGGCAACTGAACGAGATCACCGGCAGCGCGCTGTCCGACGAGGATGTCGACACGGTCGGCGGCCTGGTCACCGACGAACTCGGCCGCGTGCCGCGACGCGGCGAGCGGGTCGACATCGGCGGACTGCGCTTCGAAGTGCTGCGCGCCGATGCGCGCCAGGTCCAGTTGCTGCTGGTCGAGAAGCCGGCGAGCGCCCCGGTCGACGGCCAGCCCGTATCGCGCGGCTGAGTCGATGACGAGTCCGGCGCGGCGCGCAGCGCTGCCCGTGCTGGCCTTGCTGGCCGGCCTTGCTCACGCCGCGGCCTTCGCCCCGCTGAACCTCTGGTGGCTGCAACCGCTCGCGCTGGCCGCGCTGGTCTGGCTGGCCTGCGCGCCGGCGCACTCGACACGCGCTCGCGCGGCGCTCGCCGGCCTCGCCTTCGGCTTCGGATGGTTCGTCGCCGGCGTCGCCTGGCTGTTCGTCAGCATGCACCGCTACGGCGGCATGCCGGCGCCGATGGCCGCGGCCGCACTGGCGCTGTTCGCGCTGTACCTTGGCGCGTTTGCCGGCGGCTCGCTGGCGCTGGCCGCGCCGGCGCTGCGCCGCGCCTTGGCGCCTGCGGCGACGCCGCCTTCGGCGCGCGCCTCGCTGCACGCGGCGCTGCTGTTCTCCGCCTGCTGGGGCGCCGGCGAGATGCTGCGCGGCTGGCTGTTCACCGGCTTCCCCTGGCTGGCATCGGGATACGCGCACAGCGACGGACCGCTTGCCGGGCTGGCGCCTATCGTCGGCGTGCACGGCATCGGCGCGCTCGCCGCGCTGATCGCCGCGGGCCTCGCGCTGGGGCTGGCATCGTGCCTCGCGCGGCTGCGCGATCGGCGCCCCGCCCCCGGTTGCGCGATCGCCGCAATCGCCTGCGTCGCAACGCCGCTGGCGCTCGGCCTGGCGCTCGCACCGATCCGCTGGGCCACTGAAACCGGCGAGCCGGTCAGGGTCCGGCTGCTGCAAGGCAACGTGCCTCAGCAAATGAAATTCGACCCCGAACGCAGTCTGGCCACGATGCAGGCCTATGCGCGCGCGATCGCCGCCGAGCCCGCCGACCTGGTCGTGCTGCCCGAAACGGCCTGGACGGTGCCCTGGTCGAACACGCCGGCGGCGGTCGCCGACGACATCGCCGCCGCGCTGCGCAGCAGTCGCGGCATCGCTGCGATCGGCATGCCGCTGCCGGCCGAGACACGCCATGGCAAGCCGACGCTGTCCAACAGCGTGGCCGCGATCGGCGGTTACGGTGCGCTGGCCTGGCGCTACGACAAGCGCCACCTGGTGCCTTTCGGCGAATTCGTGCCAGCCGGCTTCGGCTGGTTCGTCCGGATGATGCAGATACCGCTCGGCGACTTCGGCCGCGGCGGGGCGCACCAGCCGGCGCTCGAACTGCGCGGCCAACGCTTCGCCTTCAACATCTGCTACGAGGACATATTCGGGGAGGGGCTCGCCCCGCAGGTGCGCGACGGCGCGACGATCCTCGTCAACATCAGCAACATTGCCTGGTTCGGCGACTCGCACGCGCTGCCGCAGCACCTGCAGATTTCCCGGATGCGTTCGATCGAGCTGGCCCGGCCGATGCTGCGCGCGACCAATACCGGGATGACCGCGGCCATCGATTCGCGCGGCCGCGTCGTCGCCTCGCTGCCTGCCCACAGCGAATCGGCGCTCGCCATCGAACTGCGCGGCACGACCGGCCTGACGCCCTATGCGCGCGCCGGCGCGTTCGCCCCGCTCGGCCTGATCGCGCTGCTCGCGGTTGCTGCCTTCGGCCTGCGCGCTACACCCGGCCGGCGCAGACCGGCGCGATAGAATGTCGCCTTTCCTCCAGCCAGCCTCCAACCCGGCAAGCTCCGTCGATGCTCACTTTCCAGCAGATGATCCTGCGCCTGCAAGCGTACTGGGACCAGCGCGGTTGCGCGCTGCTGCAACCCTACGACATGGAAGTCGGCGCCGGCACCTTCCACACCGCGACCTTCCTGCGGGCGATCGGTCCCGAGCCGTGGCGCGCAGCATACGTGCAGCCTTCGCGCCGCCCCAAGGACGGCCGTTACGGCGACAACCCGAACCGCCTGCAGCACTACTACCAGTACCAGGTGGTGCTCAAGCCCTCGCCGCCGGACATCCTCGAGCTGTATCTCGGTTCGCTCGACGCGATCGGCATCGACCTGCAGGCCAACGACGTGCGCTTCGTCGAGGACGACTGGGAGTCCCCCACGCTGGGCGCCTGGGGCCTCGGCTGGGAGGTCTGGCTCAACGGCATGGAAGTCACGCAGTTCACTTACTTCCAGGAAGTCGGTTCGCTGAAATGCCAGCCGATCACCGGCGAGATCACCTACGGCCTCGAACGCCTGGCGATGTACCTGCAGCGCGTCGAAAGCGTCTACGACCTGCAGTGGACCGAAGGCGTCAGCTACCGCGATGTCTTCCACCAGAACGAGGTCGAACAGTCGACGTACAACTTCGAGCACTCGAACGCGCCGATGCTGTTCCGCCATTTCGACGAGTACGAGTCCGAGGCGAAACGGCTGATCGAGGCGAACCTCGCGCTGCCCGCCTACGAGATGGTCATGAAGTGCTCGCATACCTTCAACCTGCTCGATGCGCGCGGCGCGATCTCGGTTACCGAGCGCGCGGCCTGCATCGGCCGCGTTCGCGCGTTGGCGCGCTCGGTTGCGCAGGCCTACTTCGACTCCCGCGAGCGGCTCGGATTTCCGATGCTCGCGCCGCTCACTCAAGCCGCCTGACGCCGTGACCGCCGCCCTGCTGACAGCCTCCCCGACGACGACGGCGCCGTTGCTCGTCGAACTGTTCACCGAGGAACTGCCGCCCAAGGCGCTGGCCCGCCTGGGCCGGGTTTTCGCCGACGGTATCGCCGAAGGCCTGCAAAGCCGCGGGCTGGCCGCCGCCGACGCCCGCGTCGACCGCTTCGCCACGCCGCGCCGGATCGCGGTGCGCGTCGACGGCGTGCTGTCCCAGGCGACCGATCGCACCGTCGAGCAGAAGGGTCCGTCGGTCAAGGTCGCGCTCGACTCCAACGGACTGCCGACACAGGCGCTGCAGAAGTGGGCCGAGCGCCAGGGCGCGGCCTTCGACCAGCTGGTGCGCGCCAGCGACGGCAAGCAGGAATGCTTCTGGTTCCGCAGCACCGCGCCGGGCGAGATGCTGGATGCGGCGATCGTCGCGATCATCGAGGCCGCGCTCGAGCGGCTGCCGATCCCGAAGCTGATGCAATACCAGCTGGCCGACGGCGCGACCACCGTCAGCTTCGTTCGACCGGCCCACGGACTGGTCGTGCTGCACGGTGACCGGGTCGTGCCGGCCACTGTGCTGGGCGTGCGCTCGGACCGGCTCACCCGCGGCCACCGCTTCCAGTCGCCGGCCCCGATCGAACTGCCCGATGCGCTGGCCTACGAGACGCTGCTGCACGGCGGCGGGCGTGTCATCGCCTCGTTCGAACAGCGACGCACGAAGATTGCCGCACTACTGAAGGCGCAGGCCGACGCGCTCGGCGCGAGCACCGGCGCCGACGAAGCCGTCACGGCGCTGCTCGACGAGGTCACCGCGCTGGTCGAATGGCCGGCCGTCTATGTCGGCGAGTTCGACAGCGCCTTCCTGCAAGTGCCGCCCGAGTGCCTGATCCTCACGATGCGCACCAACCAGAAGTACTTCCCGCTGTTCGATGCAAGCGGCGCGCTGCTTCCGAAGTTCCTCCTCGTCTCGAACATGGAGGTCGCCGACCCGTCGTTCATCGTCGACGGCAATCAGCGTGTCGTGCGGCCACGGCTGGCTGATGCGCGGTTCTTCTACGAGCAGGACCGCAAGAGCACGCTTGCCTCGCGCGTGACGCGACTCGATTCGGTCGTTTACCACGCGAAACTGGGCATGCAGGGCGAACGCGTCGAGCGCGTGCGCGCGATTGCCCGCGCGATCGCCGGCATGCTCGGCGCCGACGCCGCGCTGGCTGACCGGGCAGCGCTGCTGGCCAAGACCGACCTGCTGACTGGAATGGTCGGCGAGTTTCCCGAACTGCAAGGCATCATGGGCGCCTACTATGCGCGCCACGACGGCGAGCCCGAAGAAGTGGCGACCGCGATCCGCGAACACTACCAGCCGCGCTTCGCAGGCGACGCGCTGCCGGCGGGTCTCATCGGCCTGGTGGTGGCGCTGGCCGACAAGCTCGAGACGCTTGCGGGGCTGTTCGGCATCGGGCAATTGCCCACCGGCGACAAGGACCCGTTCGCCCTGCGCCGCCACGCGCTTGGGGTCATCCGGATGCTGATCGAGCCGCAACTGCCGCTGTCGCTCGATGCGCTGCTGAGTCGCGCCTTCGCGGCGTTTGGCGACCGGGTCGCGCAACCCGACGAGGCGAAGGCGGCGCTCGCCGGTTTCGTCCACGAGCGCCTTGCTGGCTGGCTGCGCGAACGCGGGTTCAGCGCGCAGGAGGTCGCGGCCGTCGTCGACCAGCAGCCCGACGATCTCTGCGCGGTGCCGGCGCGCCTGCAGGCGGTGCGCGAGTTCTCGAGCCTGCCCGAGGCCCAGGCGCTGGCGGCCGCGAACAAGCGGATCGGAAACATCCTCAGGAAAGCCGGCATTCCCGATTTCGTCGCCGACCCCGAAAAGGCCGGCGTCGAGATCGGGCCCCGCTTCGACGCCAGCGCATTGAGCGAACCCGACGAAAAGGCGCTGGCAGACATCATGGCCGCTCTCGCGCCGCAGGTCGAAGCGGCGATGCGCGATCGCCGCTACGGGGCGGCGCTGGCTGCAATGGCGCAAGCCCGCGATCCGGTCGACCGCTTCTTCGACTCGGTCATGGTGATGGCCGAAGATCCGGTCGTGCGCCAGAACAGGCTCGCACTGCTGGCAAGGCTTCGCGCGATGATGAACCGCGTGGCCGACATCTCGAAACTGTCGGCCTGATGTCCAGCTCCGAACGCGGCGCCCGCGCCAGGCTGATCATCCTCGACCGCGACGGGGTGATCAATCACGACAGCGACGCCTACATCAAGAGCCCCGACGAATGGCGGCCTTTGCCGGGCAGCGTCGAGGCGATCGCCAGGCTCTGCAAGGCCGGCTACCGGATCGCGGTCGTCACGAACCAGTCGGGAGTGGCGCGCGGGCTCTTCGACCTCGCCACGCTGAACGCGATCCACGACAAGATGCACGCGGCGGTGGCCAGGGCCGGCGGCCACATCGATGCGATCTTCTTCTGTCCGCACGGACCCGAGGCAGGCTGCTCGTGCCGCAAGCCCAGACCGGGGCTGTTCGTGGAGGCGCTCGAGCGATTCGGCGCCCAGCCCTCGGAAACCTGGGCCGTGGGTGATCAGGCGCGCGACCTGCAGGCGGCGCATGCCGCCGGCTGCCGCACGATGCTGGTGCTGACGGGCAAGGGCCAGGCCACGATGCGCCGCGCCGAGCTGCCGCCCGGCACGATCGTCCGTGTCGACCTGTCCGCAGTGACCGCCGAACTCGCCGCACAGCCGCACTGACGCGCCGGACCCTGAATATCGATGCTTGCGATCCGCTCCGCGCTGTTCCTGCTGTTCCAGGTCGTCACGGTGGTGCCGTACGCGCTGATGTGCCTGCTGCTCGCCCCGCTGCCGCGGCGGCTGCGCTATCGCTTCACGATCGGATGGCCGACGATGGTGATCCACGCCGCGCGTCTGCTTCTGGGCATCCGCTGGCAGGTCGCCGGCGAGCAGAACCTGCCCGAAGGCCCGGCCGTGCTGCTGTCGAAGCACCAGTCGACCTGGGAGACGCTTTTCCTGGTTTCGTGGATGCCTCGGGAACTGTGCTTCGTCTTCAAGCGCGAATTGCTTTACCTGCCCTTTTTCGGCTGGGGCATCGGCCTGCTCGACATGATCCACATCGATCGCAGGCGCGGCTCGGATGCCTTCGACCACGTCGTCAGGCAGGGCGCGCGCAAGCTGGCCGAAGGCCGATGGATCATCATGTTCCCCGAGGGCACGCGCACGCCGGCCGGCTCGCAGGGCCGCTACAAGAGTGGCGGCGCCAACCTGGCGGTGCGCACCGGAACGCCGGTCATTCCGATTGCCGTCAACTCGGGCGAGTGCTGGCCGCGCAGGGCGTTCCTGCTTCGCCCCGGCCTGATCACCGTATCGATCGGCCCGGCGATCCCGGTCGAGGGCCGCAGCGCCGAGCAGGTCAATGCCGATGTCGAACAGTGGATAGAATTGGAGATGCGGCAACTGAGCCCGCACCTCTACACGAACTCGCCGGAACTCGTTCCGACCCGCAAATCGCGCGAGCGCAGCGTTCGCCAGAAGGCCTGATGCCCACACCGACCGGCCGCAATCCGAAGCAGCGCCCAGCCTTGTCCGGCGACAGGGGCCGGCTCGATGCGCAGGCGCCGAAATTCCTGCAACTGTCGCTGTTCGACGGCCTCGGCGTCCTGACAGGAATTGCGCCCGGCAACTCGCCGGCGCCGCCGTTGACGGGATCGGCGCCGCGTAGCGGCACCGACGGCCTTCGCCGTGCCTGCCTGAAAGGCCATCCGATAAGCTGGGAACTTCGTCGCGCGCGCCGCCGCACGATCGGCTTCATGATCGACGAGCGCGGCCTGCGCGTCAGCGCGCCACGCTGGGTGACGCTGGCGGATATCGACCGCGCGATGTCGGACAAGGCCGACTGGATCCTGCGCAAGCTGGTGGAATGGCGCGAACATGCGGCGCGCCGCGAGCGCCTGGCGCCGCGCTGGGAAGACGGCGCGCCGATCCGAGTGCTCGGCCGCACGCTGACGCTGCGCATCGATCCCAACGGCCGCGGCG
>Ga0105090_10002540_pt1 | contig 10186 bp, 9 predicted proteins | sample PPLLak3March2015_FD_79110 | JGI IMG/M metagenome (GOLD analysis project Ga0105090, IMG submission 79110) | Freshwater sediment microbial communities from Prairie Pothole Lake near Jamestown, North Dakota, USA - PPLs Lake P7 Core (1) Depth... | ecosystem: Environmental > Aquatic > Freshwater >... | reverse complement strand
GCCGCTGGTGCCACTCGCTTCCCAGGGACGGCGCGGCGTGTTGACCCAGACGTCCACGCCCTGCACGAGGTTCTCGGCGAGCGCCATGTCGTAGTCCTCGAGGAACACGGCACGCGCACGCACGTCGGGGCGCTGCACGAACTGCGCCCATTGCTGCACGAACCTGCGGCCGAGCTCGTCGCGCGGGTGGGCCTTGCCGGCGATGATCAGCTGTGCCGGGCGCGCGGCATTCGTGAGCAACCGCGCCAGCCGGTCGGGTTGCGACAGCAGCATCGCCGGGCGCTTGTATTCGGTGAAGCGGCGCGCGAAGCCGAGCGTGAGCACGTTGGGATCGAGCGCCTCGCGTGCCCGCGCCGCGAGGTCGGCGCTGTCGCCCCGCTCGTTGAGCTGCCGCTGCAGGCGCCGGCGCGCGTAATCCACGAGGTCGCGGCGCTCCATGCCGCGGAAGCTCCACAGCTGCGCGTCGCTCAGCTGTGCGACCGCAGCCGGCAGCCGCTCGTGCGCGCCGAGCCAGCGCTCCTTGCCGCAGGATTCGGTCCAGAGCCGGTCGGCCCACGGCGAGTCCCACGACGGCACGTGCACGGCGTTGGTGACATGCGTGACCGGCACCTCGGCCTCGGGCCAGCGGGGGAACAGGGGCGCGAAGATCCGGCGGCTCACGCGCCCGTGCAATTCGCTCACGCCATTGACGTGCCCGCAGCAGCGGGCGGCGAGATACGCCATGTTGAACGGCTCACCGCGGTCTTCCGGGTCGGCACGGCCCAGGCCGAGCAGTTGCTCGGGCCTCAACCGGCAGTGGCGCGCGTAATCCAGCCCGTACTTCTGCATCAGCGCCGGCGCAAAAGTGTCGAACGCCGTCGCAACCGGCGTGTGCGTGGTGAACACGTTGCCGCCGCGCGTGGCCCACAGTGCCGTGAAGAAGCCGCAGTCCTCGCGCGCGGCGAAGCAGCGCGCACGCTCGATCGTGGCGAGCGCGGCGTGCCCCTCGTTGAGGTGGCACACCTCGACGTCGAGGCCGAGCGCCTCGAGCGCCCGCCAGCCACCGACACCGAGCACGATTTCCTGCATCAGCCGTGATTCGCCGTCGCCTCCATACAGCTTGGCGGTGATGCCGCGGTCGAACGGCGAGTTGAGCGGGTCGTCGCTGTCGAGAAGATAGAGCGCCACCCGCCCGACGTCCGCGCGCCAGATGCGGACGCGCAGGTCGCGGCCAGGCAGCTCGATCGTGACGCACAACGGCATGCCTTCGGCGTCGTTCACGAGCCGCACCGGCAGCGACTCGCTCGCGTTGACCGCGTAGATCTCCAGCTGGCGGCCCTGCGCGTCGAGCATCTGCCGGAAATAGCCCTCGCGATAGAAGAGGCCGACCGCGACGAGGGGCACGCCGAGGTCGCTCGCGGTCTTGAGGTGGTCGCCCGCGAGCACGCCGAGGCCGCCCGAGTAGAGGGGCAGGACGTCAGTGATGCCGTACTCCATGCTGAAGCAGGCGGTGAGCGGCGGCGGGTCCAGTTCGCAGGTCTGCTGGAACCAACCCGGCCGCGACAGGTACTCGGCCTCCTGCCGGTCGAGCCGCCGCAGCCGCTCGATGAACTCGGTGTCGTGCGCCAGCTCGTCGAGGCGGCTGCGCGGCGTGTTCTGCAGGACGAGGATCGGGTTTCGCGTGCGCAGCCACACCTCTGCGTTCAGCGTCTCCCACACGCGGTCCGCCGCGTGGTTCCACACCCAGCGCAGGTTGAAGGCGAGGCGCACGACCGGCGCGAGTGCTGCCGGCAGGTGCGTCGCGAGGTCGTTTGGCGTTTCCGGGATCATCGCACCGGGACGCATGTGCCCCAAACGATAACGGCGCGACCAGTGGCCCGGTCGCGCCGTCCGTCAGGCTTGCGCCAGCGACCGCTTACGGGCGCTTCACGTAAACCTTGCACCAGCCGTTGGCCTCGACCAGGCGTCCGGCAAAGATGTTGCACGGCACCTGGGCGCCGGTTTCCTTGCCCTTCGGCACCTGCAGGCAGTTCGAGCACAGCTGGCCGGGCTTGAAGTTCGGGTTGGCCTTGGCGTCCACCTTGGTGGCGTCCTTGACGTAACCGAGGCTCTTCGCCTGCGGCTCGTTCGGATCGACCGGACCCGCGGCGGCTTCGGCGCGGCCGAGGATGGCGGTGACGGGTACGGCCGCGACGCCGATCAGGGCGCCCTTCAGGACATCGCGACGGGGAATCATTCTCTCGGACATGGACAGTCTCCTGCACGCGGGTTTCGGATGAAAACCACTGCCTCAAATTCTACGCGGTGGCGACGAGTTGGACATGGTCCGGGTCAATAGGTTTCCGAAGGGGCAGCAGGGCGCCAATAATGAGAATCATTCGCCTCTGTCGCCCGCGAGCTTAACAACGCGCCCGCACCTAGAATCCACACATGCCCGATCCTCGCCGCAGCCGGCTCAAGTCCTATCTCGGCATCGCCGGCAGCGTGGCCATCGCTGGCCTCGCAGCGTACGTCCTGTACACAACCTTCCAGCGCATCAGCTTCGCCGACGTGCTCGCGAACGTGCGAGCCACGCCCGCCGGCACGCTCGGGCTCGCCGCCGCCTGCGGGGCAGGCGCGTTCACCGTGCTCGCCGCGTACGAAGTGGCGGTGGTGCGCTACGTGAAGCACTGCATCGGCCGCGCGAAACCGGTGATCACCGCGCTGATCGCGTTTCCGCTGGGGCATGCCGTCGGCCAGACGCTGCTGAGCGGCAGCGCGCTGCGTTACCGCATGTATGCCCCGGCCGGCTTCAGCGCGATGGAGGTCGGCGCCGCGGTGCTGCTCTGCGGCATGCCGTACATGCTGGCATTCGGGCTGCTGATCGATCTCGCGCTGGTGTTCAGCGCCGACGCGCTCGCACCGCTGTTCCGCATCTCGAGCGAGTGGTTGTTCGCGCTCGGCTGCCTCGGGCTCGTGAAGGACGCCGGTTACCTGCTGTTCGTGTGGCGGCGGAAGAAGCCGATCCGGCTGGGCGGCTGGGCCGTGAACGTGCCCACCGTGCGCATGACTGCCCTGCAACTCGTGGTCGGCGTCGTCGACATCGTGCTGATTTCGTCGGTGCTGTACCTGCTGCTGCCGGCATCGGCGCAGATCGCGTTCCTGCCGTTCGTTGCCGTGTACCTCGCCAGCATCCTGGTGGGCGTGGTGAGCCACGTGCCGGCGGGACTCGGCGTGCTCGAGTCGATGCTGCTGCTGCTCCTGCCGCACGTGCCGCCGGAGCAATTGCTTGCGTCGGTGCTGCTGTACCGCGTGATCTACGAGGTCATTCCGCTGGCGATCGCGCTCGGGATCTGGGGTGCTTACGAACTCGTGGCGAAGGACGGCGCCCGCAAGCGCCTGGCGCGTCCGGCGGGCGTGCCGCGCCCGCCGCTCGTGCCCTGAGTCCGTCAGCGTAGCAGCGCAGGCGTCGACAGCCCGACCATCGGCAGGAGCGAATGCGCCAGCGTCCGGCCGCTCTCGAAGGCAGCCTCGACGCGCGGGGCGATGCACCAGTCGCCGCAGGCGCCGGCCGCGATCTCTTCGTCCATCAGGCACGGCAGGCCGAGCGGCTGCTCGACGAACGCGTGCCGCCAACGGTGCGCCAGGGCCAGGACCGGAGCCGGCAGGCGGGCGCCGGTGGCGGTGGCGAATTCGTGCAGCAGCAGCTGCGCCACGGTGACCGCGTCGGCTTCCAGGTGCTGCCGCGACCAGGCGACCGAGGCGTGCACGACCCAGCAATGCAGCCCCGGTGGACGGTTGGGCTTGCTCGAGTCGCACGCCGCCCAGGTGAGCGGGCCCTGCATCCAGCGCCGCACGTCCGCGCCGGCGTCCACCGGCTGGTCGAACGCGAACATGCCCGCCCAGCAGGGCGCCATGCGTACGTCCTGCAGGTGCCGGAACGTGCGCCCGTGCGGCCCTAGCAGCGTGAGCGCCTGCGGCGCGGGCACCGCGACGGCGATCGCGTTGAAGATGTGATTCTGGCGGCCGGAGTCGGTCTGCAGCTCCCAGCCGCGCTGGCTCTGGATGATCTCGTGGATGCCGACGCCGCTCTGCAGCTCGACGTTGCGCGACATCGGCCGCACGAGCGCGCTCATTCCCGGCTGGCCGACGTACCAGTCATCGACCGGCGCTTCCCACAGGCGGTCGTCCTCGAGGATGCGCGGCGACCAGCGGCCCAGCACGCCGGCGCGTCCGGCGACCTCGGCGTACTTCACGAACGGGCGGCTGCGCGCAGTGACGTACTGCGCGCCGTGGTCGAACGCGAGGTTGCCCTGGCGGCGTGTCCCGAGCCGTCCGCCCAAGCCTCGCGACTTCTCGAATACCGTCACCTTGGCGTCTGCTCGCGCGAGCTCCCGCGCACAGGCCAGGCCCGCGATGCCGGCGCCGATGACGGCGATCCGCACTCCGTCCATGCCACCATCCCCAGGATCAGCGAACCGGGAGTGTAGCGGGTGGCCGCGGTCCGCAGGGCCTCCGGCTGCCGCCAGGTGCCGCCAACGTGAACGGCATCGAGATTACGGTAGGATTCCGGATCCACGACCCCAGGAGCCCCCGCCATGAGCCGCACTGCCGCATCGCTGGTACGCGAGGCCCTCGAAACTGTGGGCGTGCGCTACACGTTCGGCATCCCCGGGGTGCACAACACCGAGATCTACGACGAGCTCGAGTCGTCGCCGCACATCACGCCAGTGCTCGTGGCGGACGAGGGCGGCGGGGCGTTCATGGCCGACGCCGTGAGCCGCTCCGGAACGAGCCTGGGCACGCTGGTGATCGTCCCGGCCGCGGGCGTGACGCACGCCGCGAGCGGCATCGCCGAGGCGTTCCTCGACGGCATCCCGATGCTGGTGATCTCGGGCGGCATCCGCCGCGACACGGGGCGCCGCTACCAGCTGCACGACGTGGACCAGCACGCGCTCCTCAAGCCGATCACCAAGGGTACGTGGCTCGTCGAGCGGCATGCGGACGTCATCCCGACCATCTACGAGGCGGTGCGCGTGGCGACTGACGGCGAGCCGGGCCCGGTGTTCGTCGAGATTCCGGTGAACCTGCAGCTGATCGCGGGGGATCCCGGCAGCACACCCGCATACGCAGGCCCCGTGCCGCGCGAGTCACGCTGCACCAGTGCGGACCTGGAGCACGCCGCACGCCTCCTGGCGGCCGCGAAGTCGCCCGGAATCTTCATCGGCTGGGGCGCGGTGGACGCGACGCCGGAGGTGATCGCGCTCGCCGAACGTCTCGGCGCGCCGGTGAGCACCACGCTGCAGGGCCTGAGCGCCTTTCCGGCGACGCATCCGCTGCACGCGGGGTTCTGTCTCGGCCGCGCCGCGGTGCCGTCGGCGGAGAACGCATTCCGCGACTGCGACTGCCTGCTCGCGGTCGGCACCCGCTTCGGCGAGATCGCCACCGGCAGCTACGGCTACGAGCCGCCTGCCCACCTCATTCACGTCGACATCAACCCGACGGTGTTCAACGCGAACTACCCGGCACGGGTCTCGCTCGAGGGTGATGCAGCGACCGTGCTCGGCCGGCTGCTGCAGGTATTGCCCGAGGTGCCGCAGGCTGCCGCACGCGGCGCGTCGGTCACTGCGCAGATCGCGAAGGACAAGGCGGCCTACCAGGCGGAGTGGTTCGCGCACGACCCCAAGGGCCGGGTCAACCCGGCACGCTTCTTCTCGGCGCTGCGTGCGCGCCTGCCGGACGATTCGGTCGTGGTGGTGGACGACGGCAATCACACGTTCCTCACCGCCGAGCTGATGCCGATCCACCGCTCGCGCGGCATGATTTCGCCGACCGACTTCAACTGCATGGGCTACTGCGTGCCCGCGACCATCGGTGCGAAGCTCGCGCAACCCGACAAGCCGGTGGTGGGCATCGTGGGCGACGGCGCGTTCCGCATGACCGGCCTCGAGCTTGCCACCGCCACCGCGCAGCGGCTCGGCGTCGTCGTGTGCGTGTTCAACGACGGCGAACTGGCGCAGATCGCCCAGGCGCAGCAGATTCCGTACAACCGCAAGACCTGCACCGTGCTCGGGCCGATCGACGTGGCCGGCGTCGCACAGGCGACGGGTGCCGCATTCGTGCGCATCGAGAACGACGGCGGCGTGGAGCGCGCGCTCGAGCAGGCGTTTGCCACGGCGGCCACGGGCCGGCCCGTGCTGGTGGACGTGCTGGTCGATTACTCGAAGCGCACGCGCTTCACCGAGGGCATCGTCAAGACCAACCTCGAGCGCTTCGACCTGCCGACCAAGGCGCGGTTAATCGGCCGCGCGCTGTGGCGGCGGGTGACGGGATGAGCGAGGGCGGAGCCGGGATGTCCCGGCTCCAGGCCTACAGCGACCGCCAGTACTCCGCCATGCGGCGCCGTTGCCGCTCGTCCGGCAGCGGGGCCAGCCCGGCGGCGGCGTTGTCGGCCATGTGCTGCGGCTTCGAGGTCGCCGGGATCACGCAGGTGACGGCCGGGTGCGAGATCACGAACCGCAGGAAGAACTGGCCCCAGCTGGAGCAGCCGATTTCTCCCGCCCAGCCGGGCAGCGGCCGGTTGCGCACGCGCGCGAACAGCGCGCCGTCGGCGAACGGGCGGTTGACCATCACGGCGATGCCGCGGTCGCGGCAGAAGGGCAACAGCCGGTCCTCCGCCTCGCGCTCCGCGAGCGAATAGTTGACCTGCAGCCAGTCGAATTTCTCCTCGCCGAGCACGCGCTCGAGTTCGGAGTGCGCGTCGGCGCGGTAGTGCGTCAGCCCTGAGTAGCGCACGCGCCCGTCCACCTGCAGCGCGCGCAGCGTCGGCACGTGCTCGCGCCAGTCGAGGAGGTTGTGGATCTGCAGCAGGTCGAGCCGTTTGGTGCGCAGGCGCGCGAACGACGCCTCGATCTGCTTCACGCCGGCCTCGCGGCCCCGCGTCCAGACCTTGGTCGCGAGCCACAGCTTCGGTCCAAGGCCGAGTGCGTCGATCAGGTCGCCGAGCACGCTCTCGGCGCTGCCGTACATGGGCGAGGTGTCGATCACGCGGCCGCCGGCCTCCACGAGGCCACGCAGTACCCCCTGCAGCCCGGCGCGCTTCATTGCGTCGTCGCCCACGTCGAACGTGTCGGAGGAGCCCATGCCGATCACCGGGACTTCCTCGCCGGATGCCGGGATCTTGCGCGTAGTCATGGCGGGCGTCTCCCTGCCAGTGAGGCGGGACGGAGCTAGTGCGGCTGCGGTGGCGGCCGCTGCCAACTTCAGTGCCGTGCGTCGGTCGATGCGGAGTGCTGTCATGTGGGTCGTCCCCGATTCTGCGGAAGCGGGCGCCGTGCCACGAAGAACTCGTAGGCGTAGAAGTCGCAATGGAGGCGGTGCATCCTGGGCTCCTCGGCGATCTGCTCGAGCACTGCCGACGCTGCGAAGTCACCGGAGTATTGATCGCGCAACTCGGCGATGCGAGCTTCCATGGGCGTGTAGAAATCTTCCCACCACGCTTCGTCGGGCAGCGTGAAGTGCCCTGCCAGGTCGAATCCGCCATCCCGTATCGCCGCCAGGTCGTCCTCGAGCCGGCCCATGGTCGGGTATTCGATTTCGAAGCTGGCCTTGATTGCCGGGGGCGGGTTGTCCTTGCGCCAGACCGGATCCGTGAAAGCGAGGTAGCCGCCGGGATGGAGCAAGTCGTGACAGATGCGCAGTGCGTTGCGCAGCCCGAGGTTATAGAGCGCCCCTTCCGACCAGATGAGGTCGAAACTCCCGCGCGGCTGTTGCGGGCTGGCCATGTCACCGACGATCGCGTCGATGCGCTGCGCGAGCCCGCGCGCGGCGACAACCGCCCGCAGCCGCTCGATGCTCGGTGCATGGCTGTCGATGGCCACGATGGAGCCCGACCCGATGAGCTCGGCGAGGTGCAGGGTTTGCCCGCCAACTCCGCAGCCCAGGTCGAGGACGGCAGGGGATCGCGGGAGATCCCGGCAAAGATCGAGCGCCCGCTCCGCGCAGGCGCGGTTGCCGGGCCCTTGCCGCGGCAGGCTTTCGAAGACCTCGAAGAAGATCTCCCAGTAGCGAGTGCTGGGCTGGTTCATGTGCTTTGCGTTTCCCTGCGGTGACGCACCATGAGTACGTGGGGCCCGTCTGGCACGTCGTCGAACTCCCGGTCCTTGCGGAAGCCCGCCGTGGCGAACGCCCGCTGGGAGACGAGATTGTCGCTCCGTGCGCAACCCATCACGAGAGGTACCGCAGGATCCGCCAGCGCGGCTTCCGCCACGAGTCCCAGGGCGCCTGACCCGACGCCCCGCCCGACGGCCTCCCGCTCGCCAATCATGATGTCGATGTCGATCACGCTCTCCGGGATGTCGGTGAGGCCAGCCACGTCGAGTTCCTGGCGCGTGGGGTGCTGCCAGAGCACGAGCCCGACCTTGCGGCCGTCGACCTCGATGACTGCGCGCCAGTGCCCGGCGCCGGGCGCATTCCGCAACTGGCGGATGTTTTCGCCGGGGTCGCCCCAGTATGGCCGCACATGGTCCGTCTGCAGCCATCGCTCGATGAGCGGCAGGTCGTCGCTCGTCACGTCGCGGAGCCGAAGGTCCATGTCAACCCACGCGGTCCTTGAGCCCGAACAGCACCATGATCCACGCGCTGACCGGGTGCGCCACCAGCATGATCGCGACGATCAGCGCAAGCAGCCCGGGCGATGGCTGCCACACCGGAGCGACGAACAGCAGCATGCCGGCGAGACTGTCGAGCTGGTCGATCACCCAGAACGCGCGCCCGGCCGTGCCCTGGCCGGCGGCGCCGGGGGAGATGCCGAGCTGGCGCTTGGCGAAGCTGTTCGGGAGTTCGCCCACGATGTAGCCGGTGCCGAGCAACAGGCCCCAGAGCAGTGGGTGCTCCTCCGCGAACGGCACGAGCGTCGGCAGCGGCCAGCAGCACGCGTGCACCTGCTCGACGCTCCATGCCGCGAGCGTCATCGTGCCGATCGTCACCACGGCGCCACGCCAGGTCTTGTTGTCGCCGAACAGGCGCTTGCCCCGGAACGTGAGGCCGCCGTCGATCGGCATGCGCCGCAGTGAGGGCCACAGGTCGAGCTTCATCACCGCCAGGTGCACGAGGCCGGCCGCGATGACCGGCAGCGCGAGCCACAGCAGTTGCAGCACGACGGTCATCGCGCGCGCGACCTCACTCGATCGGCAGCACGGTGGTCTCCTTGATGACGGTGACCGTCACCGAGGAATTGATCGACTGCACGTTCGGCAGCTTCGAGAGATGGTCGAGGTAGAACGCCTCGTATGCCTTGATGTCCCGGGTGACGATGCGCAGCATGAAGTCCCACTCGCCCATCGTCGTGTAGCAGTCGAGCACCTCGGGGCGCTCGCGGATGGCCTCGGCGAACGCAGCGATCGCGTCGCGTCCCTGGGTGGAGAGCTTCACGTGCGCGAAGATCGTGACGTCGAGGCCGAGCGCCGACCGGTCGAGCAGGGCGACGCGCCCCCGGATCACGCCGCTCTGTTCCATGTGCTGGATGCGCCGCCAGCAGGTGGTGGTGGAGAGGCCGGTGCGGGAGGCAACCTCCGCGACCGACAACGCGCCCTCGCGCTGCAGCAGGTCGAGGATGCGCCGGTCGACGCGGTCGAGCGCATGGCGTCGTTTTTCTTCCATGCAGGCGTCCTCTCTGAAATGTTCTTTCCGCATTGTTGCAATGCAACGCAACGAAAGCAACGCAAATGAGAATGGATGAGTAATCTACGCTGCTGATCCCGCGCAGTTCTACCGCAGTGAGGAAGTCATGCCGCGTCGCTCACGGTTACACATACCGCAGCATCACTCCCGTCCCGGCGAAGAGCCGGACTTCAGCTACCTCGAGACCTCGCCAGCCGGCGCCGTCGGGCGCCCCGACGTCAACGCGCGTGTGCGCGACATCGGGCACCTTGCGGTCGACCTGGTGCGCGTCCTCGACGACGACCACCGGGCGACCGGCCCGTGGCACCCGCACCTCGATCCGCCCGAGCTGCAGGTTGCCCTGCGGCACATGCTGCTCACGCGGATCTTCGACGACCGCATGCAGCGCGCGCAGCGCACCGGCAAGATCTCGTTCTACATGCGTTCCTTCGGCGAAGAAGCCGTTTCGGTTGCGCAGTGCATGGCGCTCCGGCCGCGCGACATGCTGTTCCCGTCGTATCGCAACCAGGGTCTCTACGTCGTGCGGGGCAAGCCGCTGGTGGAGCTG
>Ga0105090_10002539_pt1 | contig 10187 bp, 12 predicted proteins | sample PPLLak3March2015_FD_79110 | JGI IMG/M metagenome (GOLD analysis project Ga0105090, IMG submission 79110) | Freshwater sediment microbial communities from Prairie Pothole Lake near Jamestown, North Dakota, USA - PPLs Lake P7 Core (1) Depth... | ecosystem: Environmental > Aquatic > Freshwater >... | reverse complement strand
AAGGCTTTTTCAGCCAGCACGGTTTCCTTGCCGTCTTTCAGTAGACTGATCCAGACCCGCCGTATGCCGCTCTTGGGGTCCGCAAAGGAAACCGTCAGCTCTTTTGAAAGCCCGACCACCGGCGGCGTCAGCTCAACCGTAATCTCGGGTGGCTGGCCCTCCAGACGAAAAAACAAAATCACCCCCACCGGCAGCACGATCACCACAACCAGGAACATCAGAAGCCAGAGCTTGAAATTTTTCTTTTGGGTTCGCAACAGTTACCGCCCCCTTTCACCATTTGGTTCAAATTTTTAAATTATCAGATGGCTGCGGCCTAATCAAGCCAAACTTTTTGCAGCACCTGCCGCGCCCCCCTTGAATTCCTTCCTGTGAGCGTGCCCTTGCCGGGCGGCCGTTGGGCTTGCACGGCGCACCCGAGCGCAACTTGACATTTAACCGCTGTCCATGTAAATTTCGGTTGTTGCTGTCAAACCACTGACGGCAGGCGCTCAAGGGCATCTTTTTGAAAACGTGCAGCAAGGCCTCCGCAGTTTTCTCTTCAGCCCCCCTTTTCCAAATAGCCGGTGAAGACGGCGAGGGAGTTCTTCTTCCACTCCGATACCCAGCACCCCTACCCCCGTCTTTAACTTTCAGGCCGTTTGCCCTGCACGTGCAGCGCGCTGCGGTTGCGAGGAGCCCCATGGCGAGGATGAATTCGGAAATTGAAGTCGGCCCGATCCGCATCGGCGGCCGGCAGCCGCTGGTCCTGATTTCAGGCCCCTGTGTGATCGAATCCCCCGACGGCGCGCTGGCCATCGCCGCCGCCCTGAAGGAATTGACCGCCCGGCTGGGCATGGGCTTTATTTTCAAGGCGTCCTACGACAAGGCCAACCGCACGGCCATCAGCGCCTACCGGGGACCGGGACTAAAAGACGGGCTTGCGGTGCTGGCCCGCATCAAGCGCGAGCTCGACGTGCCGCTGCTCTCGGACGTCCACGCGGTGGATGAGGTCGCGGCGGCGGCCGAAGTGCTGGATGTGATTCAAATACCGGCCTTTTTGTGCCGCCAGACCGATCTGCTGCTCGCGGCGGCCGCAACCGGCAAGCCGGTCAACGTCAAAAAGGGGCAGTTTCTCGCGCCCTGGGATGTCGCCCATGTCGTTGCCAAAATCGCCGCCACCGGAAATCGGCGGGTGCTGCTGACCGAACGCGGGGTCATGTTCGGCTACAACAACCTGGTGGTCGATTTTCGGGCCATCGCCATCATGCAGCAGACCGGCTGCCCGGTTATTTTTGACGCCACCCACAGCGTCCAGCTGCCCGGAGGCGCCGGTCAGAGCTCCGGCGGCCAGCGCGAATTCGCCCCGCTGCTGGCCAGGGCCGCGGTCGCTGCGGGCGCCAACGGCATTTTCATGGAAGTCCATCCGGACCCGGACCAGGCGCTCTGCGACGGCCCCAACTCCCTGCGCCTGGACATGCTGCCACCGCTGCTGGCGCAACTGAAAGCCATTCACGAACTCGTGCCCTGAAAGGCACCCGCGGCGGACGCCGCCAAAGCGGCCAGACCGCGCCATCCATGGGGAAATCGATGACCGCCCAAGAAAACCATGCGCTCAAGAGCGTCAAGCTGCTGCTGCTCGATGTGGACGGCGTGTTGACCCGCGGCGAAATCATCTACGGCGACGACGGTTCCGAAACCAAGATTTTCCATGTCCGTGACGGGCTGGGTATCCGTCTGCTGATGGCGGCCGGCATCGGCGTGGGGGTCGTGACCGGGCGACGCTCCCAGGCCCTGTCGCACCGCTGCGCAAACCTGGGGATCACGCATCTTTACGATGCCGTCAGCGACAAGGCCGCCCTGCTCGAGGGCATATGCCGGGACCTGCAGGTCAGCCCCGCCGAGACGGCCTTCATCGCCGACGACCTGCCGGACGTCGCGCTCCTGGCGCGCGTGGGAACGCCCATTGCCGTGGCCGACGCCCATGACCTGGTGAAGGCGCGCGCCGTTTTCCAGACCCGGGCCAAGGGCGGCGCGGGTGCGGTGCGCGAGGCGTGTGAAGCCATTTTGAAAGCCCAGGGTCTCTGGTCTAAAACCCTCAAACGGGTTCTTGATCTTGAAGTCTAAAAGGCCCTTTAAACATCTCAAGTTTCTCCTGGTGGGCCTGATGGTCACGGCCGCCGTGGCGTTAGCGGGTTTCTTCGCCCTTCACCGCTACGTCCTCAGCAAACCCGAAGTGCTCGTGACCGCCCTGGACGACAAGGCCCAGCTTGCGCTGCAAAAGATTCACCAGACCGCCACCCGCGGGGGCATTACCGAGTGGTCGCTGGACGCCGACTCCGCCCGCTACCTGGATGAAAGCAAACAACTGCTGCTCGAGAACCTGGCGGTCGAATTTTTCATGGATGACGGCACCCGCATGCTCCTGACGGCCGACCGGGGCACCCTCCAGACCGACACCAACAACATCGCGGTCCGGGAAAACGTCCACGTTACCAAAGAGGACATGGCGCTGAGGACCGAGGCGCTGGATTACGACCACCAGAAGCGGCTTTTGACATCCCAGACGGATGTCAGAATCACCAGCAGCGGCTCGGAGATCACCGCGGAAACCTTCAGCTACGATCTAAACACGCGTCAAGCCGTTCTGGACGGCAACGTCAGAGGAGTTTTTCTTGAAAACGAGCCATCATAGAACGCCCACCCACCCCAACGATTCAAAAAGCCGCTCACATCGCAGGATCTGCGTCCGGACGCTCTTCACCGCTGCCATCTTGCTGGCTTCAGTTTCGGCATGGGCCGACGATAAAACCAATAGCCCCGGGCCGGAGGTGGATGCCCAAAAAATCCTCATCACGGCGCGCCAGCTGGTGACCAACACCGCCACCCGCCTGGCTGAATTCAAGGGTGAGGTCCGCGTCCGGCAGGGCGAGACCGTTATCGACGCCGACAGCTTGAAGATCCACTACACCGGCGGCCCCCAGGACAAAACGACCGCCAGCGCGGAAGGCGAATCCATCGAGAAGATCATAGCCGAAGGCAACGTCAAGATTCAGATGGACAACCGAATTGCATTTGCCGATCATGCGGTCTATACTACCGCAGACAGTGTTCTGGTGTTGACGGGCAAAAACTCCCGCCTTACCAGCGGCGACAATTCGATCACCGGAAGTAAAATCACCTTTTTCAGGGCTGACGGACGCGTCAAGGTGGAAGCAGGCGAAGACCGCCGGGTCGAGGCGGTGCTTTTTCCGGGTGACAAAGGACTGGACATCGGCCTGCCCCAGAACCGATAAGCGTCCGGGGCGGGCGCCGCGGGCCGGTTGGCGCGGCCTCTGACGTTTCTGACGGGATCAAATGACCGTTTTATCCCTGCTAAACCTGATCAAAACTTACCGCGGCCGGCAGGTGGTTGACGACGTCACCCTGAAACTGGAGAGCGGTGCGGTCGTCGGCTTGCTGGGGCCCAACGGGGCCGGCAAAACCACGACATTTTACATGACCGTGGGCATCATCAGACCCGACCATGGCCAGGTTTTTCTCGACGACGAAGACATCACCGATGCCCCGATGTACCTGCGGGCGCGCAAGGGCATCGGCTACCTCCCGCAGGAGGCGTCGATCTTCAGGAAGCTGACGGTCGAACAGAACGTGCTTGCGATCCTGGAGTTTATGACAACTTCCAGGACCGAACAGCGGGAGCGGACGGATCGTCTGCTGCAGGAACTCGGCATCAAACATCTGGCCGCCCAGCGCGCCAGCGTGCTTTCGGGCGGCGAACGGCGACGGCTGGAGATCACCCGGGCGCTGGCGACGGAACCGACCTTCATCCTCCTGGACGAACCGTTTGCGGGCATCGACCCGCTGGCCATCAATGACATCAAGGGGATCATCGGCCACTTGAAACACCGCGGCATCGGGGTCTTGATCTCCGACCACAACGTCCGGGAAACGCTTGAAGTCTGTGACAAAGCATATATATTAAATCAGGGCAAGGTGATTGAATCCGGCCCGCCGGAAAAGATCGCCGCCAGTCAAACAGCTCGCCGGATATACCTCGGCGACGGATTCAGATTGTAGCTATGGCGCTCGAATTAAGACAGCAACTCAAACTCACCCAACAGCTGATCATGACGCCGCAGCTGCAGATGGCGATCAAGCTGCTGCAGCTGTCACGCCTTGAGCTGATGGATGTGATCCGTCAGGAAATGGAGGAAAACCCGGCATTAGAGGAAATCCAGGAGGTGCCTGGGGCCGACAACACCATGGAGGCCAACGAAACCCCGGCGGAAGAACCCGAGCCGGAAAAAGAGGTCACCATCGATGAAAAACTCCATGAAGAGATCGATTGGAGCAACTTCATCGACGAGTACAACTCCGTGGGACGGGTCAATTACGAGTCCGAGGACCGCGAGGCCCCCAAATTCGAAGCCTTCATTGCTCAGAAAGAGTCCCTCAGTTCGCATCTCTTGTGGCAGCTGCTGCTGACCTCGCCCAGCGAAGAAGAGCAGAACATCGGCAGCCTGATCATCGGCAACCTCAACCGCGACGGGTACCTGGACATCAGCGTGGAGGAGCTTGTCAGCAACTGCGGCTGCACGCCGGAAAAGGTGCAAGAAGTCTTGGCCGTCATGCAGAGTTTCAATCCGGTCGGGGTGTGCGCGCGCGACCTGAAGGAGTGTCTGACGATCCAGGCAAGGCAGCTGGGCCTAGACAACACCATCGTGATGGAGATTATCCAAAACCATCTCAACCACCTTGAAAACAAGAATTTCAAAGCCATCGTCAAAACACTCAAAATGAGCCTCGAGGAGGTGATCGCCGCGGTGAAGGTCATTCAGGCCTTGGAGCCGCGTCCGGGGCGCCAGTTCAGCGATGAGATGCCGCAATACATCACGCCGGACATCTATGTCTACAAGCTGGAAGATGAATTTGTAATCCTTCTCAACGACGATGGCATGCCGAAACTGCGGGTCAATTCCTACTACAAGAAGGCCATCAGCGAGGGGCAAAAGATTTCCAGCCAGGCAAAGGATTACATTCAGGAAAAAATGCGCTCCGCCACCTGGCTGATCCGCAGCATTCATCAGCGGCAGAAAACCATTTACAAGGTGATGGAAAGCATCCTCAAATTCCAGGGCGATTTTTTCGAAAAGGGGATTGCCTATCTCAAACCCATGGTTTTAAGGGATGTCGCCCAGGATATCGCGATGCATGAATCCACCATCAGCCGGGTGACGACCAACAAATACGCCTTCACGCCCCAGGGTATTTTTGAATTGAAATATTTTTTCAATAGTTCTATTAACCGGGTCCACGGTGAGGCCATTGCCTCCGCCAGCGTCCAGGACAAAATCCGGCAGATCATCGAAAGCGAAAACCCCAAAAAACCCCACAGCGACAACCAGATCGCTGAGATTTTAAAACACACCAACATCGACATCGCACGCCGAACGGTTGCCAAGTACCGGGAAATGCTGGGTCTGCTCTCTTCCAACAAACGCAAACAATTCTGAGATGGAGGTCTGAAACATGCAGACATCGGTCACATTCAAAAATCTCGACCCTTCTGACAATTTAAAAACATATGTTACCGATAAATTGAACCGGTTTGACAAACTCCTCGACAACCCGGCAGAGGCGAGTGTGGTGCTGTCTGTGGAAAAATTCCGTCACATCGCAGAGATCAATATCATCGGCGACCGCCTGAATATCAACGGCAGGGAAGAAACCAACGACATGTACCCTGCCATCGACATGGTGCTGGACAAGCTTGAAAAGCAGATCAAAAGAAGCAAGCAGAAAATTCGCAACCGGCGCGCGGGGTCTAAAACCAAGGGACTGGACATGGCTTTCCCGGAGGTGGCCGCAGGCGCGGGGGATCGCACCCGCGAAATTCTGGTCGAGAATATCGAATACAAGCCGATGGATGTCGACGAAGCCGTCATGCAGATGGACCTGATCGACGACAATTTTCTGGTATTTACCGATGCCCGAACCGAGAGGGTCAATGTCCTCTACCGGCGCAAAAACGGGGATTACGGTCTGATTCAACCCAGGAGCTGACAGCGCGCGGTCCTGCGGGAGCGGCCGCACCCCGCGCTGATCCCGCAGGATAAATTTCCGCCGGTTAAGATAAAATGCGAATTTTAGATGTATTGCAAAAAGAGTCGATTCTCGTCGACATGCAGGCCAGCGACAAAAAAGGGGTCCTCGAAGAGCTGAGTTCACCGGTGGCGCGCCTTGCCGAGGTAAATGGCGAGGACCTGGTTCGGGTCCTGATGGACCGCGAGAGGTTGGGCAGTACGGGTATCGGCGGCGGAATCGGGATTCCCCACGGCAAACTGAAAGATCTCAAGACGTTGGTGTTGGGTTTTGGGTTGAGTCGCAAAGGGGTTGACTTCGAGTCCATGGACGGCAGGCCGACCCATATTTTTTTCCTTCTGGTCACCCCCGAAAACTCAACCGGCCTGCACCTGAAACTGCTGGCCAGGATCTCCAAAATCCTGAAAAACGACCCCATCAGGGAAAGACTTCTCAAGGCCTCCAGTTCTGACGAGGTGCTGGCCATCATCGGCGAGGATGATGATGAAGAATTCTAACCTGACATCCGCCGCCAGCGATCCAGGACATTGCCCTCCCGCATAGTGTAAAACCAGACACCGACCCGGCAGCGGGTCCATCGAATCCGGTGAAAAATTTTAACTTCATCATCATTACCGGGTTTTCCGGATCCGGCAAAAGCACCGCGCTGGCGGCATTGGAGGATATCGGCTTTTACTGCGTAGACAATATGCCGGTCGCGCTTTTACCCAGGTTTTTCGAACTCTCCCTGGAGCCGGCAGCAGGCGGCAACGGTCTGGCCTTTGTCATGGACCTGCGTGAAAAAGGGTTTCTGGCAGGTTACCGCGAGGTTTTGGCGGACTTGCGGACAAAGGGGTTTCGCTTTCGGATTCTTTTTCTTGAGGCCGCCGAGGAAACCCTGGTTCAACGCTACAGTCAAACCCGAAGGCACCACCCGCTTGCCGGCACCAGCACCCTGCGGGACGGGATCGCGGCTGAAAAGAAGCTTCTTTCGGCGCTGCGCAGGGATGCAGACGCGGTCATCGACACGACCCGCTTCAATGTGCATGAACTCAAGGCCTTCATTCAGGCCCGGGCGCTGAAGGCCGGGTATCCGAAAACCATGCAAATCAGCGTCTTGTCCTTCGGTTTTAAATACGGAATCCCCATCGACGCCGACCTGATCATGGATGTCCGTTTTTTGCAAAACCCTTTTTTCGTGCCCGAACTGCGGGATTTGGACGGAGAGACGGATGAGGTCCGCCGTTTTGTCTTTGGGCAGCGCGATACAGAGGAATTTCTGGGCAAATTCTTCAATCTCCTTGACTTCCTTATCCCCAGGTACTTTGAGGAAGGCAAGGCCTATCTGACCATCGCCGTCGGGTGTACCGGGGGCCGGCATCGCTCCGTATCCATTGCCAGGGCCCTTTACGAGCGCATCAAGGAAATGGGACACCCGGCCAATTTAACGCACCGCGACATTCAACAGCAGGGTTCTCCATGATCGGAATTGTTATCGTCACCCACAGCCAGCTCGGACAGGCCCTCATCGAAGCTGCCGAATTTATTATAGGCAAAAAACCGGATAACACGACGGCGGTCTCTATCAACATCAATGAGAACGTAGACAAACTCCGCAAAAAAATCGCCGCGGGCATCAAAGCTGTTGATCAGCATGACGGGGTTTTGATCCTTACGGACATGTTCGGCGGCACCCCTTCCAACCTGAGCTACTCTTTTCTGGAAGAAGGCAAGATCGAGGTCATCTCAGGGGTCAACCTGCCGATAGTGATCAAGGCTGACAACTCCCGGGAAAAGCAGGAGCTTACCAAACTGGCGGTCAATCTGGAGATCTACGGCCGCAAAAGCATTTCTCTGGCCAGTTCCATTTTAAAAGGCAACAAACGCACCGGCTGAGATTTCCAGCCGGTCGTTGACTGAACGCTCACGAGCGGAAGGAGACAACACATGGCGATCAAACTTGGCATCAACGGTTTCGGCAGAATCGGCCGTCTGGTCTATCGGGCAGCCCTCAAGAACCCCGCGCTTGAAGTGACAGCGATCAACGACCTGTCAGATGCGGCCACTATGGCGCACCTGCTGAAATACGATTCGGTCCACGGCATACTGGATGCCGCTGTCAGCGCCGGGTCGAATAGCATCGAAGTCGACGATCGGAAGGTGGCGGTTTCCGCTGTCAAAGACCCCGAAAAGATCCCCTGGAAAGAAGCTGGCGTCGACATTGTCGCGGAATGCACCGGGCTTTTTCGAGACCGGGAAAGCGCCGCAAAGCATCTGGCGGCAGGGGCCCTCAAGGTGATCATCTCGGCCCCCGCCAAAGACCCCGATGCCACCATCGTGATGGGTGTCAATGCCAACCACTACGACCCCCGCAACCACCATGTTATTTCAAACGCATCCTGCACCACCAACTGCCTCGCCCCGGTGGCCAAAGTCCTGCTGGAAAATTTCGGGGTCCGCAGCGGTCTGATGACGACAATCCACAGCTACACCGGTGATCAGCGCCTGCTGGATTTCCCGCACAAGGATCTGCGCCGCGCCCGCGCCGCCGCCCTTTCCATGATTCCCACCACGACGGGCGCGGCCCGAGCCGTGGCCCTGGTTTTGCCCGAATTAAGCGGCAAACTGAACGGGCTGGCCATCCGTGTGCCGACGCCGAATGTTTCGATCGTCGACCTGGTTGTCAGCATCGAAAAGCAAGGCGTCTCGGTCTCCGATGTAAACACGGCCCTCAAAGAAGCCTCCGAGGGCGAGCTGGCCGGCATCCTCGGCTTCAATGACCTGCCATTGGTTTCATCGGATTTTAACGGCTGCCCCCTCTCCTCGATCGTCGATGCGCCCACGACCTACGTGATCGGCGATATGATCAAGGTTCTCGCCTGGTATGACAATGAATGCGGTTATTCCAACCGCATGGTGGATCTGGCGGTTTTAATCGGCAATCAGCTGTGATGGCGGTACAATCGGACTGGGTTCAGCGGGTTTCGCAAAAAGCGCACCAAAGGGGACTCGTCCATTTCAAGAGGCAAAGAGCTGCTGGCTTATAGAGCAAGGCCAACGGAAGGCGGAGGCCGGTTTCCCCTGCCAGAGGAGAAACCGGTGGTTGCCGGATAAAAAGCTTAAGGAGACGCCGGAATGCAAGCGCGCAAACCACTGATTGCGGGTAACTGGAAAATGTTCAAAACCCAGCAAGAGGCGGTCGAGACCGCCAAACGGCTGGTGGCATTGGCCGGGAAGGTGACTGAATGCGATATAATGATCGCCCCCCCATTTACGGCGCTTTCAAGGGTCCATGAGATCATCGGATCAAGCGCCATCGGTCTCGGCGCTCAGAACTTTTTCTGGGAACCGGAAGGCCCCTTTACGGGTGAGATTTCTGCCGCCATGCTGGTTTCCACGGGCTGCCGTTACGTCATTATCGGTCATTCGGAACGCCGTCAACTGTTTGGCGAAACGGATCAGACCGTCAACCAAAAACTGGCTGCCGCCTTTAAAAACGGGCTGATACCGGTCTTTTGCATCGGAGAATCCGAAACCGACCGGGACGCCGGCAATACTTTTTCGGTGCTTGACAAGCAGCTCAAAATGGGGTTAAAGAAACTTCCTTTAAAAACCTACTCTTCCCTGGTTATTGCTTATGAGCCGATCTGGGCGATTGGCACCGGAAAAACTGCCACCACAGATCAGGCTCAGCAAGTCCACCATTTCCTCAGATCCCTCCTTGCCGACAACTGGGGAAATTCACTTGCAAATTCAACCCGGATCCTGTATGGAGGGAGCGTAAAATCCACCAACATCAAAGAGTTGATGGGCATGCCGGACATTGACGGCGCTCTGGTTGGGGGCGCAAGTTTAGATGCGGACGATTTTAATGCCATCATCCATTTCTTCAAATAACGAGAAACTGTTTCGCTTATGTCGATATTTTTGATTATTCTGCACACGATTGTCTGCATCGCGCTGATTTTGATTGTTCTGCTGCAAACCGGGAAGGGCGCCGACATGGGTGCAGCTTTTGGCGGCGGCTCCAGCCAGACGCTTTTCGGCAGCACGGGTGCATCGACATTTTTGAGCAAAGCCACCACAATGGCAGCGATCATCTTCATGATCACCTCTTTGGGCTT
>Ga0105090_10002538_pt1 | contig 10189 bp, 10 predicted proteins | sample PPLLak3March2015_FD_79110 | JGI IMG/M metagenome (GOLD analysis project Ga0105090, IMG submission 79110) | Freshwater sediment microbial communities from Prairie Pothole Lake near Jamestown, North Dakota, USA - PPLs Lake P7 Core (1) Depth... | ecosystem: Environmental > Aquatic > Freshwater >... | reverse complement strand
TGCTGGCGCGGGCCGGCCTGGTGCTGCCCGACGGCATCGGCATCAAGATCGGCAGCGACCTGCTCGGCACACCGCTGAAGCAGAACGTCAACGGCACCGACCTCTTTCCGCGCCTGTGCGAGATGCTGCAGGCGCGTGGCGCCAGCGTCTTCCTGCTCGGCGGACAAGCCGGCGTCGCTGAAGCCGTGGCGGCGGAGATCTCGCGCCGCTGGCCCGGCCTTCGCGTGGCCGGCAAGCGCCATGGGTTCTTCAGCGTGGCCGAAGAAGGTGTGGTGGCCGAGCAGGTCAGGGCCAGCCGGGCCGACATGCTGCTGGTGGCCCGCGGCGTGCCGGCACAGGATCTGTTCATCGACCGCCACCTGCCGCTGCTGGGGGTGAAGGTGGCCATGGGCGTCGGCGGCCTGTTCGACTTCGTGTCCGGTCGCATCGCGCGCGCGCCGATGTGGATGCGCGAGACCGGGTTCGAATGGGTTTACCGCCTGTTGCAGGAGCCGGGCCGCATGTGGCGCCGCTACCTGGTGGGCAACCTGAGCTTCCTGGGTAGGGTCGGCTTCCAACGCCTGGGTCTGCGCCGGCCCGCGGCCGACGCGGTGCCACAGGCCCGCCCGGACAGCGCGCGCGACGGCGCAGGGGTGCGTGCCGTGATCTTCGCCACGCGACGCGCGGCCGCCGACCTGCCGGTGCCGGCGGACACCCCCGCAGCGCTCCTGCCGATGGGATGCCAGACGGTCATCGAGCAGGTCATGGACCGCCTGTTGCATGCGGCCGTCACCGAGGTGGACATCGTGGCCAGCGACCGCCCCGAGGCGCTGCGGGCGCTGTTGGGTGACGGCAGTCGCTGGGGCCTGCGCCTGCGTTGGCACCTGGTGGCCGATCCCGCGCGGCCTTATGGCGTGTTGCGCTCGCCGACGTTCCAGCTTGCCCACCGGCTGGTGGTCGGCCACGCCGACAGCTGCCCCGGCATCGACGCGCTGATGCGGTTGAGCCACGCACCGGCCTGGGCCCTGCATGCCGACCGAGACCGCGATCCGTGCTGGAGCGGCTGGGCCAGCCTGGCGCCCGACCGACTGACCGAGCTGCCGCCCGAGATGGGCACCGACGATCTGGTCCGCGCCATGGGTGACCGCGCATTGCCGCCGGTGCTGTGGGCCGATCGGGACCTGACCCTGCTGAACGGCAGCCACGACCAGTTGCGCGCTGCTCTCGCCCAGGGCCAGGCACAGGGCTGCGATGACGTGCCAGCGTCCTGGGTGAAGACGAGCTGGGGCGCCATGAGCCCGCTGGCTCGCGTACACCCGCAGGCGCGCATGACCGGCCCGGTGCGCATCGGGCCAGGCTGCATCGTGGACCGCGACGCCGAGGTCGGCCCCGGCGTGGTGCTCAGCCGCAACGTGCTGGTATCGGGTGGCTCGCGCCTGTCGCACTGCGTGATCCTGCCCGACAGCTATGTGGGCGCCGGGCTGGACCTGAGCCATGCCGTCGTCAATGGGTCACGGGTGCGCCACGTCCGGCTGGGTGTGGAAACCGTGTTGACCCCGGGAGATGCGTTGCTGCTCGACCTGAAGCCGGAGGCGGTCTCAGGGCCTTCGGCCCTGCCCCGTGCGCTGGCCGCGTTCGCGTGGCTGCTCGCGGTTCCCGCCATCGCAACACGCCGGGCCGTGCGCCGGTGGATGGGGCGAGCGCCCGACTGGCGGACCGTGCCGGTCGTGACCGGGCGCCACGAAGCGTCCGGAGAACTGCAGACCAGCCCGCTGCGCTGCGCGCCTCCGAACACGGACGCTGGTCGCGCGGGCCTGTGGGCGCTGCTGGCCGGCCTGCAGGACGTGGCGGCGGGGCGGCGCAGCTGGTTCGGGGTGCGTCCGCGCGGGCACAGCCAGTGGTACGCGCTGCGGCCCGAGTGGCAGAACATCCTGTCCCGCACGCCGGTCGGACTGCTGCACGCTCCAGCCTGGACCGAGGATCCAACCCAGCGCGAAGAGGCCTGCGCCGCCGCGGACATCTACCTCGCCGTGCAGCCCGCGCACAGGCGTGCGCTTACGGTCTTGCGCGGCTTGATGCCGCCGCAAAGAACTGCGCGGCACTGAGATCTTCAGCGTCGCGAGTCGAGTTCGAGGTGCTGCTACCGGGTACGGGGGAAGCAGGGAGAAACAGGAGCGCCCTGACCGAGGGCGGAGCAGCGCCCGGCTGCAGCGCTGAAGCGCCCCGGCCCAGCGGTCGTGCTCAGAGTCGGTAGGCGACGATGAGCGCCACCGTGGCGGTGCACATGACCGCGTTGCCGCAGTTGACCCACATGGCGCGGCTGACGCGCTGCCCTTCCTTCTGGAACAACCAGGCCGCCATCGTGGCGTTGGCGCCGACCCAGGTCAGCCGCCTGGCCCAGCGCTACCAGCGCCAGTGCGCCACGAACAGCGCCACGGCACCGTGGCGCAGCGCGTGCTCGGGCGTGCAGGGCAGGGTGGGCAGGGCCAGGCCGGGCAGGCGCTGCACATGCTTGCCGGACAGCGGCAGCGGCGCCTGGCTGGTGACCCGCAGTCGCAACCCGTGGCCACCAAACCCGGCAGGGCTTGCGGATCGGTGATGTCGAGCAGGTCGATCGCCACGCTCTGGTCAGCATCATCGGCACCGGTGGCACCCGCAAGACCGCGCTCGCCCGCCACGGCGTGTCCTGGATCGGCACCGCAGCCAGCCACAAGCGCAGGCGCTTCATGGCTGCAACTGAGGCGTGATCTCCAATGTTTGGGCGGGTGTGTGGCTTGCGAGGTTGCCGGCAACAAATATTTCGACCATAATTCGATTATCGAAATACTGTACTCTCCGACGTTCCTCGCCACGGACCTGTCATGAGCGCCCTGACCAAGAAGTTGTCCTTCCTGGACCGCTACCTCACCGTCTGGATCTTCGCCGCCATGGCGCTGGGCGTCGGCGTGGGCTATCTCGTGCCGGGTGTCGAGGACTTCATCAATCGTTTCAACGTCGGCACGACGAACGTCCCGATCGCGCTCGGCCTGATCCTCATGATGTATCCGCCCTTCGCCAAGGTGCGCTACGAGGAACTGCCCGATGTCTTTCGTGACACCAAGGTGCTGTGGCTGTCGCTGGCGCAGAACTGGATCGTCGGCCCGGTGCTGATGTTTGCGCTGGCGATCATCTTCCTGCCCGACAAGCCCGAGTACATGGTCGGCCTGATCATGATCGGCCTGGCTCGTTGCATCGCGATGGTCATCGTCTGGAACGAGATCGCCAAGGGCTCGACCGAATATGCGGCCGGCCTGGTGGCCTTCAACTCCATCTTCCAGGTGCTGTTCTTCAGCGTCTACGCCTGGTTCTTCATCACCGTGCTGCCGCCGCTGTTCGGTCTGACTGGCTCGGTGGTCGACATCTCGATCGGCCAGATCGCCGAGAGCGTCTTCATCTATCTCGGCATCCCCTGCATCGCCGGCGTGCTGACGCGCGTGATCATGCTGCGCTTCGTGAGCAAGGAGTGGTACCACACGCGCTTCGTGCCGAAGATCGGGCCCATCACGCTCATCGCCCTGCTCTTCACCATCGTCGTGATGTTCAGCCTGAAGGGCAAGCTGATCGTGACGATTCCGTTCGACGTGGTGCGCATCGCCATTCCGCTGCTGCTCTATTTCGTCATCATGTTCCTGTTCTCGTTCTTCATGAGCCGCCGTTTCGGTGCGAACTACGAGAAGAGCGCCACGCTGTCGTTCACCGCGGCGAGCAACAATTTCGAACTGGCGATCGCGGTGGCCATCGCGGTCTACGGCATCAACTCGGGCGTCGCCTTCGCCGCGGTCATCGGGCCGCTGGTCGAGGTGCCGGTGATGATCGCCCTGGTGCACGTCGCCCTCGCGTTCAAGCGCCGCTATTTCGCGCCGGTCACCTTGCCGGCGCGCTGCTGATGGAGTTCCCGATGGACGAGAAGCTTGCAGTCGCCTCGCTCGCCGCGCTGGCCCAGGCCATGCGCCTGCGCGTCTTTCGCGCCCTGGTCGGCGCCGCGCCCGAAGGCATGACACCGGGCGCGCTGGCGGTCACGCTGGACGTGCCGGCATCGACGCTGTCGTTCCATCTGAAGGAACTGATGCACGCCGGCCTGGTGACGCAGCAGCGCGACGGCCGCAACCTGATCTACCGCCCAGCGCTGGCGCAGATGAACGCTCTGCTGACCTATCTCACCGCGCACTGCTGCCACGGCGTGGCCTGCGACACCACGACCGCCCCCGACTGCTCGACCTGCTGAAACCCGCCCGCCATGACCATCCATGTGCTGATCCTGTGCACCCACAACTCGGCCCGCAGCGTGCTGGCCGAAGGCATGCTCAACCATTGGTCCAGGAAGCTCGACCGTGACGTGCAAGCCCACAGCGCCGGCAGCGCACCGAGTGGCCGCATCAACCCGTTTGCGATCGAGGCGCTGAACCACGCCGGCATCGACACCCGCGCCTACCGCAGCAAGAGCTGGGACGAATTCAGCCGCGATGGCGCACCGCCGCTGTCGATCGTCATCACGGTGTGCGACAGCGCCGCGGCCGAGACCTGCCCGGTGTTCTTCGGCGGCACCGGTGGCCAGCCGGTCAAGGTGCACTGGGGCTACCCCGACCCGTCCAACGCCGAGGGCGGCGAAAGCGGCAAGCGCCGCGCCTTCGAGCTGACGCGCCAGGCCCTGGGCTACCGCATGCTGCAATTGCTGGCGTTGCCGCTCGGGACGATGAAGCGCGGCGATTTGCACGATGCACTGGCCGAGATCGGCCGCAACTGAAGGAGGCATGACATGACGACGATGAACAGCGACGGCGATGTGAAGGAAGTCGTACGGCAGAGGTACGGCGAGGCCGCCAAACGCGTGACGGCCAGCGCAGGCACCGGCTGCGGCAGCAGCCCGGTCAGCAGTTGCTGCGGCGCGGCCCCCGCCAGCATCGGCGGCTGCGACCCCATCACATCCAACCTCTACGACGCGGCGCAGGCCGTTGCCGTGCCCGAGGCCGCGATGCTGGCCTCGCTGGGCTGTGGCAACCCCACGGCGCTGGCTGAACTGAAGCCGGGCGAGACCGTGCTCGACCTCGGCTCCGGCGGCGGCATCGACGTGCTGCTGTCGGCGCGCCGCGTCGGGGCCACCGGTGTCGCCTACGGCCTGGACATGACCGACGAGATGCTGGCCCTGGCGCAGGAGAACAAGCGCAACAGCGGCCTCACCAACGTGCATTTCCTCAAGGGCGAGATCGAGCACATCCCGCTGCCGGCGAATTCGGTGGACGTGATCATCTCCAACTGCGTCATCAACCTGTCGGCCGACAAGGACCGCGTGCTGGCCGAGGCCTTCCGCGTGCTCAAGCCTGGCGGCCGCTTCGCGGTGTCCGACGTGATCGTGCGCGGCGAGGTGCCGCCGGCGATGCGCAGGAACATGGAGTTGTGGATCGGCTGCGTGGCCGGTGCGCTGTCGGACCGCGACTACCTCGACAAGCTCACGCGCGCCGGCTTCACCGACGCCGGCATCGAGATCACGCGCGTCTACGGCGTCGACGATGCGCGCGAATTCCTCGCTGCACAGAGCGCCGACATGCAGCAGCTGGCCGCGCAGGTCGACGGCAAGTTCGCCAGCGGCTTCATCCGCGCGACCAAGCCGGCCGGCGTGCCGGCAAGCTCGCCGGCCAAGGCGAAGAGCGCGGCGCCCGCCGCGTCGTCCTGCTGTGGCCCGAGCACCTGCTGTGGCAGCTGATCCCGCTCGGGATCGTGCACCTGGCATGACCCGGCATGCGGGGGGCAGCGGCGCGACCGGCGCCTTCTCCTGCGTGGCGCGCGCCTGGGAGGCCCACGAGGCCGAACTGCGCGGCTACCTGCAGCATCGACTTTCGGACCCCGACGCCGCCGCCGACGTGCTGCACGACGTCTTCGTCAAGGCCATGCGCCAGGGCAAGGGCTTCTGCACCCTGGACAACCCCCGTGCCTGGCTGTTCCAGGTGGCGCGCAATGCGCTCGTCGACCGCCTGCGCGTGGCGCATCGGCACGAACCGCTCACCGAAACGCTGGCCGCGACGCTGACCGAAGACACCGAGGTCATGGCGCCGGTGGATGCGCTGGCCGAGTGCGTGGCTCGCACGCTCGCCGAGCTGCCGCCCGAAGACGCCGACATCCTGCGCGCCTGCGAGCTGGAAGGCTCCACGCAGCGCGACTTTGCGCAGGCCCATGGCCTCAGCCTGCCGGCCGCCAAGTCGCGACTGCTGCGTGCACGCCGGCGACTGCGCGATCGCCTCGCGACGGTCTGCCGCGTGCAGTTCGAAGCCGACGGCAGCGTGTGCAGCCACGGCGGCCGCGCGGCCCCATGAACACGTTGCATGGCCGCCGCCGGGCGATGGCCGCCGGCCTGCTGGCGGCGTGCTTCGGCGCGCATGCGGGTGCCCAGCCCGCGGCGCCAGCCGGCGACAAGGGCGGCCCGCCACCCACGCCCGGCACCCTGCTGGCCGTGCCCGACCTCACGCTCTTCGACGGCCGCCGCTTCGCCCAGGGCGACGCCGAAGGCCGGGTGCTGGTGCTGTACTGGTGGGCGAGCTGGTGCCCGTTCTGCGCGCTGCAAAGCCCGCTGATGGAAAGACTCTGGCTCGCCCAGCGCGGCCGCGGTCTGCAGTTCTTGGGCCTTTCCATCGACCGCAAGGCCAGCGACGCCACCGCCTACCTGGCCAAACGCGGCTACAGCTTCCCGTCCGGCCTGGTCACGCCGGACTTCGCCCGCGTGCTGCCCAAGCCCAAGGGCCTGCCGGTGACCGTGGTGCGCGGCCGTGACGGCCGCGTGCTCATGGGTGAGGCCGGCCAGCTCTTCCCCGAAGACGTGGAGCAGATCGCGGGATTTCTGTAGCGGTACCGACGCCCCCGGCCGCGGAGACTGAATCACCCCCATCCCGTGGCAACGGCTGCTTGGCCAACCCGCAGGCTGAGTCAAGAGCCACGCAGACTTCTTTGCATCCTTTTTGCAGGGTCTTCGTCTCCATGACGGGAGACCTTGCACATGACCCGCCCGAGCTTCGCGCAGTACGTGCCGCCTCTGATGCACGAGGGTTTGGTCTTGCATGCCGGCATCCCATCGCAAGCGTGTTTCCCTGTGCCAGCGGCACACGGACCCGCCGAGTTGGCGCGCGCGCCATCGGCTTTCCCTTCCCGCCATGGCCGCAACCGACCCTCCGACGCCTGGAAAGCCTGCACTGTTCTTTCCACGTCAACCTGAGGAAGGTCAAATGAAACACGTCACGTTCTGGCCCGTTCCGGCAAGGTCTTCGTCATCGACGCCCGCCCCTGTCCGATGAGCCTGAACGACATCAAGCAGCTCAAGGCCAAGGGCTATACCAACCTGAAGGCCTTCGTGAAGGGGCCGATGTTCTTCGAGAAGCACTACTTCGAGGTCACCGCCAAGGGCGCCAAGAAGTGAAGAGCGTCGGCAACGGCGCCGTGGTGATCCACCTGAACGAGGACCCGGATCTCGTCAAGTTCATGGCCGCCAATGTCGCCAAGGACAAGCCCGTCATCGTCGCCGGTGACAAGGCGAATGCGGCGATCAACTACGCGGCCATCAACGAAATCTATTCCGCTGGCTGCCCGGCCACCATCGCCAAGCTGCCCAAGGACGGTTTCGTGGTCTTCGTCTGTGCCACCGGCGCCAGGGCCGGCGAGATGTATTTCGGCCTCAAGGACGACTGCAAGATCGACATGAAGCGCTTCGCCTTCCTGGACGCGGAGGTCGCATTCGCGCCCGGCGGGCCGGTGGTCAAGCATGAATGATTCCTCTCGAGATGAATGCCGGCCACTGCCATGGCCGCCGGGACTACCATGCGCACGGATCGTTTTCATGGCCACCCACCCGGCACAGCCCGCAACGAAACGCAGCCGCCGGCAGGGGCGCAGGGATCTGCTGCGCGCCTTGCTGCTGACGCCGCTGCTGTGGCCGCTGGCCGCCATGCTCGACCGTCTGCGTGAACAGCGTCGGCCCGCCCCCCTGGCCCTGCCGGCCGAATTGCCGCAGGGCCTGAGCGTTTCCGGCAACGCCATCGTGCACCGTGGCGCCGACGGCAGCGTGCAGGCCTGGTCGGCGCGCTGCACGCATCTGGGCTGCAGGTTGGATCGCATCGTCGATGGCGTCGTCGTCTGCCCATGCCACGGCTCGCGCTTCGACGCCGCCGGCCGCGTGCTGGCCGGCCCGGCCACGCAGCCGCTGCAGGCGTTGCGCGTGAGCGCCGATGCGAGCACCGGAGGATGGACGGTTGACGCCAGCTGAAACCGCGGCCACCGCGCCCGGCGCCGTGCGCCGGCCCGCGTCACTGTGGCGCGTGAGCTTCGGCGACGCGGCGCTGGCCGCCTTCGTGCTGTGTGCCATCAGCGGCGCGCTTCTCGTGCCAGGCTTCGACGCCGGCGACGGCGCGCGCTCGATCGCCGAATGGCTGCTGGCCAACCCCGGCGCCACCGTCCTGCGCAACCTGCACTACTGGACGGCGCAGGCCTTCCTGGTGCTGACCCTGCTGCACGCCTGGGATCACCTGCGCCGCGGCAACGAGGTGCGCCTGGCGCGCGGCGTCTGGCTGCGCCTGGTGGCCAGCCTGCCGGTGCTGGCCTTCCTGATGCTTTCGGGCTTCCTGCTGCGCGCCGACGCCGACGCGCAGCAGGCGCGCCGCATCTTCGAGGAAGTCGTGCGCCTGGTGCCGATGGTCGGCCCGATGCTGGCGACCTTCCTGTTCGGCACCGACGAAGGCAGCCTGCAGGTGGTCTACCTGCACCACGCCGCCACCGCCACGCTGATCGTCTGGATGGTCATCGTCGACCACGCGCGGCGCCGCTGGGGCACGCCGCGGGCCTGGCTGCTGGTGGCGCTGAGCGCCGGCGTGCTGGCCCTGCTGGTGTCGCCCGGGCTGCACGACGGCCGCGACCCCGTGGTCAAGGGCCCGTGGGTTTTCCTCGGCCTGCAGGAGTTGCTGCACTGGACGCCCTGGCCGCTGCTGGCGCTGGGCCTGTCGGCCGCGGCGCTGGGATTCTTGTGGTGGATGCCGCGCTGGACGACCCCGGTGGCGGCGCGCGCCAAGCGCGGCCTGTTTGCGGTCACGGCCGGCTATTTCGTGCTGTGCGCGCTGGCGCTTTTCATGCGCGGCGAGAACTGGAGCCTACGGGACGAGGGCCCTTTGTGGCCGGCCGGCCCCGGCGACCTGCAGGCCGGCCCGGTGCTCACCCGCGCGGGCATCGACACCCGCACGGCCACGCTGCCGCTGGTCCTGGGCCGTCCCGAAGGCTGCATGGCCTGCCACGCCGAGATGACCGGCTTCAGCCCGGCGCACCAGACACAGGCCATCGGCTGCGCCAGCTGTCACCTCGGCAACAGCCTGACGCTGGACAAGCGGCGCGCCCACGCCGACATGGTGCTGGTGCCAGGCAACCTGGCCGACGCAGGCCGGACCTGCGGGCAGTCGGCCTGCCATGCCGACCTGGTGCCGCGAGTGGAGCACTCGATCATGGCCACCTTCGCCGGTGTCATCGCCACCAACCGCAAGGTGTTCGGCGAGAGCGATGTCGCCGGCCATGGCGCTGCGCCTCATGCACACCCACCACATGTCCGCGACCTCGGACACGGCGCAGCCGACAGCCACCTGCGCCAGCTCTGCGTCGGCTGCCACCTGGGCCAGCCCAAGACCCTGTGGGGGCCGATCACGCAGGAATCGCGCGGCGGCGGCTGCAATGCCTGTCACTTGAAATACAGCCCCGAGGCCGAAGCCGCGCTGGCCGCCTACGTCCCCCAAGTGCCGGACTGGAACGAAGACGGCAGCCCGCCCGTGCCGCCGCCGCCCACGGGCAAGCCCTTCCCCAAGGTGCACCCGCGGCTGAGCGTGCAGGCCGACGGCAGCCACTGCTTCGGCTGCCACAGCCGCAGCAGCCGCATCGCCACCAGCTACGAGGGCTGGCACGAGATGCGCCACGACCCCAGCGCGGCCGAGTTGGCGGCCCGCCCGGCGCATTACCGGCAGCTGGACGACACGCGCTTCTTCGTTCGCAAGAGCGCCGACGTGCACCACACGGCGGGGATGGACTGCATCGACTGCCACACGGCGCTGGAAGTCATGGGCACCGGCCAGCCGGTGTCGCACAAGGCGCAGGCCTTGCGCGTGCGCTGCGAGGACTGCCATGCGCGCCCCGGCGCCGCGCTGGCTGCGCTGGACGC
>Ga0105090_10002537_pt1 | contig 10189 bp, 9 predicted proteins | sample PPLLak3March2015_FD_79110 | JGI IMG/M metagenome (GOLD analysis project Ga0105090, IMG submission 79110) | Freshwater sediment microbial communities from Prairie Pothole Lake near Jamestown, North Dakota, USA - PPLs Lake P7 Core (1) Depth... | ecosystem: Environmental > Aquatic > Freshwater >... | reverse complement strand
CCCGCATCGCGAGGCACTGAAGGCGCGCGGCATCGACGGCTACCAGGCCTATGCAACCGCCGACCTGGGCTGCATCGCGTACGAAACCCGGGCGCGCGAAGGACTGGTGGTCGACGAGGGCGTGCTGGTCGAGATCGTGCGCCCGGGCACCGGCGATCCGGTCCCGGCGGGCGAGGTCGGCGAGGTGGTCGTGACGCAGCTGGCCAACGCCGAGTACCCGCTCATTCGCTTCGGCACCGGCGACCTGTCGGCGGTCCTGCCCGGGGTCTCCCCCTGCGGGCGCACGAACCTGCGCATCCGCGGCTGGATGGGCCGCGCCGACCAGACCACGAAGGTCAAAGGCATGTTCGTGCATCCGGGCCAGGTCGCGGCGATCCTCGCCCGCCATCCCCAGATCGCCCGTGCGCGGTTGGTGATCGAGAACCCGGACGGCAACGATCGCATGACGCTGCAGGTCGCGCCGCGCGACGAAGCGAGCGTGCCGCTGGACGCGGTGGTCGCCACGATCCGCGACGTCACCAAGCTGCGCGGTGCGATCGCGCTGGTGGCCCCGGCCGACCTGCCCAACGATGGCAAGGTCATCGACGACCGGCGGAAGTTCGAATAGCGCGGCTGTAAGCGCTTACTGCGGAGGTTGGATCCCCGCCCGGGTATGGCTCCGGCCCTGGTGTGGCGGGAATGCCCGCCATCCGGAGCGCGCGGATGGAAAGGCGAGCCGACCCGTTGCGCTCTTCGGCTACACTGCCCGCTCCCGCGGCAGGAAGCAGGGTGGGGCCGTCGGCGGCGGCCGACCATCGGCACTGTAGTACGGGAGCGCGCCCAGGCAGCAGCGCGGGCGCACCGGTCACGCGTACCGGAAGGTGCCGCGCCCAGCGGCTCGTACGGCGAGCCGGGTCCCGGCGCCCTGTCGCGAAGGAGCGGGAGGCGTCATGCCGGATCGTCTCGAAGGTGCACGGGTTCTGATCTACAGCCACGACACGTTCGGGCTCGGCCACCTGCGCCGCTGCCGCGAGATCGCGCACTCGCTCGTCGAGCGCTTCAAGGGCCTGTCGGTCCTGATCCTGTCGGGCTCGCCGATCATCGGCAGCTTCGACTTCCGCGCGCGCGTGGATTTCGTGCGCATCCCCGGCGTCATCAAGCTGCACAACGGCGAGTACAAGTCGCTGGGCCTGCACATCGACCTCGACCAGACGATGGCGATGCGCGCAGCGATCATCCGCCACACCGCCGAGGCGTTCCGGCCGAACCTGTTCCTCGTCGACAAGGAGCCGCTCGGCCTCAAGTCCGAGGTCGTGCCCACGCTGGCGATGCTGAAGCAGATGGGCTCGCGGCTGGTGCTGGGCCTGCGCGACATCATGGACGAGCCCACGCTGCTCTCGCGCGAGTGGGAGCACAAGCAGGTGATGCCTGCGCTCGAGAATATCTACGACGAGATCTGGGTCTACGGCCTCGAGGCGATCGCCGACCCGCTCTTCGGGCTCGACTGTCCGCCGTCGGTGCTGCGCAAGATGACCTACACCGGCTACATCCGCCGCACGCTGCCCCGCGTCGACCGCGCGCCGGAGCGGCCGTTCGGCGAGGAGCCGTACCTGCTCGTCACCGTGGGTGGCGGCGGCGACGGCATGTCGGTGATCGACTGGGTGCTCTCGGCCTACGAACACGACCCGGCGATTCCCCATCCGGTCGTGCTCGTGCTCGGCCCGTTCATGACCGCCGCGCGGCAGCGCGAGTTCCACAACCGCGCCGACGCGCTTGGTCGCGTGCGCGTGCTGACGTTCGACAGCCACCTCGAGCTGATGATGGCCAACGCCGCCGGCATCGTGGCGATGGGCGGCTACAACACGTTCTGCGAGATCCTCTCGTTCGACCGCCCGGCGTTGCTGATCCCGCGCGTCGCGCCCCGGCGCGAGCAGCTGCTGCGAGCCACGCGCGCCTCCGAGCTCGGTCTCACGCAGATGCTCGACATCGACAGCGGCAACGACCCGGCGGTGATGGCGCGGGCGCTGCGCGCGCTGCCGCTGCAGCCGCGGCCGTCGGCGCACGGCGCCGCGGGCATGCTGAAGGGACTGGAGACGATCGCCCGCCTCGCCTCGCCGCACCTGCCCGCGCGCAGGCGGCGGCAGCGTGACGTAGCCTTGGGGTGACGCGGGTCCTCTTCTGGGTCCAGCACCTGTTGGGCAGCGGGCACGTCGAGAGGGTGCGCTGGGTCGCCGAGGCGCTCGCCGAGCGCGGCGCCGCCGTCACCTTCGTCACCGGCGGCATGCCGTTGCCGGCGCGGATGCCGCGCGGTGCGACGATCGTGCAGCTGCCGCCGCTGCGTGCCGCTGACGCGACGTTCGCCGCGCTGGTCGATGCCGAGGGCAAGCCCATCGATGAAGCCTTGCGCGCACGGCGCGCGCGCGAGCTGCTGGCTGCATACGACAGCGCCCGACCCGACGTGGTGGTGCTGGAGACCTGGCCGTTTGGCCGCCGCGCGCTGCGCTTCGAGCTCGAGTCCCTGCTGGCGTGCATGGCATCGGCGCCGTCGCGCCCGCACGTCGCCGTGTCGGTGCGCGATTTCCTGCAGGTTCGTGCCGACGCCGCGCGCGACGCCGCCGCGTGGTCGCTGGCCCGGCAGAGCGTGGATGCGATCATCGTCCACGGCGAGGCCGCATTCGCGCGGCTCGAGGAAACGTTCCCGCCGGCGGCCGACGGCGCCATCCCGGTGTTCTATACCGGCTACGTGCGCGCGCCGCTGCCGCCGCTGCCGCCCCGTGCTCGCGGCGAGGTCGTCGTGGCAGCGAGCGGCGGCGCTGTCGGGGATGCGTTGCTGCGCGCGGCGATCGAGGCACGGCCGGCGTCGTCGCTGCGCGACCTCGGTTGGCGCGTGCTGGTCGGTCCCGGCGTGTCCGCGGCTCGCTTCGACGAGATGCGTGCAGCAGGCGCTGCCGCAGGGACGGTCGTCGAGCGTCACCGCGACGACTTCATCGAGCTCCTCGCCGGCGCGCGGGTGGCCGTGACGCAGGCCGGCTACAACACCGTGCTGGACCTGCTCGCCGCGCGCGCGCCGGCGGTCCTCGTGCCGTTCGAAGGCGTGGGCGAGACCGAGCAGCGCATGCGCGCCGAGCGCCTTGCTGCGCTCGGCCGCGCCATCGTGCTCGCCGAGCGCGACCTGACCGCGGCGGCGCTGGCGGACGCTATCGACCGCGCCGCCGCGCACGTCGAGATGCCGCCGTGCCCGTTCGCGCTGGACGGCGCGCAGCGCGCGGCGGAGCGCATCCTGGCGCTTGCCGGCGGGGAACGCGAAAAGTGACGTGGGATGCGCTCGACCGCGAGCTCGATCGCTGGGTCGAGCGCGGGCGCCCGGCTACGCTCTGGTGGCGCGACGACGATGCGGCCGCGATGACGCCGCAACTCGCGATACTGCTCGACCTGGCGGCGCGGCACACGGTTCCCGTCGCGCTGGCCGCGATTCCTGCCGCGGCCGAGGCCTCGCTGGTCGACGCCGTCGCCGACGCACCGACCTGCACGGTCGTGCAGCATGGCTACGCGCACCGCAATCACGCACCGGCGGGCGAACGGTCGCGCGAGCTGGGCGGAGCGCGCACCGCCGCCGGGGTCGGCCGCGAACTTCAAGCCGGCGCAGATCGCTTGCGCGCGCTGTTCGGCGATCGCTTCCGGCCTGTCGTCGTGCCGCCGTGGAACCGCATCGACCCCGCGGTCGTGCCGCTGCTGCCCGCGCTCGGCTACGCAGGCCTGTCGACGTTCGGTGCGCGTGCCTCGCGCGAGCCGCAGCCGGGGTTGGTGCAGGTCAATGCGCACGTCGATCCGATCGGATGGCGGACGGACCGCGCGTTCGTCGGCACGGCGGCGTGCGTCGAGCGGGTCGTCGCCCACCTCGCGCAGCGGCGCACGGGCGCGGCGGATCCGGCCGAGGCCACCGGACTGCTCACCCACCATCTCGTGTTCGACGCCGCGGCGTGGCGTTTCGTCGACGAACTGTTCGCGCGCACGGCGCGGCATCCCGCGGCGCGCTGGATCGGCGCGCGCGAGGCCTTCGCTACTTCCGCCCCAGCAACATGAAGCGCGTGTACTTCTTGTGCGGCCGGCTGCCGGCGAACAGCACCTGCTCCAGCGGCGCCTGCCGGCGGAACGCGTCGAGGTCGCGCACGCAGTTCACGTGCTCGTCGATGGCGAAGTAATCGTTGGACTGCAGCGCGAGGAGCTGTCCCGGGGGAATCCTGCCGAACCACGCGGCGAAGTCGGCGAGATGCTCGCAGGAGGTGTTGACCACGAGGTCGGGGACCGCGCCCGTCAGTGGCGCCGCGTAGGCATGGTCGAGCATGTCCGCCGTGACCGCGGCGAAGCGCCCGCCGTGGCTCGCGTTCATCGAGCGCGCGACGGCCGCGCAACGCGGGTCGACGTCGACGCTGATCAGGCGGCCGATCGAAAGCCGCCGGTCGGCGAGCAGGATCGCGCCCAGCACGCCGAACCAGCCGCCGAGTACGGTGACGGTGCCGAATCGTCCGCCACCGGCGCCCGCCAGCGCATCGGCGAGCCACAGCTTCGACGTCATCTGGTTGCGGTTGAGCGCGCCCCCGAGGTCCGGCTCGGCGAAGCGGGACACGGTCGCCAGGATGTCGGCGACGAACGGGCTCGCGAAGTAGGTGGCGAGGCCCTCGAGGATGTCCCGGTAGCGTTCTTCGGCGTCGTGCATTGGTCGGCCGGTGGCGGCGGCAACGCCCGCGGAGCATAGCAGGCGCCCTGCAGACCCTCCGCGGGAGACTGCTTTCGCCGGCCCCCCGGTTGCCGTATGCTGTGGCGCGTGGCCGGCGCGGCGTCCTCGGGAATGGGCGCCCCGCCCCGGACTCCAAGGGACCGCCGACGATGAATGTCGACGACGAAGCTGCGGTGTTGTCGCGCGTGCCGACGTTCGCGAAGTGCGACCCGGCCCGCCTCAAGCTGCTCGCGTTCACGAGCCGCGCGCTGCGCTTCGCGCCCGGCGAGGTCGTCATCCGTGCCGGCGACCCCTCCGACGGCACGCTGCTGATCCTCGAGGGTACCGTGGAGTTCGTCGGCCACACCGGGCAGGACGAGTTCGTCATCAGCACCGCGGGCGCGCACCAGATGATCGGCGAGATGGGCGTGATCATGGGCATCCCGCGCACGATCACCGTACGCGCGCGCGACAGCGTCCGCGTGCTGAAGATTTCCGCGCAGGTGTTCCTGAAGCTCCTGTCCGAGAATCCCGAGGTGGCGCTGGACATGATGCGTACGCTTTGCGAGCGGCTGCTCGCCACGACGCAGAGCCTCGAGAAGACACAGGCTGCGCTGGTCGACGCCGGCGCGACCGCCCGCCGATCGCCCTGAGCGGATGCCGCACGACGCGCCGGCCGGTCGACCGGGCAGGCTGAGGCGCGCGAACGCCGAGCGCTTCGCAGCGGTCTGGGTGCGCAACCACGTCGGGCCGGGCGCGTGGCCTGCTGCACCGGTGTTCGACGCGATCGCGGCCCACTACGGTGCCCCCGAGCGCACCTACCACAGGCTGGGCCACGTCGACGACTGCCTCGCGCGCCTGGACACGGTCGCCGGCCTGGTCGGCAATCGCGACGCCATCGAGGTGGCGATCTGGTTTCACGACGTCCTCTGCGACGCCGGCTCGCGCGACAACGAGGTGCGCAGCGCGCGTTGGTACCTCGAGCGTTCGGCGGGCACGACGCCGCGTTTCCGCATTGCAGTGTGCCGGATGATCCTCGCCTCGCAGCACGCCGTGCCGGCGGTGCGCGCCGACGCACGCTACATGGTCGACATCGATCTCGCCGGCTTCGGCCATCCGTGGCCCGAGTTCCGCCGCACGACCGACCTCGTGCGCCGCGAGTTCCCGCACAAGTCCGACGCGGAGTTCGCGCGCGGGCTGGCGCCGTTCATGCGTTCGCTGGTCGCGCGCGAGTCGCTGTACGCCACCGACTTCTTCCGCGAGCGCTGCGAGGCGACAGCGCGGCGCAACGTCGCGCAGCTGATCGCCGAGTGGCGCGACCTGGGTTACCTGGAGCAGTGAGCCGGTAGTTTGCGGTTGCCCGCGGAGCCAAGCGCACGTCCTTCAACGAACTACCGGCTCGCTGCCCCTGACCCCAGCGCGTAGACCGGCGTGGGCTGGCTGCGCCCGCGCACCTGCACTTCGCCGATCGGCGCGAACGCAAAGGCCTCGGGCCCCGCCGCGGCGCGCGTGGCCTCCGAGACGATGATCCGCGTGCCGTAGGTCTTGTTCAGCGCCTCGAGCCGCGCGGCAAGGTTCACCTCGTCGCCGATGACGGTGTACAGCAGCCGGTCGGGCGTGCCGAGCAGCCCGCAGACCATCGGCCCGGTGTTGATGCCGATGCGCACCGCGAGGCGCACGCCGGGGCCGAACGTGCGCGAGGCGGTCAGCGCGAGGATGTCGAGCGCGGCATCGATCGCGCCCGCGGCGTGGCGCGCACAGGGACGCGGTGCGTTGAAAGTGGCGACGATCGCGTCGCCGAGGAACTGATTGACGACACCGTCGCGCCCGGCGATGGCTTCGCTTGCCGCGCCGTAGAAGTCGTTCAGCGTGCCCACCACATTCTCGGGCGACATCCGCTCGCTCATCGTCGTGAAGCCCTCGATGTCGAGGAATAGCACGGTCGCCTCGGCGGTCTGGCCCTCGCCGACGGCGAACGACGTCTCGGTCGTGCGCGCGAGCTGTGCGACCTCGCTGGGCACGAAGCGCGCGAGCTCCCGGTTGCTCGCCGTTTCCACAGCGGCATACTCGACCAGGCGCGCCGTGCGCTTGCTCGCCAGCGCGAGCACGCCGGCGAACATCAGCATCGCCAGCATCTTGTCGACCTCGGCGCCGACGAGCACGCTGTTCGACGTGAGGTAGGTCACGTAGTCGCGCGTGACCATCGGATCCGCCGGATCCACCCTGACGACGTACACGACCAGCGCCAGCCAGCCGAGCACGGCAACCACGCCCGCGGTGGCGATGTAGCGCGCCTCGAAGTTGAACGCCCGCAGTGCGATGAGCACGAAGACCCACATCAGCGTCGGCGACTTGAGCGAGAACGAGGCCGGCTGTGCGTACTGGATGTGGAAGCTGAAAATCAGTCCCATCAGCAGCACGATGTCGACGACGATGGAGAGGTAGACGAGGCCGCGCGTGAGCTTTCGCGCGAAGGCCAGCGCGAGGCGCAGCAACGTGAATGCGCAGTACGCGCCCAATACCCAGGGAACGGGCGCGAACGGCGCGTCGACGCCGAACTTCTTCGGCGCGAGCGCGTAGAGGACCGCGATGCCGGCGATGAATGCAAGCTGCAGCACTCCGACGAGGATCTCCGCGCGTTCCTCTTCGGCGCGGATGTGCTCGCGAACGCGCTGCGGAAGGCGCGGCGCGGAAGCGGCGAAGAGCTGCTTCGGCTGGAGCCGCTGCAGGAGCGGGATCGGCATGCTGCGTCCTTCCTAGTGGGCTGTAACAGCCAATTCGGCACTGCCTGACTTGCGCTTCACGCCGATCGCATTGTTGGCAAGGCTAGCAAGGGGAGTGGCCCTTGCGTCGCCTTGCCGTCGCGCGCTCGGCGCGAATCTCGGCGTCAGGGCCAGTGTTTCGGATCGCGTGCATTCCATGCCTGCCTCAGTCCCGAATTGGCTGTTACAGTCCATTAGTGTTGCGCGCGGGCGCGGTGAAAGCCCGCGTCCGGTCACTCGTTGCGTCGAACGGGCAGGATCCGACCTTACGCCCGGCCGCCCGCCAGCGATACGTCCCAGGCGCGCAGGCCGACAGTGCCCCTTGCCTGGACGTCGACCAGGTGCACTCGGCCGGGGCGCAGCTTGACCGGCGAGCGGCCGATCCCGTTCCATCCGGTCAGGTGCGCGACCAGCATGTTCAGCAGTCCCTTGTGGGTGACGGCCACGATCGGCCCCGGCCGGGTTGCGGCGCGTGCGAGCCAGCTCAGCAGGCGTTGCTGCACTTCGCGCATGCTCTCGCCGTCCGGAGGGCGAAAGTCGAGGCCGCGCGCCTCGGCGGCCGCGAAGGCAGCGGCGTGCCGCTCGCGCAGGCCGGCGAACGTCTCGCCCTCCCAGGCGCCCCAGTCCATCTCGACCAGGTCCGGCTCGATGACGGGCTCGCGGCCGGCGACGATGCGAGCGGTCTCGACGGCGCGCGCCAGCGGGCTTGCGACGAGCTCGGCCCGCGCGAGCTCGGCGGGCAGGCGCCACGTACCGACTTGCTCGCGGCCAGCGGGCGACAGCGCAATGTCCGCGCGGCCCTGCAGCCGCTGCGCCTCGTTCCACGGCGTCGGGCCGTGGCGCAGCAGCGCGACGATCATCGCAGGCCCTGCTGCCGCGTCGCGAGCACGCGCGCGAACAGCACGTCGAGCTGCGCGGCAGCGGAGGACAGCGCGTGCCGTTCGCGCGCGTGCCGCGCGGCCGCCTCGCCCAGCGAACGCCGGCGCGAAGGATTGCCGAGCAGCGTGCCGACGGCGTCGGCGAATGCACGCGCGTCCCCCGGCGGCACGAGCACGCCCGTCGCGCCGTCGGCGATCATCGCGGCGCTGCCCGGCCGGCGTCCGGCGACCACCGGCACGCCGCAGGCCTGCGCTTCGAGCATCGCGAGCCCCAGCACCTCGGCCACGGCGGGCCACACGAACAGGTCGGCCGTGCGCAGCAATGCCGCGACGGCGTGCGGCGGCTGCAACCCGACGAAGCGCACGCGCTGCGCGGGGAACGGCGCGAACGCCGCGTGGACTTCGGCGCGCGCCGCGCCATCGCCGATCACGACGAGGTGCCAGGGCCGGTCTGCCAGCCGCGCCAGCGCCGTTGCCAGCAGGCGGTAGCTCGCGAGCTTGTCGCCGGGCCGCATCATCGCCACGGTGACAAGCCGCGGCCCGTCGCCTGCAGGTGCCAGCGCATCCGCGAGCGGCGCGGCCGCACGGCCCGCGGCGACGAAACGCTCGACGTCGATGAACGGCGGCAGGGCGACGAGCGGCGCGGCGGGGTCGCGCAACACGTCGACCATCGCGATGTCGGCAGGATTGAGACAGACAATCGCGTCCGCCGCGCGCAGCGCCGCCTCGACTGCAGCGTGCCCGTTCGCCCACGGCCCGTCCTGCTGCTTGGGTGCGAAGGAAGCCTCCGCGACGACGTAGGGAATGCGCAGCACTTGGCTCACGATCGGCCCGATCGCGTCGGGTGCCTTGTGGTACAGGTGATAGGTGAACCACAGCTGCGGCGCGCGCGACGGCTCGCGCTGCCAGCGCCGGATCAGCCGCTGCGCGAGTCCCGCGCCGACCGCCGCGAGGCGCGACTGCCGGTTGGCGTCGCCGCGGCCTTCGAATGCGCGCAGCCGCGCGGCTATCTCGACTTCGTGGCCCGCGCCGCGCAGCGCTTCCACCAGCAACCGTGCGAGCAGCCGGTCGCCCGAGGGCACCGGGTGGTCCGGCGACTTGAGCGGCGCGTAGAACGCGATGCGCATCGGCTAGCGACCTTCCGCAGGGCGAGCGGCGGCGTACCCTCCCGCCGCCTCACTCTCGCGCAGGCGTGATTCCAGGGGCCTCTCCGCACAACGAGGTCGCGTCCCGGGAGGGGGTGCAGGAGTGCGGGGTTGCAGCCGCCTTGCGGGGGCCATTGGTTCTTTCGCAAGGGTTGGAGTTGCAAGGCCTCAACCAGGAAGAGCGAAACCGAAGACCGACCAGAGGATGGCATTGGCGGAACAGGTTGAGAAGGGGTCGACCGGCAACGTGCTGCGGGAGATGACCGGCGTTTTCGCGCAGCGGCTGACGCGGATGGGTGTCGAGGTTTTGGTGGGGGCGGAACGGCTCTTGCTCCAGTGTCCGTGGACGACCGCGCCGCGCCAACCCGACCTGGCCTCGCGGGTGAAGGGAAGTGCATGTTCTATAGGATCGTTTTGCAGGGCCACGCGCAGCAGGGGGGCACGCTGGACGAGGTCATGCGCCAGTTCTCGTTCGTGACCGGCCTGCCGCCGAGCGTCACCGCGACGCTGTTCGGCACCGCGCCCACGGTGATCAAGCAGCAGGTTGCGGCAGCCGATGCGGAGCGCATCAGCATGACGCTGCGCGCCATCGGCGCGAACGTGACCGTCGAGCCGTTGTTCCACGCGCCAGTGCCGATCGGTCTCGACCCGGTGACGCTGCCGGGTCTGCCGATGGCATCGGCGGCCATCGAGTTGCCGCAACCGCCT
>Ga0105090_10002535_pt1 | contig 10194 bp, 11 predicted proteins | sample PPLLak3March2015_FD_79110 | JGI IMG/M metagenome (GOLD analysis project Ga0105090, IMG submission 79110) | Freshwater sediment microbial communities from Prairie Pothole Lake near Jamestown, North Dakota, USA - PPLs Lake P7 Core (1) Depth... | ecosystem: Environmental > Aquatic > Freshwater >... | reverse complement strand
TGGACGATCTGCGGGACGCACCACGACTCACGCGCCAGCGCGTGGTAGAGCGGCGCGATCTTCATGAAGTTCGGCCGGGCGGCGGCGATCAGGTGGACGACGACTGGGCGTTTAGTATTCACAATGGGGACTCTAGGACGGGTGGGTCGAGGCCCAGTTCACCCGGGAGTCTAGAGGACGGAAATGACGGAAAACGAGACCGGGTTCACCAGCTGATCAGTTGTGATCCCGCGAAGCTCGGGCACGCCGGGTCCGCAGCAACGGCGGCAGGCGCCCCCGCTTCAGCGACTCTGGCAAATGATTGGCAAGTGTCGCCGCATTCTGAGTGCCGGCCACCCAAATCGCAGAAAGAATCAAGAAGCAGTAAAACATCACTGGTTCGCTGGCACCTGTTTGGCGCAGCCACAAGCCGGCGATGGCAGATAGCAACGAAACGGTCAAATACATGATGAAGATGGCCCGGACTGAAAAGCCGGCATCTAGCAAACGATGGTGGAAGTGCCCTCTATCGGCTTGCAACGGAGAATGCCCCTTGGCGAGACGTCGTATCGTAGTGGTGAATAACTCTAACACCGGCACAGGCAGCAGCCAGAGCACAAGAATCGGTTGCAGGCCCTGACCTTGCGGCTGGATTGCCACGAGCGCCAATCCCGCGAGGATAAAGCCAAGCAACGTGCTGCCCGCGTCACCCATGAAGGCGAGTACCGGCCGATTAAAGCGGGCCGGCAGATTGAAAATCAGGAACGCGCCGATGGATCCCACCAATCCCAAGGACAGCATCGCGGCGGGAACGATGGCAGATTGCAGAAAACAGAACGAAAGCCCGAGCAAGGCGACAAGCGCCACTCCGCCCGCCAACCCATCGAGGCCATCAAGCATATTGAAGCCATTGATCAGGGAGATGGCAGCAACCACGGTAAATACAAAGTCGAGCGGGCCCAAGCCTACTTCGCCTAAGCCGAGAAGATTACCCAGACTCTGGACCGTAAAGCCACTAGCTAGGACGAGCGTCATGGCTGCGGCCATATGGGCGACGATCCGAGCAAACGGGGGAAGGTCGAACCGGTCGTCCAGCACGCCAACCGTAACCATCAGCCCAGCCGCTACCAGCAGGGCCGCCTCTCCATGCCATGACGTTCCGGTCGCCAGCACGGCCGCAACCAGGCCGGCAAACATGGCGATGCCACCGATTACCGGAACCTCACCAGCATGGTTTTTGCGCCCGCCGGGGACATCGACCAGACCGACTTGCGAAGCAACTGGTCGCAGGACCAGCATGAAGGTGACGGTCACCAGAAAGCCTATGCTCAAAGGGACCAAGCCCTGCAGAAGAAACGTTCCTTGTAACAAAACTAACTACCTTCCGCGGCCCTCGCCGGGCAACCCGGAGACGTTAGTGCGTGTCCGCGATTTGTGCTCCAATGTTATCTATTATAGTGAAACTTGCATCGGAAAAGCACTCAGGCCCGCTCCGCCTGGGCGGAGGTTCCGATTGACTTTGTTCATGATCCTCGGCCGCGTCCCTGAGATAGCTCTGCACGTTCAGCTCGAAGATAGTCGAGTGGTGCACGAGGTGATCGACCGCCGCGACGGTCATGGCCGCTTCGGGGAACACCTGGTCCCAGGCGGAGCCGGCGAGGCGGCGCAATAGAGGGCTGTCAGGGCAACCCTGCTACCGTTATCTTTTCGGGCCATTCCCGGAAACATCTGCGTTGGGACAAGCAAGGGTGCCGCGTGCGCAAGACTCGTGAGTTGCTGCGACCCTAGCCGGAAGCACGGACGGTTTGGCGGGGCGGGCGGTTTCCGCCGCGAGAAAATATCGGCGACAAAACCTAAGTTTGGGTCCGCGCGTGAGCCACCATGATCCGCACCACGCCACTCATCCTAGTCTGCGCTTTCCAACCCAGCTTTTCGTAAGCCTTGCTGGGATCGGCTCTACTGACCGTGATGTCAGTAGGCCTCATCAAAGCTGGGTCGATATCAACGTGTTCGCGCCAGTCCAAATCTAGAGCTGCGAAGGATTCGGCAACAAAGCTCTGCAGGGAACAGGTTTGTCCAGTGGCGATAACGAGATCATCCGGATGCGGCTGTCCCAACATACTCCACATCGCCTTGACGTATTCGGGCGCGAAACCCCAGTCGCGCTCGATATCAAGCCTCCCCAGCGATAGTCGCTCATCGCTCCCAGCGGCAATTCGGCATGCAGTGCATACGATCTTCTGAGTAACAAATCGCTCAGGACGCAGCGGAGATTCGTGATTAAAGAGGATGCCGGAGCAGGCATAAAGGCCGTATGCCTCTCGGTAGTTGGCGACCTGCCAGAACGCCGCCGCCTTGGCCGCGGCATAGGGACTGCGCGGGCGAAAAGGCGTCTGTTCGCTGGCAGGACTGTCGCCAGTGTCGCCGAAGCATTCGCTAGATCCTGCGTTGTAAAGACGCATATCCCGATTCAGGAAACGAATCCCTTCGAGAAGGTTAAGGGTGCCGATGCTGATACTTTCGAGCGTCTCCACGGGCTGTTCAAACGAAAGACCCACAGAACTCTGGCCGGCCAGATTATAGATTTCGTCTGGCTGAAATCGAGCCAGCACCTGAAGTACGCTACGAAAGTCGTTGAGAGCCATGGAGGCGACTTCGACCTGATCACGAATTGCGAGGCGGGCAAGGTTGCGGAAGCCGCTGATCTGGGCATCGCGTGAGGTTCCGACGACGCGATAGCCCTTTCCAAGTAGGAACTGGGCCAGATAGGCGCCGTCCTGGCCGGAGATGCCGCAAATGAGGGCAGTTCTGGGAGTGGTCATGAGAGTGCGTGTCATTCACATACAAGAAGAAAGCTGGCAAATCCGCAAAGCCATTTAATCAGGCCACGACGGCCTCTGCGACGCGTTGGGCGAAAGCCGGCCAGGCGAAACAAGAAAGACCGGCGGGTACACTTCCAAGCTTGGCCACAGCATGCAGAATGCCTCGTTCTATTAATATCGGATAGTCTGGATCAACAAGTTCGCCAAGCATGCCTTCCCGCAGCGCTTCTCGGCTGCCGTCGATCTTGCCGCCTACAGCAGGCACTCCGCACGCCAAAGCTTCCAGGAAAGCGAAACCGAAACCTTCACCGCGCCCGGGCATTCCGAAAACATCAGCCAATCGGAAGAGATCTGCCCTATCTGATTCGGCGACCATGCCCGCGAAAATAGCTCTGTCGGAGATGCCCAGCGATCGCGCTTTAGCCTCAAGGCGCGGCCGGTCGTCGCCATCACAGAGAGAATTTATGACTGGCCCTCGAACCCGAAGACCGAACGCATAGCCCGCAAGACCTATCGAACCGCAACTTGGCCAAGGCTGACGTTGTCGACTACAATTAGGGTTTTTCAATCTGCGGCGGCTGCGCTCGACGATCGGCTACATCAGCCCCCCCTGCAGTCGAGCAACAGGAACTATTAGCCTAGGATGGCGACCACGGAGCCGGCAGCGGCCCACACTTGCACAGCTGAAATCACCAACGGTGACAAGGTGCTGACATTGATCGAAAACCAGTCCACCTGTTTTCCGCTCGGCGAAGTGCCCCGCTTGGTCAACCCCGGCGCCATCCCGCTGGAAATCAATGAATTGCAATCGGGTAGCTATTTGGGTGACGGCGGCATTGCGCGCTCTGAAGACCACCACGGGAGAACCGGGAAGTGACGACACCCAGGATCTATGTGGCGGGCCACGGCGGCATGGTGGGTTCTGCCATTACTCGCCGTCTGCGATCGGCCGGATACACCAATCTCATTACCCGCACCCGGCAACAGCTCAATTTGCTCGACCAGCGCGCCACCTTCGACTTTCTCCAAGCCGAAAAGCCCGACTACATTTTCATGGCTGCTGCCAAGGTCGGCGGAATCCACGCCAACAACACCTACCGGGCTGATTTCATCTACGAAAACCTTTCGATCCAGAACAACTTACTTCACGGCGCCCTCGAAGCTGGTATCAAAGACCTGTGCTTTCTGGGCTCCAGCTGCATCTACCCGCGCGATTGCCTGCAGCCTATCAAAGAGGATTACCTGCTCACCGGCCCGTTAGAGCAAACCAACGAACCCTACGCGATTGCCAAGATCGCCGGCATCAAGCTCTGCGAAAGCTGCAACCGCCAATATGGGACTCGCTTCGTCAGCGTCATGCCCACCAACCTTTATGGCCCTAACGACAACTACGACCTCGCCGACAGTCACGTCCTCCCCGCCCTCATCCGCAAAGCCCACGAAGCCAAACTGCGTAATGACCCCGAGTACCTCGTCTGGGGTACCGGCACCCCAAAACGCGAGTTTCTCTACGTCGACGACATGGCCGACGCCTGCGTTTTCCTCATGGAACACAACATCCACGACGGCATCTACAACGTTGGAACCGGCACCGATGTCACCATTCGTGAGCTTGCCGAAACCGTCATGGACGTCATTGGATTCCAAGGCAAGATCGTCTTCGACAGCAGCAAGCCCGACGGCACGCTTAGAAAGCTGCTAGATGTCTCACGCATGAAGCAACTTGGCTGGCAGGCCAAGACCGAACTGCGTGACGGCATAGCAAAAGCCTATGCCGATTACCTTTCTAACTTTAATTGCAGAAGCCCAATGCCATGAGCAATTCAACCCAAACACCAAAAATCGCTCTTATCAGTGGCGTCACCGGCCAGGACGGCTCCTACCTCGCCGAGTTCCTGCTCAACAAAGGCTACATCGTCCACGGAATCAAGCGCCGCTCGAGCCTGTTCAACACCGACCGAATTGACCACCTGTACCAGGACCCGCATGTCGACCAGCGGCGGCTGACCTTGCACTATGGCGACCTGACGGACAGCACCAACCTGATTCGCATTGTGCAGCAGGTGCAACCAGACGAGATCTACAACCTGGCGGCCATGAGCCATGTGGCGGTGAGCTTCGAGGAGCCCGAGTACACCGCCAATGCCGATGGCATCGGCACCCTGCGGCTGCTAGAGGCAATCCGCGTGCTGGGCCTGACCGGCAAGACCCGCTTCTACCAGGCGAGTACCAGCGAGCTGTATGGCCTGGTGCAGGAGATCCCGCAGAAGGAGACCACGCCCTTCTACCCCCGAAGCCCGTATGCGGTGGCCAAGCTCTACGCCTACTGGATCACGGTGAACTATCGCGAGGCGTACGGCATGTATGCCTGCAACGGCATCCTCTTCAACCACGAGAGCCCGGTGCGCGGTGAGACCTTCGTGACCCGCAAGATCACCCGCGCCATTGCCCGCATTGCGCTGGGCCTGCAGGACTGCCTGTACCTGGGCAACATGAGTGCCTTGCGCGATTGGGGACATGCCAAAGACTACGTCGAGATGCAGTGGCTGATGCTGCAGCAGGATCAGCCCGAAGACTTCGTCATAGCGACCGGCGTGCAATACAGCGTGCGGCAATTCGTGGAGTTCGCGGCGCGCGAGTTGGGCATCACGTTGGCATTCAGCGGCGAGGGTACCCAGGAGATAGCAACCGTCATTAAGGTCGATGAAATTGGCGGCGAGTTGAAAGCCAAGTGCAAACCGGGCGAGGTGATCGTTCGCGTGGATCCGCGTTACTACCGCCCGACTGAAGTCGAAACCTTGCTGGGCGACCCGACGAAGGCGAGGCATAAGCTGGGCTGGTTGCCGAAGATAACGCTGGCCGAACTTGTCAAGGAAATGGTTGAGGCAGATTACACGGCTGCGCGCAGAGACAGCCTAGTCAAGCTCGCAGGTTTTCACGTCTACGCCTACAACGAATGACCTCCAACACTAGAAGCAACGACTCGGGCATGGCTTGACTAGGCATGGGAGCAGCGTATTTCTGCCAAGCAGTGAACATGCTGGTCGGCGTACTGATGGTGCCGACGCTGCTCAAATTTTTCGATCCGGGTCAGTTCGTTTTGTGGGCGATATTCACCACGTGGGGTGGGTTGACCTTGCAGATCGAAAGTTCAATCCAGATTGTCTCGGCGCGTCGCATCGCACGGGAACTCTATGGGGGCGTGCCGCTGGCGCCCACATTGCACAAAGTGCGCCTGGCCTACCGGAAACTGGCGGCGATGACCCTCGGACCAGTGGCGGTGGCCGGCTTTCTATTCTTGAGCTATGTCGCTGGGCCCAAGCTCTCGACGTACTGGGCCATCGAGTGGTTGATCTTCGTGGCGGCTTACGGCGTCAACTACTGGTTCGGAATCAACAACGCGGTGTTGCTTGGGACCGACAATGTCGAAACATTCAGCTACATCGCAGCCTTCACCCGCTTAGTTTATTTCGTGAGCGCCCTGTGGTCGCTGTCCGCCGGGCTCGGGGTGTTGGGCGTGTGCATCAGCTTCGCAAGCTCGGTCGCATTGAATTGCGCTTTGATGGCGCTTGCGGCCCGCCGAGCGCTGAAAACGAGCCCGCCTCCCGCTTCGCTCAGTGCCGCCGGAACCAGCAGTTCTAGTGCGGCAGGTGGCATCGTTGCCTACACCTCGTACACAATCGCTGCGTACGCGCTCTACAAGATCGGCGTGCTCACGGCGACGTCGTTCTTTGACAAGGAAGTGGTAAGCGCCTACAGCCTCACGCTACAGGCCTACACGATGCTGTCGGGCATTGCGCTGGTGCCTATTCAGGCCAGGCTGTCGCGACTCGTCAAGGCATTGTTGGCAGACCGTCGTCAAGATGTGATCAGCGAACTGACCTTCACCCTTGTTACGGCGAACGGCGCGTTTGCCCTCGGGACGGCTGTCTTGCTCTTCTTCGGCGGAGACATGCTCGACCAGATCGGTGCGCGCGTCAACCTCCCCCCACCCCTCGAACTGATCAGCGTCGGGATCGCGTTCGCGATCGAGCTGAACTTGGTAATTCTCATCAATCTTCTCGTCACCCAGCAGCGGTTTCGCTTCGTCAAGATCTACGTGGGCTGCGTTGCAGTGGCACTGCTGCTTGCCGCAATGTCTATCGCGGCGGGACAACCCCTGATTCGATCCTTGGTAATCGTACCGGCGCTGGTCCAGGCATTTGTCTGCCTGCCTGCAGTGATCTATTTGGTCTGCGCCGAGATGGGAACCTCCCCGCGCAGCGTCGCGAAGGCGTTCCTCCAATACCTGAAGTTGGGTCGGCAGTGACCTTCGGCGCCGTCGCCATTGAGCGCGTCCGCGGGCCTGCGCGACCGCGGCGTCGTTGGCGTTGGGCTGATCTGGGCGTGCTGCCGCTCATGGTGACGCTGCCATTCATGTACTACCCGAAAGTACTGGATGGCGACACGCAGCCATGGGTGCTGCTTGCCGGCCTGTTGGCCTTGTTCACGTTCCGTACAGCGCGTTTTGTAACCACGGCGGACATATCGCCGATCCTGCTGGCGATCGCCTGCGCAGCGGTCTACGCGCTGCGCAGCGACAACGGTCTCGAGACGGTTCGCGCCGTTTATACGCAGGCCGCCTTCATCGTTTTCTGGTTGGTTTGCCGCAGAGAAAACAATGAGTTTTTTCCTGCTGCCGTGCGCCTGACAATCGTCGTGTGGCTCGCGGTGGGCATGTACCAGTACTTCGCACTTGCCCTCGGCTGGCCAGTCGAAATTGCCGGCCGCTACGTCGAGGGCCGCAGCGGTGTACCGAGCCTGACTTCCGAACCGTCTACCTACGGCAGCTTGTCGATGCTGCAAATGATGTATCTGCTCACCCGTGATGAACGGAAGAACATGCCGTACATCGCAGCCGCCGGCATTTCAGTCGTACTTAGCGGTTCGGTGCTCGCGCTTATCTTGCTGATCTTCCCCTTGCTCAAGTTGAAGGCCCGCCTGCGCATGGCCACACTGATGGCGCTGCTTGGCTTGACGATTTTGGACTTCTTCTTCTCGTCAGCTGGCCTGATCTCACGCCTGCAAAGCATCGGCGGGGACGGTTCAGGGCTTGCTTCCCTGCTTCTGGACCCGAGCCTGAATCTGCGTGCTGGACACATCGTGTTTACACTAGGCGTCAACCTTTTCGATTCACTGCTACTCCTTTCTCCTTTGGGCTTCATGGACCAGTACAACGCCTTTGCACAAAGCTCAGGACTGTTTATCGATACCGGCTCCAACTTCATTCTGCCAGCGCTCGGTGAGTTGATATTCGGCTGCGGCATTATTGGACTGTTGTTAGTGGCGAATGTTTTATATCTGTCGCAGGCACGCTCCGTTGGCACCTCGGCGAAGTTCGAAAAAATATTCTTTGCTCTGATGTGCATGCTGAATCCGATCTCGTTATCGAATTTTTTCCTCATTTTGTACCTGAACCGGAGAAACTGAGGCCATGAAGGCGGTCGTCACTGGCATTACAGGGCAAGACGGATACTATATGGCGCAACTTTTATTGCGTGAAGGCATAAGCGTGATTGGCCTCGCTCGCGAGCCGGAAAGCAGTCGGGAACATTTGTCGCCGCCCCAATTCACAGGGCTCGAATTCGAGAAGTTTGACTACAACGACCAGGGGCTATAGATGCCGGGCAAGCGATTTTTTTTCGTCGAACCGAGCAAGGTTGGTCCACAGCACATCACGATGATCGAAGGATTTCTGAGGGCGCTCACGTCCAGCGAACGGCTGGCCCGAACGCATGCCCTGATCTTCGTGTCGTCGCGGAGTTCTTTCGCGCATCTTTCAGCCGATCTTCAAGCAAATCTGCACCACGAAGCGGTGCCAGTGATGAACCCGGAAAAGCGTCGTCTGATATTGAAGACCTTCGTCGAGTTCTTTGTCGTCTTGCGCTATCTGCTGAAAATGCGCAGCGGCGATCTCCTGTTCGTCTCGTGCGTCTTGCCCACCACCCTGCTGGCGCTGGAGTACGCGAACCGCGTGCTGCGACGCACCGGGTTCCATGTCACTCTGCACGGCGAGGTCGAGGGACTGTTCGACAGATCTCTGCAACGCATCAGCTCTTATGGCTACTGGGTCGCGCTGTGGCTGCGCAGACGCCGGCCAGACAGCATGCTTTCATTGGTCGTGATCGACGACTTCATCAAGCAACGCCTGCTCGCTGAATTCCCTGACAAGTTCAGCGATGCGCAGATCTCCGTGGTTCACCACCCGATTACGGCATTTGTTGGAAGCGCTGCCGGTCGGCAGCCGCCAGTGCGGCCTGCGGTCTGCTTCATCGGATATCGGACGCGGTTCAAGGGATTCGATCAGTTCGAAGAGCTCGCAGGCACGGTCCCCGGATTGCGCTTCATCGCCATCGGGGGTGGCACAGTCTTAGACATTCCGGGTGGGGAGCCGAGGCGACTCGACGGTACCGCCGAGTACATACAAGCCATTGCTGACTGCTCGGTAGCCTTGTTCCCCTACGTGGGCGGGTACACGGCGTCCCTGTCGGCGGCGGTCTTGGATGCACTGTCTGCCGGGGTGCATGTGCTTGCCACACGGCGTGCGTGTTTCGTCGCGCTGGCCGATTACTTCGGCTCCAACTACGTCACGCTCTATGATAGTACCGAAGAAGCGGCTAGCATCCTCAACAATGCCGAGTGGGTGGCAAGACAAGCCACCCTTCAGACACAACGGCTGGCGCGGCTCACCACTTCCCGTTACGACATCGCCAGCATCCGATCCTGCTTCGAGCAACTGTCGCCCATTCCGGCTGCCGGCATCTAGTAAACCCATGAACATCACCACCTTCATGCGCGACCTTCTTAGCGCCTTTCCACGCGTGGACGGCATGTTCCGTCGCATCGTATGGAGCCGGATTCATTTTCCGGAGATCGAGATGCGGTTCCTGCATTCACTGCCGCCGTCAAGTATCGACATCGCGATCGACGTTGGCGCGGCGCACGGCTCCTACGCGTGGATCCTCAACCGCAAGGCAAAGCGGGTCTACTCATTCGAACCAGGCCAAGCGCATGCCGACTATCTGGAGGCCGCGGTCGCAGGCACGCGCATAGAACTGGTCAAGAAGGCGGTCGGAAGCAACTGCGGCCGAGTCAGCATGTACACGCCGGGCACTGACGCAGACGCGCTCCATTCGGCAACGCTTTCCACTACGAACCCGGTGATCAAGGTCACGGCCACGCAAGTGCGGCAGGTTGACCAGGTCACGCTGGATGACTTCTTCGTCGACAAGCTCGACTCAGGCAGGTCGATCGACATTCTGAAGGTGGATGTCGAAGGGTATGAGTTTCAGGTTTTCGCGGGCTCGCAAGAGCTGCTCGCTCGCCACCACCCGCTCATCTTCTGCGAGATCGA
>Ga0105090_10002534_pt1 | contig 10195 bp, 10 predicted proteins | sample PPLLak3March2015_FD_79110 | JGI IMG/M metagenome (GOLD analysis project Ga0105090, IMG submission 79110) | Freshwater sediment microbial communities from Prairie Pothole Lake near Jamestown, North Dakota, USA - PPLs Lake P7 Core (1) Depth... | ecosystem: Environmental > Aquatic > Freshwater >... | reverse complement strand
GGCTGGTGTAGCCCAGTTCCTGGACGGCGCGCAGGAGGTCGGCCGACAGGCCGAGCTGATCAAATGACATTTCTATAGGTACCAATGCGCTTCCCCCGCGCGAGCAGGGACCGGCCGAAGCGTGAGCTTTCGTGGTTGGATCGAAGACGCGAAATGCAGACGACGATCAGTCTGCAGGAGGAGCCGCGAGGGACGCTTTGGGATGGCGTCGCCGTAGAACCTCGGGCGCAGACCGGACTGCGCGGCGGCAAACTGGAGCGCATCATACGCAAGCGGCCGGGCGACTGCAGGGTTATGTTGTAACCCCTTGATTTAAATGGCGGAATAGTCCATAAAGGCGCCATGCAGTTCGATCGTCGCTCAAGTCAGCGCTCCCCGGGCATCACCGCCCGGCTTTTAGCCGCCCGGCGCCCGATCTAGCACGCCCCCTGCCCGGCGGCGTCCGCATCGGACCCCGGGCCTCCACCCCGCTTCCGCCGCTGGCTCGTGGCCCAATCCGCCCGGCCGCACGCTTTCTGGCCTGGCTGCCGCGCCGGCCCCTCGATCCAAAGGACCCACCATGACCCGCACCCACGAAATCCGCCTCACCGAACTCGACGCCGTCCGCCTCGAGCGCGCATTGGTGCAGATCCTCAAGACCTCGACGATCGAGCCCCAGGGCGCCGCCGAGCTCGAAGCCCTGCTCGACGCCGCGGCCATCGTGCCCTCGGCCAGCATCGAGCCCCAGGTGGTGACCATGAACTCGACGGTCGTGCTCGAGGCGCGCCCTTCGGCCGAGCGCACCACCTTCACCCTCGTCTACCCGAAGGACGTCGATCCGGAGCAGTCGCGGATCTCCGTGCTGTCGCCGGTGGGACGCGCCCTGCTCGGCGCGCGTGTCGGGGACGTCATCCGGGTGCTGGTGCCGGGCCACGGCGAGCGTGAGTTCGTCGTCGTGGAACTCACGTACCAGCCCGAGGCCAACGGCCGCTTCGATCTCTGAGCGCGGACGTATCATGGCGGCTCGGACACACAGGTGACCCATGGTCCACGTCGAGCCGTTCCGCCTCGATCCCGATCGCTATCCGCTCAAGGTACGCATCCTCGCCCGCTACGCGGACGTCGATCCGCTCTGGCACATCAACAACGTGGCCGTCGCGCAGTACTACGAAGAGGCGCGCGTCTCGGCCACGATGATGATGATGGGCGGCAGGCATTTCACCGGCTCCACCGGCGAGCGCATCCTGATCGCGCACCAGTCGATCGACTACCTGCGCGAGGGTACCTATCCCGGTACGCTCGAGGTGGGCGTCGGCGTGCTGCGCATCGGGCGCTCGTCATACCGCTACGGCATGGCGATGTTCCAGGATGGCGCGTGCATCAGTGTCTCCGAGGCCGTGCTCGTCTATGCCGATGCACACGGCCCGGCGCCGCTGCCCGACGACTATCGGCAGCGCCTCGAGGGCTGGCTCATCGCGGCCCCCTGAGGACTCGACCATGCGCGATCGTTTTGCGCTCCGCCTCGTGCTGCTTGGCGTCGCCGTGTTCCTCGCGGTGGCGCTGTGGCGCGGCTGGCCGACGTTCGGCCCGCTGCTCGGCCTGGGCGAGGAGGCGACGCCGCGGGCCGTGGTGGCGCGCGGCGACCTCGCCGCCGACGAGAAATCCACGATCGACCTGTTCGAGCAGTCGCGCGCGTCCGTCGTGTACATCTCGACGCGGCAGCAGGTGCGCGACTTCTGGACGCGCAACGTGTTCTCGGTGCCGCGCGGCACGGGCAGCGGCTTCATCTGGGACAGCGCGGGCCACGTCGTCACCAACTTCCACGTCATCCAGGGCGCGAGCGAAGCCACCGTGCGGCTCGCGGACGGCCGCGACTACAAGGCGGGCCTCGTCGGCGTGAGCCCGGCGCACGATATCGCCGTGCTGCGCATCGGCGTGGGCTTCCAGAGCCCGCCGCCCGTGCCCGTCGGCACGAGCGCCGACCTGAAGGTGGGGCAGAAGGTGTTCGCGATCGGCAACCCGTTCGGCCTCGACTGGACGCTGACGACCGGCATCATCTCGGCGCTCGATCGGTCGCTGCAGAGCGACGCGAGTGGCAACATCGACCACCTCATCCAGACCGATGCCGCGATCAATCCCGGCAACTCGGGCGGCCCGCTGCTCGATTCCGCGGGCCGGTTGATCGGCATCACTACGGCGATCTTCAGCCCGTCGGGCGCATCTGCCGGCATCGGTTTCGCCGTGCCGGTCGATACCGTCAACCGCGTCGTGCCGCAGCTCATCAGCCAGGGTCGTTACATCCGTCCCGGGCTCGGCATCGAGATGGACGAGGGCATCAACCGCCGCCTCGTCGACGTGCTGCAGACCGAGGGCGTGTTCGTGCTGCGTGTGGAGGCCGGCTCCGCCGCGGAGCAGGCAGGCCTGCGCGCTGCTCGCATTGCCGCCGACGGCACGTTCTTGGCGGGCGACGTGATCATCGGTGTCGACGGGCGCGGCGTCACGGGCGTCGGCGAACTGCTCGGGCGCCTCGACGACTACAAGGTGGGCGATGCCGTGAAACTCCAGGTGCGGCGCAACGGCAGCACGGTCGAAGTGCCGGTGACGCTGCAGCCGGGGTCGTGAAGCGGGCAGCGAAGGAGGCGTGACGATGCTGCGTTACCAGGCCGACGTGATCGTGATCGGCGCCGGCATCGCCGGCGTTGCCGCGGCGATCGAACTGCTGGGCCGAGGCCGGCGCGTGCTGCTGCTCGACCGCGACGTCGAGGAGAACATGGGCGCGCTCGCCAAGGAGAGTTTCGGCGGCATCTGGTTCGCCGGCACGCCGCTGCAGAAGCGCTACGGCATCCGCGACGGTGCCGAACAGGGCCTGCGCGACTGGCACGCGTTCGCCGAGTTCGGGCCCGACGATCTCTGGCCGCGCGCCTGGGCCGAGGCCTACGTGCAGCGAGCCAACGAGGAGATCTTCGAGTGGCTGAAGGGCATCGGCGTGCAGTTCATGCCCATGCCGTTGTGGGTCGAGCGCGGCCTGCATACGCCGGGCAATTCGGTGCCGCGCTGGCACATCGTGTGGGGCACCGGCCACGAGCTGGCGGTCGTCACCAACCGACACCTGCTGTCGCGCCCGAACCGCGACCAGCTCGAGCTGCGCTTTGGTCACCGGGTCGAATCGCTCATCACGACCAATGGCCGCGTCAGCGGCTGTCGCGGCGGGCTCGAGGGCTCCGCGCAGGAATTCGAGGCGCACGCCGCGTCGGTGATCATCGCTGCGGGCGGCATCAACGGCGATATCGCCCGCGTGAAGCAGCACTGGCACGCCGACTGGGGCCGCCCGCCCGAGACGATCCTGAACGGCTCGCACAAGTACGCCGACGGGCGCCTGCACGACGCGGCAGCCACGCTCGGCGCGAGCATCACGCACCTCGACTGGCAGTGGAACTACGCCGCCGGCGTGCATCACTGGCAGCCGCGCAAGCCGGCGCACGGCCTGTCGCTGGTGCCCCCCAAGTCGGCGCTGTGGCTCAACTGGCGCGGCGAACGCATCGGCCCGATGCCGCTCGTGACGGGCTACGACACGCACGACCTGGTGGCGCAGATCTGCCGCCAGGAGCGCGCGTACTCCTGGCAGCTGCTCAACAAGCGCATCGCACTCAAGGAGCTCGCCATCTCCGGCGGCGAGTTCAACCCGGCGTTCCGCGACAAGCAGCGCCTCGCCGTGGCGCGCGACATGCTGCGCGGCAATCACTGGCTCTACGAGCAGGTGACGCAGAACTGCCCGGACTTCGTGGTCGCGGAGACGTTGCCCGACCTCGTGGACAAGATGAATGGCCTGGTGGGCGACGGTTCGGTGAGCCTCGAGGCCGTCGCTGAAGCGGCCACGCGCTACGACGCGCTCATCGACCTCGGGCCACGCTTCCACAATGACGACCAGCTGCGCCGCATCGAGTTCGCACGCCGCTGGATGGGCGATCGCCTGCGCACCTGCAAGTTCCAGAAGATCCTCGACCCGCAGGCGGGCCCGCTGGTCGCGATCCGCGAGTTCATCATCAGCCGCAAGAGCATGGGCGGCCTGCAGACCGACTTGTCGTGCCGAGTGCTCGATCGCAACGGGCAGCCGATCCCGGGACTCTACGCCGCGGGCGAATCGGCCGGGTTCGGCGGCGGCGGCATGAACGGCAAGCGCGGCCTCGAGGGCACGTTCCTCGGTGGCTGCCTGCTGGGCGGACGGATCGCGGGACGCGAGGCCTAGGCGGACGCGGTCGCCAGCTTGCGCACTTTGAAGCCGAAGACGACCTTGAGGATCCCGATCACCAACGACCAGGTTGCAATCATGTACACGATGGTACGGCTACCGGTCACGGGATTCGCGATGACCAGGACGCCGAACAGGATCGACAGCGCGCCGGCCAGGTACAGCACCCACTCGCGGCTGGACGTCTGGCGGACCTTGTAGCCCAGCATGACGAGGAACACGCCGAGCACCATCGCCTCGAACGCGACGATCAGGATGAACGCCATGATGCTGAGCGGCGGATTGAGCAGTGCATAGCCGCCCACTCCCGCGCCGAGCAGACCCATCAACAGCAGGATCCACCAGCCGTCCTTCTCGCGGTTCTGCAGCGAGCCGATGATGTTGGAGACACCGTCGACCATCACCGAAGCCGCGAAGAACATCGCGAGGACGAACAGCGCGATTCCCGGGCTCGAGAAGGCGAGCAGCCCGAACAGCGTCATTGCGAGGCCACCGACGACGAAGGCCCACCACGCGCGCTTGACCAGCGCCTGGGCGTCCGCGCTCATGTGCCCGAGGACGCCGGTTGATTCTGCCATCGACTGCTCCCTTGCGCCCCGCGGCGCCTTATCATTCTTTGCAATTTAGCGACAACGCACCACTCTAGCCCCTCGAGCAGCATGACGCCAGACAACCCGGACACCACTCACGACGGCAGCCATCCCGATGCGCCGCGCCGTGCCATCCGCAGCTTCGTCGTGCGCGCCGGACGCATGACCGTCGCCCAGGAGCGCGCGTGGACAGAGTTGTGGCCGCGCTACGGCATCGAGACCGGCGATGAACCGCTCGACCTCGCAGCCATCTTCGGGCGCGATGCGCCGCGCACCCTCGAGATCGGCTTCGGCAACGGCGAGTCGCTGGTCGCCCTGGCGGCCGCGCATCCCGGGTGCGACCACCTGGGGCTCGAGGTCCATCGTCCCGGCGTCGGCCACCTGATGCTGCGCGCCGAGGAACTGGGACTGACGAACGTGCGCGCGATCTGCCGGGACGCCGTCGAGGTTCTGCAGCACTGTATTCCCGCGGCAACGCTCGACGAGGTACTGCTCTACTTCCCCGACCCGTGGCCCAAGAAGCGGCACCACAAGCGGCGCATCGTGCAACCGGAGTTCGTTGCGCTGGTGGCGAGCCGCCTGCGCGAGGGCGGCGTGTTCCGCATGGCGACCGACTGGCAACCGTACTCCGAGCACATGCTCGAAGTGGCCTCGGCCTGCGCGCAGCTGCGCAACCTGTCGCCCGATGGAGGCTTCGTGCCGCGGCCCGACAGCCGCCCCGTGACGCGCTTCGAGCGCCGCGGCCAGCGGCTCGGTCACGGTGTGTGGGATCTGGCCTTTACGCGGACGCCGTCATAGCGCCGCGCACGCCGTCCATCACGAACTGCGAAGCGAGCGCGGCGAGCAGCACGCCGAGCAGGCGACCGAGCACCGCGCCGCCCGTGACGCCGACGATGCGCATCACGGGCCCGGTCATGAGCATGAGCGCAAGCGTGATGGCCAGCACGACCAGGATCACGCCGATCTGTGCGGCGAACTGCAGCGAGGCCATCGGCACGCCAGCGAAAGCGAGCAGGATGACGGCGAGCGCGCCCGGGCCGGAGATCAGCGGGAACGCCAGTGGAAACACCGAGATGTCGCCGCGGTGGTGCGCCTCGGCGTCCTCGCCCGGCGTGATGGAACGCACGCCCGATGGCCGCGCAAACACCATCTCGATGGCCAGCAGGAACAACAGGATTCCGCCGCCGACCTTGAACGCGTGCACGCTGATGCCGAGCAGGCCGAGCAGCGCGGTGCCGCCCACGGCGAACACCAGGCAGACCACGGCGGAGAGCCCGACGGCCTTCACCGACATGCGCCGGCGGTAGGCGTCGTCGGCGCCGTCCGTGAGCCCGGCGAGCACCGGCAGCAGCGAGAGCGGCTCGACCACCACCAGCAGGACGACGAAGAATTTGACCAGTTCGTCAAACATTGGGAGTGCGGGGATTCCGAGACTTGAACTCGCCGCGGGAGGGGTCTAAAAGAAAAGTCGAGACAGCGAGAGGATACCAGCGCAGCGACGCCCGCAGAGGATGAAGACCATGGCGAACCCCGCACCTGTCATCGGCGAATGGTACCGGCGCACCGGCGGAGATTCGTTTGAAGTGGTCGCCATCGATCCGGACGATCGCACCGTCGAGATCCAGTATTTCGACGGCACCATCGAGGAACTCGAGCTCAGCGACTGGTTCGAGGAACCGATCGAGGCCACCGAGCCGCCCGAGGACTGGACGGGTTCGGTGGACGTCGATGCCGAGGACACCGAAAACGAGTACGAGGCCGATCCCGGCAGCGGCGACAAGTGGGGCGACCCGCTGCAGTCGCTCGATCGCGGCGAAGTCGGCGGCTACTCCGAGCTCGAGCTGTCGGATTTCAAGGACGACGGCGACCGCTACTGAGTCAGCGGCCGAGGTCCGCGGGCTCCTCGAGCGGCACGCCCTCATCGAGCATCACGTAGCCCTGCGCCACGCGCACCGGCAGCGCGCGCAGTTCCCTGCCCTCGCACGGTCCCGACACGCACCGGCCGCTCTCGATCTCGAACAGCGCGCCGTGCATCACGCACAGGATCAGCGGCGCGTCGGGCGCGAGGAAGCCATCGGGCTGCCAGTTGAGCGGGAACCCGGCATGCGGGCAGTGGTTCACGTAGGCCCGCACGGTCTCGCCACGGCGGACGACGAAGCCGCGCAGCGGCCAATCGCCACCACCCATGGTAAAGCCCCGCGCACCCGGATCACCGAGTTCGTGCAACGGGCAGATGACGCGCTGGAGGTCCATCACTTGAAGCCATGAGACAGGCCGCGCCTCTGCGTCGACCAAAGCATGATGCGTGAACCCGACAGCAGTTGACTTTGGTGGGCCGCGAGTCTTTCATTGCGGCGGGGTCGGCGTCAAAAGAATGGTTGGGGCACTCAGGGGATGAACCGAGCAGCGGAGAACGTCGCTGGCCTGCAGGTTGCGCTCTCCCATGCTGCGAAGCTGCTCGACACCGAGCCTGCCCTGGCCGCCGAACAGGCCGACGAAATCCTCCGGGTCGCTCCCGGTCACCCGATGGCGCAACTCATCGCCGGCATCGCGGCCCGGCGGCTGGGTGACGCGACGCGAGCGCTGACGCTGATCGAGCCGCTGGCCGCCGCACAGCCGAAGGCGCCGGCGGTGCATTGCGAGCTCGGCCTGACCTACGGCGAACTCGGCCGGGGCGAGGATGCGATCGCCGCGCTGCGGCGCGCCGTGGCGCTCAAGCCCGACCTCGCGGATGCCTGGCGCGCACTTGGCGACCACCTGACGGCGATCGGCGACACGACCGGCGCCGATGCCGCCTACCTCCAGCAGATCAAGGCCTCGACTCGCGATCCGCGCCTGCTCGCACCCGCCGTGGCGCTGCAGGAGAACCGGATCGCCGTCGCCGAGGCGCTGTTGCGCGACCACCTCAGGCAGCACCCGACCGACGTCGCGGCACTGCGCATGCTGGCCGAGGTCGCCGGCCGGCTCGGCCGCTACACCGACGCCGAGACGCTGCTGGGCCGCTGCCTCGAACTCGCACCGAGCTTCACGGCCGCCCGCCACAACCTGGCGATCGTACTCACGCGCCAGAACCGCGCCGTCGACGCACTGGCCGAGGCACGGCACCTGCTCGACCGCGAGCCGCGCAACCCGGGCTACCGGGCCCTGATGGCGGCGATCCAGAGCCAGCTCGGCGAGTACGACGAGTGCATACGCCTGTACGAGGGCGTGCTGGCGGATTACCCGAAGCAGCCCAAGGTCTGGATGAGCTACGGCCACGGCCTCAAGACCGCGGGCCGCACCGGCGAGGCCATTGCTGCCTACCGCAAGGCGACTGCGATCGCCCCGCAACTCGGCGAGGCGTGGTGGAGCCTCGCCAACCTCAAGACCTTCCGCTTCGAGCCGGCCGACCTCGAGACCATGCAGCGCCCGCTGGCGCGCAGCGACATCGCGCACGAGGACCGCTTCCACCTGCACTTTGCGCTCGGCAAGGCGCTCGAGGACGCCGCACGCTACGCGGAGTCGTTCACGCACTACGCCGAGGCGAACCGCCTGCGGCGCGAGATGATCCGCTATGACGCGGACCACACGACCGGACTCGTGCATCGGTCCAGGGGCCTGTTCACCAGGGAGTTCCTGGCGGCCCGGGCCGGCACCGGCTGCCCGGCGCCCGACCCGATCTTCATCGTCGGCCTGCCACGCTCGGGCTCGACGCTGGTCGAGCAGATCCTCGCGAGCCACTCGCAGGTCGAGGGCACGATGGAGCTGCCGGACATCCCGGCCATGGTCCGTGCCATCACGAGCGGGGACGCCAAGGGCACCGCCGCACGCGCGGACCGCACGCGGTACCCGGGCGTGCTCGCCGAACTCGGGCCGGAGCGGCTGCGCGAGCTCGGCGAGGAGTTCCTCGCGCGCACGCGCGTCCAGCGCAAGACCGGCGCGCCGCTCTTCATCGACAAGCTGCCGAACAACTGGCAGCACGTCGGCCTCATCCACCTGATGCTGCCGAACGCGAAGATCATCGACGCGCGGCGCCATCCCCTGAGCTGCGGCTTCTCCGTGTTCAAGCAGCATTTCGCGCGCGGCCAGAGCTTCAGCTTCAAGCTCGAGGACATCGGCCGCTACTACCGCGACTACGTCGAGCTCATGGCGCACTTCGACGCCGTGCTGCCGGGTCGCGTGCACCGCGTGCATTACGAGGCGATGGTGGCCGACACCGAGTACGAGGTGCGCCGCCTGCTCGAATATTGTGGCCTGCCCTTCGAGGACGCCTGCCTGCGCTTCCACGAGAACGAGCGCGCGGTGCGCACGCCGAGCGCCGAGCAGGTGCGGCAGCCGATCTACACGGCTGCGCTGGAGCAGTGGCGGCACTACGAGCCGTGGCTCGGCCCGCTGCGGGAGGCGCTGGGGCCGGTGCTGGCGGATTACCCCGCGGCGCCGGCATTCACCGACTGATGCTTTGCTCGATTGACCGGTTTTTCGTCTCACAAGTCCAATAAAGGGGAGTTCGACTGATGACACGCAGTAAACGCAGGAAGATGCAGCGCATGGGAGCCTCCACGGGGGCGCGCAGGGTGGCGCACGGGGTGCCGCTCGCCTCGGCCGCGCTGCTCGCGGCCATGTCGACCGCCTACGCGCAGACGACGGCGGGCGGCCTCGAGGAAATCGTGGTCACCGCGCAGAAGCGCCAGGAGAGCCTGCAGGACGTGCCGCTGGCGATCCAGGCGCTCGGTGCGGAGCGCCTCGACGAGCTCAACGTCATGAGGTTCGACGACTTCGCGCAGTTCCTGCCGAGCGTGTCCTTCGAGTCGAACGGCCCGGGCAGCGCGCTGGTCTACATGCGCGGCGTCGCGAGCGGCGGCGACGGCAACCACTCGGCCTCGCTGCCGAGCGTCGGCATCTACCTCGACGAGCAGCCGATCACCACGATCGGCGGCGCACTCGACGTGCATATCTACGACATCGCGCGCATCGAGGCGCTGGCCGGCCCGCAAGGCACGCTGTTCGGCGCGAGCTCGCAGGCGGGCACGCTGCGCATCATCACCAACAAGCCCGACCCGACCGGCTTCGCGGCCGGCTACGGCGTCGACCTGAACACGATCAGCGGCGGCAATGAAGGCTACCTCGCCGAGGGCTTCGTCAACGTCCCCATCAACGACCGCATGGCGGTGCGCATGGTCGGCTGGGCACGCCGCGACGGCGGATTCGTGGACAACATCCGCAATACGCGCCGCTACCCGACGTCGGGTGTCGTCACCGACAACTCCAGGTGGGTCGAGGACGATTACAACACCGCCGACACGTTCGGCGGCCGCGCGGCCCTGCGCTGGGACGTCAACGACAACTGGACCGTCACGCCCACGATCATGGGGCAGGTGCAGGAGGTCAACGGCAACTT
>Ga0105090_10002533_pt1 | contig 10196 bp, 8 predicted proteins | sample PPLLak3March2015_FD_79110 | JGI IMG/M metagenome (GOLD analysis project Ga0105090, IMG submission 79110) | Freshwater sediment microbial communities from Prairie Pothole Lake near Jamestown, North Dakota, USA - PPLs Lake P7 Core (1) Depth... | ecosystem: Environmental > Aquatic > Freshwater >... | reverse complement strand
GAATGCTTTTCGTCCGCAAACCGTTTCAGAGATGAGCGATGCATTTAAGATTTGCCGGGAAAATCAGGATATATATGTAGTTATTCTTACGGGAGCTGGTGATAAATCTTTCTGTAGTGGAGGCGACCAGAATTATAAAAGTCATGGTGGTTACGTGGATAAGGATGGGGTTCCGCGATTAAATGTTCTTGATGTTCAGCGACAGATAAGGTCTTTACCAAAACCTGTGATCGCCATGGTAAACGGTTATGCTATCGGCGGCGGACATGTGCTGCATGTAATGTGCGACTTGACCATCGCCTCAGAGAATGCAATTTTCGGTCAAACCGGTCCAAAGGTCGGCAGCTTTGATGCCGGATTCGGATCGTCCTACCTTGCCCGTCATGTTGGTCAGAAGAAAGCGCGTGAAATCTGGTTCCTTAATTTGCAATATTCAGCCAAAGAGGCCGAGCAAATGGGAATGGTGAACAAGGTGGTTCCATTAGATCAATTAGAAGACACAACTTTGGAATGGTGCCGGATTATGATGAAACGCAGTCCGATGGCTTTACGAATGATCAAAATGGGTTTGAATGCTGAACTGGACGGACAAGCTGGCATACAGGAACTGGCTGGCAATGCTACCTTACTTTATTACCTGACTGAAGAAGCGCAGGAAGGCAAAAGGGCGTTCCTTGAAAAGCGTGACCCTGATTTCAAAAAGTTCCCAAAATTTCCTTAATTTGCATCGATTTATAATTTCTTAATAATTTGAAAATAAAAATCTGGATAAAGGCCTTTCGACTCAGAACATTGCCCCTGGCACTTTCCAGTGTTGCATTAGGGTGCTTTGTTGCGAACTACGATGGCGCTTTAAACTGGAAAGTATGCGTCCTTGCAGCCTCCACTACATTATTTCTTCAAATTCTCTCCAACCTTGCTAACGATTATGGCGATTCGAAACACGGTACCGATAATTTGGATAGAGTAGGTCCGTTGCGAGCGGTTCAAAGCGGGATTATCGCTCCAAAAGAAATGAAACAAGTGGTGATTCTGTTTATGACTTTATCATTCATAAGTGGTTTGTGGCTTATTTATGAAGGAACAAAAGGAATACCTGTAATCAATGTGGTGCTCTTTCTTGCACTGGGTTTGGGTGCAATAGCCGCTGCCGTAAAATATACCATTGGCGATCATCCTTATGGTTATTCCGGTTTTGGTGATCTTTTCGTTTTCATTTTCTTTGGCATAACCGGAGTAATTGGCACATATTACCTGAATACCCACAAATTAAACTGGGAAATATTGTTACCGGCTTCTGCCATGGGATTTTTAAGTGCCGGTGTTTTAAATCTCAACAACATGCGTGACAGGGTAAATGATGAGATTTCCGGGAAACACACCCTTGTTGTAAAAATGGGCATGCAGAAAGCCAAATGGTATCATTTCTTCCTGCTTTTGGGTTCGGTCCTATCAGGATTAACTTACATGATCATTAATTACCATTCTCCTTTTCAATTGTTGTTTCTTATCACCCTGCCCATGTTGTGGATTAATGTCGCTGTTGTATTTAAAAATACAGTTCCACAGGAACTCGATCCCTACCTAAAAAAGCTTGCGCTTGCCAGCCTTCTTTTTTCTTTTGCATTCGGGATAGGTTTACTTTTTTAAATGAATGGCGATGTATCAGGCATATTTCAAAAAGTATACCCTGCAATTTTATCATCCATCCGGCACTTCAAGGGGTATCCTCACGGAGAAGATTTCCTGGTTTATTTTTTTGACCAATGAACAGAATTCCGAAATAACCGGTATTGGAGAATGCGGTCCACTGAAAGGATTGAGCATTGACGATAGAATTGATTATGAAAACAAGCTTGCCGAAGTTTGTAAAAATCCGAACAATTACCTTGATAATACTGAAGCATTAAAAGATTTCCCTTCCATACGTTTCGGACTTGAAATGGCTTTGTTGGATTATAAACATGGAGGCAAAAAAATACTTTTCCCATCTGCATTTACTAATGGAAATGATTCTATTTCAATCAACGGCCTCATTTGGATGGGGAGCTATGATGCAATGCTAAAGCAGGTGAGAGAAAAAATCGAAGCAGGTTTTACCTGTATTAAACTGAAGATTGGAGCCCTTGATTTTGAAAGTGAAATAGAGCTCATCCGTTCAATCCGAAAAGAATTTTCATCTTCACAAGTTGCGATCAGGGTGGATGCAAATGGAGCATTTAAGCCCGAAGAGGCATTGGAAAAACTGAAGCGCCTATCAGCGTTTCAACTTCACTCAATTGAACAACCGATTAAACAAAACCAGTGGGAAAGAATGGCAAAACTTTGCGAAACCTCACCCATTCCAATTGCCCTTGACGAAGAATTGATTGGAATAGTACAAAAAGATCAAAAGCTGAAATTACTTGAGGAAATCAAACCGCAATATATTATTCTTAAACCAAGTCTTTTAGGTGGATGTGAAACCTCTGAGGAATGGATTAATCTGGCAAGTCAAAATCAAATAGGGTGGTGGGTAACTTCTTCTCTCGAATCTAATATTGGCCTCAATGCGATTGCCCAATGGACTTATACACTTGAGAATAAATTACCACAGGGTTTGGGAACCGGCCAGATTTATTCAAATAATTTTCAATGCCCGTTAAATATTAAAAAAGATAAGTTGTTTTTCAATTCAAAAGAAAAATGGGATTTGAAACCTCTATTGAAATGAATTATCCCAGATACAATAAGATTTTAATAAATGGGCAAACTTTTCAGGAAAGTTCTTTGAACTCATTATGCTTGCGTAAACTTTCAGATGAAACGCTTCCTGATTGGGAAAAGAATTTGTATAAGTTAATCCTGAATTGGATTTCCACAGAACCCTTTTTTGAGGTTAAAACTTCAGGCTCAACAGCGTCTCCTAAATTCATCAAGATGGAAAAGGAGAAAATGGTTCAAAGTGCTTTAATGACAGGTCAGTTCTTCGATCTGAAAAAAAAAGACAAAGCTCTTTTGTGCCTTCCTGTCGAATACATTGCAGGAAAAATGATGGTAGTCAGATCATTTGTTCTTGGATTAAACCTTATACCAATTGAACCTTCCGGAAATCCTTTTGAAAAATCTACTGAACAGTTCGATTTTGCGGCAATGACACCCATGCAGGTCAGTAATATTTTAACGGGAAAAGCTGGAATTATAAAACTGAACAGAATAAGAAAGCTCATCATTGGGGGAGCAGATATTCGCCCTGAACTTATACAGAAAATCATGTTGTTAAAAAATGAAACCTGGCAAACATACGGAATGACAGAAACGATCACCCATGTGGCAGTCAGAAAGCTGACTGCTCCAAGAGAATCTGAAAATTATCAGGCTTTGCCTCAGGTCTTCTTTCAGCAGGATGATAGGACTTGCCTGGTGATAAATGCTCCACATCTAAGTGAAGCGAAGGTTGTTACCAATGACCTTGTTGAATTACTAAATAACCAGGAGTTTAAGTTTATCGGCAGATACGACAGCATCATCAACAGTGGTGGTATTAAACTTTCACCGGAGGAAATCGAAAAAAAAATGAGTCCCTATATCAGGCAACGTTTTATAATTGCAGGGTTTCCTGATGAAAAACTGGGCCAAAAATTGGTTCTTATCATCGAAGGTCAGGACTCAGAGCCTTTAGAATTAAACGGTCTGGCTGAGAAGGCATGCCTTGCAAAGTTTGAAGTTCCGAAGCAGATTATTTATTTACCCAGGTTTCCCCAAACAGAAAATGGAAAGATCATCAGGAATGAAGTTATTAAAGGATGCACTTCTGAAAACCGATGACTACCTACTTTGCAATATAAATTCAAACTAAAACCCTGGTAATGCTGTTTTTTTATCTTTGCAAATTATTTTATTAAAAATCAATAAAATATGAACCCCAACAATTATTGTATTATCATGGCCGGTGGGATTGGTGCGCGGTTCTGGCCCATGAGTAAAACTTCGCGGCCCAAGCAGTTCATTGATATTCTGGGTATAGGTAAAACGCTTATTCAACAAACTTTTGATCGTTTTTTAAAGGTTTGTCCTAAAGAGAATATTTTCATCGTAACCAATGACATTTATAAAGAGCAGGTCATGCAGCAGTTACATGCTATTACTGAAAACCAGGTGTTATGTGAGCCCATGAGAAGAAACACTGCGCCGGCAATCGCTTACGCTGCCTACAAAATCAGCAAATTAAATCCCAATGCAAATTTGGTTGTTGCTCCATCGGATCATATTATTTTAAAGGAAGATATTTTTACCGATGTTATTCTTTCGGCTTTGAAGGCCGCATCTTCAAATAACTGGTTACTGACCCTGGGCATCACACCTTCGCGTCCCGATACCGGTTATGGTTATATCCAGTTTTCCGAATCGAAACCTTATGAAGATGATGAAAGAATTAAAAAAGTCAAAACTTTCACCGAGAAACCCAATCTTGAGTTGGCAAAGACATTTTTAGAAAGCGGCGATTTTTTATGGAACTCGGGAATTTTTGTCTGGTCGTTAAAGAGCATATTAAGTGCATTCGAAAAGCACCTGCCTGATGTGGATTCAACCTTTAAAGAAGGAATTAGCAAATATGGTACTTTGGAGGAAAGAGAGTTCATTAACAGAACCTATCCCGTTTGTAAAAATATTTCCATTGATTATGGCGTCATGGAAAAAGCTGACAATGTCTATGTATTAGCTTCTGATTTTGGCTGGTCTGATCTCGGAACCTGGGGTTCACTCTTCGATATCCGGCTGAAAGATGCGAATAACAACGCCATCATGGGTGAAAATGTGATGACATTTGATTCGAAAAACTGCATCGTCAACATGCCAAAAGATAAGCTTGTGGTTCTGCAGGGACTCGATGACTATATTGTAGTTGAGTCAGATGGAATACTGTTGGTTTGCCGAAAGGCAGATGAGCAGAATATCCGTGAAATAGTAAATTCAGTCAAATTGAATAAAGGAGAAAAATTTGTGTAACTTTTAAATCATGTATAAAATGAGAAAAATTCTTTATGCTTTTATAGCTCTTTTAATGATCACGCAGTCATTTGTGAAGGCTGACGAAGGTATGTGGCTCCCGCTTTTTATCGACCGGCTTAATTATGTCGATATGCAGAAAATGGGACTCCAGCTAACAGCTGAAGAAATATACAGCGTAAATAATTCCAGCTTAAAAGATGCTATTGTGCAGTTTGGAAGAGGTTGTACCGGCGAAGTAATTTCTGATCAGGGATTAATTTTAACCAACCACCATTGCGGATACAGCAGAATTCAGGCTCATTCTTCACTCGAGCATGATTACCTGACAGAAGGATTCTGGGCACAAAGCCTGGAAGAAGAATTATCCAATCCGGGATTGACAGTTTCTTTTTTAGTCAGGATTGAAGATGTAACCGGCAGAGTGCTTGCAGAAGTAACGAATTCGATGACAGAAAAGGAGAGAGGCGAAAAAATCGTCGCCATTTCTGAAATCATCCAGAAAGAAGCCACTGAAGGAACCCTCTATAATGCCTCTGTACGTGGTTTTTATGAAGGAAACGAATATTATCTGTTTGTTTATGAAATTTATAAAGACATCAGATTTGTAGGAGCGCCTCCCTCATCCATTGGTAAATTTGGGGCTGATACTGATAACTGGATGTGGCCAAGGCATACCGGTGACTTTTCTCTTTTCAGGGTATATTCAGATAAAGATGGAAAACCTGCTGAATATTCGAAAGACAATATCCCCTTAAAACCGAAACATCATTTACCGGTTTCTGTGGCAGGTGTTCAAAAGGGTGATTTTTCAATGATCATGGGTTATCCGGGAGGTACAGAACGGTATATGACATCGTATGGTGTAAAGATGGCTCTTGATATCTACAATCAAACTGTTGTCGATATCCGGGATGTAAAGCTAAAAATAATGCTGGACGACATGCAGGCCGATAATGGGGTAAGGATTAAGTATGCTTCTAAATATGCGCGTACCTCGAACTATTGGAAATATTACATTGGTCAAACCAAAGGATTGAAAAGACTTAAAGTTTATGATAAAAAAGTTGCTTTGGAAAATGAGTTTACTCAATGGGTTATTGCTGATGGTCAAAGGAATGAGAAGTATGGAAAAGCATTGGAGGATATTGCTGAAGCATATAAACAATTAACGGCTTATCAGTTAGTTTCCGTTTATCAATCAGAAGCCATTCGTCAGGGGAGTGAGATTTTGAGCTATGCAACTGATTTTTCTAATCTTAAGAAAGAGCTTGAAGAAAAAGAGGTAAACAAGGAAAAAGTTGACAAATTGGTTGTTCAGTTAAAAGAAAAGGCTGCTTCCTATTTTAAGGATTACAATGCACCAACCGACCAAAAACTCCTTGCAGCCATGCTTGATATGTATTATAAAAACGTTCCTGCAGGTCAGCAACCGGAATATTTAAAATCTGTTGCTTCAAAGTACAAAGGTGACTTTAACAAATTTGTCGCAAAGGTTTTTGAAACATCCTATTTTACAAGTCAGCAAAAAGTGGAAGTGTTTTTAAGCAATCCTACAGCAAAAAGTATCGACAAGGATCTGGCATATCAAACTGTAAAGGCCTTGAATAATTACTTTACTGACCAGGTGAGGCCAAAATTGACGGAAGCCTATGATTTACTAAATAGGGGAAACCGCGCGTTTGTTGCAGGGTTGAGGGAAATGTACCCGGATAAAAAATTCTATCCTGACGCTAATTCTACGATGCGACTGACTTATGGGCAGGTATTAGACTATTATCCGGCCGATGCAGTTCATTTTAATTATTATACAACCTTAGCTGGTGTAATGGAAAAGGAAGATCCCAATAACTGGGAGTTTGTGGTTCCTGAAAAACTAAAAGAGCTTTATAAAACTAAAAATTTTGGTAGGTATGGTGAAGCCGGAGAGATGAAAGTCTGCTTCCTTACCAATCATGACATTACAGGAGGAAATTCGGGTAGTCCTGTCCTCAATGGGAATGGCGAACTGATCGGCCTGGCTTTCGACGGTAACTGGGAAGCAATGAGTGGCGACATTGCTTACGAACCAGGTCTGCAAAGAACAATAAACGTGGATATTCGCTATGTTTTGTTCATCATTGACAAATTTGCTGGCGCCAAGAGGTTGATTGATGAAATGGACATTGTTTCAAATCGGGTCTTGCCTAAAAAAGAGCTAATCGAGAAACAGGAATTAATAATGGAAGAAGTCAAGGATTAAATTCTTATATATGTTATTGAGAAGTCTAAACTGCTGAGAAGTGGAAGTAAGCATTTGACAGTTTATGCATTGAACCTCAAACTTTGAACCTTGAACCTCTTTCCTACCATTGATCGTCCTTAGCCGCAGGTTTCGGCTTCATCCCGGCTTTTAGGCTTTCAATCCATGATTTTGCAAATTCATCAACTTGTGTCAGGTAACTATCCCAGTTTGTATTGTATTGAGGATCTTTTTTATCCATCCATTTCTCAACTGGTATTCGGGAAGCCTGACGAAAAACAAAGTTTGTCATGATATACCGGTATCGGCCCTCTTTGAAATCAAGCGTGAACTCATATTGGATAACACCTGCATCAGTCTGGTTGCCTTCAGCATCCGTATTTTTAATTTTAAACCGGTGCAGCCCTTCCACTTTTCCAGTTTGCGGGTCGCGGGTTTTCGTTACGTCAACCGGGTTTGGATAATACTCATTGATCCAGCCAATAGCGCGGTTGAAAAACGATTCTTTATCCCCCACTTCTTGAACTACCTCCTGATAGGTAATGAGTTTGGTAACATCATCAATGGGTAGCCCCGATACCATGGTTTGAGCTGAAAGATCAAAACAAGAATAAATTGCACCTATAAGTAAAAGCATTAATTTGTGAATCATGATCAGAAAAATTTAGATAAATAACGTTGTTATATTTAAAATCATATTTGCAAAAATAAAAAAACCCCGCCCGAAGGAGAGGTTTTTTGCTTATAGATTGAGCAAATTATTAATACATTCCGCCCATACCTCCGGGAGGCATTGCAGGAGGAGGTTGCTTATCATCTTTGTTTTCAACCACCACACATTCGGTGGTGAGCAACATTCCGGCAATAGAGGCTGCATTTTCCAGTGCGATACGAGCTACCTTGGTAGGATCGATCACGCCTGATTTAAATAGGTTCTCATATTTGTCAGTCCTTGCATTGTAACCATAATCACCTTTTCCTTCTTTTACCTTCTGAACTACAACTGAACCTTCCATTCCGGCATTTTCAACAATCTGGCGCATGGGTTCTTCAAGTGCCCTGCGAACGATGGAGATCCCGGTTTCTTCGTCTTCATTATCACCCTTCATGGTTTTAATGGATTCAATTGCCCTCAGGTAAGCAACACCGCCACCAGGAATAATTCCTTCCTCAATAGCAGCACGGGTAGCATTCAGTGCATCATCAAAGCGGTCTTTTCTTTCTTTCATTTCAACCTCGCTTGCAGCACCAACAGATATCACGGCAACACCACCGGATAATTTAGCCAGTCTTTCCTGAAGCTTCTCCTTGTCATAATCAGAAGTGGTTGTGTCAATCTGTGCTTTAATCTGGTTAATCCTTGCCTGGATATCCGATTTTTTACCTTTTCCACTAACGATGGTGGTATTATCCTTGTCGATAGTGACTTTTTCAGCCAGACCTAATATTTCAAGTGTGGTATCTTCCAGCTTGTAACCCTTTTCCTCACTAATTACTGTTCCGCCAGTCAACACTGCTATATCTTCCAGCATTTCTTTTCTCCTGTCGCCGAATCCCGGAGCTTTAACAGCTACTACTTTTAATCCGCCACGAAGTTTATTTACCACCAGCGTTGCGAGGGCTTCTGTTTCAACATCCTCGGATATAATCAGCAACGGCCTTCCGGTCTGGACAACCTTTTCTAAAACCGGCAGTAAATCCTTCATCACCGAAATTTTCTTATCGTGGATTAAAATGTAAGGATTTTCGTAAACTGCTTCCATTTTTTCGGCATTGGTAACGAAATACGGTGAAATATATCCCCTGTCGAATTGCATTCCTTCTACAACATCCACATAAGTTTCGATACCTTTTGCTTCTTCAATCGTAATAACGCCATCCTTCTTCACTTTGGTCATCGCTTCTGAAATCAGTTTCCCGATAGATGAATCGTTATTGGCTGCAACTGTAGCCACCTGCATAACTTTTTCCGAATTATCACCAATTTGTTTTGATTGCTTTTTCAGAGATTTGATAACTTCAATAACTGCTTTATCGATCCCCCGTTTCAGGTCCATTGGATTGGCACCGGAAGTCACATTTTTTAATCCGGTTGTAACAATTGCCTGTGCAAGCACAGTTGCAGTAGTTGTTCCATCGCCGGCAAGGTCATTGGTTTTTGAAGCTACCTCTTTAACCAACTGAGCACCCATATTCTCTACAGGATCTTTGAGTTCGATCTCTTTTGCAACGGTTACTCCGTCTTTTGTGATAGTAGGTGATCCATATGATTTTTCGAGGATAACATTTCTGCCTTTAGGGCCTAATGTAACTTTAACAGCGTTGGATAACGCATCGACACCCGTTTTGAGTGATTCTCTTGCTTTAAGGTCGAAAATAATGTCTTTTGCCATTTTCTTGTGATTTAAGGTATTACAAAATGATTGTTAAATAATTGCATAAATATCCGATTCTCTCATGATGAGGAAATTTTTCCCTTCATAAGTAATCTCAGTACCCGAGTATTTTCCGTATAGAACATTATCGCCAATCTTTACTGTAACCTTTTCATCTTTGGTTCCAGGTCCAACAGCGATGACTGTTCCTTTTTGTGGTTTTTCTTTCGCGGTATCCGGAATGATGATTCCGCCAGCTGTTTTTTGTTCTGCTGAAGCAGGCTCGATCAATACGCGATCAGCCAATGGTTTGATTTTTACTTTTGCCATAATATTATAAAATTAAATTCTAATTGTTATAACTGTTGATTTAGTCGTTTGGAGCCTGACATAATTTATGCCAAAACCTTTTTACACATTTTTGTCATCAGAAATGCAGAAATCTATTTCCTTAATAATTAGTTATTAAACCCTTATTTACTTCTTCAGTTATTGATTTGACAGGGAGAATAGAGGTATTGAGGGTATGATAATATTTTCACGAACAGGATAATCTAAAAATAAAAAATGTCAGAATCTGGTGACATTCT
>Ga0105090_10002532_pt1 | contig 10196 bp, 5 predicted proteins | sample PPLLak3March2015_FD_79110 | JGI IMG/M metagenome (GOLD analysis project Ga0105090, IMG submission 79110) | Freshwater sediment microbial communities from Prairie Pothole Lake near Jamestown, North Dakota, USA - PPLs Lake P7 Core (1) Depth... | ecosystem: Environmental > Aquatic > Freshwater >... | reverse complement strand
GCATCGCGCAATTCGCCAAGGTCTACCTGTTCCACCCGTCGTCCGACGTCTATACCTGCCCGCTCGCGATGACCGACGGCGCGGCACGCACGCTGCTCGAATCGGGCAACGCGGCGCTGATCGGGCGCGCGTTGCCGCACCTCACCGCACGGGATCCGGCCGCGTTCTGGACCAGCGGGCAATGGATGACGGAGACCACGGGCGGTTCCGACGTCGGCCGTTCACAGACGCGCGCCGTCCTGCAGGATGGCGCATGGCGACTGTACGGCCGCAAGTGGTTCACGTCGGCGGTCAGCTCGCAGATGGCGCTGACGCTCGCGCGTCCTGACGGCAACCCGCCCGGCGGCAAGGGTCTCGCCATGTTCTTCGTCGAGGTCCGTGACGCGGCGGGGCGCCTCAACGGCCTGCGCGTCGATCGCCTCAAGGACAAGCTCGGCACGCGCAAGGTGCCGACTGCGGAGCTCATGCTCGAGGGTACGCGTGCCGAGCTGGTCGGGGAGCCGATGCACGGCACGCGTGCGATCGAGCCGATGCTGGTCGTGACGCGCACGTGGAACAGCGTTTGTGCGTGTGCATTCATGCGCCGCGGCCTCGCGCTCGCCCGCTCGTACGCCGCGCGCCGCGAAGCGTTCGGCCAGCCCCTCGCGCGCCAGCCACTGCACGCCGACACCCTCGCCGCGCTCGAGGCCGAGACCTGGGGCGCGTTCCTGATGACCTTCCTGCTGGTCGAGCTGGTCGGGCGCGCCGAGCGCGGCCAGATCGACGACCAGCAGCGCGCGCTGCTCAGGCTGGTGACGCCGCTCACCAAGCTCGTCACCGGCAAGCAGGCGGTGGCCGTGGTGAGCGAAGTGATCGAGAGTTTCGGCGGCGCGGGCTACGTCGAGGACACCGGCCTGCCGCAGCTGCTGCGCGATGCGCAGGTGCTGCCGATCTGGGAAGGCACGACCAACGTGCTGTCGCTCGACGCGCTGCTGCGCAGTGACCTGCACGCCGGGCTGGCCGCGCTGATGGGCCGCGCGTCGGCCTGCGTGCGCGGCCTCGGCGAGCCGCGCCTGCAGGCTGCCGGCCGGCAGGCGATCGGCGCCATCGAGCGGGCGGCGCTCTGGCTCGAGTCCGGCCAGGACCGCGAGGTCATGCAGGCGGGCGCGCGCCGGCTCGCGCTCACGCTGGCCCGCGGGCTGCAACTCGCGCTGCTGTGCGAGCACGCGCAGTGGCTGCTCGACCACGGCGGCGATCGGCGCGGCTACGCTGCCGCAATGCGCTTCTCGCGCCAGCCCGTCGACCTGATGCACGAGGTGGATACGGAGCTGGATGCGTTGTTGCTGGGTTAGGGGGTAAGGGGTAGTTAGTGCCCGCTCTCGAGACCGCCGCGCCCCTGCTTGCCAACGCGAAGCACAGACGCCACCGGCCGGCCCTCGGTAAGCCACGATTGACGAGCGACCCGAGGCGCGATCAGCTTGCGCGCAACGACGTGGTCCAGTGCTTCCAATGACGAGGACCACGACATCGGGGGGATGCATGCGCACAGGGTCCAGTGCCAGCGCGACCTCGGACGCTCTTCGAGCGGCCATCTGCTCGACCGTCCTGCTTTTCATCTTCCCGACGGCGTCGCACGCGCAGGACGCGGCGGCAGTGCCGCCGGAACCCGCATGCGTCCAGCAATGCGCGGCCGCTGGATTCGATGACGATTACTGCGACCGCGCCTGCAGGGTGCCCGTCGCGCAGCCACTGCCGCCCGGCCAGCGCATCCACTGGGATTGCGCATCTCAGTGCCGGGCGAGCGGCGGCAACATGGGCGACTGTATCCAGACCTGCAAGCGCGACTGACGACGAGGACGCTCAGCTCCAACTTCCCGGAGTCTGGCCATGCGCATCGCATCGCTATGGAAGGTGTACGAGTACCGCTGGCTGTGGTGCGCGGTGTGGGCGCTGTTGGGCGGTACCTCCCAGGCGGCGGTCGGCCGGACCGAGGCGACCTTCGGCGTCGGCGCGAACGGCGCTGCGCAGTATGTCATTCCGGTGCCAGCCATCGCGGGCATCGGGCGTCTGACACCGCAACTGTCGATCCGCCATGCGGGCGCGGAGATGCGCGGCATTCTTGGCACGGGCATGGCGCTCGCGGGTCTGTCGACGATCGTGCCGTGCCGGAGGACCATCGCGCAGGATGGGGCGGCGGGGGCCATCCAGCTGCAGGTCGGCGACAAGTACTGCCTGGACGGCGCTCGACTGCGACTCGTGTCTGGCACCTACGGCGCATCCGGCGCGGTGTACCGGACCGAGATCGAGCAGTATTCGCGGATTACCTCGTTCGATTCGGTCGACGGCCGGCCCGGCTGGTTCAGGGTGGAGGCGCGCGACGGGTTGATCTACGAGTACGGCCACGCCAGCGATGCCGCGTTTCGGGCCGGCACACAACCCACCTCGCCGATCCAGCTCTGGGCGCTGAGCAGCATTCGCGACCGCGACGGCAATACGATCGTGTTCCGGTACCAGAACGATCCGGCGATTCGTCTGTTCCGCCCGGACTTCATTCGCTACACGGACAGCGCGCTCGCCGGCACGGGGCACTACACCGTCCGATTCTTCTACCAGGCGTCCAGTCGACCAGACATCGTGTTCGGCTACCTGCCAAGCGCCGCCAGTACCGCGAGCCACATCGAAACCGGGCTCCTCGAGCGCCTCGAACTCAGGAATGACGAGGCGACCTATCGGCAGCTGCTCTTCACCTACGACACCGGGGCCGGCTCCAACACTCGTCTGCACAGCGTGCAGACCTGCGCCGCCACGACGGCCGACTGCTTTCCGGCCACGACATTCAACCGGCAGGCGGAGACCGCGGGCCATGCCGACCCGACCGGCAGCGCAGCGGTGGCTGGGACGACGCTGTTGCCACTCGACCTGAACGGTGACGGATTCGAGGACCTCGTCTGGGCGAGCGGCACGTGGCGATTCATGCTCGGCAGCGCCAGTGGTTACGGTGCGGCCACCAATACCGGCGTCACCGCCACGAATCCCTCTCGGGCGATGCCTCTGGACTGGAACGGCGATGGCCGCGGTGACTTGCTCATCGACTGGGCGGACGGCTACTGGCGCGTGTTGCTCGGTGCGCCGACGGGATTCTACAGTCCCGCCCACGCAGGGCCCGGCGCGGGCATTCCGAGCAACACCGCGAACAGCGCCTGGTGGCTTGCGGATGTCGACGGTGACGGCCGCGATGACCTGGTGCGCGCGCCGACCAATGCGGCCGCGCAGTTGTTCGTCAGACTCAACGGTGCGACCGGCTTTGGCAGCGAGGGCCTGGGTTACAGCGATAACAATCTGCGCTTCCTCGGCAATCCCTTCCCGCCCACGCAGTCATATCGGCAGTCGATCGTCCGTCGCCCGGATTTCGACGCCGACGGTCGCACGGACCTGTTGCTCTACGCCTGCACCTGGGACAGCGGCGCCGGCCAATGTCTCTGGACCGGCTGGTTCGAGTTCACGGCGACCGGCGCGGGATTTGCCAACCGTGGCAACCTGCCGGGCGCGACAACGAACACCGCGCCTGCGCTCGGCCATTTCAATGCCGATGCCCTGACCGACGTTGCGTTCCCATCGTTGGCCGCCAACGCCTGGTGCATGGGGCTCTCGCAGGGCGGGGCCGGCTTCAACTTCGCCTGCGGGCCCAGCACCGCTGGCTACTGGACCTTCATGGCCACCACCGCTGACTACGACGGCGACGGTTACGATGACCTGTATGTCTTCGGCACGGGCGCCGGCAATCAGTGGCACGTCATTCGCAGCACCGGTTCCGGCATCTCGACCACGCCGATCCTCACTGGCATCCCCTACAGTGGTTCCGCCGGCTGGGTCGTGAGCGACCCGACCGGCGACGGCCTGCCGGACCTCGGCGCCGTATCGATTGGCAATGGAACCTGGCAGACGCGTGCGCACCTCGGCGTGCCGGGGGAGCGACTCGTTTCCGCCACCGATGGATTTGGTGTGACGGCCACCTTCACCTACGGGCCGCTGACCGATCCGGCCGTGCATACGAAATACACCTCAGCCAACTATCCGGTACAGGAACAACAACGGCCGTGGTGGGTCGTTCGCCAGTTGGCGATGACGGACGGTACCGGCACCGGCTCCACGGTGACCCAGACCTTCAGTTACGAAGGGGCGCGACGTGATGCACAGGGCCGCGGATTCCTCGGCTTTGCGCGGCGTGTGGTAACCGACACCAGCCTCGGTTACAACTTGCGTACTGAGGTGAACTACTCGCAGGTCTTCCCCTACCTCGGGCTCGTCACCGCGCAGTCAACCAAGCAGGCGAGCGGCACTCAGATCCAGCAGATCAGCAACACCTGGTCGGCCCTGACGCTTGGGTCAGGATACGAGCTGGCCCGGTACCCGTATCTGTCGAGCTCTTCGAGCCAGTCTTTCGAGCTTGGGGGCGCACAGAACGGTGTCGCCTGGGCGAGCCGGCAGCAGTGGGTATCGACCATCGACTCGACGTCCGGGCAAATCACCGACCGGTCAAGCCGCATCACGGAGAGCTTCACCGGGCTCTACACGAATCACTCGCGGACCGAGCGCATACAGCTCTCGAGCCTCCTCAACGACACGACCAACTGGTGCCTCGGGCGAGCGCAGACCACCGTGACCACGGCGAGCCACACGCTGCCGGGAGGTACTGCGATCGTACGCACCGAGGGAACGACCTGGGACAGCGCCAAATGCCGACCGACGCAGCGGCAACTCGAGCCGGGCAGTGCGCAGTGGCAGGTCACCTATGGCTATGGATACGACGGCTTCGGCAACCTGGCGAGCGAGTCGGAGACCGGCATCGGGATGGCGGCCCGCACACAGTCCGTCAGCTTCGGCATCCGCGGCCAGTACCCTGAGCTGGCCACCAACGCGGCGGGACAGGCGACCGGCCAGACCTGGGACTACGCGCTCGGCGTGCAGGCGTCACTGACGGACCCGAATGCACTCACCACGACCTGGTCTTACGATGCCTTCGGCCGACGGACGCTGGAAGTGCGACCGGACCAGACCCGTACGAGCTGGTCACGGGACCCCTGCAGCGTGGGCTGCGATCCGCGCACGCGCTACCGGGTGACGACCACCGAACTCGATGCGACAAGCACCGCCATCCGCACGAGTACCACCGATGTCGACCAGTTCGATCGCGCGTTGCAGGTGGCCACGCAGCGGCTCGGCGGCGGCTATGCGCTGACCGCCACCGAGCGGGACGCTCGTGGCCGCGTTGCCCGCCAGTACCTGCCGCACTGGTCGGGCAGCCCGCACGAGGGTTACCTGCAGTACAGCTACGATGCACTCGATCGGGTGACGGCCGAGAGCACCTACTCGGCCTCCGGCGCGCTCGATCGGACCCGGACCGCCGCGTACAACGGCCTGTCGATCACGCGGACCAACCCGCGCGGCTTCGGCACCACCTAGGTGCAGACCGCGTGGGGCGACCGCGCACGAGTGACCGATGCGCTCGGCAATCACGCCTGGTACCGCGCCGACGCCCTCCGACGTCCCACGCACCTGATCGATCCGCTCAGCAACTCCGTCCGCGTCACGGCTTACAACGTGCACGGCGCGCGCACCTCGCTCGCCGACCTGAATCGGGGCACGTCGACCTTCACGCCGAACGCGCTCGGCGAGCTCGTTACCGAAACGGACGCCAAGGGCCAGACCCGCAGCTACGCCTACGACAGCCTCGGACGCCTGACGACCCGCACCGAGCCCGAGGGCACGTCCAGCTGGACCTGGGGCAGCTCGGCGGCGGCGCACAATGTCGGACGACTCGCGGCCGTGGCCGGCCCGGGGCTATCGGAGAGCTACACCTACGATGGGCTCGGCCGTCTCACGACGCGCAGCATCACCGCGGACGCCACGTATCAGTACGACTACACCTACGACAACACCGGCCGGCTGAACACGCTCACGTATCCGACGAGCACGAATGGCTTTCGCTTGAAACTCGCCCACGAGTATCAGTACGGTGAGTTGAGCCGCGTACGGGACTTCGACGCCCCGCAGACCGTGCTGTGGCAATTGAATGCCACCGACGCCGCCGGCCGCGTGCTCGATGAAACCCTCGGTGCCGGCGTGCAGGTGATCAACGGCTATGATCAGCCGGGCGGGCGGCTGGCGCACCGGCAATCGGGCATCGGCGGCGGGTCGGACGTGCAGGAGCTGAGCTACCACTGGGACGCGAACGACAACCTGATCCGGCGCCAGGACGATCGACAGTCCCCGCCGGTGTTCGAGTATTTCTACTACGACAATCTCGACCGGCTCGACTACTCGACGCGCAACGGGGTGACGAACCTCGACCTCGGCTACGATGCACTGGGCAACCTGACCTCGAAATCCGACGTGGGCAGCTACAGCTACGATGCGACCAAGAAGCATGCCGTGGTGAGCGCTGGCTCGAACACCTACGCGTATGACGCCAACGGTAACGTGACCAGCCGCAACGGGTCCTCGGTGCTGTGGACGAGCTACGACCTGCCCATGCGCGTCGACAACGGCGCGGGCACGATCAGCTACCTGTGGTACGGCCCGGACCGACAGCTGTGGCAGCAGATGGCGATTGCGGGGCTCCCCGAGACCACGATCTACGTGGGCGAGCTGCTCGAGAAGGTGAGCAAGAGCGGCGTCACGACCTGGAAGCACTACGTGGAGGCGCCCACAGGCACGGCCGCGGTGTACCTGCGTCGCTCGGACGGCACGGCCGACACCTACTACCTCACGCACGATCACCTCGGCAGCACCGACAAGGTGCTCAACGCCGCGGGCGGGGTGGTGACGGTGGAGGAGAGTTTCACGGCGCTTGGGGCACGGCGGGGCAGCGACTGGCAGGGCACGCCCACACCGGCACAGATGGCAGCGATTGCGGCGACCACGCGCGACGGGTTCACGGGCCACAACATGCTCGACGCCGTCGGGCTCATCCACATGCGGGGGCGGGTCTACGACCCGGTGCTCGGGCGGTTCCTGTCGGTGGACCCGCTGGTGCGCGATGTGGCGGCCGCGCAGTCGTGGAACGGCTACGGCTACGTCGAGGGGCGGGCGCTGTCGGCCACGGATCCGAGCGGATTCGAACTGATACTGGAATTTGAACAGGAAGAGATCTTAGTAACGGGTAAGAAATGCGGTGCCTTTGGCCTGCTTTGCAACGTCAATCTAGGGCCGGAATTTCGATATTACCTGCAGACATTCGGATTCATCCCACAGTCCGGTGGCCCCATTGGACTCACAGGCGCCGGCTTGGCAGGTCCGATTCATTCAAACGTCGATGCGTCCTCCCAGGAAGAACTCGAAGAACTGGTTGTTTGGGGTTCATCAGGCTCGGCGGACCTCGCCAATGTAGTGGTAACGTGGTTTGGGGACAATCTTACCCCCGTGCCGCTTTTTCTCTGCATCTTCGACGACTGCACCGAGCGACAGTGGGTTGACGCAGGACCCTCAGCCTTCTATGCGATTGCTCCTGTCGGCCGAGTTCCACTTGGACTCGCCAACAGGATTCGACACATCTTCGGAAACCGCGCCCACCGCCTCGAGCCACTACTGGCCGCCTTCAATGGATCACGGGAAAATGCCTTTGACGCTGTGCAGCAGGCTGCGAATCAAGCACTGAGGGACGGGCGGCTTGTTGCTGGGCCCAACGGCGTGCTTCCGGGAGGTCGTGTCGGAGCGATCCTCGATGTAAGTGGCGTCCAGGTTCAACTCGTCGGTGGGCGCGTCATGAATGGCGAGGTTCAGATTGGCTCATTCAGCCGAAAGTACCTACGTGACTAACCTCGATCTTTCGAGTCTCGAATATGAAACGCTGCGTGTGTTTCACGATATATATGGCAGCGTAGGGTTCCCAGCCCCCCAAGATATTGCTGTCGTGCGACGCGAAAACACAGGTGCTGGGCGCTACGTCGAATTGAAGTGCGACGCTTCGCTGACTATCGGCGATGGATTTCTTGACCTTGGTGGCCGTTACATCGAGATGTCTGGCGTGCCGAATGGACTGATGGCAGTCGTCTCGATCGACGGGGGCACAGTTACGCAACTGGAATTCAGTGTGTATGGAAATCAAGTCTGGGACGGCCAGGAACGCGAGTGGTCGATAGTCTGACGAAAGGCTCGGCTGCGACCGTCTCGTATTTGAATGGCGCAGCGGTAGTTGTCGATTCAATCCAAGTCGTAGTCGTCGGATCGTGTCGCCCCTCGGGGAACGACAACTCGGTCGCGTCGACTACTCGACGCGCAACGGGGTGACGAACCTCGACCTCGGCTACGATGCACTGGGCACGTTGTGCTCGCCCGTCTGCTCGAGCTGCTCGGTCAGCTCGTTGCCGAAACCTACGCCAATGGCCAGACCCGCAGCTATGCCTACGACAGCCTCGGACGCCTGACGACCCGGACCGAGGCCGAGGGCACGTCCGGCTGGACTTGGGGCAGCTCGGCGGCCGCGCACAACGTGGGACGTTGGCACGACGATTGTGGTGGAAGAACATGCAAAGTGGTTTCGTCGACGCGACTCTGCGCCCGCCAGCCGCACGCCTCCTCCTACCCCCTACCCCCTGGTCATTACCCCCTCACTTCAGCAGTCCGGCTGCTCCGGCCACGCGCTGGCGTCCACCGTCTCCCGATAAGCGTGCCATGTGGCGTGGCCGATCAGCGGCAGCGTGATGCCGAGCGCGACCATGATCCAGGCGAATCGCGCGCCGTGGTCGCGGCCGATGAATAGCAGCGCGAAGCCGGGCGCCACGGCCACCACGATGCAGGCGGCCCACACGGCCATTGCGAGGCGGTTGCGCAGCACCGCATTGATGCTGGTCACGACCGCGGTCACGCTGTCCGCCTTGCGGTCCACCAGCATCGGCAGCGAGAAGGCGGCCGCGGCAAACACGACCAGCGCGAAGATCGAGCCGACGGCGCTGCCGATGCCGAAGAAGGCGAGGTAGTCGCGCCAGCCCGGCTGTTCGTTGATCGGGAAAAACACGTGGATCGCCGAGCCGGCGCGCGCCCAGACCAGGAACACGACCATCAGCATCAGCGCGAACACCATCAGGTTGCCGAACGCGCGCTGCTCCTCGCGCATGCAGCGGCGCAGCGACGGCACCCTGCCGCGCTCGAGCTGGCGGCTGATGGCGTAGGTTCCCACCGCCAGGATCGGCGCGATCAGGATGAAGCCCGAGACCAGCGACAACAGTTCCCAGTAGCCGCCGAACTCGACGGCGACATAGGCGAGGGCGAGGCTCAGCAGCACGACGATCGTGCCGTAGGTGAGGCTCTGGCGCGGCGCGGACCACATGTCGGCCCAGCCCCTGCGCAACCACCTGAACGGTGCGCTGGCCGCGACTTTGCGGCACGGTGCGACGAACGGCAGGCCCTCTTCGGGCGGACTCGTGTCCCCGGTCATGGCAGTCTCCCCCTGCCGACCTTGGTGGTCGGTCGTCTAGTCGTGCATGCGGCTTACAAGGCGTCGACTTTCGCGGCGCAGATGAAATCATTGTCCGACAGGCCGCCGACGGAGTGCGTGCTGAAAGTCACCAGGCAGTGACCGTAGCCCACCTCGAGGTCCGGGTGGTGGTCCTCGACGTGGGCGATCCCGGCGACGGCGTTCACGAAGGCCATGGTGCGGTGGTAGTCCGCAAAACGGAAGTCGCGGCTGAGCGTCCCGCCCGCCGCATCGACCCGCCACTCGGGCGACAGTTGCGCGTGCAGTTCGCCGACTCGGGCCGGGTTGAGCGGCGGAGTGCCCGGCGGCAGGGCCACGCAGCGGCGGTCACGCAGCGCGCTCACGGCTGCGAACCTGCGCGGTAGGTGCGGGCCACGTACTGCTCGACGAGCTGCTGGAATTCCTCGGCGATCCGCTCGCCCTTCAGGGTCGGGCCCTTCTCGCCGTCGATGTACACCGGCGCGACCGGGCGCTCGCCGGTGCCGGGCAGGCTGATGCCGATGTTGGCGTGCTTGCTCTCGCCCGGGCCGTTCACCACGCAGCCCATCACCGCGACCGTCATCTGCTCGACGCCGGGATGGTGCCTGCGCCACTCGGGCATGCGCTGGCGCAGGTGCGACTGGATCTTCTGCGCGAGTTCCTGGAAGTAGGTCGAGGTGGTGCGGCCGCAGCCCGGGCAGGCCACCACCATCGGCGTGAACGAGCGCAGGCCCATGGTCTGCAGGATTTCCTGCGCGACGAT
>Ga0105090_10002531_pt1 | contig 10196 bp, 5 predicted proteins | sample PPLLak3March2015_FD_79110 | JGI IMG/M metagenome (GOLD analysis project Ga0105090, IMG submission 79110) | Freshwater sediment microbial communities from Prairie Pothole Lake near Jamestown, North Dakota, USA - PPLs Lake P7 Core (1) Depth... | ecosystem: Environmental > Aquatic > Freshwater >... | reverse complement strand
CGCGTGTTGCTGGAACTCCAGATCACCACATCCTCGCTGCCACCCTTGCCGCCGCCCATCGCCGTCGCAAAATAACCCTGCGCATTGGGCACACTGTTCCACGACACATTCATGCCGCCGCCCGCGGATTTACGCGAGGACAGGTTCACCGGCTCCATAAAATCGTATTTGTCCGCCAGCGAAAAACGGATCTCCGGCGAGTAATTGCCCTTGACCGTGTGGTCGCCGCGCAGGCTGCCATCAGCGGCGACCCGCGTACTGTCGCGCTGATTGGGCCAGTCGCCGTAGGTTTTGCTGCGCGACTGCGACGGACCGCGCTGCACGTTGACGCGGCGACTGAACAGGCCCTGCGGCACCTGGCCCTGCGCCAGCTTGGCAAAGTCGATCACGTACGGCTGACCGGCACCGGCCTGCTCACCGCAGCCCCAGAAAATCAGCATGCGACCGCGCGGTTTTTCAAAATTTTCCGGCACGCCGTCTTCGCGCGGCTCGGCACGCGGCGCGCGCTGCGGTGTTTCCAGCGGCAGGCTCGCCCCCATGTTGAGTCCGGGAGGGATTTCATGCGCGGCCTCCGGCGTCCCGCTGGCGCTGCGCTGCGAACCGAGTTCCAGCAACATCGAACGATTGGCGCCACCACCGCCCATGCCACCACCCATCATCATCCGGCCGATGTCCATTGCCGACGGGCCACCGCTGGCGCCCCCCATCGGCATACCCGAAGCGGTATCTACGCTCATCCAGTAGGTGGCAACCGGCGGCGTTACTTTCTGCTGCGCCAGTACGGCGGGCGCGATGGCGGAAATGACTGCAGCGGTAAGGGTGGTGACGGCGATTTTTGTTTTCATGAAGGGCTCCCTGGACGTAATAACTTGTCGTGATTGCTTTGATGGGCCCCAGTTTACCGCGCCCTGCACGCATGGCGATGACCATGCCATCAAAAAACAAAAAGGCGGCATGTGCGTGAAATTCCGCACAGTTTCCTTGCCGCCATGGTCGTAGAGTGCTGTGCCGGTGGTGCCGGCGCGTACGGAATCAGCCGACTGTCACGACGATCTTGCCGACCATCGCATTGGATTCCATGCGTTCCTTGGCGGCCGGGAGTTCGTTGAAAGAGTAGACCTTGTCGACCAGCGGCGCGATGCGGCCGTCGACCAGCGCGGGGAGCACGTCTCGCTTGAAGCCGCGCGCGGCTTCGTTCTTGCCCTCCACCGACAGCTGCGCGTTGGACACGCCGAACACTTCCAGTCGCCGCACATGCACCGCATTGAGGTCAATTTCCGCCTTGAAAACGTTGTCGACATAACCGACGGTGGCGAGGCGGCCGCGGAATCCCAGCGTGCGCATACATTCGGCAAATACCGAACCGCCGACACCGTTGATCACCAGATCGATACCTTTACCGCCGTTCAGCTCTTTTACCTTTTCCGCAAAGTCCGGTTTGCGTGTGGCGATGCCGAAATCGAGGCCGATTGCCTTTAACTGATCCAGTTTCTGCTGCGAACCCGAGGTGCCGATCGAACGCGCGCCGATCAGTTTCGCCAGCTGGATGCTGGCCACGCCGGCGCCCGAAGACGCGCCCATGATCAGCATGGTCTCGCCCTTCTGCAGTTTGCCGAACTGATAGATCATCTCCCAGGCCGTGATGAAACTGACCGGCACCGCGGCAGCCTGTTCCCAGGACAAACGTTCCGGCTTGTGCATCATCTGGTTGATATCCATCACCGCGTATTCGGCGAAGCCGCCGCGTACGCGCCCGAACACTGCATCGCCGAGCTTGACCCCGGTGACGCCTTCACCCAGCGCATGCACCACGCCGGAGGCTTCGCCACCACCGAGTTTCTCCGGGCCGCCATGCACGGCGCCGCCGACAAAGATCTCGCCGCGATTCAGCGCAGTGGCATGCACCTTGATGACAATCTCGCCGGCCTTGGGCTGCGGTTGTGGCACATCGCGAAATTCGAGAACGTTTTTGTGGTCTTTGGTGACAATCCAGCAAGATTTCATAAAATATCCAATATAATCAAATACTTATAATAATAGGCGGCCGCAGCCACCGTCGCTTGCCATTTAACCGGCGCGGAAACTCAGTTCCCCGCCGTCTCGCGCACGATCGGGCCCCAGCGTTGCAGTTCCTTCTGGATGAATTGTGTGGCGCGTTCCGGCGATGACGTGGTCACCGGTTCCGCGCCGGCCTTGCGCAGGAAATCCTGCATGCCCGCATTGGCCAGCACTTTCTGGTTGGCTTGGGCCAGAACATCCACCACCGGCCGCGGTACGCCCGGCGACAGGAAAATGGCGTTGAATGCCTGCACTACCAGTTCCGGCATTCCTGCTTCCGGTGCGGTCGGCACATCCGGCACTGCCTGCAACCGCGCATCGGAACAGATGGCGAGTATGCGAATGCGCCCCGCCTTGTGATATGCCAGCGGAGCGGGGCTGATGGTCGGCGTGTACATCGGAATATGCCCCGCCACCAGATCGGTCAGTCCCGGGCCCGCGCCTTTATATGGCACATGCACGATGTTCAGATTGCCGTTGAGTTTCTTGAACAGTTCACCGGTGAGATGAGTGATGCTGCCGGTGCCGGCGGAACCAAAGGACAGCTGGCCTGGATTCTTTTTTGCAAATGCGACCAGTCCCTTGAGATTTTTCACCGGCAGCGACGGATGCACCGCCACACCGGTCGGCACCAGCGTGATGATGCCGAGTGCGGTGAAATCCTTCAGCGGGTCATAACCCAGCTTCGGATTGCCCAGCGGATTGAGCACATGCGTCGTGGTATTGGCGATCAGCAGTGTGTAACCGTCGGGTTTGGCGCGCACCACTTCCATCGCGCCGATCGCGCCTGAAGCACCCGCGCGGTTTTCAACGATCATGTTCTGGCCCAATATGCTCGACATTTCCTGCGCCCAGCGCCGGCCGATGATGTCATTGACACCGCCCGGGGCAAAAGGCACCACCAGCCGCATTGTCCGCTCGGGAAATTTGCCTTGCGCCTGTGCCGCGCCTGGTGCGAGGTGCAGGCATGCAACGGCCAGCAGCACGAAACTGCCGGGGAAAAATTTATGCATGGTCATCCGTTTTTTCATCCGCACCTTCATCATTCTTCTCCTCGATTTGTATTTTGATTTTTGCAGCGCTGAATATATACCCCGCCTGCCAGAGCGGGTCATGCTAATTGTTATCTCCTGCAGCCGCAACAGCAGCCCGCATTGTTGCGGTGAACTTCTCCGTGCACATTTTTATTCATGTAAATACTCCCACTCACGCCAGCCGCCGAGCAAGGGGAAATAAAGTCCGAGGCGGATGCGTTGTGCGCCGCGTAGCAAGTCCTCTTGGGGGGCGCTGCGTAGCAAGTCCCCTTGGGGGGCGCCACCAGCCCGGAGCAGCGCTGCATAACGCTCCAGCTGGCCGCGATAACGCTCCAGTTCGTTGTCGAGAAATGCTGCGGTATCCGCGCCCTCATGCACGCTGGTCTTGTAATCAATGATCCAGCGCGCGCCATCCGCGTCGACAAACGTGCGATCGATCACCACCTTGGCCAGCCCCCCGGCGGTGATTCCGCTCAGCCGCAATTCCGAACGGCCATCGCTGTGCGCATCCAGCACCCAACGGCCGCGCGCATCATCGACACAGTTGCTCAGCGCCTGCCTTGCCCGTGCTGCGGCCGCCGCGATGTCGTGTTCACCCACCCCCTGCGCAGCCAAGGCATGCCGGATCGCGGGTTCCAGCGCGGCGATGCGCGCCGCACCCCAATTGACGACGCCGTCTTCGCTGATCCGCTGCAGCCAGCGGTGCACCACGCTGCCGACATGTCGCGCCGTCTCCCCGGCCCAGGAAAACTCGAGATCATCCTGCATGCGCGCGGGATCCTGAGGTGCCGCCCAATCTACGCCATCTGGAGCAGCGGGCAGCGTCCATTCAGCCGGCAAGCGGCGCAAGGTCTGGTCGATGACCGGCGCCGTCACCGCAGGCGCCGGCAACAGTGGCGGGACATCGCGCAGCGCCGCTTCGTACACGGGCGCTACTCCCGACCACAGCTTGCCAAGCAGCGATTGCGCCGGCGGCGGCTTGACCCGTGACGCGCCATCCTCTTCAGTCGCAACAGGCACGCTGCCGAGCAAATGCAGATGGCGCTTGGCGCGGGTAGCAGCCACATAAAGCAGCCGCCCGTCCTCCAGACTTTGTTTTTCTCTGTTGAATTGTTCAATCCACGCATAGATCGGATCGCCGTCATCCCCCGCCGCGTTGATCGGCGCCAGCAACAGTTCATGACGGCCGTCTGCATCCGGCTGCTCGGTCCACAGGAACAGTTTCTTGTCGTCACGGCGCGGCGAGCGAGCAAGGCCGGGCACGATCACCACATCAAATTCAAGCCCCTTGGCCTTGTGGATGGTCATGATCTGCAGACTGTCGTCGGCATCGAGATCAGGCAGGGCATATAACTGATCAAGGCCGGCCTCAAAGCTTGCGCGATCCGGCAAGGCCCCCGAATCTTCATGTCTGTCGAGATAACGGAAATAGGTTTCCGCATCCTCGAGATCGGTTTCCTGCTCCACGCAGGCCGGGCCACCCAGGGCATACCAGGCCCCAGCCACATGTTCACGCAAGGGTCCTCGGGCACGCTGGGCAAGACTGCTTGCCAGTGCTGCGCGCGCCCGCTCAAGTCGAGCACGGCCATCAGCAGAAAGCTGTGCGACACATTGATCATCCTGCATCGCGGACCACAGTGTTTTCTGCGCTTCGGCCGCAGCCAGCACATGCAGATCGGCCAGCGTCAGTCCGCACCACGGTGCGCGCAGCACCGCGAGCCAAGCCACCCGGTCCGCCGGATGCGCCAGGGCTCGCGTCAGCGCCAGCAAATCCTGTATCACCGGACGCCGTCCCAATAGTTCGATGTCGATGGCGCGGAAGCGCAGCCCGGCCGTCTTCAACGCCGGCACGATCTCGCGCAGATGGCTGCGTGTGCGCACCAGAATCGCCACTTTCACCGCCGGATCGGCCGCGCGGGCATCGCGGATGATTTGTGCGACGCGCTGCGCCTCTTCCACTTCAGCATCGCCAATGAGCGGATGCACGGTGACTGCCTCCCCCGCCAGCGCGCTGCGCGTCGCCACCGATGCGGTATACGGCACTGCACCCGAGGTAATGTTTTCCGCAGCCGGCATGACCGATGCAAATGCGGCATTGACCCATTCGACGATGCCCGACTGGGATCGGAAGTTTGCCGACAGCGCCACCGGATGCAAATCGACTCCGGCAATGCCTTCCTTGCGCGCGCGGAGGAACAGCCCCACTTCAGCTTCGCGGAAACGGTAGATGGATTGCATCGGATCGCCGACGGCAAACACCGTGCGCCCGTCGTCTGGGGACCAGCCGAGCGTCAGTTTGGCCACCAGTTCGGACTGGCTGATGGAGGTGTCCTGGAATTCGTCGATCAGCAGGTGGCGGATGCGGTAATCCAGTGCAAACGTCAGGTCGGTGGGCGCATCCTCAGTGCCCAGCGCATGTGATGCCCCTTGCGCGACTTCCGTAAAATCCACTTGCCGGCGCGCCTGGAACACCAGTTTCAATTGCGCCACCGCTTGCGGCAGCAAACGCAGGATTGCGCCCAGCACCTGCCATTGGCTGTCGTTGTAATGGGGCGGCGGCAGTCGGCGCATGGCGGCCAGTGCGGGAAGCACATCGGCTGATGCATCGAGGGCTGCAAACAAGGATTGCGCTCGCTCTTTCCAGGGCTGAGCAGGTTTGCCGGCGGGAAAACCCTGGTTTTTGGTCAATCCATTTTTTTTCCGCCAGCATTCTTCTTTAGTGAGAAATACGAAGGCCAGCGCCATCCAGGATTCGACATCATCGGCAAATGCACCCTGCCCGAGATTAGCGAACGCGAAATCAGCCAGCGCATGAATTTCCGCATGCAGTTGCGGCGGGATCGCGGCACGCAGGCGCTGCGCCGCCGCCACACGGACCTGCTGCAGTGTCGATTCAAGCGGATCACGCTCAAGGCCATGCACCTGGCGCAACCATTGGTCACGGCGCGCCAGCATGTCGGCGAGCAAGGCTTCTGTACGAGCCACATCGTTATCCAGATGCGTCAGCACGTTTTCCACATCCGCCGCCGCTGGACCGTCACCATTAACCAGCGCAATGGTTGCCCGTGCCGCTTCGAGATGCAGTTCGGATGCGTCTTCCACCGTTTCCGGCTGCGCGCCAAACTGCGACAGCAGCGGCATCTGCCGCGTCAGGCCCGCGCACAAGGCGTCTATGGTCTGGATGCGCAATTGCGCCGGATTGTCGGCAAGATGCCAGCCGGCAGCCTGGTCGCGGCGCAAGGCGGCTGCAGCGAGTTTCAGCGTCAACTCCTCGTGCTCCGATGCCGGCGTCTTGCCGGCCTGCGCATCCGCCAGCGCCTGCAGCACCCGTTCGCGCATTTCGCCCGCGGCTTTTTTGGTGAAGGTGACCGCGATGATTTCTTCGGCATGATCAACACGAGCCAGCAGCAGCAAATAACGCTGGATCAGCAGTTCGGTCTTGCCCGAGCCCGCAGGCGCCTGCACGATGAACGAACGTTCCGGATCCAGCGCATCCTCACGCTGCTTGATGTCGGGCACGGTTACGCTCACTGCCCCGCCTCCCCGTCCTCCAAGATCTGCCCAATGCGTTCACGTATGCGGCAGAACGCCTGCTGGTCGCACAGGCGGCAGGTGTCGGGGTGACGCTTCGGATCCACCGCGGCCACACCGGCTGCAAACTGCTGTGCAATGCGCTCCAGATCGGTGCGCCATGCCGCAACCACATCTGACCACGTTGGATACTGATCAGCGCGCTTAGCGTCGGGATACGCTTTCACTCCTGGTAACAAATCGCCGTCTCGAGAGAGGCCAACAAACTTCATATCACCAGCCCGCACCTGCGCAAACGCCACGGCCACAGCGCCGGATTCAGCCGTCAGCAAATACAAGGGTAATTGCGGCTCATCGGGCCGCTCACCCAGCATCGCGCTTGCCGCAATTTTCCCAGTTTTGTAATCGATTACGATGCGACGGCCATAAGCCGTTTCATCGACGCGATCCAGTCGCGCATTCAGCGTCAATCCGCCGATGGCCATGCCGCGCTTGTCTTCAACAGCAACCACGGTAAATTCACCGCGCCGGCGATCCTGCTCCAGCCAGGCGCGAGCGAGGCCGATCAGGCGGCGCTTTTCGATATCGGCAAAACGCCCCGACAAGGTCGTCGGTCGCTCGCGCCGGATGCGCTCCATCGCGGCATCCGCTGCAGTTGCAAGCAAGGCATCAAGATCATCGTTGCTGATGGCTGCCAGCGTATCGCTGCTGCGCAGCTGTGCCCAGGCTTTGGCCAGCACCCGGTGCACCAGTGTGCCGCGCTCGGCAGCATCGAGCCCGACATGCGGCGCTTCAGGAACCGTGGAATGCAGGCGATGTTTTGCATACGCGCGGAACGGGCAGGCAGCCTGATCCTTGATCAATGCCGTCCCGGCTCCAGTCACCGTACCGTCAGCCAGCGCCGGTGCCGCAGCGTCGGGCAAACGCTCATCCCCGCGCAAAGCATGGATCGCATCACGGAAATCGGCGTAAGCGGTGATCACCGGATCCGCCTCTGCCACCTGCGCTACCAGGGGACTCGGGCGCAGCTCGCGATCATCTTCCTGCATGGGGTGGCTCAGTACCACTTCGGCAGCAGCAGTACACCATTGCGCTGTCGTACGCCGAGCCGCCTCCAGCACATCAGCAGCCGTGCTGTGCGGCAAACCAGCGGCGCGTTGCAGTGCGAGCGGCAGGAAGGGATTGGGGCGAGGTGCCGGCGGCCAGTTGCCGTCACTGAGACCCATGACCCAGAGGCTGTCAAAGGTCAGCCCCGCAGCCTCGAGCACCCCTAGAATCTGGATCGGCACCTCAGGTGACTCCGGCTGGAACAGGGTATCAGCTGCGACACGACGCAAGCGCGACAAAGCTTCCGCATAAGGCATGCGCGGCAGGACGCGATCCAGCGCCGCAAATGCGGCCACCACCTCATGCCATTTTTTCAATGCCTGGTATTCGCCGGAATCCAGACTGCGTTCACCCGGGAATCCGGCAACCGTCAGCGCTTCCGATAAGGCTTTCGCCCATGTCGATGGCGAATGTGTGCCTTGCAGGTGGTTTCTGCGGAACCCGGCCAATGCGGACAAATGCCGCGCGAGTTGCGGGCAATCGCCACCATATTCAACGACCATGCCCTGCAAACGCTCCAGCGTGGCCACGGGTTCGGCGCGGCGGCGCAATTCCGCATCCAGTACCGCACGGCTGTCGCGCTCCGACTCGGCGCCGGCAATGAACGGTGAACACAGCAGCCGGCTGGCGCGCTCGAATTCAATATCACGGCCCGCCAGTTCCAGCAGCAACAACGCGGCATTGACCAGCGGGTAGGCCACCAGCGGTTCACCCAGCGACAGGTTGAAGGGCAACACACCGGGCGCAGCGTCCGGCAGCGCATAGTCGGGTGCCAGGGTGGCGCTGAAAATGCGCACAATCGCCGATCTTCTCGCAGCAAGGTCGGGAACAACAATCCCGATGCGCGAGTTGCCGGCCTCGAGCCGGGTGCGCGCCCAAGCCGCAGCGTGGTGGATTTCCTGTTCTGCATCGGCGCAGGGCACACGCAGTACGCGGCTGGCGCATGCCGGAGAGTCTGCCTGCAATATCGTGCAGCCATTATCCAGCAATGCCGCCAGGAATTCGGTCTGCTGTGGCGTAAAACCATCGAAGCCGTAGGCCACCAGCGTCTGCGGCGGCTGGATGCAGCCGCTTGCAAAAAGCGCAGGCAGCCGGTCAGCCAGTTGCACGACATCCATCTGACGGTTGCGCTGCAAGACCCGCTCGTAACGCGGCGCCCATTCCTGGAACGCCCGGGAATCGTCGTTCAGCGCAGCATTGTTCAGGTGCGGCGCAAGCCGCCACACCGTACTGAGTTGCCATGCCTCATGCGCAAGCCGCGCAGCATCGGCGACGGCCAGCAAAGTCTCGCCTGCGGTGGAATTGCGCAGCAGGTTTTCCCATACGGCATGCTCCTGCGCCGGCGAAAGCGGCAAAGGTAAAGACGCCGTGTCGGCATACAAAGCTTCATGCCAGGCGCGCTCAAGGAATCCGCTCCACGGCAGGATGTCGGCAGATTCCCACAAGGTTTTACCCTGTCCGGCCTGGGAGCTGTCGAATTCGCGCTGCAGCGCCACTGACAGACGCTGGTTGGGCGTGACAACCGAAACCGTTCCTGCCGGCGCCTGTGACAGCCGGACAAAGACCTCATCGTGGGAAATAACCTGGAATGCAGCTGCGGCAGCCATGGGCAGGGATGATAAACCTGCCGACGCAATGGCGCTGAGCGCGCCGTTACTTCTCGATCAGAGGCTTCTTATCCCTGACCTCGACCCAGTCATCAGCGTGCGGTCGCGGAGCGCGGAGCAGGAGCCCCGCTGCAGCGGGGATGCGACCGCGGAGAGGCCGCCGGACGCGAACAACAAGCACGAAAGCTGCTATTTCTCGATCAAATGCTTCTTTTCTTTGACCTTAACCCAGTCATCAGCGTCCGCCGGCCCGTCTTTTTTCTCGATGATCGGCTTCCAGACCTTAGCCAGTTCCGCATTCAAAGCAGTGAATTCCCGCTGATCGTCCGGCACGTCATCTTCGGCAAAAATCGCCTCCACCGGGCATTCGGCCACACACAGCGTGCAGTCGATGCATTCATCCGGGTCGATGACCAGCATGTTCGGCCCTTCGCGGAAACAGTCCACGGGGCAGACATCCACACAGTCTGTGTACTTGCATTTGATGCAAGATTCGGTGACAACGTACGTCATGGAATATCCTGTAAAAACACGGCCTTGAAATCGCCGGAAAGGCCCGCATTTTATCAGCATGATACGCGGCAGCAAGCGGGGCGCGCCAAGCAGGGGGCGGTTGCTTCCCAAAAGCCGGGGTTTTGGATAGTATGATTCACCTACCCCCCCGCTGCGGCCCCGTGGCGCCCCCTTACCAATATTTATTCCCAACGACGAGGCAGGATTTTATGAGTGAGCATATTCATCACGTGACCGATGATTCTTTTGATCCCGAGGTGTTGCAATCCGCCACACCGGTGCTGGTCGACTACTGGGCCGAATGGTGCGGCCCCTGTAAAATGATCGCCCCCATCCTCGACGAAGT
>Ga0105090_10002528_pt1 | contig 10201 bp, 8 predicted proteins | sample PPLLak3March2015_FD_79110 | JGI IMG/M metagenome (GOLD analysis project Ga0105090, IMG submission 79110) | Freshwater sediment microbial communities from Prairie Pothole Lake near Jamestown, North Dakota, USA - PPLs Lake P7 Core (1) Depth... | ecosystem: Environmental > Aquatic > Freshwater >... | reverse complement strand
TCCTTGGTGTGGAGCGCGGTCATCGCGCGCTCGAACTCGCCCGCCGCGAGCGACGGCCAGACCGCGAGACCGCGGTCGATCGCCTGCGCGATCGCGACGCGCTCGTCGCGCCGCGGCGGCTTCAGCACGTAGTCGACGACCTGCTGCTGCGGGATCTCCGAGTCGCGCGGGTGGCCGATGCCCAGCCGCAGCCGCCAGAAGTCCGGCGTGCCGCACTGGGCGCGGATGTCCTTGAGCCCGTTGTGCCCGGCCACGCCGCCGCCGAACTTGAGGCGCACGTCGCCCGGCTCGAGATCGAGCTCGTCGTGCACGACGAGCACCTCGCCCGGCGCCACGCCGAAGAAGCGCGCCGCTGCGCCCGCCGCGCGTCCGGAGAGGTTCATGTAGGTCATGGGCTTCAGCAGGCGCAGGTCGGGGCCGGCCTTGGCGATATCGCCGGCGAAGCGCGACTCGTGCGAGAACGCCGCGCCGAGCTCGCGCGCGAGCGCGTCGGCGAACCAGAAGCCCGCGTTGTGCCGCGTGGCCTCGTGCTCGCGGCCGGGATTGCCCAGCCCCACGACGAGTCGGATCGGATCGGCCATGTCGGCTTGGGCGTGCGCGCCAACGAAAAGGCCCGCCTGGCTCGGGCGGGCCTGCCTCGTGCAGTGCGCGAAGGCGCCGCGCCTACTTCTTCTTGTCGTCCTTCTTGTCGTCCTTCTTTTCTTCCTTCTTCTCGTCCTTCTTCTCGGCGCCGGGCGCGGCAGCAACCGGGGCGGCGGCGGTGGCGGCGGCCTCGGCCGTCGCTTCCTCGACCTCCTCGACGTGCGCCTTCGGCACGACCGCGGTCACCACGACCGGATCCCTGCGGTGGGTGACGGCGACCACGCCGGCGGGCAGCTTCACCTCGCTGACGTGGATCGACTTGCCCGACTCGAGCGTGATGCAGTCGACCTCGATGAACTCCGGCAGGTCCTTCGGCAGGCACGAGATGTCGAGCTCGTTGGCGATGTGGCTGATGATCGCGCCGCCGAGCTTGACGGCCGGCGAGTTCGCCTCGTTGACGAAGTGCAGCGGCACCTTCATGTGGATCTTGCGCTTCTCGTCGACGCGCTGGAAGTCGACGTGCAGCACCTCGTGGCGGAACGGGTGCATTTGCACGTCGCGCAGCAGCACGCGCTGCGCCGCGCCGTCGAGCTTCATCGTCAGGATCGAGGCGTGGAACGCCTCCGAGCGCAGCGCATGAATCAGCGCGTTGTGGTCGAGCTCGACGGGGGTGGGCTCGCCGGCTCCGTAGACGATGCCGGGCGTCTTCCCGGCGTGACGCAGGCGGCGCGACGCGCCGCGGCCTTCGTGCTGGCGCGGGAAGGCGGTGAATTCGATGGCGGCCATGGGGACTCCTTCATTGTCTGCGGCCTTCCCTTCGCGGGCCCCGCCTTCGTGGCGGCGGGCCGGACGGGTCGTCCGCGGTTGGCGACAGCCCGGGCGAGCTGGCCGGCTCGCTTTGGGCAAAGCATTGGATTATATGCGAAAAGCGGGGCGAGGGGCGAGCGTGCCTGTGCCTTCACCGTGCCTGAGTGCCGCCTTGAAGCTCGCAGCTGGCGTGACGTCGCCCCGGGAAGCTCCCGCCCCTCGTCCCCTGCTACGGCATCAGCTGCCCGCCGTTCACCTCGATCACCTGGCCGGTGATGTAGCCAGACATTGCATCCGAGGCGAGGTAGACGAACGTGCCGGCGCATTCCTCGGCGGTGCCGAGCCGCGCCATCGGGATCGTCTGGCGCATCGTCTCCAGCATCTGCGGGGTCGAGTAGCGCTCGTGGAACGGCGTCGTGATCACGCCGGGGGACACCGCGTTCACCCGGATGTTGTCCGGCGCAAGCTCGCGCGCGAGGCCGCGCGTGAACGTGCTGACGAAGCCCTTCGAGGAGGCGTAGAGCGCCGCGCCGGGGCCGCCGCCGTGACGCGCGGCGATTGACGTCACGTTGATGATCGAGCCGCCCTTCGCCTTGCGCAGGTGCGGCACCGCGGCGGCGCAGGCGATGACCAGCGAGCGCGTGTTGAGATCGACGATCTCGTCGAAGATCGCGTCGTCGATCTCGGCCACCGGCACGCGCTTGACGAGGCCGCCCGCGTTGTTGATCAGCACGTCGAGACCGCCGAGTGCGCTGGCCGCCCCTTCCACCACGCGGCGCACGGTGGCCGAGTCGCGCAGGTCGCCCTGCAGCAGGTGGGCCTCCGCGCCCGCCTTGCGCACGTCGACCGCGACGGCCTCCGCCGCGTCGCGGCTCGCGTTGTAGTGGATGGCGAGCCGGCATCCCGCGGCGGCGAACGCGCGGGCGGCGGCTGCGCCGATGCCGGTGGAGGCGCCGGTGATGAGGATGCGGCGGCCTTTGAGGTCGGGAGCAAGGGTCATGGTCGGAAGGCGGGGCGGGGAGTGAGGGGTGAGGGGTGAGAGCGCCGGATCAGGGCGTTGTGTCTGCCAAAGGGTTGCGACTGCGAAATCGAAGTGGCGCGGGCCTGGGCGCTCTCGTCCCTCGCCCCCCGGCCCCGCATCGTCATTCCGTGAACAACGACGACACCGACTCCTCGTTGGAAATCCGCGTCATCGTCTCGGCGATCAGCTGCGCGCAGGAGAGCTGGCGGATGCGGCCGCAGGCCTTCGCGTCGGGAGTGAGCGGAATCGTGTCGGTGACGACGAGTTCGTCGATGTCGGAGTCGGCGATGCGCGCCACCGCGCCGCCGGAGAGCACGGGGTGCGTGCAGTAGGCAACGACTTTCGTCGCGCCGTGCTCCTTGAGCGCCGTGGCCGCCTTGCACAGCGTGTTCGCGGTGTCGACGATGTCGTCCATGATCACGCAGGTACGGCCGGAAACGTCGCCGATGATGTTCATCACCTCGGAGACGTTCGCCTTCGGCCGGCGCTTGTCGATGATCGCGAGGTCGGAGTCCAGCCGCTTGGCGATCGCGCGCGCGCGAACCACGCCGCCGACGTCGGGCGAGACGACGAGCAGGCTGTCGTAGTTCTGCTTCCACAGGTCGCCGAGCAGGATCGGCGTCGCGTAGATGTTGTCGACCGGGATGTTGAAGAAGCCCTGGATCTGGTCGGCGTGCAGGTCCATCATCATCACGCGCTGGACGCCCACCGTCACCAGCAGGTCGGCGACGACCTTCGCGCTGATCGGCACGCGCGCCGAGCGCGGCCGGCGGTCCTGCCGCGCGTAGCCGAAGTACGGCAGCGCGGCAGTGACGCGCGCGGCGGAGGCGCGCTTGAGCGCGTCCGCCATCACCAGCACTTCCATCAGGTTGTCGTTGGTCGGCGCGCAGGTCGACTGCAGGATGAACACGTCGCGGCCGCGCACGTTCTCCAGCAGCTCGACCATGATCTCGCCGTCGCTGAACTTGCCAACGACGGCGCGCCCCAGACTGAGGTTGAGGTGCCGGCACACCGCGAGCGCGAGCCCGGGGTTCGCGTTGCCGGTGAAGATGCGCATGCGTTCGTAGGGCATGGCGGGTCGGGGATGTGCCGTAGGGCTCGGCCGCCTCAGGCAGCAGGCGTGGGGCCGGGGGAAGTGGCTGGGGAGGTAGGGATCGAACCTACGAATGCCGGAATCAAAATCCGGTGCCTTACCACTTGGCGACTCCCCAGCGGAAACCGTGTCCCGGCATGACACATGGCCGGCTTGGAAACATGCGGGTCCGCGCGGACCCGTTCGACGTCACTGCCGCCAACCGCAACCCGACTCACCACCCCGCCAGCGGGTGCCGCGCCAGCGTGCGCACCACGCGGCCCGCAGTGCCTTGCGGCAGCGCAGCGACTGCCGCGCGGGCGTGCTCGGCGCTTTCGCAACGTGCGATCGCGCACGCGCCCGATCCCGTCATCCGCGCATCCGCCGCCACCGCGCCGAGCGCCGCGATCGCCTGCGCCACCGCGGCGTGCCGCGAGGCGGCCACTCCCGCAAGGTCGTTGCGACCGTAACCTTCGGAAAAGACGTCTATTTTCGCCGACGCTGTCGCTCGTGTCAATTCGCGCGCATCGAAGATCTCCGAGGTCGCGACGGCCACCGGCGGCATCGCGAGCGCAAGCCATTGGCGCGGAAGCGAAACCGGTTTGACGATCTCGCCGACTCCGCGCACGACCGCGTTCTCGCCGTGAACGAAGAACGGAACATCCGCGCCCAGCGCGAGACCGATGGCGGCAAGCTCCGACCGGGGCATATGCAGCTTCCACAACCGGGACAAGCCGAGTAGCACGCTCGCCGCATCCGAGCTGCCACCGCCCAGGCCGCCGCCGAGCGGGATGCGCTTGACCACGCCGACCGTCGCGCCGAACGGTGCGCCGCTCGCCGCCTTGAGCGCGCGCGCCGCGCGGATCGCGAGATCGGCGGACTCCGGCACGCCGGGAACGTCGCCCTCGCGCGCGATCTCGCCGTCGGCGCGCACCGCGAGCGTCACCGTGTCGGCGAGATCGATGAGTGCGAACAGCGACTCGATGAGGTGATAGCCGTCCGCGCGCCGCCCGGTCACGTGCAGGAACAGATTGACCTTCGCCGGCGCGGCGACGACCAGCGCGCCGCCCGGACAGTTCGTCACGGCTCGCCCCACTCGTCGACGACCAGCCGCACCTCGACGCCCGGATGCGCCAGCGTCAGGCGCACAGGGCGCGCGACTCCTTCGCGGTACGCGTAGACGACCTCCCAGCCGTCCTGCCGCAGCACCTCGAGGCGTCCGGCCGCGTCCGCCTCGGCCGCGAACGCGCTCCCGGGCCGCGGCGAGGCGCGCACCCACCACGCGAGTCCGTGCACCGGCAGCGGGGCACCGAGCGCTCGGGCGGTCAGCGCTTCCCAGTCACCGGCTTGCGCACTCCCGCCACCCGCCAGTTCCAGCCGTGCGCTGCCCGCACTGCCGGTGAGACGCGCGAGCGCGCCGCCGAGCGGTGTGGTCAGCAGAAGCTCGTCGCCGGCGGCGTCGTGCTGCCAGCGGTAGTTCGCGGCCACGCCCTCGTTGCCATAGCGCGCCGACAGCCTGCCGGTGATCGCGAAGGGCGCATCGGGCACCAGGACGAAGTCGACGCGGGGTCGCGGCGGGACCACGCTCGCGCAGGCGGCCAGCGCCAGCGCGGCCAGTGCGACGAACGCTCCGCGAGGATGCACGGCTACCGCTGATGGCGGCGCATCGTCTCCAGCAGCACCGGGTGGTCGGGCGCGACGATCAGTTGCGACTGCCAGATCTCGCGCGCCTTCTGCGGCTGGCCGCGCGCCCACAGCACCTCGCCCAGGTGCGCGGCGATCTCGGGGTCGGGACGCGCGGCGAACGCGCGCATCAGAAACTGCTCGGCTTCGTCGAGCCGTCCCATCCGGTAGTGCGCCCAACCCATGCTGTCGAGGATGAACGGATCGCCCGGAGCGAGCTTGTGCGCCTTCTCGACCAGCTCGAAGCCTTCGGCGATCCGCGTCGTTCGGTCGACCAGCGTGTAGCCGAGCGCGTTGAGCGCCTGCGCGTCGTCGGGCTTGAGCTCGACCAGGCGCCGCAGCGCCTTCTCCGCGTCGTCGATGCGGTCGAGCTTCTCCAGCACCATCGCGCGGTCGTAGATCAGGTCGGAGGAGTCGGGCAGCTCGGCGAGCGCCCCTTCGAGCACGGCGAGCGCGCCCTTGGGGTCGTTCGCGTCGCGGAAGAGCTGCGCCTCGGTCTGGCGCACCTGCACGCGCTGCTCGATCGTCACCGCCGGCAGGTCGGCCAGATGCCGCCGCGCCGCTTCGCGCTTGCCCTGCTTGCCGAGCACGGTGGCGATGCGCAGCTTCGCGAGCCAGCCGCGCTCGCCGTCGGGCACCTCGCCGTAACGCGCGATCGCCTCGTCGTGCCGGCCGCGTTCCTCGGCAACCTGGCCCATGTAGAACTCGACCTGGCCCGCGTCACCGAAACCCGCCGCCTTGAGCTCCTTCAGGTCGCCTTCAGCGGCCTCCCAGTCCTTCATCTGGATCGACAGCACGGCGATGCCGAACTGCACCTCGCGCTGCGAGCGATCCTGCGCGAGCGTCTTCCGGTACAGCGCGCGCGCCTCGCCGTAGCGCTTCTCCTCGACGAGGAACTGCGCGAGCGCGCTGGACAGCGGCCGCGAGTCCGGCTGGCGCGCGACGGCCGCCTGGAGCAGCGCGATCGCTTCCGCGGTCGAGCGCTTGCCGACGATCTCGGCCTTGACGAGCAGCGCGCGGTCCCAGTCGGGCTTCAGCGCGAGCGCGCGGTCGGCCGCCGCGTTCGCCGCCTTCGCGATTTCCGGATCCGCCATGCCCGTGTTGAGCGCGGCGAGCGCAACCGCGAACTGCGCTTCCGCGCTCTTCGCGTACGGCCGCGCGAGGTCGGCGATGAGCCGGTAGACGGCCGTCTTGTCCGATTGCTGCGCGAGCACGCGATTGAGCTGCAGGAATGGCTCGGCCACGCCCGTGCCGCCGGCGGCCGCGTCGGCGAGGAACTTCTCGAGCCTCGCGCGCAGTTCCGACTCCGGCGCCTCGTCCTGGAAACGGTTGGGAATCGCACCGCCGGCGGCGAGCGCGGCTATGACCTGGCGCGGCCGCTCCGCGGTGGGTTCGAGCTCCTGCCAGAGCTTCGCCGCTTCGGTGGCCAGAGCGCGCTGCCGCGCGAACAGCGCGACCTCGGTCGCGCGGCGCGCGATCGACGGCTCGCTGGTCTCGCGGGCAACCTCGAGCAGCGACCGAGCGGCCACCGCGGGCTCCCCGCGCTGCATTGCCACGTCCGCGAGCAGCATCCGGTAGAAAAGGTCGGGCGCGATCCCCGGGGCGTCCGCGGAAGGCGCAGGCGCGCCTCCCGCCTCGGGCGCTACGGGCTGCGGCAGCGACTGGGCCGCGGCGAGCGCGACGGACAGCGCGCCGGCGAGCGCGAAGGCGAAACGGGTGAAACGAAACATCATGGTGACCTCGGCAGCGGCCCGGCAGCGACGCGCGTCACGGGCAATTGGGGGATCTTAGGTTATATTCCCGGGCCCAACAAACGCGCCCGCCCCACGCGGACCGCCCTTCGTCGGATGCGGCCGAGGGCCTTGTTCGAGATGCCCGAACTGCCCGAAGTCGAAGCCACGCGGCGGGGACTGATCCCCACTGTCGTCGGCGCGAAAGTCGCGGCCCTCAACGTCTACGACGCCCGGCTGCGCTGGCCGGTTCCCCGCGATCTTCCGCGCACGGTAGCAGGCAGGCGCGTGGACGCGATCGACCGGCGTGGCAAGTACCTGTTGTTCCGCTTCGGCAAGGACACGCTGATCGTGCATCTGGGCATGACCGGCAGTCTGACGCTCTACGCCGCCGCGCCCGCGCGGCGCAAGCACGACCACGTCGACCTCGTGCTTTCCGGCGGCGGGACCGTCCGCTTCCACGATCCGCGGCGCTTCGGCGCGTTCCTCTGGCACCCGGCAGGAGAGACGGCGCATCCGCTGCTCGCCGATCTCGGTCCCGAGCCGTTCGACCCCGCGTTCTGCGCGGCCGGACTCAAGGACGCGCTGCGCGGCCGGCGCGCGGCGATCAAGACGCTGCTGATGGACGCCCGCTTGGTCGTCGGCGTGGGCAACATCTACGCCGCCGAGGCGCTGTTCCGCGCGGGCATCCGCCCCGCGACGGCGGCAGGACGCGTGTCGACGGCGAGACTCGAGCGACTGGTTCACTGTGTGCGCGAAGTGCTCGCGGAGTCGATCGCCCGCGGCGGCACGACGCTGCGCGACTACGTCGGCGCAGGCGGTGAGCCCGGCGGCTTCCAGCACGAGACCCGCGTGTACGGCCGCGAGGGGCTGCCGTGCCGCGTCTGCGGCACGACGATCCGCGGCGTGCGCCTCGGCCAGCGCGCGTCCGCGTACTGCCCCAACTGCCAGAAACGCTAGGGCAACGCGGGCGGCGCCGCCGTCCGTCCGCCGGCGCCATGGCGCCTCGCGGCGGGGCACGGCTCGTGCTTCCATGCCATGCTAAAGTCGCTTTCCCGCGACGGCACCCCGACAGGACTCACCGTGCAGACGCGCGAACTCGCGGCCCGATTCGAAGCCTACGGCGACTGGCGCAGGCGCCTCGCCTCGCGCGTGTCGATGCTGCACCGCTGGCTCGACGAGCAGGACCTCGCCGACGCGCAGGTCGAAGGGAAGGTGCAGGCGCTGCTCGAGCGGCTGCACCAAGACAAGCTCGTCGTCGCGTTCGTCGCTGAGTTCTCGCGCGGCAAGTCGGAGCTGATCAACGCGATCTTCTTCGCCGACTTCGGCCAGCGGCTGCTGCCCTCCTCCGCCGGGCGCACGACGATGTGCCCCACCGAATTGCTGCACGACGCCTCGCGCCCGCCGTCGATTCGGCTGCTGCCGATCGAGACCAGGCTCAAGGACGCGACGGTCGCCGAGTACAAGAACTACCCGGACGAGTGGGTGACGCTGCCGCTCGACCTCGCCTCGGCCGAGCGCATGGCCGACGCGCTCGCCCGCGTCTCGCAGGTGAAGCGCGTCCCGGTGGAGCTCGCGCGGCGCTACGGCCTCACCGAGGACGGCGACGACATCATCAAGGCGCTGACCGAGGGCGAGGACGGCGCGGTCGACATCCCGGCCTGGCGCCACGCGGTCATCAACTTCCCGCACCCGCTGCTGCAGCAGGGGCTGGTGATCCTCGACACGCCGGGGCTCAACGCGATCGGCACCGAGCCGGAGCTCACGCTCTCCCTGCTGCCGCAGGCGCACGCAGTGCTGTTCATCCTCGCCGCCGACGCCGGCGTCTCGCGCACGGACCTCGAGGTGTGGACGAAGCACCTCGCCGGCGAGGATCAGGCGGCGAAGGACAGCCGCATCGTCATCCTGAACAAGATCGACGGCCTGTGGGACGCGCTCCGGCGCGCCGGCGAGGTCGACGCCGAGATCGAGCGCCAGTGCCAGGCGACCGCGGCGATGCTCGGCGTGCCGCCGAGGCAGGTGTTCCCGGTCTCGGCGCAGAAGGCGCTGCAGGCGAAGGTCCACGGCGACGACGCGCTGCTCGCGAAAAGCCGCCTGCCGCAGCTCGAGGAGGCGCTGTCGGGACGGCTGATCCCGGCGAAGCGCCGCATCGTCGGCACGGCGATCAAGGCCGAGGTGCGCGGGCTCGCCGACGGCGTGCTGGCGCTGCTCGACTCGCGCGCGGCGGGGCTCGCCGAACAGCTCGCCGAGATGACGGCGCTGCGCGGCAAGAACCAGGACGTCGTCGAGCACATGCTCGAGCGCACGCGCGAGGAGAAGGCGCTCTTCGAGCGCGGCATGTCCCGCTTCACGGCGCTGCGCAACGTCTTCACTGCGCAGACCACCGCGCTGTTCGACCACCTCGGGCTGGAAGCGCTGCGCGCGAACGCGACGCGCACGCGCAAGGCGATCGAGGCCTCGCCGTTCACCAAGGGCGTGCGCCAGGCGATGAACGAGTTCTTCGGCGACATCCGCCGCGACCTCACCGAGACCGCGCGCCAGGCCGGCGAGACTCACGAGATGATGCGCGCGATGTACGCCCGCTTCGCGCAGGAGCACGGCCTGGCGCCGTTCGTGCCGCCGCCGTTCTCGGTGCTGAAGTACGTCAAGGAGATCGACCGCCTCGAGCGCGCGTACAACGAGCACTTCAACACGCTCTGGAACATGGTCAGCAAGGCCAAGTTCGCGCTGATGAAGCGCTTCTTCGAAACCGTGGCCTCGCGGGCCAAGCACGTCTACGACGTCGCCAACCGCGACGCGGACGCGTGGCTGCGCGCGCTGATGGGGCCGCTGGAGACGCAGGTCCGCGAGCACCACCTGCAGCTCAAGCGCCGGCTCGACAGCATCCGGCGCATCCACCGCGCCAGCGACGAGCTCGAGGAGCGCATCGGCGAGCTCGAAGCCGCGCGCGAAGCGCTCGACCGCCAGATCAAGTCGCTGGAGCGCGAGGTTGCGTCGATCGGGCAGATCGCGGATGCGCCGGACGAGGTGCCGCAGGCGGCGAACGCGGCCTGAAGGACGGGGCGGGGGGCGCGGGCCGGGAGCGCCCCGGGATGACGTTGCGAGCTGCAAGGCAGCGCTTCTGATCGATGACGGCGTGGGCACGCTCGCCCCGCCCCTCCCCGCCCCTCACCCCTCGACTCCGCGCTAGCGGACGAACTTGCCCCCGCGCCCGATCATCGCGAGGTCGACGAACTTCGACGCGCTGTGGTTGGCCGCGGAAAAGGACACCGCGAAGCCGCCGAGGTCGAGGTTGTTGACCGACTC
>Ga0105090_10002527_pt1 | contig 10206 bp, 5 predicted proteins | sample PPLLak3March2015_FD_79110 | JGI IMG/M metagenome (GOLD analysis project Ga0105090, IMG submission 79110) | Freshwater sediment microbial communities from Prairie Pothole Lake near Jamestown, North Dakota, USA - PPLs Lake P7 Core (1) Depth... | ecosystem: Environmental > Aquatic > Freshwater >... | reverse complement strand
GGCTGCGCTCGGTCGCATGCACCTCGCAGCGGGGCCGCTCGATCGCGATCGCCAGCGCCACGGCGCCGCTGCCCGTGCCCAGGTCCGCGACGCGCCAGGCCGCATCGGCGGGGATGAAGTCGAGGGCCGCCTGCACCAGCAGCTCGGTCTCGGGCCGCGGAATCAATACGTCCGGCGTGACGGTCAGGGGCAGGGACCAGAATTCACGGCGGCCGACCAGGTAGGCGATGGGTTCGCCGGCCGCGCGCCGCTCGACCAGCTGCCAGAACTGGCCCGCCTCGCCGGCCGGCACCGCCCGCTCCCGGTTGGCGAACAGCCAGGCGCGGCTGACCCCCAGCACATGAGCCAGCAGCAGGTCGGCCTCGAGGCCGCTCGCAGCCCCCGAGTTCCCCGAGTCATGTGAGTCCTGCGAGTCCGCGTGCCGGTTGCCGAGGCGGCCGCGCGCGGCGGCCAGCAGGCCGGCGATCGGCTGGGCGACTGATGCGCGGCACCTGCTCATGGCCGCCGCGCTCAGGAATCCGACGCTTTCGCCGGGATCTCCGGGGCCGGCCGGTGGACGCCCGCATGCATCGGCGGACGCCTGAAGCGGGCCGGCAGCACATGGTTCCAGGCCTCTCGCCACCAGATCGCGAAGTCGTCCAGGATCAGGTACAGGGATGGAATCAGGAACAGCGTGATGATGGTGGCGAAGAGAATGCCGAAGGCCAGCGAGGCGGCCATCGGAATGACGATGCGCGCCTGCAGGCTGGTTTCGAGCACGATCGGCACCAGTCCGAAAAAGGTCGTCAGCGAGGTCAGCAGAATGGCCCGGAAACGCTTGCGCGCCGCGTCGTTGACGGCCTGGACCAGGGGCACGCCGAGCTGGCGTTCGCGGTTGACGAAATCGACCAGGATCAGGCTGTCGTTCACCACCACCCCGGCCAGCGCGATGATGCCGAAGAAACTCATCATGCTGACCTCGAGGCCGAGTATCCAATGGCCCACCAGGGCCCCGATGATGCCGAAGGGAATCACCGACATGATGATCAGCGGTTGCGTGTAGGAGCGCAGCGGGATGGCCATCAGGGCGTAGATCAGCAACAGCGCGAACACGGCGCCCTTGGTCATGTCGCGCTGCACTTCCTGCTGCGCCTCGCTGGCGCCGCTGAGCCGGTGCCGCACGCCGGGGTAGCGGGCGAGCACCTCGGGCAGCTCCTTTTCCAGGATGTCCTCGGTGATCTTGCCCGGCTCGTAATTCTCCTTGTCGACTTCGGCTGACACGCGCACCGAGCGCTCGCGGTCGAAGCGGCGGATGGTGGTCGGGCTTTCCGCCAGCTCCACCTCGGCCACCGCGTGGAACGGCACCCGGCCCCCGTCCGGCGTGCGGATGCGCATGTTCTCGAGGTAACCGACGGAATCGCGCTCGTCCTCCGGAAAACGCACCATGACCTTGACCTCGTCCTGGCCGCGCTGCACGCGTTGCACTTCCTCGCCGTAGAAGCCTGCGCGGACCTGCCGCGCGAGGTCGGCCAGCGTCAGGCCCAGGGCCTCGGCCTCGGGCTTGATGTTGAGCTTGATCTCCGGCATGCCGCGTTCGAATGAATTGCGTACGTCGTAGACGCCCGCGTAGCCGCGCACGCGATTCTCGAGATCCTTGGCGGCGCGCCCGACCTGCTCGATGTTAGTGCCGATCAACTGTAGCGAGATGGCGGGACCGCCGCTGGGCCCGGTGGCGCCCTCGAAGCCGAGCGTCTTGACGCCTGGGATGGTGCCGACCGCTTCGCGCCAGCGGCGCAGGACTTCGGGACCGCTGATGATGTCGTCGATCTCCTTGACCAGCTCCGTGATGACTTGTCCGGCGACGTCGCTCTGCGAGAACGACAGCACGCTCTTGACGACTGCCCCGGAGGCTACGCCCTGTTCCGCGCTGACCTGGCGGTCGACCTCCCACAGGCCGTCCTGGACCCGGCGCAGTGCCTCGTGGGTCTGCGTCACCGGCGTGCCTTCGCTCATTTCCAGCTCGACCTGCAGGAAATCCGCGGTGAGATCGGGGAAAAAGACGAAGCGCAGCAGGCCGCCGGCCAGCAGCCCGATCGAGAGGATCAGCAGGCACACGAAGATCGAAAAGGTCAGGTAACGGCGCCTGACGGACTTCTCCAGCAAAGGCGCATAGATGTCATCGACGAAATGGTGCAAGCCCTCGCTGAAAAACCGCTGGAAGCGGACGAAGACATTGTGCGTGCCCTCGCCGTAGCGCTTGACCTTCATGTGCGCCAGGTGGGCCGGCAGGATCAGCTTGGACTCGATCAGCGAGAAACACAGACAGAGGATGACCACCCAGCCGATCGCGGAGAAGAACTGGCCGGAGACGCCCGTTACCAGCAGGATGGGCAGGAAAGCGGCGATGGTCGTCAGCACGCCGAAGGTCGCCGGGACGGCAACCTTGTGCACGCCCTCGACGATGTTCTCGATCGAATGGCCCTTGGCGCGCATGTTGGTGTACGCGCTCTCGCCGATGACGATGGCGTCGTCGACCAGGATGCCCAGCACGAGGATGAACCCGAACAGGCTGAGCATGTTCAGGGTGACGCCCACGGTCGGCATCAGGAAGAAGGCGCCCATGAAGGCGACCGGCAGGCCCATCATCACCCAGAACGCCAGCTTCAGGCGCAGGAACAGGGCCAGGGTCAGGAACACCAGCACCGCCCCGAAGATCATGTTCTTGATCATCATGTCCAGGCGGCCCTTGAGGTAGTAGCTGACGTCGGCCCAGGTGTCCAGCTGGATGTCCGCCGGCAGATCGGCCTTCTTCTCCTCGACATAGCGGCGCACGGTCTCCGAGATGTCGAGTTCGCTCTGGTTGCCGACCGACAGCACCTGGATGGAGATGGCCGGTTTGCTGTTGTATTCGGAGAAGCTGTCGCTTTCGACGAACGCGTCGCGGATCTCGGCGATGTCCTTGAGCAGTATGCGGGTGCCGTCCGGGTTGGTGCGCACCACGATTTCCTCGAAATCGCGGCCGACGTAGGCCTGGCCCTTGGTGCGGACCAGGATGTCCCCTGCCTCCGAGCGGATCGAGCCCGCGGACAGGTCCAGCGAGCCGCGACGCACCGCCTCGGCGACCTCGGACAGGGTCAGGCCATAGCCCTGCAGCGTGAACTCGCTGACCTCGATGCTGATCTCGTACGGGCGTCCGCCCAGGATTTCAGCGCGCGTCACGCCGGGCAGCGTGACCACCTCGTTGCGCACCTGCTTTGCGTATTCCTTCAGCGTGCGCTCGTCCACATCGCCGTAGACGCTGACGAAAAGCACCTGCTGCTGGAACTGGGTGCGGGAGATGACCGGCTTTTCCGTGTTTTCGGGAAAAGTCGAGATGGCGTCCACGCGGTTCTTGACCTCGTCCATCACTTCGGTCACTTCGTAATCCGCGTGCACCTCGACGGTGACCTCGCCGTAGCCGCGGCTGGCGGTGGAGACGATCTCCTCTATGCCCTCGATGTCCTGGATGGCTTCTTCGATCTTGACGACGACGCCTTCCTCGACGTCCAGCGGGGTGGCGCCCAGGAACGGCACGCCGATGTTGATGTAGTTGGTCTCGACGCGCGGCTGGATTTCCTTCTTGATCGTGAAGACCGTGAACAGGCCGCCGACCAGCAGGATGACCATCAGCAGGTTGGCCGCAACCGCATTGCGCGCGAACCACTCGATCAAGGCGCCAAAGGGCCCGTCCTTCATTGGTCGGCTCCCGTGGTGGCGACCGTGCCTTCGGCGTCGCCGGTATCCGTTGCCGGTGGCTCGCCATTCTCGCCGGCGATGGCCAGACGGGTGCCGGGAATCGGGGCGTCCATCGAAGTCGTCACAACCAGCTCTCCCGCCTCGATGCCGCTACTGATGTAAACATTGCGCGGTTCTGAGCGAGCCACCGTGACCGCCCGCACCTCCAGTTCGCGCTCGGAGTTGGCGATCAGCACCGTGTTGTCCGGGCGCAGCACCGAGCGCGGCAGGACCACCACGTTCTCCGCCCGCAGGCCCTGGATTTCGGCGCGCACGAAGCTGCCCATTTTCAGTTCCGGCTGTGCGCTGCGGCCCAGCACGCCGTAGGGATCGACGACCTCCGCCACCGCGTAGATCACGCGGCTGCTTTCGTCGACCACGCCTTCGGTGCGGACGATCTCGGCCCGCCAGGTTTCGCCGGAGCCGGAGTTCTCGGCCGTCAGCACCACCGGCACGCGATGCGCCTGGTCGAGGCGCGTCGCGGACGGGAGGTTGAGGAATGCGAGGTCGCTGGCCGACAAAGGCAGCCGGATTTCCGCGGTGTCGATGGCGAAGCTCACGCCCAGCGGCGTACCCGGAGCGACGTACTGGCCGATGTCGACCAGCTTGGTCCGCACCAGCCCGTCGTAGGGGACCCGGATGCTCGTGCGCTGCAGGTCCCGCTCGGCCTCCTTGAGCTCCGCCTCGGCGGCCTGCACGCCGGCCATCGCCTCGGCCAGTTGCGGCTTGCGCAGCACCAGGTCGGAGGGCACGCCCTGGCGCCCGAGGTTGACCCAGTCCTTCAGCGCCTGGTCGGCCCGCGCCTGCTGATCCGCCAATTGCGCGTCGCGCGAGGCCAGCGTGGCCTGGGCGCGCAGCAGGGCGGTTTCGTAGTCGCTGGGATCGATCTGCAGCAGCACCTCGCCTGCGCGGAAAAAGCCGCCGGCGATGAAGTTGTCGGACACCGAGACGATCTGGCCGGCCACCTCGGCCACCAGGGTGGTCTCGGTGCGGGGCGCCACCGAACCCTGGGAATAGACGGCGAAGTTCAGCGAAGTCAGCGCGGCCGGAATGGCGTCGACCAGCACGGCCTGCCCGGTCGTTTCCTTGCGTTCCGGCCGCTTGCTCTGGGCGATCGCGACCAGCACCGCCACCACGACGATCGACACAACGATCAGACCCAGCGGCAGCAGGTAGCGGAAAAACTTGCGGGTGCCCATGTTCGCCATTCTCCCAGGTTTCCGGACCGGAACGGACCTTCCGGCGACCCTTGCCGATTATCCCAGTTGTGGGGCCGGCAGTCATAGGGCAAAAGTATGGGACGGCATGTACAATGAGCCTTTCAACGGCCCGGGCATCCATGTTCAAGTCCCTGACAACCCGCTGGGCGGACAAGCAGGTCGCGAACCGACGCGAAAGAATGGGAATCGTACTCAAGTCAAAGGACGAAATAGAGCAGATGCGCGTCGCCGGACAGCTGGCGGCCGAGGTGCTGCGCATGATCGCCCCGCGGGTGCAGCCGGGCGTGACGACCGGCGAACTCGACGCGCTTTGCCACGCGTACATTACCGAAGTGCAGGATGCCATCCCGGCACCTCTCAATTACCGCGGCTTCCCCAAGTCCATCTGCACTTCGGTCAACCACGTGATTTGCCACGGTATTCCCGGCGACCGGCGGCTCAAGGACGGCGACATCGTCAACATCGACGTCACGGTCATCAAGGACGGCTGGCACGGCGACACCAGCAAGATGTTCCAGGTCGGCGCGCCGACCGTGAAGGGTCGGCGCATCTGCGACATCGCCTACCGCGCCATGGTCACCGGCATCGAGATGGTCAGGCCCGGGGTCCAGCTCGGCGACATCGGCCACGCCATCCAGCGCTACGCCGAGGGGCAGGGCTGCTCGGTGGTCCGCGAATACTGCGGCCATGGCATCGGCAGGGTGTTCCACGAGGATCCGCAGGTCCTGCACTACGGGCGTCCCGGGACCGGCGAGATGCTGTTGCCGGGCATGGTGTTCACCATCGAGCCGATGATCAACCTGGGTCGCCGCGAGACCAAGCTGCTGCCGGACGGCTGGACGGTGGTCACCCGCGACCGCAGCCTGTCGGCGCAGTGGGAGCACACCATCGCCGTCACCGCGGACGGTTACGACGTGCTGACCCGGCTGCCGGGCGATCCATTCTGACTATGCTCGGCAGGCTGGCCGCACCACCGGAAAGCAGGGGCTGCCTGGACCTCGCCGCCATCGAAGCGCTGGAAACGGGAGCCGGCATCATTCGCCTGGAGCAACCGGATACGGCCGCGCGAATCGCCGAACTCCGCGAGTTCCTGCGCCAGTCGGCCGCCCACGCGGACGCGGTCCTCGCCGAGCAGTTCTGGGCCGCGGTGGACGTCGTTCAGCTGGTCCACGCGCGCGCCTGGTTCGTCGAGCAGTTGCTGCTGCTGGCCTGGAAGAAACTGGTGCCTTTCGTGGAAAACGTCAGCCTCGTGGCGGTGGGCGGCTACGGCCGCGGCGAGTTGCACCCCTGTTCGGACGTCGACTTGCTGATCCTGCTGGGCGATGACCTCGGCGGCCGCCTGCCTAAGGCGGAAATCGAGGCCTTCGTGCAGCTGCTGTGGGACGCCGGCTTTTATCTCGGCCACAGCGTCCGCACCGTCGCGGAGTGCGCCGAAGACGCCGCTGCCGACGTCGTGACCACGACCACCTTCATGGAAGCGCGCTTGCTGGCCGGCTCGAAGGAGCTCTTGCACGCCATGCTGGACGCCACCTCGCCGGACCGCATCTGGCCGAGCCGCGCATTCTTCCAGGCCAAGTTCGAGGAGCAGCAGGCGCGCCACGCCCGTTACCACGAGACCGCCTACAACCTCGAACCGAACATCAAGGAGGGTCCCGGCGGCCTGCGCGACATCCAGATGATCTCCTGGGTGACGCGCCGTCACCTCGGTGCGCGCACCTTGCACGGCCTGGTCGAAAATGGCTTCATCAACGAGCGGGAGCACCGCGACCTGGTCGGCGGGCAGCGCTCGCTGTGGCGGATCCGTTACGCCCTGCACCTGCTGGCCGGCCGCGCCGAAGACCGCTTGCTGTTCGATTTCCAGCGGCAAATCGCGGAGCGCTTCGGCTTCAGCGACAGCGACACGGCCCTCGCCGTGGAGCAGTTCATGCAGCTCTATTACCGCACGGTGATGCGCCTCGAGCGGCTCAACGAGAGCCTGCTGCAGTTGTTCCAGGAAGCGCTGTCGGCCGACTCGCCGGTTGAAGTCCGCGCACTGGGCGAGGATTTTCGCGCCCGCAACGGCTACCTCGAGCCGGCCGGCGACACCGTGTTCGTGAAGCGCCCCGCCGCCCTGATGGAACTGTTCGTGCTGCTGGCGCGTGACGAGACGCTGCGCGGCGTCACCGCGGCGACCATCCGCGCCATCCGGGAACACATCTACCTGGTCGACGACGCGTTCCGGCAGAGCGCGGAGGTCAATGGCTATTTCCTCGAGCTCCTGCGCCAGCCCGAGGGCGTGTACACCCAACTGCAGCGCCTGAATCGCTACGGGCTGCTGGCGGCCTTCATCCCGGCATTCGGCAATATCGTGGGGCGCATGCAGTACGACCTGTTCCATGTCTACACGGTCGACCAGCACACCCTGTTCGTGGTGCGCAACCTGCGCCGCTTCGCCTATGGCAAGTACCAGGAGCGGTTTCCGCACGCCCGCCTGGTGTTCAAGCGCATCGCCAGGCCTGAGCTGCTCTACCTGGCGGCCATCTTCCACGACATCGCCAAGGGTCGCGGCGGCGACCATTCGGAGCTCGGGGCGGCCGACGCCGCGCAGTTCTGCGCGCGGCTGGACATCGAGCCCGCGGAACGCGAGATGGTGGCCTGGCTGGTCCGGCACCACCTGCTGATGTCGCAGACCGCCCAGCGCAAGGACCTCTCCGATCCCGTGAACATCCAGCAATTCGCGGAGGCGGTGGGCAACACGCGTTACCTCGATCACCTGTACCTGTTGACCGTCGCCGACATCGCCGGGACCAGCCCCAAGCTGTGGAACAACTGGAAGAACAAGCTCCTTTGGGAGCTGTACCTGGCGACCGGGGACGCTCTGCGGCGCGGACTGGAGAATCCGATCAAGCGCGCGACGCGCGCCCGCGAAACCCGCGCGGCCGCATTGAGCCGGCTGCTGCGCCGCAGCGCCGACCCCGAGCGCATCAATGCGCTGTGGGAAACGCTGCCGGAGTACGCCTTCTGGCGGCTCAGCCCGGATCAACTCGAGTGGACCACGGAGGTCGTGGTGGGCGATCCGGCCGCGGAACGGCACATCTCCGTGCGCCCGGTGCAGCCCCACGGCGTCTCGGAGCTGCTGGTCTGCGTGCCCGACCACGACGGCCTGTTCGCGGCGATCACCTCGGTGCTGGACGAAATGGCGCTGGACGTGATGTCGGCCCGCGTGCTGACCACCAACGACGGCCGCAGCTACGACCTGTTCCAGCTGATGGACCAGCACGGCGAGGTGATCAACGAAGTGGACGCCGACGAACTGGTCAGCCGGCTGGAGCAGGCCACCAGCGAGGAGCAGCCGCGCGCGCCGGTGCGGCGCAAGATGCCGCGGCGCCTGCGCCATTTCACAACGCCGCCGGAGATTCACTTCAGCGACGACCCCGACCAGGCGGGCACCGTGCTGCACCTGCGGTGCACCGACCAGCCGGGCTTGCTGTCGCGCGTGGCGGCCGCCATTTTCCGGCAGGACATCCAGGTGCACAACGCGCGCATCGCCACCTTCGGCGAGCGCGTGGAGGACACCTTCCTGGTCAGCGACGCCGGGCACCGGCCGCTGACCGCGCAAGCCATGGACGCCCTGGCCGGCGCGATTCGCACGCATCTGGACCAGGGTTAGATTCGGATCATGACGGACGACGGTGACCTGCCATTGCGGACCCTGATCGAGGAGGCCTGGGAACGGCGCGGCGAGCTGTCGCCGACCCGCGCGCCGGCGGAACTGCGCGAGGCGGTGGAAAGTTGCCTGGACGGGCTCGAATCGGGGCGTTACCGGGTCGCCGAGCCGCTCGGCGAGCCGGGCCAGTGGCGGGTGAACCAGTGGCTGAAGAAGGCCGTGTTGCTGGCCTTTCGCGTGCACGGCAACGAAGTCATCGAGGCCGGCTACACGAAGTTTTTCGACAAGCTGCCGCTGCGCTGGGGTCACGCCCCCGGGAAGATCATGGGCGCTTCCATCGAGACGGCCGGCGTCCGGGTGGTGCCGCCGGCGGCCGTGCGGCGGGGGGCCTTCATCGGCCGCGACGCCGTGCTGATGCCCAGCTACGTGAACATTGGCGCGTGGGTCGGGGAGGGCACCATGGTCGATACCTGGGCGACCGTCGGTTCCTGCGCGCAGATCGGGTCCCGCGTGCACCTCTCCGGCGGGGTCGGCATCGGCGGCGTGCTGGAGCCGCTGCAGGCCAACCCCACGATCATCGAGGACGATTGCTTCATCGGCGCGCGCTCCGAAGTGGTTGAGGGCGTCATCGTCGAGCGCGGCAGCGTGCTGTCGATGGGGGTCTTCATCGGCCAGAGCACCAAAATCTACCACCGCGAAACCGGGGCGATCCTGCGCGGCCGCGTGCCGGCCGGTTCGGTGGTCGTGCCGGGCTCGCTGCCCGCCGCGGACGGCAGCCATTCGCTGTACTGCGCCGTGATCGTGAAGCAGGTCGACGAGCAGACCCGCGCCCGCACCAGCGTCAACGAGATCCTGCGCCATGCGGACTGACGCCAGTGACATGTCCGGCGTCCTCGACCTTGCCCGCGAACTGACCGCCCGGCCGTCGATCACGCCCGACGACGCCGGCTGTCAGCGCCTGGTCGCCGAACGCCTGCAGCCGCTGGGTTTCGACGTCGAGTGGTTCCTGTGCGGCGCGGTCAGCAACGTGCTGCTGACGCGCGGCGGCGGCTCGCCGTCGCTGTGGTTCCTCGGCCACACCGACGTGGTGCCGCCCGGGCCGGAGGAGCTCTGGACCTTCCTGCCATTCCGCCCGGACGAGAAAAACGGCGAGCTGTACGGCCGCGGCGTGGCGGACATGAAAGGCGCGGTGGCGGCGATGGTCGTCGCCCTGGAGACCTTCGTGCGCCAGCACCCCGAGCACGGCGGGGAGATCGGGCTGCTGCTGACCAGCGACGAGGAGGGCGAGGCCGTGGACGGCATCGCCCGGGTCGCGGACGAACTGCGGCGGCGTGGGCGGCGGCCCGACTATTGCCTGGTGGGCGAGCCGTCGAGCCGCCAGTCGCTCGGGGACACGGTGCGGGTGGGCCGGCGCGGTTCGATCCACCTGCGCCTGCAAATCAGTGGCACCCAAGGCCACACGGCTTTTCCGGAGAACCTGGACAACCCGGTGCATCGCCTGGCCCCGATGCTGGAGGAGCTGGTTGGCATCCGTTGGGACAGCGGCGACGACGAATTCCCCGCCAGCCACTGCCAGGTGGCCTGCAT
>Ga0105090_10002526_pt1 | contig 10207 bp, 7 predicted proteins | sample PPLLak3March2015_FD_79110 | JGI IMG/M metagenome (GOLD analysis project Ga0105090, IMG submission 79110) | Freshwater sediment microbial communities from Prairie Pothole Lake near Jamestown, North Dakota, USA - PPLs Lake P7 Core (1) Depth... | ecosystem: Environmental > Aquatic > Freshwater >... | reverse complement strand
TCGCCTGGCTCTTCCTCCACGTGAACCGCCAGGCTCGCTCACGGCAGGCCAGCCGTGGAGAATGCCCTGAGCGAACGCAGTGAGTCGAAGGGCGACTGAGCCAGAACAGATTCACTCTCGCGTGTTGCTGCGATTCATCCCTCTCCGCTGACGAAGGCGGCAACCCTTCGGCCCGCCGCCTGGCTCAGAGCGTCAGCGCGGCGGCGGTGAGAATCCCGCCACCGGTCGTTCCTTCGCTCGCTACAGCTTCAGCTTCTTGCGGGCCAGCGGCCGCGCAAATGCGCTGTTGGGATTGTGGGACGTGATCGTCATCACCTTCTTGTAGAACTCGGCCGCGGCTGCGCCGTCCCCGAGCTTCTCGTGCGACTGCGCGATGAGGCTCAGCACGAAGGCGTCGCTCTGGTTGCCCTTCATGAGCTCGGCGAGCGCCGTCTTGTAGTCGCCGCCGTAGAAAGCCACGTAGCCGACCAGGTACGGGAAGAACGGCGCCTGCTCGGGATTCGTGCCCGTGTCGAGCACGGCCTTCGCCGCGGCGATCTGTTTCTGGGCTTCAGCCGTCTGGCCCCGTCGGGCCGCCAGCCGCGCCTGCGCGTGGTGCCACCGGAACTGCCAGAGGTCCTTGCGAGCCGTCGGGATGTCGGGCTGCTGAAGGCCCGCGTCGTAACCGCGCTTGTACCAGGCCGCGGCGGTGTCGAAGTCGCCCGACTCCAGGCACACCCGCGCCAGCTCGTTGGCGATTTCGCCGGCCTGGAAGAAGTCCTTGTCCTTCGTGAGATAGCGCTCGTAGAGGCGCTGCTCGTAGGGAATCGCCCCCTTGCAATTGCTCTCGAAGGCAAACGCCATTGCCATCGCCCGGAGCGCCTGCGCCTCGAGCGCCGGCGTCAGCTCCATGCCGAGCGCCTTGGTGAAGCGAGTACGAGCCTCGGCGTAGCGGCCCATCAGGTCGAGTTGCACGCCTATTCGGATCTGGACGGCCGCCGACTGGGGGAACGTCTCGGCGACCCTGAGGTACGAGGCCAGCGCCTCTTCAGCCTTGCCGTCGCGCATCAGCTGCTGTCCGGCGCGCAGGGCCTCGGCCTCCGGGCTGGTCCCCGCCTGTGCGCCAGACGTCTGAGTGGCCGGCGCCTGGGCGCCGAGGGCGGCGAGGCCGACGGCGATCAACAGACACGTATACCCGAAGCGGGAGATTCTGTTCGGCATGACTCGATCTTACTGTACAACGGTGGACCGGGAGAGACCCCGGAAGGTTCGCGCCCCCCGCCTCCGCTGGGCCTGGGCGGGGCGCGGCCTCGGCACGACGCGCGGCGGCATCCGCGCTCCACCTGCCGGTAGCCGGGTCAGAGGAACGCGATCTCCCTGGTTGACGCCGAGACGACGTAGCAACGCTCGATGTTCGAGCTGGGATCCGCCGGCACGAGGAAGAACCCCGGGCGTCCAGGGTGGTAGCCTTGTGTGGTTCCCACCAGGATCTCGCCGTCCTTGAACACGACCCTGATTCGGCGCCCGACCGGGGGATGTGCGGGGTCGAACTCCTTTTTCTCCGCGTGCTGCGGATTGCCGACGAGGTCCTTCACGAAGAAGAGCGCCTTCAAGTGCTTCGTCTCGACTTCGACGGGCTTCGTTCCCGGCGGATCGGTGGCGACCGTGACGTGGAAGCGATCCTTGGCTGGAATGAAGTCGGATGTCGATCCCTTGAAGATGCGACCGTCGGCGTACCGTACTACGACCTTGTTCATCACGTCCCCCAGTCAGAAGGCATCACGACGGGGAGGAACTCGGCTCAACACGCTCCACACCGTCAAGGCGACCCGGCTCCAGCTCGACACCTCCAGGACGGCCCCATGGAGTCCACCCGGCGGCCACGCCGGCGCGATGCAGCAGATCGCAGCTGCCCGCGTTGACACCTGACGTCCGCGCTTCCGCCTCGGGCCATCTTGCCCCGATCGCCAGCCGGCTGCAAGCGCACATGCCACCTTGCAACGCGTGTCCACCGGCGGCCCGCGGGAACCTACCGCTGGCTCCACGCGGAAGCGTTGTCGGCCTTGCCCCATGCCTGATAGAGCTGAACGACCCATCCACTGTGGCCCGAGTCCAGATATACAGCAGAACCCGGCAGACGGAGTCGGGGCCGCAGTCCGCCAACCAGCCGTGACAAGCTGCACGAGACTGGTAAGCTTGGGTTCAGCCCGGGGGTACAATGGACTCTCACCCCGCAATCGAGGAGGTTCGATGAAACGGTTCTCCCTCACCTTCGCCGTCGTGTTGGCCTGCGCCCTCGGAACCGCCACGCATGCGGTGCCACAGGCCAAGCCCGATCCGGCGCAGAAGGACAAGATCCCCGTCAACGTTGCCGGCAAGTGGGCCATGACGCTCGAGATGTCGATGGGCACGTCGACGCCGAGCCTCGAACTCAAGCAGGACGGCACGAAAATCAGCGGGACGTACACGGGGCGCTACGGCGCATTCCCGCTCGAAGGCACCGTGGCGGGCCGCGCCCTCGCGTTTTCATTCAGCATGTCCGCCGAGGGCCAGTCGGTGGCGATGACGTTCCAGGGGGAAGTGGCGGCCGACGCTCTCTCGATGAAGGGAACCGCCACGCTCGGCGAGATGGGCGAGGCCGCCTGGACGGCGAAGAAACTCCAGTAGGCGGCCGACTGAGACGGCACCGATTACGGCGACGACGCTCGACGCGCCGTGGGGCAGGCGCGCGCTCGAGATCACTGAGTCGCCCGGCGGAGACCTGGCCGGTTGAGCGCACGCTCTCGCGAAACAGCTTGCCGGGGACTTCCGAACCCGGCAGAATCTGCCTGGCTTCTTCGACGCGCACAACTCGGCAGTCTCTCGCACGGGGGTGAATGTGGCCAGCCTCGTCGCGCTCGTGACCGGCGCCACGGTCGGCGCCCTGCTGAACGGGTTCCCCGGCGGTGTGATTGGCGCGGTGCTGGGCTTGGTGGTACTCCAGTTGCTGCAGCTCAAACGCGGCCTTGCCGACCTGTCGCGGTCGCTCGAGGCTGCCGACGATCGATGGAGAGTGGCTGCGGCTGCGCTGGAGAAGAAGCTCAAGACGAGACCGGCAGGCCAGGCCCCGGATGCCGCGCCCCCGCCCGCGCCTTCGGTCGCGTCGGTGCCAGATGATGCCGCAGCGGTGGTGGCTCCGGTCGGGCAGCGGGTGGAGGCCGTTCCGGCCGCGGCGCCGAGCGACGAGCCTCCGTTGGCGCCCCCGGTCCTGGCGCCACCCGCTCTACGAACACGTGAGCCGATCGTGCCGGAGGCCCCACCGGCGGAAGTCGACCGGGATCCGTCCCCCCTGGTCGTCCTCGGGCGACGGCTTCTCGGCGGAAACACCATTGCCAAGGTCGGCATCGGCATTCTGTTCATCGGCCTGGGCTTCGTGGCCAAGCTCGCCTCGCAGCACGTGTCGCTCGAGGTCGGGCTGATCTCGGTTGGCGGTGCCGCCCTGGTCCTGCTGGGGTTTGGCTGGCGGCTGCGGGTGCGGCGCCGCGGCTACGCCCAGATCCTCCAGGGCGGCGCGGTGGCCGTCCTGTACCTGACGCTGTTCGTGGCGTTCCGCCTGCTTCCCTTCGGACAGGCGAACGTCGGGCTGGTCTTCGGCCTGATGGTCGCGGTGGCAGTTCTCGCCGCAGCGCTCTCTGTGCTCCAGGACGCTCCGGCCCTTGCCGTCATTGGCGCGCTGGGCGGCTTCGCGAGTCCGCTGCTCGTTTCCTCGGGCAGCGGCAACTACGTGGCGCTGTTCAGCTACTACCTGCTGCTCGATCTGGGCATCGCGGCGGTGGCGTGGCACAAGACATGGCGCGCGCTGAACCTGGTGGGCTTCGTGTTCACCTTCGTCGTCGGTACAGCCTGGGGCGTGCTCGAGTACGAGGCCACGCGCTACGCCAGCAGCCAGGCATTCCTGGCGGCGTTCTTCCTCGTCTTCGTCGCAATCATGCTGATGCCTGCGCGGCACCTCCGCACCGGCACGCCGGGAGGCCGCGCCGGCGCGTGGGTCAACGGCAGCCTGCTGTTCGGTCTCCCGACCATCACCTTCGCGCTCCAGTACGGCCTGGTCCAGCACACCGCCTACGGTGTCGCGCTCTCAGCGCTGGTGCTGGCCGGCTTCTACGTCCTGCTGGCGGCCTGGCTGATGGCGCGACCGTTCGTGGCGGCGGTCGTGTTCGAAGGCAGCCTGGCCATCGGCACCGTATTCGGCACGCTGACCATCCCGTTCGCTCTCGATGCGCGGAGCACGGCCGGGGCCTGGGCGCTCGAGGGCGCGGCCCTGGTCTGGCTCGGATTCCGGCAGGGCCGCGCGCTCGGCCGTGTCTTCGGCTACCTGCTGCTCGTACTTGCCGGCGGCTGGTTGTTTGTCGCCTCGATCTTCCAGCACCTCACCGCGGTGTTCAACGCCACGCTGTTGAACGGCCTGCTCCTGGCGGGCGCGTCCCTGGCCGGCGCCTGGTGCGTCCAGAGATTCTCGGGCGAGACGCCGGCGCCCCGGCTCGCCGGCGGCGATCTCGAACGGGCGGCCGAGCCGGTGCTGATCGGGTGGGGCACAGCGTGGCTTGCGTACGTGGCCCTGATCGAGATCGACCGGTTCGTGGAACCGGCGTACGGTCTTGCCGCAGTCCTTGTCTGCGCGAGCGCCGTGGCGCTCGCCTATGTCGGCCTCTCGGTGCTGCTCGGGTGGCGTCGTGTGGCGATGCCGGCTATCGGCTTCGCGCCGCTGCTCCTGATGGCGGTGGCAAGTTGGCCGGGGAATTCGCCATCGCAGTTCTCCAGCCCCGCGAGTGGCGGCGGATGGTGGGCTTGGCCGCTGGCGCTGGTTGTCCATCTCATCGTTCTGCATCGTGCGGCGCCGGGGTGGCCATCGCTTGCACGCGGAGTCTCTCACCTGCTGGGGGTGCTCGTCCTCGCAGCGCTCGGAGCACTCCAGGGACGCGCGATCACCGCCGGCTGGGGCGACGCGACGAGCGCCTGGGCGTGGCTGGGCTGGCTGGCCGTCCCGGCCGCCCTGCTGCTCGTCCTGCCGCATCCGGCAACCGCGCGGGCGTGGCCGGTGAAGGCCGCCGTCTGGGCCTACCAGACCGCCGCGGGCGCCGTGCTGGTGTCGGGCCTGCTCGTGTGGGCGCTGCTGGCCAACGTCGCGTCCGACGGGTCCGCGGCGCCGCTGCCGCACGTGCCGCTCCTGAACCCGCTGGACCTGGGCGTAGGGATCGCGCTGCTGGCGGCGTGGCGATGGAGGGCGAGCGACGGGGGACCGGCGTCGACTGGCCCGTTTGGCGGCTTCGTGCTCGCGGCGATCGCCGCCGACGCGTTCGTGTGGCTGAACGCGATCCTGATCCGCGCGTTCCACCACTGGACGGGTGTGCCGTTCCATCTCGCCGCGTGGATGAACTCGCTGGCCGTGCAGACCGGCATCTCCCTCCTGTGGACGGCCATCGCGCTCGTGCTGATGTGGACGGCGGCCCGGCGGGCCGTCCGCGCGCCGTGGGTGGCCGGCGCCGTTCTGCTTGCCGCGGTCGTCGTGAAGCTGATGCTCGTCGATCTGTCGGCGTCGGGGACCGTCACCCGCATTGTGTCGTTCATCGGCGTCGGTGTACTGATGCTCGTCATCGGGTACGTCGCGCCGCCGCCTCGATGGGAGGGCCACCATGACGCCTCGTAGTCGCCGCTGGCTCATTGGCCTGACGCTCACCTGCGTCGCGGCCGTCGTGGGAGCAGACGAGACGGTGTTTCGGCACCGGGCGCCGATCGTCGTGAACCAGCCCGGGGCGTTCGTCCTCGTGCCGCTTCCGCCCGAGGTCTACGCGCACAGCCTGCAAGCCGGCCTCGAGGACCTGCGCGTGGTGGACGCGCGCGGCGAGCGCGTGCCGTTCGCGCTGCTGGCCCCGCGCGGCGGCAAGGTGGAAACGACCGACCAGGTCCGCGACGCGGCCCTCTATCCTCTGCCGTCCAAACCATCCGCCGACGGGACCTGGACGGCTCCGATCGAACTCACGGTACAGGGCGACCGCATCGACGTGAAGCGTCGGGCGGGAGTGCGCGCGGACGACAAGGGCGGTGCGCGGTCGGGCGGATGGCTTGTGGACCTCGGTGAACGCAAGGCGAGCGACCCGCCGCCGCGAGCGGTCAGGTTCGAGTGGTCGGGACCCTCCGAGTTCACCGCGGCCTTCGAACTCGAGACCAGCGAGGATCTCCGCCGCTGGTTCCCGGGCGGCGCGGGGCAGTTGATGGCGCTTTCGTCCCCGTCGGGGACCCTCAGCCAGCCAAGCGCCATGCTGGCGCCGTCGGCGGGCCGCTTCGTCAGACTCGTATGGGCTGATCCGTCGACGGCACCGGTCATCACCGGCGCCCAGAGCCTGAGCCCCGAGCACAGGACGATCGCGATCGACCCGCCCGCAGAGCTGCTCTTTTCCGCCAGCCGGGCATCGGCCGACCGGCGCGCGTCGGACCCCGCGGGCGCCCGGCCGATCGAGTTCGACCTGGGCGGCGCGTTGCCGATCGGGCAGGTCGAACTGCGGTGGGCCGAGGGCACGCACGTTGCGCCCGTGTACATCGAGGGCCGGACACAGCCTCGCGATCCGTGGTCGCCGCTCGCAGCCGCCGTCATCTACCGGCTCGATCGACGCGGCGTTGTCAGCACCTCCGGGCCGGTGACAGTGGGCCGGGTCGCGCGCTACGTGCGGGTGGTCCCAGACCCGCGAGCGGGCGTCCTCGATCCCGATACAACGCGGCTCGTCGTGTTGGCGCGCCTCGCCAGCCTGGTGTTCGCAGCCCAGGGCGAGGCGCCCTACGCGCTGCTGGCGGGATCGGCAACGGCAGCGTCGGGCGCGCTGCCGGTGGGCACGCTGGTGCCCTCGCTCGACGACGAGCGCCCGCGGTTCGGCAGGGCAACGCTTGGACCATGGCGTGAAGAGGCCGCTGCGGTCGGTCGGGCAGAGGCCGAGCGCCGCCAGGCGCTCGTCAAGCTCGTGCTGCTCTGGACCGTGCTCGTCGGCGGCGTGGCCGGCCTGGCGTTCATGGTCTGGCGCCTGGCGCGAGCCGCCACGACACGCAGGCCGGACTGAAGGGACGACTTCGGCGGCGTCAGCTTGTAGACGACCGTCTCGCGAGATCCCGTCTCGCGAGATCGAGGCGCTGATTGCGCGTGGGTCGCAGCGCTACGGTCCCCAGGATCCGGTCGAGGCCCGGCGGCCGCCGCCGCCACCACCCGCGGGTCCGGGCCGGTCTCAACCGCGTAGAACGATGAGCAGGTAGACGGCGTAGCCCGACACCAGCACCGCTCCGGCGCGCCGGTCGAGACGGCCGGTCGTCGCGCCGAACGCGATCAGCATCGCGGTCGACCCGGCCATCACCCACATGTCGAGCCCGCGCAGCTCCGGCGGAAAGGGCGTTGGCTTGACGACCGCCGTGACGCCGAGGATGCCGAGGATGTTGAAGACGTTGCTGCCTACGATGTTGCCGTACGCCACATCGCCGTGGCCGCGAACGGCCGCGATCACGGACGCCATCAGCTCCGGCAGCGACGTGCCGACGGCCACCAGCGTGACGCCGATCACCGCCTCCGGCACCTGCGCCTGCCTGGCAAGCGTGATGGCGGCACCGACCAGCAGGTGCCCGCCGAATACCAAGGCGACGATCCCGGACACGGTGACCACGAGGCCGACGGGGATCCCCATCGCCGGTGGCATCACCTCCTTCACGCTCATCTCATGGGCGGCGGCTGCCGCGCGGTAGCTGCGTCTCTCGCTGAGGTAGGCGTAGGCGGTGTATCCGACGAGGAGGGCAATGAGGCCGACGCCGGTTGCGCGGCCGACCGTCCCGATGACGGCCAGGCCGGCCATCAGCAGGGTGACCACGGTGAGACTGACCGCATCGCGCCTGAACCCCTCGTTCGGGACCGGCACCGGCGAGATGAGCGCCGCCACGCCGAGAATCAGCAAGATGTTGGCGCTGTTGCTGCCGATCACGTTCGCGACGGCGATCGCCGGCGACCCCTGGAGTGCAGCCTCCAGGCTCGCGACAAGCTCGGGCGTCGACGTGCCGAAGCCGACGATCGTGAGCCCGATCAGCAGCTGGGAGATGCCGAGTCGCCTGGCCACGGCGACGCTGCCGCGCACCAGCGCCTCGCCGCCCACGAAGAGCAGCACCAACCCGGCGAGCAGGGAGAGGTAGGTCATGCGGCGCGCGACCGGACAGACAGCATAACATCGAAGTCGGTGACCGTCGTCGGTCGAATCCCGCGCCGGGTCACCGGTGACCTGCGGTGCCGGCGCCGCGGGCCGCGGCGGCGCCGGCGGCACGCCGGCGTGCGGCTTCCGCGTCACCTCCATCACCCGACACCTCGCCCGACACGTCGCCCGTTGCAACCAGGTTCTGCTCGCCTGGCCGCACGGCGCTGCTCGAGAGCGCAAGCTGCCCGCGGCGGTCCTCCTCGGCCAGGGTGAGCTGGCCGGCGCCGTCGGCGGCCAGCGAGAGCTGCCCGGGCGAGGCCCCGCTGACGCGCCCCTGGATCTCGGCAATGGCCTGGCGCGTCGCCCGTCTCAGCGCGCCGTCGAGGGTGCGGCCGCTGGTCGCCTCCCTCAGCAGCGCGACTGCCAGAGGCGTGCCGACTCGGCCGAGCGATTCGGCCGCCGCGATGCGCACCTCGGAGGCGTCGTGCGCCAGCGCCGCGACCAGGGCCGCCTCCGCCGCGCCGGACTGCCCGGCCGCCTTCCCGGGCGTCTGCCCGAACGATCCGGCCGCGCCGAGCGCGCTGGCGGCCGCCGCGGCGAGATCGGCGGAAGCCGACTTGAGCACTTCGGCAAGCGCCGCGACGCCGTCTGGCGTCCGGGCAAGGCCCGCGGCTGCAACGCAGGCGAGGGCGGTCGCCGGTTGATGGTTCGAACGCGCCCGGCGCAGCCTCTCGATTGCGGTCTCCGCGGGAAGGTGATCGCCGAGCGCCGCCACGGCCGCGGCCGCCACGCGATCGGCGGCCTCTCCTGTCGCCAGCTCCAGCAGTTTCCCGCGCCCCTCGCTCCCGAGCGCGGTCGCCGCGAACAGACAGATGTCGGCGTCCTGGTCGCCGAGCGCAGCGACGAGCGCGGCGCGCGTGGCCGGATGCGTTGGAAACTCCGCCGCCAGCGTCTTCAGGTCGGCCAGCCTCACCGTGTCGATCGGCTCGCGGCTCGCGTTGCCGGCGATACGCGCGGCCAGGTCCTCCGGCCTGACCATCCGTTGGCCGAGGTCCATGAGCAGCGCCAGCGCCGCCGGAATCCACTCGTCGTTGCTGTTGACCAGGCCCGACGGGATGTCCACCTGCAGGACGTCGTTGGCAAGCGAGGTCCGGACCTTGAGCGTCTTCGCCTGGACGCTGGATCTGACGGGCAACTGCCCGCCGAGCAGCGACTGCATCTTCTGTCTGGTATCAGAATCGAAGATCGCCCGTACCAGCGACGGCGCTCCCTGCAGATAGGCAGCCGAGTCGAACTCCGGATCGCCCACTTCCAGCTCCCGTTCGCCGAACCTCTTCTCGAGGGCCGTGCTCAGACCCTCGGGGCGAATCGTCAGCGCGTAGGAGCCGTGGCGGAAGCCGCCGATGCTGATGCGCGTGCCGTGCTCGTGCCGGCCGCGGTGGAAGGTCGCCAGCGTGACGTGGAGCGGACCCGACCGCCCGGAGATCCGCGTCGTCAGCCCAAGGAACGAGGACGCCTCGACGCCAGAGAGCCCCACGCCTGTGGCAGCCTCGCGCCACCAGCGCGAGCGCGCGCTGGTTCTGGTCCAGAAGATGAAGTACCCGAACGCCGCCGCGAGGACGGCGGCGATCAGCCCGGCGGGAGCAGCCATCGCGGCACCTCACAGCAGTCGGACGACAGGTTCCTCTCGCATCAACTCGCGCCGGGCCAGCAGGTCGTGGACCGTCGCGACCAACCACCGATCGGCGTTGACGCCGAACGCGATCTCCAGGCGCGGCCGCCGGTCGCGCGGATCGTGCGGCGGATCCAGGTACCCCAGCGTCGGGCTCGACGCGTTGAGCGGCACGACCACTTCGGCCTTGCCGGTCGTGCCTCCGATCTTCTGCAGGTCGCCTGACGCATCCCAGGCGAACCGCCGTTCGCCGCCGTCCGCCCGCGCCACCTCGCAGATCACCAGCTTGAAGACCGCCTCCGGCTCCCCGAGCGCGCAGGTCGGCACGACCTGGCGCTTCCAGAAGTCCGGCGGCGTCGGA
>Ga0105090_10002524_pt1 | contig 10213 bp, 6 predicted proteins | sample PPLLak3March2015_FD_79110 | JGI IMG/M metagenome (GOLD analysis project Ga0105090, IMG submission 79110) | Freshwater sediment microbial communities from Prairie Pothole Lake near Jamestown, North Dakota, USA - PPLs Lake P7 Core (1) Depth... | ecosystem: Environmental > Aquatic > Freshwater >... | reverse complement strand
TCGATCCCCGACGCGGTCAAGGCTCAGGAGGCGAAGCTTGCCGACCTGCAGGCGCGGCTGAATGCGCTGCTGCTCGACGTGCCGAACGTGCCGCACGCCTCGGTGCCGGAAGGGCGCTCGTCCGAGGACAACGTCGAATTGCGCCGCTGGGGCACGCCGCGCGTCTTCGACTTCCCGGTGCGCGACCACGTCGACGTCGGCGCCGCGCTTGGACTGGACTTCGACACCGCCGCCAAGCTCTCCGGCGCCCGCTTCACGCTGATGAAGGGCAAGGTGGCGCGGCTGCACCGGGCGCTCGCGCAGTTCATGCTCGACCTGCAGACGCGCCGGCACGGCTACACCGAGTGCTACACGCCGTACATCGTCAATGCCGAGACGCTGACCGGGACCGGCCAGTTGCCGAAGTTCGAGCAGGATCTGTTCGCGGCGAAGAAGGGCGGCCAGGAAGGCGAAGGCGAGGTGCTGTACCTGATCCCGACCTCGGAAGTCCCGCTGACCAACATCGTCCGCGGCGAGATCGTCAAGGAGTCCGAACTGCCGCTGAAGCTGACCGCGCACACGCCGTGCTTCCGCTCCGAGGCCGGCAGCTACGGCAAGGACACGCGCGGCATGATCCGCCAGCATCAGTTCGACAAGGTCGAGATGGTGCAGATCGCGCATCCGGACAAGTCGTACGACGCGCTCGAGGAAATGGTCGGCCATGCCGAGGCGGTGCTGCAGGCGCTCGGCCTGCCGTACCGCGTGATGCTGCTGTGCGCCGGCGATATGGGCTTTGGCGCCGCCAAGACCTACGACCTCGAAGTGTGGCTGCCGGCGCAGAACGCCTACCGCGAGATCTCGTCGGTGTCGAATTGCGAGGCCTTCCAGGCGCGACGGATGCAGACGCGCTTCCGCAACGCGCAGGGCAGGAACGAACTGGTGCATACGCTGAACGGCTCTGGCCTGGCGGTCGGCCGCACTCTCGTCGCCGTGCTCGAGAACTGCCAGCAGGCCGACGGCGGCGTCGAGGTGCCCGAGGCGCTGCGCCCCTTCATCGACGGCATCGAGAGGCTCGCGCCGTGATCGACGCCGAACGACTCGCGGCACGGTTACTGCACGCGGCGGATACGGCGTCGCTGCTTCCGCTGCCGAGCGAGGCGGATCCTTCCTTCGACCTGGCGCAGGCCTTTGATGTCGCCGACCGCATCCGCGCAGCGCGGATCGCCCGCGGCAATGTGCCGGCCGGCTACAAGATCGGGTTCACCAACCGCAGCATCTGGCCGCGCTACGGGGTCTTTGCGCCGATCTGGGGCACGATGTGGCAGCACACGCTGCATCTGATCGACGAGCCGGTCGTGCGCATCGATCTGGCCGGGCTGTCGCAGCCTCGGATCGAGCCGGAGATCGTCTTCGGGCTGAAGGCGACGCCACTCGCCGGCATGAACAACGAGGCGCTGGTCGAGTGCATCGCCTGGGCGGCGCATGGCTTCGAGATCGTACACACGCACTTTGCCGAGTGGCGCTTCCGGCTGCCCGACTGCTTCGCCGACGATGGCCTGCATGGGCGCCTGTACGTCGGGCCGCGGGTGCCGATCGAGAGTTTTGCCGATGCCGCCGCCGAGCTGCGGGCGCTCGAGGTCGAACTGCTGCGCGACGGCGAGGTCATCGATCGCGGCCAGGGCAGCATCGTGCTCGACGGCCCCGTCGATGCGCTGCGGCAGTGGGTCGACGCAATGCACGCGCAGCCGCAGCACTGGCCGATCCGCGCTGGCGACATCGTCACCACGGGCACGATCACCGACGCCTGGCCGATGGCACCCGGCATGCGTTTCGAGACGCGGCTATCGGATCGGAGATTGAGCGCACTCAAGCTAGAATGCGCGCCGTCCTGAGCCGAGGATTTTCGCTCGGGAATCGCCCCGGAAGGGTGGCAGAGTGGTCGAATGCGCCGGATTCGAAATCCGGTGATGCGCATTGCGTATCCGTGGGTTCGAATCCCACCCCTTCCGCCAGTGCTTGAGGCCCGACGAGGGCCTCGTTTCTTTCCGGCGTCACTTCGCTGATGCCGCAGCCGCTCCCAGTTCGACGACGCCGCAGCCTGTCGCATCGGCGAAGCTCAGCTTGCCGCCGAACGACCTCGCCATCGCTTCGGCGGTCAGGCCGGGAAACAGCCGCCGCTCCTCGCCGCCGGCAACGACGTGGGTGACGCCGAAGCGCTGCAGCGTCTCGGCCGCAGGCGCCGCCGGCACGGCAGCTGCCGCCGATCCCAGCGCCACGGTGATCGCGCGCTCGTACTCGCGGAAGCGGACCCAGGACCAGGGTCCGGTATGCGCATCGGCGCGGGCGCGCGGCGAGAACACGAACGCATGCTTGCTCCAGCCGCAGACACCCGGCCGGCCCGAGAAGGCGGCGATCCGCCCGGCCCAGGAGTATTCAGTCGGGATCAGTCCCACCACTTCGCCGGTGCCGCACAGTTCGCCGATCTGCACCCGACCGGGCAGCGAACGCAGATGTTCGGCGACAGCCGCATCGCAGGCGTGTCGGCGCGCGAGGAACTCGAAGCCGTCGAGGCCGGCGCGGTCCGGCCAGCGCGAAGTGCGATCGACCGTCGCCAGCGCGTGCACCGCAATCCATGCAGCGCCGACGACCGACGCGGCCACGGCTGCGATCTGGGCGAAGCCGCGCCGCTCGAGCGCCGCCGCGAACGCCGGACCCCAGGCCAGCGCGGCCAGGAACGGAACCAGCGTGTAGCCCTCGAGCCAGAAGCGCATCGTCATCTGCCAGCGCTTCCACTCGACGACGTGGCGGTTCGCGGTATCGCCGACGACGATCTCGGGCAGCACCCAGAGCGCGAAGCCGGCGGCGGCGAGGATCACGAGCGGCGCGCGCTCCGCGGCTGTCGCATCGCTGCGGCCCGGCAGCGCCAGCAGTGTCAGCGCGGCGCAGCCCAGGGCCACGGCGATGCCGCCCTGGCCGAGCGCTGCCGCAATCAGAACGGCAATCGCGGCTGCTGGCAGCAGCAGCGTCCGCCAGCGCGCCGGTTCGGTACTGCCCGTTGCGACCAGCGCCGCAACCGCGCCGGCGACCACGAACAGCAGCGGCCCGGTCTGCGCCTGGATGAAGTTCCACCACGGGCTCGCCGCGGCCGTTTCGACGAGGTACCAGCGCATCTCCGGCTGCTGCCGCGCCGCCCATCCCGGCAGCGCCAGCGCCGCGGCCACGACTCCGCTCGCCAGCAGATTGACGAGCGTTGCTCCCGCCTCGGCCCGGCGCCGGCCGGCAAGCTGCCAGCCGACGACTCCCGCCGCCGCGGGAACCAGCACCACGAGCGCAAGCAGCACGCTGCCGCTGTGCCATTGCGCCAAAGCGGCGGCCAGCGCGCCGGCCAGCAGCGCCCGGGCGGGGTCGGTGCGGCGCGCAGTCAGCAGCAGCGCCATCGCGCCGAAGAAGGCGACCTGAAGGCAGGCCACCTTCTGGAAGGCGTGGTGGTCGCCGAGCAGCAGCGTCCAGTAGGGGTACTGCGAAAACGTGTAGGCGACCGCCTGTTCCTGCAGCTGCAGCCAGCTCGTCGCGGCGCCGCCCGACAGCGAGGCGAAGACGAGCGCCATCGCCTTGCCGCTGGTGGCCAGCAGCACGCCGAGCCCGACACCGCAGGCGATGAGCAGCGACGGGCCGCGCGCCACTCGGCCGAGCGCCAGCAGCGCCTGCGCCCAGGCGGCAACCGCGAGAGCGGCCAGTGCAAACAGGAAGGCATCGGAGAAGACGAACAGCACGCCGGCAGCGCCGGCATCGCCGGTCAGCGTCCGCCAGCCCCAGGCGGCGAGGCCCGGCAGGGCGTGCGAGAGCACCGGATAGTCGATCGCCTGCCCGGCATGCCACAGGTTCTCCGGCGGCAGGCCGCGTCCGAACGTGTAGGCCTGGATCAGCGACAGGTTGAACAGCTTCTCGACGCCGGCCCAGGGTGCCGAGTTGTCCCAGGTCAGCGCCGGCCAGCGCGAGCGGAGCAGTACCGAGGCCGCAAGGACGACGGCGAAGCCCGCCAGCAGCATCAGATCGGCGCCGCGATCCCAGTCCGGAGCAGCGGCAGCGAGCGTCTGTTGCCTGGTTTGGCGGCGCCGCAGCGCGCCGCCGATCGTTGCCAGCAGCAGCAGCGCCAGGGGCAGGGCGGCCGCATAGTCCGGCAGCCAGCGCGCAACGGCCGCCAGCAAGGCCAGCGCCAGCGGCGCGCCGGTGACGAAACCCAGTGAGAGCAGCGGCAGTCGCGCCGAGTTGCCGAAGGCGGCGCGCAGCAGCGGCAGGGCCAGCACGCCGCACAGCGCCACGGCCGCCAGGTACAGCGCGATCGGACCGGCGATCGACATCAGCGCGCGCCCTCAGCGCAGCTTGCTTTCGGCGAAGGCGAGGTTCTCGCGGACCCGGGCGAGATCAGCCTCGGGCACGGCGATCGCGTGCTCGTCGTGACGCGCCAGCAGCAGCAGCGCCGCCTCGCGCGCGGTGGAGTACAGGCCGGCCCAGTAGGCGGCGACGCCCAGCTCGTCGAGCAGCCGCCATTCGTAGTACTCGCGCATCACGAACAGCGTGTCGTTCGGCAGCGGCAGGGCGGCGCCGGCGCTGGCGAACACATAGGCCTCGCCCCAGCGCTTCTCGGCGCGGCAGTGGAAGGCGAGTTCGTGCAGCGCTTCGGCGCGCTGCGGCCGCATGTTGAACGCCGTCAGCAGTTCCTCGAGCACCGTGGCATGCGGCAGTTTCAGCTGCCGCGCCATCCGCCCGGCCTCGTACTGCGCCCAGTAGGTCTCCTGGTCCCAGCCGCCCGTCATTCGCGCGCGGCGCTTGTAGTGCTCGTAGGCCTTGCCGATCTCCCCGGCATCGCGGTAGGACTGCGCCAGGTAGAAGCGGCTGCGGTGATCATCGGGATGCCGCTGCAGTTCGTCTTCGAGCAGCCGCGCGTCGGCGAGGAACTTCGCCGCCGCCGTGCGGCCGCGCGAGCGCGCGCCCTGGCCGGAGTGGTAGATGATCCAGGCGTCCAGCAGCCGCTGTCGCAGGTTCGGGCCGCTGACGTGCTGCAGGTACTCGTGCACCGGCCCGCGCCAGCGCCAGCGGTTGTGGCGGACGTCGATGAGATTCGGCAGCGCATAGCGCATCGCATCGTGGTGCTTCTCGAGCTGGTAGGTGACACCGGTGACCAACCTCTCGTGGAACTGCGGGTCGGAGCAGGCGAACTCCTCGTCGGCGTCGATCAGCAGCAGCCAATCGCCGCGGTCTGCCGCGACCGCGAGCTGAAGCGCTTCGCCGCGGTTGACGCCGAAGTTGACCCAGTCGCGCCGGTGCACCTCGCCGGGAATGCCGGCTTCACCCATCCAGCGCTCGATGAATTCGGGTGTGCCGTCGGTCGAGCCGGTATCGACGATCACGTAGTAGTCGATGAAATCTCGCAGCGAGCCGAACAACCGCGCGAGCACCGGCGTCTCGTCCTTGACGATCATGTTCAGGCAGATGCCGGAGCGGCGGCGGTAGTTGATCTTCGTCTTCATGACGCTTGCGTCGAAAGTGGATTCACAGCTTCGCCTGCTGCCGCAGCCAGCCGTCGACGACCACCGCGGCGAGGAAGGCGCGGTCGAACCACAGCCAGAGCACGATCGGCAGCAGCGTCGGCAGGAGCAGCGTGCTCAACTGGTAGCCGAAGGCGATCGCCTCGATCTGCCATTGCGCGACGCCGAGGTTGGCGGCACCGCCGCCGTTGGCAACGATGTCGCGCAGCAGGGTCATCGTCAGCGCCAGGGCCTGCGGAAACAGCAGCAGCACATAGCCGGCCAGCGCGTACCGCAAGAAGTGGCGGGTGCGCGCGGCGATGAGCAGCGCCAGGTAAAGCGGCAGTCCGTAGCCGTAGCGCGAAGGATTCGCGTCGACCACCAGTTCGGCCTTGCCCTGGCGGCGGTCCATGCCCGGCACGCTTACGGCGATGCGTGTTTCCACCTCGACCATCTGCGGCGTGCGGTTGACCTTGCGCACCCAGCGCGGCGCCCAGACTTCGAGTGCGAAGTGCGACATCCATCCGGCTGGATAAGCGAGCCAGGGCGCGACCTGGGTCCAGGCGGCCACCAGCAGCAGGAAACAGACCACGCCCTCGGCGAAGAAACGCAGCAGCGAGGTCGGCCGCGAGCGCACCGGTCGGCTCCCTGGGTGTCAGGCAGCCGCCGGATCGGCCCGCATGTTGTCCGGATTGGACCGCACCCAAAGCAGCCAGACGACCAGCACGTCGATCATGATCAGCGCCTGCCACAGGTATTCGTGGAAGACTCGGAACACAGCGTCGTTCCACTGCCCGAGATAGAAAAGACTGATCACCCGCACCACGTTCAGGGCCTGGACGGCGACGAAGCCGACCGCGAAGCCCAGCGCGCGATAGCGCCAGGTGGCCGGATAGGCGACCAGCGCCGCAAACAGCACGATCATCGCCTCGATGCCGTTGCACCCCGGCTCGATCGACACGCCGAAGCCATTGGAAGGATTCCACAGCACCTTGCCGTAGTTGGCCGCGTTGCCGTCGAACAGGGTTACGAGCGCGACGCAGAAGCGCGCCAGCGCCGCTGTCCAGGGCAGCACGATGTACTGCTGCACCGGCTGCGTCAGTTCGAGGCCGAGCAGCAGCGCCTGCAGACCGAAGAAGATCAGTAGAAAACGTCCCACGCCTGGCCCTTTGCGCCTCGCGGATTCCGAGACAGGTTCTACGCAGCGGTCGCGGCGCAGTCAATTCGGAGCGTCGCAATTCCGCCGACGCGGCCTGCGGTGCTACGCCGCGCGCGATCGCATCCGTAAACTTCCGCCCGCCCGAGAGCGCCATTGCCAGCAACCCATGCCGAACATGTCCGGACGCCCACGATGCAGCCACCGCCGCCGCTGACGGCGCACCTGTTTTCCCTGGGCCAGACGGCCGCCGCTGCGGCTGCGGCCGAGCCGCTGCAGGCGCTGGCCGCCAGGCTGCGCGAGCAGGACATCGAGGCGGTGTTCCAGGCACACGACGCCGATCCGCGGCCGCCCGCCGGGGCCGGCCCGGAGGTGTACGTCTCCATCGGAGGCAGCGCCTCCGACTTTGCCGGCCTGTTCGCCATGCCGCTGGCCGACCGCCGCCGCTGGCTGCACGTCGCGGTGGCTGATGTCGATGCTTCGGCGCTCCTGTACTGCTGGCTGGCGGCGACCGATCCGCTGCCCGACCCGGTCGAAGTGCCCGAAGCGCGACTGGAAGAGACGCCGCTGGTGTCCGTCTTCACGGCCGCGCATCGCAGTGGCCATCGCATCGAGCGGCCTTACCGCTCGCTGCTGGCGCAGAGTTATGCCCACTGGGAATGGGTGATCGTCGACGACTCCGGCGACGACGGTGCCACCTTCGAGCAGTGGATCGCGCCGCTGGACGATCCGCGCCTGCGCAAGTTCCTGCCGGCCGGCCGCAGCGGCTACATCGGCAGCGTCAAGCGCGAGGCGGCGTCGCGCTGCTCGGGGGCCATCCTGGTCGAACTCGACCACGACGACGAGCTGACGCCGGATGCGCTGCAGCGGCTGGTCGACGCCTTCCGCCGCCATCCCGGCTGCGGCTTCGCCTTCGGCGAGGCGGCCGAGGTCTACGAGGAATCGCTCGCCTCGCACTGGTACGGCTGGGATGCCGGCTTCGGCTTCCTCGTCTACTGGCGGCAGTTCGATGGCGCGACCTCCCGCCTCGTCGACGTGCCGCGCACTGCCGGCACCAACTGGCGCACGGCGCGCCATCTGGTCGGCCTCCCCAATCATCCGCGCGCCTGGACCCGCGCCGCCTACGAGCAGGTCGGCGGCCATCGCGCCGGGCTCAGCGTCGCCGACGACTATGACCTGATCGTCCGCAGCCTGCTCGGCACGCGGCCGTTGCGCTTGCCGCATCTGCTGTACCTGCAGTACCGCAACAGCGGCGGCGGCAACCAGACCTTCGTGCGCAACCGGCAGATCCAGATGCTTTGCGCGGAGGTCGAGCGCTACTACCGGCCGCGCCTCGACGCGCGGCTGCGGGAATGGGGCCTGCCGTCGCTCGACGGGCTGCCGTATCGCCGGCTGTGGACCTGCGCCGACGGCGATCCGCGCTGGGCCGCGGCCGACGTGACCGATGTCGACGAAGCCGGCAAGCAGTCGCATCTGTTCGTGCTTCCTTTCGTCGATGCTGCCGACACCAGTGCGCTGGTGGAGGTGCTGAACCGCTGCGAAGCGCAGGGCTGGCGGGGAGCCGAAGTGGTCGCGGTCGGCAAGGTGCCCGAAGGCGTGCTCGAAGCCGCGGCACGGCGGGCGCCGCCGGGGCGGGTGCGCTGGTGGACCACCGAGGCCGACTGGCCGCTGGCCGACATCGCCCGTTACGGACGGCTGCTGTGCAGCGGCGAGGTGGTGCTTCAGGGCGCGGCGGCCGCCGCCGCGACGTCGACCCGGCTGCCGCTGCAGTACGTCGACTCCTTTGCGCTCGCCGCCGCCGCGGACCGCGGCCGCGACCGGCTGACCGTGCTGCACGAACTGCGGCGCCGCTTCGGCTATCGGCGCTACCTCGAGATCGGCACCGACCGCGACGAGGTGTTCGCGCAGATGAACGGCTTCGAACTGAAGGTCGGCGTCGATCCAAATGCCGGCGGCACGCATCGGATGACCTCCGACGCGTACTTTGCCGCCAACCGCGACCGCCCGGCGGCCGAGCGCGAGCGCTTCGACCTGGTGCTGGTCGATGGGCTGCACGAGTGGGAGCAGGTGCTGCGCGACGTCGACAACGCACTCGACTGCCTGCTGCCCGGCGGCACCATCGTGCTGCACGACTGCATGCCCTTCGAGGAGCGGCAGCAGATCGTGCCGCGGCCGCAGCCGCCCGGCTTCTGGACCGGCGACGTCTGGAAGGCGGTGTTTCGCCTGCGGCAGCGCGCCGACGTCGATGTTGCCGTCGGCCGCTTCGACTGGGGCGTCGGCGTCTTGCGGCCGCGCCCGAACCCGAGCCCACTGGCCGGCCTGCCGGACGATCCGGCGCAGTGGGACTGGGCGTTCTTCCTCGCCCGCCGCGACGAAGGACTCAATGCGATGGACTACCCGGCGCTGATGCAGTGGATCGGCACGCAGGCAAGCGAGACCGCGCCGCAGCCCGCCGCGGCTCCGAAGGCGATCGACCTCGCGGCGATGCGCGGCGAGCGTTTCCTGGTCGCGACCCCCTGCTACGGCGGCATGGTGATGGAACCCTACCTGCACAGCCTGCTGCGGCTGCTGAACTTCGCCCACCGCAACGGCCTGGCGATCGAGATCAACACCATCGTCAACGAGAGTCTCGTCACCCGCGCCCGCAATGAGTTGGTGGCTTCGTTCATGGTCTCCGATGCCACCTGCCTGGTGTTCATCGATGCCGACATCGCCTTCGATGTCGATGCCTTCATGCGGCTGTACGCAGCCGGCAAGGAGGTCGCCGTCGGCGCCTATCCGAAGAAGCGCCTCGACTGGGAGCAGATCCAGCGCCGGGCCACGGCGCAACCGGGCGGCGATCCGGAACAACTGCTGCTCGCCGGCGCCGACTATGCGATCAACTTCCTCGGGACAGGCCACGAGACTGCGATGGTCGACGTGCAGGTCGTCGACGGGTTGGTGCGACTGCTCGAGGCCGGCACCGGCTTCATGATGATTCGCCGCAACGTGATCGAACGGCTGATGGCGGCGCACCCGGAACTGCACTACGTCAGCGACCTCGTTGGTGCCGATCCGGCGCGGGCGCCGTATCGCTATGCGCTCTTCGACACGCTGCTCGAGCCGGCCTCGCGCCGGTACTTGTCCGAGGACTACACCTTCTGCCGCCGCTGGCAGTCACTCGGCGGTGAGATCTGGCTCGACCCGCAGATCGCGCTCGGCCACGTCGGCACGATGCGCTTCGAAGGCCGATTGGCCGATCTTCTGGGTCGCGGCTGAAGCGGGGCACCCGCGCGGCCGGATCCGATCCGGCCGCGCCTGTCGGCACTACTGCGGAATGACGATGATGTTGCGGTTCGACCACGAGCAGCCGACGCCGGCGGCGTTGGCCCGATATTTCGCAGTGAAGGTGTAGCTGCCCGGACTCAGTCCCGTCACCAGATAGGTGGCGCTCATCTGCGACGGCAGGGCGTGCTGGTCGGAGTTCAACAGCGAGCGCGCGTCGGCGGCGGCGACGTTCGGCCCTCCGGTCGAGGTGGCATCGAACGACATGAAGCACTGGCCGGTGTTG